>Ga0213839_1002311_pt1 | contig 10813 bp, 3 predicted proteins | sample SWPATP21_FD_160075 | JGI IMG/M metagenome (GOLD analysis project Ga0213839, IMG submission 160075) | Coastal seawater microbial communities from Marineland, Florida, United States - SWPA TP2 #1 | ecosystem: Environmental > Aquatic > Marine > Coastal | place: USA: Florida | collected 2016-08-14 | reverse complement strand
TGTCGAAAATGCGGCGCATCCTGTGCGATACACGGCGAATTGAAGACCTCGACGGCACCGCGATTCGTGCCCACAAGTAGAAGCTCTTGTTCGCTGACGCGTCCAGAGACCACTGCTTTGTCCGAAGTAAGAGGCTCCTTTTGGTTCGACGTGATCACGGACGTGCCCAGTGCAATGACGGGCACTTCACGGTCAAGACTGGCAGATGTCACCAGCTTCTGGGCCTCCCAAATACCCATGGCATGGAAACCATGCAAGCATGTGGACGTCGCCCATTTCGTCCGCAATGCAAGCGAGTCCACGCCAGAGGTGATCTGACTGCCGTTGTTCTGCACATCCCAATACAAAAGCTCGTGCGTCTTGCAGCAGCTTCTGATGTAACCACTGTTCGCCGACCAATCCAGCGAAGTGACCGAAGCAACATGACCGAATAGTGACACTTGCAGCTTAAATTTGTAGTGCGCTTTGCACACACAAGTGGCTTCTGAGGCCCAAATCCGAATGCTGGAATCGTTGCTTGCGACGGCCAACAGTTTCCCGTTCGGGCTGAACGCAATTGCGGACACACTCTTGAAAGTGCTATTCGAACTCGTCGCTCGTCCCTCGCCCATTTCGTCTCCGAGCGATTGAGAGACGTTGGAGAACGACTTGCGATTACTGCTGGTCCCAAAGCCCACGCTCGACGAGCTTGGGAGCGAGTCGCCAACACCTGCTGAAGACGTAGATGTGCTGGTGTCGGGTGGAAAGTGCAGCTGTGGTGTAGTGCACTCCAAGCACACGTCGCCAAGATCGTACAAGGCAAATGACCCATCGCCGAATCCCACGGCCACTGTGAGGCCGTCGGCAGAAGCTGTCACCACCTTCGCTGGCTTCGGGAGAAGGTGATGTGCTAGTTGTCGATGCTGCTTCCCGTCCCAAACGCGCAAATGCCCGGCATCACTGCAGCTGACGAAACAAGCCCCGTTGGCTGAAAACGAAGTTGGACCGATGCCGGTCGCTGGTCTCGGAACTGCACATACATTGTTCAAGCGCTTGCGATGGCCATACGTGACATTGCGGAGCTGGCCAGTGCGTAGTTGCGCTTCCCATACATCACCGTTGCGGCATCCGAAAACGAACCATTGCTCTCCTGTGGGCTCACTGCTGTGATACACGCCCATCGACGTGATGGTGAACTCGCTTGTGCCGGCATATCCCACCCTGCGTTCCTTATACGCCTTGAAAGTGGCAGTTTGCTCGTTGGTGTCTTGGGCACCACCATCCGTCTTTGCGCTTGCAGCGTCGGCGAGCGCCTGCGCAGCTTCTCGCTGCTCAAAGTTCATGAAGGCCGCAAATTCGTGTTCTTGAATTGAGCCGTCACCGCTGGTGTCCACAGCGTCGAACAGAATGTCCACGTCCTCGTTTGACAGAAGTTCACGCGGGACTCCAGCAAAACGGCGTAGAGCAACCAAAAATTCAGCGGGATCAAGACCCCCGCTGCTGTCTGTGTCCATGTCAGAAAACAACCTACTCCAGTCACGGTCGAAACCTGCTCGTAGGCATGCTGCCTCCAGCTTGCGTTTGGTCCGCTCGATGCGCTCCAGCTCGGTGTCATCATCCTCATTTTCAATGGGCTCACGAACTTCGGGGGTAGCCGGTAAAGGCGAGGCCAACCGCCCCATTTTCTGTTTCAAACGAGCCTTCGCGCGTTTTCTCTCGTCCTCTGCACGTTTCTGCGCCTGTTCTTCTGCGCTCAGCGGCCGAGGGCCGTGCGGCTTCGGCGCGGGCACATGTGGGGGTGCGCGCATCGTATTCAGGGCCATTAATGGAGTATGCAGATCATAGGAGGAGTGCGGGATCCAGCCTCCTCCTGCAACAGCCCACTCAGCGACAGACATCGACTGTGACAGACTGATGTCGTAACCATACCGTGCTGGGCGACGCCATTCAACGACAACGCCGTTGCCGCATCCTGCGAACAGAGCGTCGAACGGTTCGATTGCTCGATTGCGGCGCTGCTGACCAGACGATAAGAGATGTTGCGAAAGATCGTTTGCTGCGCTACCGCGTTCTGGGCTGGGGCCTCGCCGAGTTTGCGCTGAGTCAGCTCGACGCTTCGGTGGTGCTGCAGCGGTTGGGCTCCTGGAACGCTCTGGCTTGAACTGCGATTGCGCACGGCATTGTCCACCGGAAGATTCCTGTTGCTCATGTAGAACAACAATCAAGGAATGCACTCCAGCTGATTGATTGGTGGGCAGAACTCGTGGAGGTAGTGTGCCGGGGGTAGAAACTGCTTTGGCTTCCAACACGCCACTGTAGTTCGACTTCGTGGCCTGTGTACCTTTGAAGCGAGACTGTCTCTTCGTTCCCGCAGACGCGACTGTTGTCGCGGTGGAGATGGCCCACACAAACACGCAATTGAAAGAGCCGCCGGATATATACTGCCCGGATGACTCGTCGCAAACAGCAGCCCAAGTGCGTCGAGGAATGTCGTGCTCTCCGTCAAAGTATGGATTGCAGAATCCTGAGAGGTCAGTTGTTGCCGTAATAGTTCCAAAGAACTGGTAATAGTGATGCTTCTTGGTGCCGCTCCCTTTACTCCTCGCAGACTTATTGGGTCCATGACGCTTGGACGTGGAATTCGATTTGTTCTTGGACTTCTTCTTCGAAGCGGATTTTGATTTCGACGTCGAAGACGGGTGCAATTCAGCTGGGTGTGGATCGTAGCTCCAGTACTTGATATGGTTTGCACCAATGGTCAGCCAATTCACCCTGTTCTTGTCAGCTTTTGTTTTCAGCCGACTGGCAGGGGGCACCATCGGAATAATGTCGTTGATCTGCGATGCTGAATCTTTGAAAGTGTTGTTGTGATAAGCAAGAAGCTGACCAGATTGCCAGTCCCAAATGCCCATGCGGTGGCCATTGTCGGAGCCACAAGCGACAACGTAGCGCCCACCGGCCACAAAATTAGCGGATTGAATATTTCCGTGGTAAAACGGTTTCTGATCTTCGGGAGGAACAAGCCCCATGTGTTCGTGGAGTGACTTCCCCGTTTCATCTGTTTGAGGCTCGCGCAGATTCGCGTTTCGGCGAGCGGGATTGAATTTCAGGTGAACGTGTTGCGCGCTTTGGTGGTCGCTGACATCCAAGGACTGAGGCACAAATCCAAATCGCCCAGCAGATACAGCCACGTTCGTGGACCCACTTTTTACACGGAGCGTGCGCGTATTCCACACTAATAGGTGCGGGTTGTCACCTCCCTGGCCAGTCACAACATGCACTCCGTCCGGGTGCAAGGCAACACATGTGACTGCACTAGAGTGCCCACAAAAGTGGCGCTGCCGGAGGTGGCGCTTTTTGCGTTTTCTTGGCTTGGGTGTCTGAATGGGAGTCCATTGCTCCTGGTTTGTTTGCGGAACTTGGTGGCTCGATGTTTGACTTGGTCGAATAACATTGTCGACCAAAACAACAATCTTGCCCCCCGGGTACACAACGGTGTTTCGTTTAGATATCACCATGCGCGACGCGTGGTCGCTGGACGCGGAGTGGCCGTATATCCATGATACCTGTGGTGAAAACGATGGCAACTTCGAAGAGCGTCTCAATTCGCGTACACCACGAAAATTGACAGGAATTTGCACGGAAGTTCTACATTGGGTGTACCGGAACTTTTGCAGCGGGTCTTGAAGCGCCACACGAAGTATACGTGCGTAAGCATGAGCGCCCGTGTCATCAGCCTGCGCGTAGAACATTGACTCCTCCCCTGCCCGAGGCACTTTGTGCTTGCGACTGACAAGACCATGCCGTGAGGATGGCGCCGCCGTCAAGTCTGCCACCAAAGGGAAAGGACCAAACACGTAGCGACCACCAACATTCCGCCTCTCCCCGGAAATAGAGTCAATTATTCCAAGAATGTGCCGCACAAATGCTGTGCAGGAAACCGTTCCATCGCTTTGCAAGAACGCCGCTGTCAAATAAAGCAGCTCTGTGATAGTGAGATGCAAGTATCCAAAATGTGTTTCCAAAACTTGGGCAAACACATGCGGTTGCATGGACACCTCGTCTGGAATGTTGTTGAAATCGTCATCTTTGTCCTGCGCACTTTGCTCGGCGTCAGCCAAAGCTTTTCGTGCCAACTCTGCACTTGCAAGAAGATTCTGCATTTGGGCTCTGAACACCTCTTGCCGCTCATTGAACTCGAGCACCCGACGCGCCTTCTGACGTCCGCGCCAACCACGACACACTTTCTGCAGAAGCTTCGTCGCTGCTAAGCAGCGACGGATGTTTTCGGGCACGCTTGCCGTTTTGCGGATGTGAAGTTGGCCGCTTGCGTCAACAACGATGTATCGACAAACGGGCATTTTAGCTACTGGCACTCGGAGTTGCTGCAACTTTTGTTCAGCAGCGGCCTCACGTTCGTGCTCTTGTTCTATTTCAAGCGCTCTTGTTGTAGGATCAACGCTTTTGGTTCGAATCGCCTTTTGTCTTTCCTCCTCCATCCGTTGGTGGTCGTGATCGAGCAAGATTCGGCGCTGAAGTCGTGTCCCGAAGAAGTTTTTTAGTCTCGCGCGACCTTCCGCAGTCATGGCTCCTGCGACTGCTAAAGTTTTGCGGCTAAGGGAAGCTGATCGGCATAAACATTTTGGGACACATGCAGAAAAACAACATGTCAGCAAGCGCGCTGCTGTGGTGAAGCACGAACAAAACATGGCAACCTGGCGCTTTTCGTAATTCGCCTAATCGTCTGCGGCGGCGGCCCTTGCCCAAAGGTCCTCCCGGTTTTGACAACGTACTGAATCTGAACCCTTCAATAACAGCAGCCTTTTGCTCCATTTCCTGTGAAACTGTTTTGTCTTGCACCTGCATGAGACAAGCGAACAGAATCATGGCAAGCAGTGAGAGACAGAACACCACATGAGCGAACTCAAACCATTGAAATGTTGAACCAGCCCTCTCGCAATGGAAACTCGTGCGACAAAGCAGCAGTATGACTTGCTGCACGGTTCATGGCAGTTGCCAGTTCAAATGCTTCAAAATCACATTCGCTTTCAATGAGGAGGCGCAAATCATGACCGGGATTCTTGATGTGCACTTCGACCCAACGTGACATCGGCTTGGATCCACCCACCCCATCTTCTGTGTCGAAAGAGTCATCTTCGAATGATGTGTCACTGGACCCTGGAGCACACACCACGTTGTCTTTTGGCTGAAAGGCTTGAAACCTCGGAACAAGTCGACAAAAGAAATTGCTTGGGTGTATTCGACGCGTGACGTCGCATTGAAAGTTGCTCAACACCCGTCTCCAAAACTTTTGAAGCCGACGAGCAGCGCTTAATCGGCGACTTCTTTGAACCTCGAGTGCTTTGCGGTTGTTCATCGCCTGCAAACGCTGCTCATTTTCGAGGCGCCGCTGCAGACGGCGCATCCGAAACGCACGCACCTCCCGTGTCCATATGCTTTGAATTCGCATGGTGGCAGCTAGTCGTCGTGCAGCGTCTACTTTCGACATCATAAACAAGGCGGAAAACGCAAATGAGGGGGTTTTCCCTCTGGACTCCACATGCGGTTCATCAGCCCGAGGTGACGTCAGACTGTCCACATATTTCATGTCGTCTGGACCTTTACGAGGTGAATGCGTCACTGTTGCCGATCGGATGAATCGAGCATAGTCAGTGGCCGTCACAATCGCCAACTCTGGATGGCGGAGCTGCATTTCGTCGATAATACTTGCAGTTTCCTTCTCGGATAGGTGCACGTGGCGTTGAACGAGCTTGGCAAACTTAACAAGAGGCATCGCCTTCTCAATAATGGTCACCAAATGTGGTTTCCCGGCAACGGCTGCCATCATCGCCTTTTGCTGGTCTCGCTCTTCTCGTGTCTTGGGACGCCGGTTGCGCTCATAGAGAATCATGGGATTGACGCCTCCATCTTCGTAAGAGTGTGCGACGAGGTGCTGCACAACCCACTGCTTCAAAGTAAAAAATTCTCCAGTTTCTGGGTCGACCCAACCCTCCCTTGGGTACCCTTTCGTCAGCATCGATGGATCTTCTTGCAGTTGCCGTTGATCACGCAAGACACCGTACAATCGGAACTTCGACCCCCATCCTTGGGGAAGATAAGAGGAGTTCGGGGGCCGCATTTCAAACTGGCGACGGACGTTTGGAGAGAACTTGCCAACATCGAGAAAGTGTCGATTGAAATCTCGAAAGCGCTGCATTAACTCTTGAACGAGTTTCTTCCCACGCACTTGCAAAAGAGTCTTCCGAAACGCGAACTTCCGCCGTCCGAGCAAGCGATCTTCTGCCGCACTTAGCTCGTCGTTCTTCATTTCTAACGCAGTTTCATTCCAGTATCTCAAGTAAGGTACTTCCTCCGGCGGCCGATGGGCCATCCACCAGTAGATTGTGTTTGACACGGCCTCGCACTTCAACCGATGTGTCAGCTTTATTTGGTCAAGCTTGGCCTGAGCTGCTTTTTGCTTGGCCGTCTGCTCATCCACTTTCTTCTCGTCTGCGGGATCTTCTTTTGCTTCCGACTCACTGGACTTGGTGTCCGGCTTCGACTTTCGTCGCTTAGATTGCTGGTTCGCTTTGAGAGCCTCAAACATCATATCCGCGCCGGACAATGTCTTGCGCACGGTCGTGCCAGGCGCAGCACTACTCAACGAGAGTTCAGGTGTCTTGGGTCGGTGGGTCGGAGTTCGTGGCCCGTCGACACTCGAGGTTTTAGCCTCAGTGTCGACGCTCGCACCTCCTTCAACTTCTTCCGGCAATTCTTCTAGTGTGGGTCTGTGCCTAATCTTCCGACTTCCTGGTCGTTGTCGAAGGAGCATGCCAAACCCTGGCATTTTGATATCTGCACAAAACTCGAACGCGCGGACGAGTCTTGGGGGCACTCGTTTCCTCAATTGGAAGCCTCGCTTCAAGAAGTCTGGTGAGATGGGCGCGTTGCGTGCGTGCAGATCTCGGTGTTCTTTCAAATGTTGCAAGAGTTCCCAACACAACTCCAGGAGCTTCGGCTTGCAGTCGCGCAAAAATGTTACGATGACCAGGGCCAGTTTTTTCTCTGCGAACCGGCGCCGTTGAATGCATCCGCGCATTGCGGCCTGAATCACTTTCGATTTGCGTAGACGCGTCACGTAGTACATCACCTTGCGCAAAATGAAACTTTTCACTTTCTTTGCGGCAAATTTCACTTGTGCGCGCTTGCGAGCGGCGTGCTTCCTCGCCATGTGGCCGCGGAGAGTCCTCTGAACTGTTCTGGTGGCATCAAACAACTTCATTTGCTCGCCGATTTCGTCCGCTGAGTTCGACAGTTTGTGGAGAGCCTGTTCCATGGAACAAGGAAGCTCCTCTGCAAGCCTGTCTTTCAGTTTTTTTATGTTTTCACAGTGCCCACCGTTCAAGCGCCGTTGTCCAACAAACCGACCGACAGGCACCACTGGGTACTTTACTTCGTCGACCGCATCACGGTCGACGTCCTTGAACAGCTCACCCAGTGTTTTGACGGCCGCCTCAAGTTTTTGGTAAGTGAACACGTCGACGCCTTGCTCGGTGCCTCGCACAGCCTCGTGGAACAGTGCAGCAGTCTTTTGCATGAATTCCCACTCCACTTGATAAGCCTGCTCCAACGGACCCCACTTGATGGGCACGGGCGTGTTGTCTTTAAGAGACATTCGAGGGGACCACTTCAGGCAGTATTCATCCAGTCTCCACCAACTTCTGGTGTTGGCCTGCGTGCGGCGTGGACTGCTCAGTCGGCGAGCTGATTTTGCCTTCGTCACAAGGGCCTTGGGCAATTTGACACGACTACTGCGCCCACAAAAATGCTTCGATGGGCCATCGTCTTCGTCTTGTGAGTCGTACCCCGGCAGTACACTCTGTTCTGATATCATTCGAAGAAGCTCGCGTTGTTTGAATAGCTCACGCCGCTGTCGCAGTTCCACAATTTGTTCGGCAATTGACATCAATGTGTCGTGGTAAACCGTGAACATGCGCTTTGCCAGTAGCCCCTTCGAACTAACTTTCTCGTTTCCGCCCTCGTTGTGAGAGTGGTGACCAAGCCCACTTCGCCTCTTGTGGTGCAAGGCCTTTTCGATTTCCAAGGAGCTACGGAAGCGACGTTGTAGCCAGCGAGCCGAGTTATGGTCCTCGACGCCGGTTTCCTTCTGCGCGTCGAGAAGCTTCTTCAGCATCCACCTCTCCGCAACTCGCTGCGTCACTTCAGCCGGAGACAAGACCAATCGGGTCGTCTGATCGAGCATCAGACGCTGTAAGTCACGGTCGGAAGCAAGGTGGTGTGCGTTGATGCCCAATATGACAATTTTGTCACGTAGGGCTTCGTCAAAGTGCTTGCTGGGATACGCTGGCGCTTTCTGCGATTGCTTTTGCTGCTCGCCATCCCCATCCCCCTTTGCGTCTCCATGCAAACCGTTTTCGTCGCTGTCATCGGAATCGTCGGAGTCAGATCGATCCTGCACGCGGAAATGAACTTGCCTGCGTTCGATTTGTTCGAACAATTTCTGCCGGACGTCATCTTCCTCGACTGACATGGTGTTTTGTAAACGGCGCGACACAGCCTGGTGGCTATGGCTCCAGCACAGCCCACACACGACCCGCCATTTCGTGCCGACGAGTGGCGCAACAAAATGTCGATTCCGGACAAATCACTCGCCAAGGTGTCCTGCCACCTTGCTGCCCTCGTCGTCACGAAGGTCTAAACACAACGCAACGAAGTGTTAATCCTGGTCCGCTTTTTTGCGTGCCATGGTATTTTCGACTTCGAGCGCTGAACGTCTGGCACCATTGCGAGCGTCGCCCAACAAACGAGCTGCACTGATTGCTGGTGCAATGGCAATGTTTTGCAGCCTGCTAGCCAACTGTATCGTACGCCAGCAACGTACCTACCGAACGGAACGGGCAGTGCAGAAGAGGGCCGAAGCGATCAGGGATCAACTACTTCGAACAGAACCGCCGAACGAGCAGAGTCTATGGAGCAGCAAGCGAATAACCATGGAACGCGCACTCATCAAACCATCCAAACCACCCCATGAACCGAATGCACGCGGATGAACTGCATGAACCATCAAACGATTGAGCGATGGAGCGACCCTAAAAAGCAGCACGTGATTCTAACCATCAAGCAGCCCAACCGAAACGCAACCGAACGTCGAACCGACCGACCGACCGACCAACCGAACGACCGAACGAACGAACGAACAAAGCGAACCTTCGAAAGTGAATGAGTGAGCCATCAACAAACAAACATCGAACGTCGTCGAACCGAACAAACGAAAAAACGAAGGAACGAACGAAACAACGAACCAACGAACGAACCAACGAACGAACCAACGAACGAACGAACGAACGAACGAACGAACGAACCAACGAACGAACCAACGAACCAACGAACGAACAAACGAACAAACGAACGAACGAACAAACGAACCAACCAACGAACGAACCAACGAACGAACCAACCAACCAACCAACCAACCAACGAACCAACGAACCAACGAACGAACAAACGACGACAGACGTTGAGCGACTCACTCACTCACTCACTCACTCACACTCACTCACACTCACTCACAGACAGACAGTGCAAGAATGAGTGAGTGAGTGACAGTGCAGAGTGAGTAAGTGAGTGAGTGAGTGAACGGATGGACCACTGACTGACTGACATTGCATTGTAGACTATTAGATTTCTTCTTGAATTCATTTGAATTCATGTGTCTGTAATAAAGCCATACTTTATTGGAACATTGTACTGTTACATATGGCGTTTATGGTTCTGCTTTAGACACATTACTTCTGTCCATTTGTCCATTATTAGTTACAGTGCCCACAGTCTGACTTACTTACTTACTTACGTCACAACTATGCCATACATATGGTACTAGTACTGTAGTAATGTACTAGTACGATGAACGTTCAAGAGCATGTATGGATCTATTCAGTTTTCTGTACTACTCTTTGTTTGGAGAGACACGATATATGTATAGCATATGAACGCGGAGGCACATGTTTGTACTTCTTGTACCGCATCTTTTCAACGGGTACACGACTTTTCACAGCTTCGACATCTATCTGAAGTGAAGACTGACTGACTGCTCCGCAATTCAATTGGTGAGCTGCCCCGCTGCCCCGCAAAGAAGAGAATGCGTGTGTGTGTTTGTGTACATTTAATGTACATCGTACAATTTGAAGAAAGTGTCAGTGGCTGAAGGTGAAATACTCCGTGCAGGATCCAGCTGTACATATTGTGTACGGCACGGCGTACATGGCACAGCAACCTGACTGACTTCTTCTCCGCAGTTGGCGGAATGTACGGACGAGTTGGTGTACGCTACAACGTACATTGGATGGAATTGTGGGTATTAGTGTGAGGAATGTACGTATACACATAGTGTACATAAAATGTACAGCGTGAGGTGGTGGGTTGTCGTTTGCGGGGAAGGAAGGAAGTCACTCACAGTCACTCACAGTCACTCAGTCGACGAAGCTTCGTTTGAAGCGCCGTCGTCGTCGTTCGTTGTCGTTCGTCGTTCGTCGTTCGTTGTTCGTTGTTCGTTGTTCGTTGTTCGTTGTTTCTTCGTTCGTTCGTTTGTTTCTTCGTTTCTTCCTTCCTAAGACACCAACAGAGAACCTTTTGCTGGTTTGCGTACGTGTGTTAGGAGGGACAGGGATCAACGTGTGTGTGCGCGAGAGGTTGTGCGAGTTGTTGCAAGGGCGTGCATGCGTTGGAAGGTGGTGTGCGGAGCGTGTTGCACTCGCGTCGCCTTGAATGTTGCTTGACATGTCGCACGTGTTGGGGGTGAACTAAGATTCCACCT
>Ga0213839_1002310_pt1 | contig 10814 bp, 1 predicted proteins | sample SWPATP21_FD_160075 | JGI IMG/M metagenome (GOLD analysis project Ga0213839, IMG submission 160075) | Coastal seawater microbial communities from Marineland, Florida, United States - SWPA TP2 #1 | ecosystem: Environmental > Aquatic > Marine > Coastal | place: USA: Florida | collected 2016-08-14 | reverse complement strand
CTGGCTTTGTTCGTTGCGTAGTACAGCACTTCGATGCGCCTGAAATTATGACGATAGTAAAGAAAATTGTCAACGATGCACGACTTGCCCTCACAACGAATTCATCTGAATTGTGCGCGACCAACGTACCTCCCCTTCTGACCATCTTTGAGCATGTCGCACAGCGACACGTGGTACAGTCGGTTGGGGAATTGTGCTCCACTGCTGTTGGCACATCTGTGCAGCCAACCACAATACTTCAATGTGCTGAAGGGAACCACGTTGTCGTATATCAACACTCGACTCGCAGCGTTAAGATGATCCCTGCGCATGTTATTAGTTGGGACCACAAAGCTTCCACAAACCTCGTTCCGCAATGGCTGCGTGAAAGCCTGTCAGCGATCTGTGATGTCGCACTTGCGCTCGTTCCTGCTACGCACAGTAGTAGTCGGGAAGCATCCGATAACGCTATCTCGTTGGCTCGACTCCAGTGTCAGTGCGTGGCATTTCTTCGCGATTTGGGGCTGCCGCCTGCGAGCAAACCACCACTCGAGCATATTCCGACCATCGTGCGTTGGTTGAAGAAGAATCACGCAAATGGCTTGCATTGGGCGCGCTCCGTGCCCGATGGGACTGTAGAAATTGACGTCGCAGGTGCGGTCCCAGAAACCGATCACACGTCAGGTGGTCTTCCACTGTTATTCCCTTGCACTGTGACATTATCCGTCATATCGCAAGTTCGCGAACCCGCGAGACGAGAACTTTGCGGCTCCGTCACCATCACATTCAAAAAAGCGGATGGCACAGTCACGGAAATTGTCGTCGATGCACGCAGCAACGAGAGGATCGCCATCCCAACTTCGGACGGGTTCATTCGTCTGAGTCATCGCTGTCCAGACACAGCAGTTGCTGAGCTCAAACCAGGTGATTGGAGTTTGTTGTTTCACTCAGGCCAAACATATTCGTTTCGCGAGAGCCTGGCAGACGCCAAAGTTTGTGCTACGAACCGCCCTTGTGCCCCATTTGGCCGATTTCAATGTACTGTAGAGAATGGCGTAGCGTTCAGAAACACCCCAAAATTCGACGATTATGCCACAGATGCAGCTGGCCCAAACATTGGTGATGTCATCTTGGCTTCCGAACCTGTGCTGTGGAATGTTGGTGGAACACATTGGATAGCCACCAACGTCGGAAATGAGCGCAAGTTTTTGCCATTGGCACCACCACCATCGGTTGGCGACCAACAACGTGTTCAGCGAGGGTTCTTTGTTGAGTTGTCCGAATCGGCTAAGCAGATATCATCGCAGCAAAGTAGTTCGCCCCCACGCTGCCCTAGACAACAGTCGCATGTAATGACACGCAGCACAACCACAGATCCACCATATCAGGACGGTTGGCAGTGTGACTGGTGTGAGTTTGTGCACAAGGCCGGCACAGAGCGATGGTGTTGTGTCGAGTGCAGTAGCGATATCTGCTTCGACTGCGTTCGGACGGGGCAACATGACTCAATGTCACAAAAACGTTCACCGTCAGGTGACCAGCATCCCCAAACGTTTGGTTGGAGCCCATTGAAGTCTGATCGTGTCGAAGTATTCGTCTCACCACTTTATTCAAAGATGCCGTTGACGAGATGTCGTGATCCTCCATCTCCTTTTAAGTGTTGCATATCTAGCCCACTTTGTGACTCCAACGAAAAGAGCCACGCCCAACGCGAAAATGATAAGAAGAAAGAGAAGATTTCTTCCTGGTCCAATACGCTGCATGGTGGAGACTTCTTTGCGTGTGACAGTTGCGTGTTGACATGCATGGTGCGAAGATACGTTACGATACTGCGCGGTCCGCTCTTCAGGTTGTATGACAGAGTGTCAGTCAGAGGGTGGAAGTGTTGCGGAGGAGGACCAATGTGCACAAAGAAGTCGTTGGATTCGACTTCTTCGCAGAGTCGATGGGTTAGCGTCGAAGATGAAGACTCCACGGCAGACATGTGCGATGAATGTACGCTTTACTTTTCAACAGGGGCTGTGGGCCGGTTCCAAACCACCGTTGCTGCGTATCTGCTAGATGACAACATCCAATCAGCAGTATTAGGATCAATGTTGTATCGCCGGACTGTGGAGCAGTTCACTGCTTTCCGGGCACCGCGACATTCGTTGTACTCGTTGTGGCGGTTTTGGAACACACCAAAGGCGATGACCAACGCGTCTTTAAAGTTCGTGTCAGGGCGAGGCGCGTTTGGAATTGTGATTCCACATTTGTTGACCACTCGGACGTGGCAGTTTGCTGTCAAAGTCTTTGAGCGCGGTAATGGAATAAGAATTGGATGGATGGATCCTGCCGCTCAATTTCGGATTGTGGATCATCATTTTCTCCTGCCCCCGTGGATTAAACCTGAAAATGCCGCAGGCACGCCGCTCAAACCACTCCAATCTGGAGACGCAGTGCACTGTGTCGTTGACTTGGATCAGGGCACGTTCGCATTCCGATATCGAGTCGAAAGCACAAGTGGCGAGATCATATACCACGTTCCAAACCTGCACAACCTCACAGTGCCGCTATGGCCAGTAGTATTGTGTGAACACGGATCTTTCGAATTCGTCGTCAACGACGACACCTTACTGGGTCCAATACGTGAGGTGTCCGTGGGCGGCACAGAAAACAGTGCCCGAATACAGGCTCGAATCGCAGCGAGTGCATCATCGGACGGACTCGTCGGTTGCAGCAGTGAGCCCGAGACATTGGACCGTCTGTGCGACACGATACTTCCGCAGTCATTGATAGATCCATCGAAGAAGTATTCACCGGTCGTGGATGATTCTCATACCTGCGAGCGTTTGTGTTCCAAGGACGACGTGCACGATTACGCTCAGGGAGTCATTCATGCAGTGAGTATGATCGTGAAATCATCGCCCAGTCGGGCCCAGACGTTGGTGGAAGTTTTCCACAGTTTTGCGATTGGCCACGCGCATGCAATTTTGATGTCTATTCTCTGCGACGACGGCCCTCAGGCACAGTCATTCCAACAAGCACTGTTCGGCGAAGAATCAATCTCAGGCCGAGATATATTCTCGCTGTACATTTCGCTGAGCGCACGCGATCGCACGCGTACGCGAGACACGTTCACTAAGTTCCTACGGTCTTCTACAGAGGCAGCACGGTGCTTTTTGCAGCACGGATTAGAATTTGTTGAAGATTTTACTCGGCGATCGCCGTCTCCAATCAAGGAGTCGCCGCTTTTCCTTCCGTGCCACTTTAAACCCCGCACGTTGAGTGGGTGGAGCGCGGCCTTGGTGTTGGCTGATGTCATGGAATTGCTGGCCTCATTCATAGCTCGGTTGCCGAAGGCCTGTGAGCGTATCGCGCAAGGTTTTTGTCGTTTCTTGCACGCTCCGAAGGGGACAATGGTGCCCCTCTACGATACGATTGGTACTTTTTTTAATGCTTTGAGTGACAATGGAATCAGGCAACCTCGATGCGCATACCTCGCACGATGTATTCTGTTAGAAGCTGCTGCAGTGTCGAAGCGGAAAATACCGAGCGAATCGCAGTCTTCACGATCTGATGCACTGTCACTTCGTGAACGGGCGTTGCTGCGTTGTTCTCTTTGCGCATGTGGATATGTTGACAGCGATTGCCACGAGGTAACTCGATGCCTGGGCGACGTGGAAGCGTATGTTGATACTTTCATTCCCAAACATGAAATGGACCGACCTCGCAGTGAGGTGCTCATTCAGAAAACTGCGAACCTTGAAGATATTGGGTTTGGGCTCGACACACACCTCACTGTTTTTGGGCTGAAGCCACCAAGTGGTCGCGACCGGAGCACCCATAGGTCAAGGGATGCGACCGGCTACTGTGATGGTTTGCGCAACGGGCATCGACTGGTGTCTGTCAATGGCCTCGCATCATGTTCTTCGCGTGCGAGCTTGCAGACACTGTATTCGTCGCTGCCGGATACATTTGTGGCTGAGCTATCGTCTGATGCAGACCGCCCTGTACGCTTCTGGACCGGAAATCACTCGAAAGCCGTGGTTGCCATCCTCGATGCCTACCTCAATCGGCCTCTTCCCGTCAGCGCTCTGCCAATCTCGAAGCCTCATGTGTGGATTGCCGAAAGTCAGCCCGCTACATCACGTGAGTGGCAGATTCAAATTACGTCAATTGACTCGAGCGAAGCAACGCTGTCACACCTGTGGTGTGGTATGGTTGAGGAATCCAAATTCACAGTGGAGGATGCAAGCCCTATTGTACAACACATTGGTGGGTTTAAGTTTTCCCTGTCGCAGTCCAACTGCTCTGTGAAAGGCGTTTCCATAGGTGGTACGTGTACTACCGATGTGCCAAATGTTTCACGTCTTGCGCAGGGAGATGTCATTACATTTTCGGCCGTTGCATGCCCTGCCCAGCTGTTCTCATTCAAGTTGTCCCTTAATGATGTTTTCATTGGGGAGACGAAAGTGCCATTCCCAAGTGATCGTTGTCAACCGATTGTACTCGCGCAACCTCCGAATGGCATTCGCTTCACTGTTCGTTCTCGCGGATCTTTTGAATACAGTGGCAACGTGTCGCAAGACGCAGCTGCATGTCAACTTCTGAAAGTTGATCGCGCGAATAGTTGGATGCAACAATCATGTTGCAGCTTCGCTGAGTTGCGTCGCGGTAGCTTGCGCTTAGAGCAATCGTTCGCTTTTTCGAAAGCTGCAGCTATTGAGACACCAGGTGATGCATCCCGCCGCCATCCTGTGTTCGCACGAGTACTGCGCAAGCGTTTGCTTCCCTTTCAAGAAGTTGTGAGCGCTCCTGTCTCTGAGCCAATACGAACTTGGAACGCAGAGTGTGTGTCTGTGGAAGTCAAAGCGGGACGCACGCCTGCTGAATTCTTCCTCTCAACGTTGAATAGTCCCGCGATTCGAGTGGCGTTCGCTCGACCTGGAGCTGAGCAGCGCCAACAGTTTACCGTCAACTGGGCGCCATCGTTGAGCTTTGACCGAGGCGCTGGTATTAAGTTTTCAAACGGGACGGCGGTAAGAGCGACGAATAGTGGCCCTGACTTCTTCACAGTCGTTGGAGAGTCTAAATTTGGGACGGGTGACCATGTTAAAATTTCTGTCCGAGTGCACAAAACTCAATCACACATGTACGTTGGTCTGGCGCATCCCCCAACCATATCCAGTTTGGGCGAAGTTCCTCGCGGTAAGTTGAGTTGGCTTGCTCGGCATTCCGGTGTAATTACACACAGTCGCGAAGACATCCGCGAAGGACAATTCCGGATTCGCGACAACACTTTAATTACAATCGAATTCAACGCTACAGTGGTTCCGTGGACAATTCAATTCACTGTTGGATCCGAAGTTATTGAAGCCATTCCAGTAGTTCCGGATCAGCTCGGCACCCAGTTGCATGTCGTTGGAACATTGGATGATCGAGACGACAAGCTTGAAATTGTTGACATAACCTCCTGCAACGCGGGGGAGACGCCAGAGGGTGGGGCCGCCGTGTTTCCGTGTGGAACACCTGTGGTCAGAGGGCCAGGTTGGAACACTTCGCTCAACGATGACGGTGGACCTGGAAACATAGGCTACGTTGTGAGATCGTGTCCGCCATTGCCGCCGTCGATCACTGGTTTTGTTGAGGTATGGTGGCGCGGTTCAAATTCGGCCGAAACTGTCAGGCATTTGCACCATGATCGTTTTGAGCCAACCACAATTCAGTCGGAGGTCTTCCCTCAAAAGTGGCGCTTTGTTGCTCCTGGGCTTGAAGTGAATGTGTTCCGCGCGCCAGGGACAGATTCATGTGAGAAGTGCACGTTGCCGCCTTTTGTCACTGTTTTTGATGTTGCAATTATCGGTGAAGACAGTATTCCACTTTCCATTGCTCAAGCAATGTCAAAATCTACGATGACGAAACAACGCACAGAGTTTTTAGCCACAATTTCTCACTTTCACGACCCGACTGACACCAAGCCTCAACTGCGATTTCAAGCATTTGTGCGTCGACTGTCTTACTCTGCAGCGGCTTACGGATCCTCGGCGATTGGCTCATTCACTGTGTTAAAGGAGAACGGAGAAGTGGCCGTCTCTTTTCGAAGCGGACAGTTATCGTTCATATTTTTGGCCGCAGCAGCACGTATCCTCGCAGTTGGCAAATATCTGTATGTGTTGGGCACCCCAACATCATGCGTGGTACATTCGTTTCATGGTGCGGTTGGCATTGGCAAAGAGAGTCGCGTATCAATTAACGTGAATGGGTGCCGTTTCGCCACGGGCACGGTGAAGAGTATCATTGGTTCTGGCGAAGGTGCGATGGCGGAAGTTGCAATGGACTGGCACCTGACGCAAGGCTGCAAAGCTCGGATACACACGTTGGTATCAAACCTGGTGTTGCTCCACAATGTGGAACTTCAGTCAGCATGTTTCCAATTTGAAACTCCGGCATCTGCTCTTGAGGCGTATCGAAGTATGCTCGACAGTTCATACACGTTAAAGTCGTGCAGCTATGATGATGTCGTGGAGGAAATCGCCGTCAACAACGAAGTTTGGCTCAAAATCGGTCAAAACAGATGGGTCCAAAGCAATTCCGCAGGTACCGTGACGATGCTGCCGACCTCAGAAAGGCTGCCTCAGGTGCGCCCGATATGGTTGGGTGCGGCAGCGTGTGATGAGGGATTTGTTGTTCGCCGCGCCGCATTAGATACAAAAGAATTCCATTCCCGTGTGAGCACCCTACTGGCCCAGGCGGCGGCCTTGTCCAATATTGGCATAGCCCAACCCAGTGACAGTGTGGATGTTAGCCTGTATGAGTTTCCCCACGTCTTGCCGTTGGCTTGGGCCGTGGCGATGAAAGTGCAAAACCCTTACCAACGTGGACCCAATGGATCCTTCACAAATTTAGTAGATGCCATCCTTGCGGAGGTCGGCTACCAGCGAAACCCTGACATCCCATGCCCGCACAGATCACCTACGCCTCACCACTACGACGATATCACTTCATTCGTCCAAAAATTGGACGTGACTGGTAGTTCTAAGCTGCCTACAGTGTGCTTGCGGCGCGTGTACCACAAGGAGATGTTCATCCATGCACCGGAAATTGCTGAAGTCAGGTCTAATCTATTGGCAGTGGCCGCGCAGCGTTGGTGGTCTGATGAAGTTGAAACTCTAATGATGGTCCAGTGTTTGGAGAAAGTCTGCCGCGAGGCGAAAGTGTCGACATCGAAATTGACAACGCAACCTGACAAAATTATCAAGCGCATGAGTCAGAATCCGCGATCCTGTTTCTCCAACGAATTTCAACGTCTACATGATATCTTTGTGAAACAAAATGAAGCGAATGAGCTCGACGCATCAGCACAGCAACAATTGGCAGTGTTCGTGGAGTATCTTGTCGCGCTGAATCGGGATGCTCCGGCATTGTGGTCGCTGTACAGTAGTTCACGGAGCGGTGATCCATCGTGGCATGGTCCCTCAATCAACAATGTTGAGCGCATTGTCTCTAACATGAGGCACTTGTTTTTCTCGGCAAGTAGTCGTGCCATCCGCAGTAAATTGCTCGGCAGTTTTCCTAAGCCGCCTTCTCAATCTCAACCGCGAGTCATACTAAGACGGCAGTTGTCTGCAGAGGTTGCCAGCACGCAGGAGGACCCGGAGCAAGCATTCGTGGAACGATTAAAGAGGTCCTCTCTGGGCCAACTGTTTGACCAACTCACCGCTGTTGGAGACGGAGTGTTCTTCAGAACGGGACACATCTGGAAAGTGAAAATGTCTGGTTTCAATAGCATTGATGCTGGCGGGCCATTCCGTGAATCCATCGCAATGTTGTGTGACGACCTGCAGGGCGAAGCTCTGTCCGTGTTCGTGCCAACGCCCAATCAACGACACAACACGGGCACCCGACGAGGATCTTTTCTGCCCAACCCATCACTAAAGACCGAAACTGCTGCGCAGCTGTTTTGCTTTGTTGGGAAGCTTATGGGCATGGCAATTCGCTCGCGGGAGCTGCTGCCGTTGTCCTTGGCACCATTGTTTTGGGCACGATTGGGTGGCGCCCCAGTGACGGCGAATACGCTCGCGCAGTCCCACCATGCTCACGTGTCTGCCATGACCATGTTTGCGGGCGTGCATGTTGACGAGGATAATCCAGAGACCGTCGTCACCGCCCAAGGTGATGAGGTCTGTGCTGTGGAAGACTTCGAGGACATGTTCTGCAAAGATTTCACCTACGTGGGTATCGATGGTACCAAGCACGACCTTGTCCCGGACGGCGCGACCAGAAACGTACTTGTTGAGGACGCTTCGTTGTTTGCAAAACTCGCAATTATGAAGAGTATTGAGGAGATTGATTGGGCCGTAGATCGGGTTCGAGAAGGGCTCGGCCATGTTGTGCCGCTGTCTATGCTGCGTTTCCTGCGGTGGGATGCCTTGGAGACACGGGTGTGTGGCTCTCCAAAAATCGACCTCAATCTTTTGAAGTCTGTATGCCAATACGAAGGTCTTGACAAAAATGACCAAACGGCCCGATTCTTCTGGGAAGTCATGGAGTCGATGTCCGATGCTGACCAGGCGCAAGTAATCAGGTTTGCATGGGCTCGGTCTAGGTTGCCTCGCACCGAATCTAGCTTCAGCGACAAGTTCAAACTTCGAGCGATGGCTGGTGGAGACAATGTGTTCCCAGTTGCGCACACATGCTACTTCCAACTTGACCTTCCTGCTTACAGCTCGGTCACAATCATGCGTGAACGACTCCTCTACGCAATTTGGAATACAGTTTCAATTGATGGAGACGGGACGACCGCTGCTCTCCAAACGTCCTCGTCGAGCATCTTTGGGTGATGAAAGACCATCGAGTGTTGATTCCAACACCGCCATGAACGGTTGCGGCTCTGATGGCCTCAGTGGCAACCGTATCTGAGTTTGCTGCGTTCCATTGCGTGTATGCTTTCGCAACAACAAAAAAACTCGATTCTGCGATTATGATGGGTAGTGTCATTTGCGTTGAGTGTGAGCTAAGATAACATTTACATCTATGCCATACTGTGTATAGTATTATATGTGTGTTGCAGTTGTTCCGGGCCACGGAATTGTGTTCGCGATGCCGCGCCTAATATTTTATTCAACATTCACCACGCACACAATCACGGAGACCTTATTGTGGTGCGGGGTTTATTTTTCTGAGAATTTTTGCAGCTACCATTGCGGCACCAAATCCGTTGTCAATATTCATGACGCACACACCACTGGCACACGAGTTCAGCATTGTTAGCATTGCAGATATTCCCCCAAATGCAGCACCGTACCCGACACTCGTTGGAACTGCGATCACAGGTGCGTCAATTAACCCGCCCACGACACTGGGCAGTGCCCCATCCATTCCGGCCACACAAATTACCACGTCTGCGGAACGAATCATATCCAAGTTGCCCAATAATCGATGTAAACCGGCCACACCGACGTCATTCAAACTTCGGACACTCGCACCGAAGCTCCGCAGTGTTACAGCGGCCTCTTCTGCAACAGGAATATCAGTCGTTCCGGCGCACACGACAACCACGTCCCCACGCAAAGCACCACAACTGCGTTCCTGTGACGTCGAGTCCTTTGTTTGGTTGTACACACAGACTCTGGCCGTTGCGTTGTATGTGACTGAAAGGTCAGGCTGTACAGACTGCATCTCCTCGAATAACGTAGGCGACACTCTTGTTGCCAATATTACTGCCGATCCATCGTGCGTCACATCTTGTTTGGCGAGCAACGATTGAACGATGGCCACAACTTGCGCCGCCGTCTTTCCTTCGGCGTACACGACTTCTGGAAGTCCAGTTCGGGCTGCGCGATTGTGATCAACATGAGCAAACATGTCAACTTTTTCGAAGCCAGACGTGACAAGGAGTGCCTGGATCGGCTGCAACGCATCCTTAGCACTCAGCTCTCCAGTTTCGACAAGCTTCAGCAATTGTTGGAGCGAGCCACTTGAATCAGAGGCGCCACTCGACCACCTCTTGGCATGGTTGAGAGAAAAATGGTAATGGACGGTTGTTTGCAATGTTTTTCCGAATGGCAATCGCCGCCACAATGTTCTTGGACCACCTGTTGATACGATGTGACGAAATGCGATGATTCTCGGCGACATCGCGCATTCAACACCGACAAAAGTGCTACATTGACAGTGCTGTTGAGATCAATCGGAACGTTTACACTTCACCAAAAAATAAGTAGAGAGACTGTGAGACAAGCTCGTCAGCGGTTGCGGAAGCTTTACGAAATTGCACTGAAGCGCCTAACCTCGGGCTCAAGAGTGGCGTACACGCACTCGGCCAAAGAAACGGACTGGGTTTGGAATTTGTCACGTTGACGAAGTCGGCGAGCACACAGCACTCGATATTCCCAAAGATGTTACGATACGACACGACACGGCACGACACACCACATGTCACACAATTTACGACCACACATCTGAGAGCCACAACAACACATCACGAGCAAACAAGTTAGCCGCAAGTACGCTACACCGCAGTTCCCTAACCTAACTAACGCACAACCCTAGGCTGCTACCTCTTGCGCGACTGAACCACGGTAAGTAATGTAGGTTACAACAAGCAACTATCAGAAATGCTGTTGTGAATGCTGTTGCGACATTGGTAGTCTAAGTATGGCATTGACTGACACTTGAAAACACCAAACAATGTCCTCTTTGCGACAACAAGCAAACAACGCCAACTTTAGTTACAGACAGCAACCAGCAACGATGACGAACGACGACGAACGACGAACGACGAACGACGAACGACGAACGACGAACGACGAACGACGAACGACGAACGACGAACGACGAACGACGAACGACGA
>Ga0213839_1002309_pt1 | contig 10815 bp, 7 predicted proteins | sample SWPATP21_FD_160075 | JGI IMG/M metagenome (GOLD analysis project Ga0213839, IMG submission 160075) | Coastal seawater microbial communities from Marineland, Florida, United States - SWPA TP2 #1 | ecosystem: Environmental > Aquatic > Marine > Coastal | place: USA: Florida | collected 2016-08-14 | reverse complement strand
TGTTGTTGGGGGGGGGGGGGGGGGGGGGGGGGGGTGGGGGGTGGTTGGATGTGGGCTGGCTGAGGCTCGAATTTCGAATTTTCGAATTTTCGAGTTTTTGAGTTTTGAGTTTTGAGTTTTTGAGCTTTTGAGTTTTTGAGTTTTTGAGTTTTGAGTTTTTGAGTTTTTGAGTTTTTAGTTTTTGGTTTTTGGAGTGTTGCAGTGTTGCATTGTTGCAGTGTCTCAGTTATTCAGTTTTGAATTTTCAGAATTTTCAGTTTTCAGTTTTGTGTTTTGTGTTTTCAGTTTTCATTTTTGAATTTTCAGTTTTCAGTTTTTGAGTTGTTGCGTTTCGCGTTTTGTGTTTTGTGCATTCTGCATTCTGCATTCTGCATTCATTTGTCATTTGGCGATCGATTCGGGGGCGGTTTTGCAATGTTATGTGAATTATGCGTTGAATGATTTCTCCTTTGAATGCACGCGAATAGCGTTATTATTGATCCCGCCGAGCGGCCTTCGTCCTTCGTCGTTCAAAGGCCGTGCGCACCAATGGCAACAACAAACGACGACGACAACACACAACAAACGCGAACGGCGAACGACGAACGACGACAGACGAACGACGACAGACGACCACTACCATGACGACCACCACGACCACCACCATGATAACCAGCATAATCACGCGGTCGGCGAACGAAATGGGCGCGGCTGGAATTTAGAAGAGAAGTACCGTTCACGTCGTGTCTACTGCGCTGTAGACCATCATGCGTGGCCGTCGTATTTGTAAATCGTATGAGTTTGCCGCGTTCAAGAGAGGTTTGCCAAGGGCACCGCGACGGAGACACCGCGGCATATTCTTGCAGAGTGTCTGTGGCTCGATGCCACATGGTCCACTTATTGCGGGTGTACGCGAGGTCGTGCTATGCGTGTGTCACTGGTGGTAGTGAGCATTGGGCTACACAAAATTTTGCTGCAGTGTCTAAAGAGTCGGCAAGACAGCGTTTAAATTGAAACTGGTCGAGCCAGAAAATTACTTGACGGCGGCGATTTACACCGTGGGTTAGGTTTCAGGTTTTCGCGCGATTCAGACCGCGCATCTGCATCAAGATGTAAAAAAGATACTCACTTGGACCTCGTGATGTCGGAACAGGCGGATTGTACGTTTTACGAACAACATCGAGGCGATGTCGTCTTCCACGGTCCTCCAATGGTTTCGCATCCAAATGGCGGGTCCGAAACCCAAGTGAACCAATATAAACTGTCCAAACAGCTTGGCTCGGGTTCATTCGCCCGCGTTTTTCGCGCGACTGCACCCGACCCAGATAATGATTCAAAATGCTCAACTTACGCTGTTAAAGTCATTAACAAAAAGGCTCTTGAGAAGAAGCGAGAATGGAAGCAGGCCGATGGAGACGGTTCTCCGCAGCTGGTGTCACTCTTCGACCGTGTGATCACAGAGGTCCAAATTTGGGAGCAGCTACGATGTCCAAATATCATCGGGTTGAAAGAGGTGCTGGATGACGACAAGACAGCGTCATTGTATCTCATCATGGAGCATGCTCATTTTGGACAAATTATGGTTTGGCAGCCGTCGAAATTTTCGTACACCTGCCCTAGAATCGAGGAAGGAGTGCAGTTACCCCACGAACTCGCGAGGCATTATTTTCGCGACGTTATCGCTGCTGTTCATTACCTCCACGAGTGCAATATCGTCCACCGTGACATCAAGCCAGAAAATATTCTCGTGAACCACCACCACGTTTGCAAGCTTTGTGACTTTGGTGAGGCTGAGCGATTTGATCCGATCGTAAACGAGAGCGGGATGCTCGTCGAGACGAAAGGCACACACCAATTCTTTCCCCCCGAATGTTGTCGCGGTGGCGTACCTCCCACAACCAACAATGGTGTGGTCACCTTTGGAGCTAGTGCTGCGGAACCGGGCGCGGAAGCGAAGGAGTCAGAAACTGCCGCTGCTGACAAGGCTGTTGAATTCTCTGGTTATGCCGCTGACATGTGGGCTGTGGGCGTTTCCTTGTTCGCGTGCTTGTTTGGAATACTCCCATTTTATGCAACCGAGCCAGTGCAGTTATTCGAAATGATTGGTACGGATGGATTTTGTTTGCGTTGTCCGGGATGGCCCAAGTGACAATTCACATTGATGCAACTGCTATTGTGTTCAGGGCGATGTGAGATAGCATGGCCGAAACTGGAAGAGCAGTTAGAACAAAAGGTACATCGCGATTGTGCACCGCACCATGTCCACGGCCACATATCGTGATTCCGTCATGCACGCACCCTCGTATCACAGGTGATCAACCCCAAGTGGCCTGCGTCTATGGCTGCGCATACTAAGAGCCAGGTGCGGTGTTTGATCTCATTGTTGAGAGAGTGTCGTCGGACCGTGCATTTGATAGTTCTGCTTCACTTGCGATGTTGTGGCGTGCAGCTCGACAGTGTCCTCAGATTTCTGAAAGCATTGCTGTGTTCGGATCCGCAAGAGCGTATGACCGCCACAGTTGCCATGAGCGACCCGTGGCTGACATTCGACGGGCACGTACCGATCGAATGTTCACCGCTGGAGCTCGCCGCTCCTGCTGCCCGCCCTGGACGGCGTTTTTCGCATCGAAGTCCTTCAGCCAGCACAAATTCGCGTTTTAGTACGCGCTCCCGCAGAAGCGTGGCTCGCCGCAGCATGCATTCGCGGCGCAGTTCTGCCTCGAGCCGTCGAAGCTCCAAATCTCCACGGCCTCAAACTTCCAAAGCGCGGAAATGCGTCATTCAATAAGTGAACCGTGGTGTGACCATCAAGAATCAATCAACGCCCATCAAAGCGTACTCCTTGTTATTCGTAACGTAGTAGCTTTTGAGGCACGATTCGTGAAATGCTGCCCACACCACATAACATACGTTATGTCTGTCCAAGGCAACAACTACGCGGGCAATACTGTCACTCAGTGGCGATGCGTTTTAGTGGTAGCATCTCTGTGTAGCACGATGGTGATGCGGTGATGCGGTGATGCGTCAAGCAGACCAATCAAAGGTAACGATGTGGGTACAGAAGCGGTGATTACAGTGGTGGTGGTAGGTGTGGTCGGATGTGGATTCATTGGTGGTCGGTCGGTGGTCGGAAGTGGTTGTACACGAGTCGTAAGTAATTCCGAAGTATGATTATGGATAGCGGTGTAGCATTCATTCATTCATTCATTCATTCATTCATTCATTCAAGAAGACAATGATCTGTCCGAATGATAGTGAGTGACTGGGAGTGAGCGAGTGACTTGGAGTGAGTGACTGACTGGGAGTGAGTGAGTGAGCCGCTGACTGCCGTCCAACTCAACTCAACTCAACTCAACTCAACTTCAACTCACGCCACAGAAACGGAGAAACGGTTTGAACGAACGAACGAACGAACGAACGGACGGACGGACGGACGGACGGACGGACGGATGGACGAGTGAACTCTGTATGAGACACGGCGGCATCACTGGCATACGAACCGATGGCATCGAATCTTCTGCGATTCACACTTAGGGCGCCGCGCGCGTCACGTTGTCAGCAACTTTCCGCTTTTTACTTGGTATTGATCCACGCCAGGTGCCTTGCAAATTCTGTTTTTGTCGGGACAGTCAACGCAAATTGACAATCATGGTCGACAAGAAGAGGTTGCTCGTTCTAATGCCGTGGTGTGTGGTGCCACTCTCAGAGATGGACAACGGTGCCCGAGTGACCTGTGTGGGGTGCCCGTGGGTGGCGTGCACGTTTGGAGCAAGCGTAAAGTGGGCCAGCGTGGACGCGGGGAGGTCTGCTGCAGTTGACAAGAGTCGAAAAGAAAAGGTACAACAAAACGAATCCGAAACAGTGCAGGCGTGCCACTCGGCGCACAACCGGATACGCCCATGCTGGGTACGCGGCCCCGAAATTTGTTTTCTTTTTGGAGTGTCGGTGGTCTCCGCAGCTCGCCGACCACCACTAGCAGCTGGTAGGTGCATGATCGCACTGGCTGCCGTCAAGCATGGAGCAACAGTTTTCATCTCTATTCACGGCGCTGCGTAAGAACCTGGCTTCAGAGGAACTATTCAATGTCCGCACTGAACAATTCCATGAACAAAGTCCAGGCAGCGTGGACACACCCGCAGATGCAGCAGAATTGCTCTCCAACGTCCGAACCCCTTTTGATCAACTCGCTGAAAATGAATTTATCATGCACGCTAACAGTTCGTTTTTGGATCAGCGGAGACTGCTAAATGCCCAATACGCGACACTCGAGCGACAGATGGACGAGCGTCTAAAGCATCTTGAGCAGCTGAAATTTTCTCGTTTGCAGGTTCTTGAAGAACAAAGAACGAATGCGCTTCATTTGGTGTCACACGTTCAAACGTATGCGCAAATGGTGAATGATGCAAGGCAGAAGAAAGACAAGGCGTTGTTGTTCCAAGCACAATGCAAGATTCAACAGTTGCTAGAGCAATGTCGAGGCGAAATCAGTAAGGAAACTCAACGCCTCCGAGACCACAATCGTGCTCAGTTTGAGACTCTCAGTTGCGCCTCGGCGGCTATGCAACAGCGAATTATCTGTCAACGGGTGTTGACTTTACTTTTGGACCAAGCACGGCACGAAGTCCAAGTCAATAATATTGGAATTGTGGCGCACGCTCGAGACAGCCATTTCCCACGATCTAAACAGCGGCGGTTGATAGCAGCTTCATTGCACTCGCCCTCCAAGGACGCAAGTCCAAGCGATGACGAAACTGTGGTGCCGGAGTTGGACACAGCAACGGCAAGTGACGATATACTTCTGCTGTGGAACCCGGATTTGAAGTTCCGCGGCAGTCAAGCATTATCAAAGGAGTTGCTGGAATTGTTTTTGCAGAATGAACTGAACGCGCTGCCTGACCGAGGGGTTGCACATGAGCCAGACATCTCATCCAGTCCACAATTCTACGCCGTGACCCAAATTTCTAAAACAGTGATGCGAAGTCGATCGAACAAAAAGCCAGCCTCGGCGTCGACACCAGCATCCGCCGCGCCATCACGTCGTCGCCGCGGCAGTGCAACCATGGACGATTCTTCTGCAACAAACAGTATTCAAGACCTGACCTGGAAAACTGCCAGAGATCCTTCCAGCTTGTTGAGTCAATTATCCGAGTCACTGCATTTGAGTCCCTCGCAGCAAAGTCCGAAAAATTCACCCACAAAGGCCACACCCAAGGATCAACGATTGTTCCCTGCAACAACACCTGTGTCGGCAAGTTGCATTCGGTGGATGTTGATGCCAGAGGAGCTGATTGGAGGTTTTGTGTACTACAAAATTGAGGATTTCGCAAAAGCGCCACACCGAGTACGCAGCACTCGTTTATCCGATTGCTACCGACAGTTTGATTCATGATTTGCTTCGATTGTTTTGTGACTTTCTCAGAGTGACGCAGGAGCGGATAGCACACTGCCGGTTGAAAGCGCCAGGCATGACTGGATGTCAGCGCAACACCGTGCGACAACAAACGCGAACGCGAAGACTCTCGAGCGCAATTTGTTTAACCAGTGCACTTCTTCGGAGGTTGAAGTTCCTTCGAAGCAATGTGTGCCACACTATGTCGTCGAAGACTACGATGACTCAATCACTGTCCCACTTGGCCATGGCACCGTGGTCAAGGTTCCGAAAGTTTACCGTGCACAAGCGGACGTGGGGGAGGGCTCCACCGATGCCCACTTTGCTCCAGCGTCCATCTGGCAACTTCTTCATTGCGCACCAGCACGCAGCCGCATCATTGCCTCGTGTTCACAGGAGCAACTAGCGTTGCTGCAGCAAACGTATCAATTGTCCCCAATGGCTGGAACAGAAGGGCATTATTCGCAACTATTTGTGATGGTCAGGAATCACACTGTTGAGAAAGGTGCAGCGAAAATACAGAACAGTGCGGCATTCACAGCGGTCGATAGCGACATGTAAGCATTGGTCACCGCGCCGCCTTCGAATCTCACACAGATCCGTGTCCTCACGTCTAAGTGCATCTTCCCAACAGGCTTGACGAACTGTGTCGCTACTACATTCGTTTGTTGTTTACAACAGCACCGCTTGATAGCAAAGTCAGCAGCGAGGAAGGCTCTCAAGAGCCCTTGGTCAAACGGCCGTTGTTGTCGTTGCGGCGTGCAGTGAACGCTGCAACGCGCAACACGAAGTTCTCGTTCCACACTTCAACGTTCCACACATTAGAAGTCAAGCAGGCAGACTTGTCCGAGAGCATGCGGATCGCCGATGACCAAGCTAGCTCGGCTCGAGCCGCACGAGACCGCAGTCGGTAGGTATTTGTCGTCTGCGACGATACATTGTTGCTTTTCAATTATTAGTTGTGTTCCTTGTTTCTAGCTGGACCGCCGGTGTAGTGGGATCTGGACCATGTGGAGTGTGTCCTGCGGAAGGGCAAGTTCCTGAAGGGTATGAAAGCAGCAACACCCGACATAGCCCAGCGTCACCTGCCAATGGAAAGTCTCCACGAAGGCTGCAACCAGGCAGTGGTGTCAAGCACTTCAACGCTGCAAAGAGAGCCCTCGCAGCCAAAGCTTCTGCAAATCGGCGCGCGAAGAAGAGCGGGAACACCACACCAATAGATGCCGAGGCACAGCAGATCATTCGCAAAAAGCACATTTACCTGATTCAAAAGATCGATTTCGATACTCCGAACCAAGTTCATTCGGGTGCAAAAACGGCGAAGTCGAATGATGTCGCCGAGCAATCAAGTGGTGACGACTACTCGGACGACGATTTTGATGATGGCGAGGGCGATGGCGAGGGCGGCGGTGCTGCTGATGAAGATCACGCACAGCTGGCAGGAGGCGACGCAGATACGGTGGCCATCGGTTCTCAGAACGAAAAACGTGACCACGTCCAACACCCTCGTCAATTCTGCGCGTGGCTTGGGTGCACAGAAACAGTGTTCGATAGCACCCACCCTGCGGATATGAAGTTTTTGCTTCCCAAAACCGGCGAACCGCTGCATTCATTGGCGTATTCTTTGTGCGGACAACATGCTCGAGCTTTCACGAATCTGAGAAAGACCAAGTCTGGGTCAAAAGAGCTGCGGAAGTAAGTCAATTGTCAGCGACTTGTGATTACAGAAGCCACTTGTGTGCAGAATCGTAATGTTTGTTGTTGGTTGCTGCAGGTACCTTCGCGCGTATACCGAGAAGCTGTCTCGGAGCAAGCGAGAGAGGCACAACACGAAGAATGTTGACAATCAAGATCTCTGCAAAGTTGCCGTCGACATTGTGAGGGTGCAGAATTTTTCCGCCAAAGCGACGGTCCGTCCTTGGTCAAGACCCGTGTCGTGGTGCAAACTTCGCTGACACATGTGGTGCGAATTCAGGTGCAACGAGGAGGACTTGGCAAAGGATCGCCACTCCTTCGAGAATTGAAGGACGGCAAATTGCAGTCAACAATTCACGCGTTTTGGAAGCGACTTACGCAAAATATGCGTCGGAGTGCCTTGGCTCAGGTATCACTTCGCCGTCCGCTGCATTAGGCTACCGCGGCAATCTGAATCAGAATTCTCGTTGTGTGACCAGGTGCAAGAGCTTATGTGGACGCCGAAAACTGAAAATGATGGAACTTTTGGCAAGGGTGATGGCAGTGGGGATGGACCTGTACGTGGTGCCAAGGGTGTTCACGGGTGATCCATGTTTTGGTGGCATAACCTCTGCGTGTTTGCACAGTCGTTCGAGGACAAGATTGAGCAGCAAAACGCTCTGAGGGCGCTTTTGGAAGCTGAAGCCAAGGAGTTAGCTGTCCTTGTTCAAGTCGAGCGAAAGACAGTGCGGTTACTCCGTTCTATTGAGGCGGTATGTCTATGCCCTCAATTTGGTAATTTGTCCCCATCCTTGAATCGGTTGGGTTGTGTGTTTTATGCAGCTATGCGCCAAAAGCCAAGTGTCTGTGGACACGCAGGAGCTCTTAAAGCACTTTGCCGAGGAGAAGCAATCGTTTCTGTCCAGAAAAGCTGAGACGCAAAAGGAGGTGATTCCTCGCAGTGAGATTGCCAGCAGTTTGAAATTTGTTGACTGTCTTCGCTCTTGTAGGGATCTCTTTCCAAGCAAAGTGCCCAATTGCTAGCACTACACTACGAACTAGACTTTGCCAAACGCAAACTCCAAATTGCTTCCAACGTCAGAGACCATGTGTTGGAAACAATAGCATCCCTCAGCGGCAGTGTGCTGCCTGCTGCACTGTCACGATCTGCCCGCTCAAGCAACAGCCGGCGTCGTGTGGGATCTCCGCATGGTTCGCAAATGTTTTCTCCGTCTCAGCCGTCATCGAGCGACATATCAGCAGCTGACATTGCGGCAACAATTTTGCCGCAACGAAGTGGAAGTGCATTCGGCCGCGACCGTGCAGCGCCCCTGCCGAGCGGCGTTGAACTGTCAAGTGCGGCTCGCGTTATCATGCAGGCTGCGGCAGTGCGTTGCATGTCTGTGCCGGCTATGATATGTCCTTCGTCCCGGAAGTAACCACTTGTTTGTTATTATGTTGTGTGCGCGTTCTTTTCGCTGCTTTGGTGTAGATGGGGACGCCGACTGCTCGAGCCCTCAGTCCGAAACGTTCGTTTTGTATGCGTGCGCGTGTTGTCAGCAGCCGTCCAGTCGTCAAACGTGCCTCTTGGTGTTGCTTCGATTTTAGCAGCGACACTGCCACGAAAGAACTCAGAGCGATTGCATCGCAATCTGCGACAATCGCCATTCTTGAAGACCAAGAAGAGCCGGCGAAAGCGAAAATGACCATCGCTGATTCGAAGCTAAAAACTATTCTAATACTTTACAATCACGAACTGCATGGAACGACTCTGCTAAATTTTGAGTTGTTCGAAATGCTGCACAGCCGGATTCACTTTCCTTGCTCTAAGGTCTGGAGTCAGCCGCACGCCATCACGCTGGAGAAGAGACAGAACACCAGGACACAGGAGCGAGTCAGCCGATGACGCGACCACATCAAAAAAGCCACAAGCACAACGTAGGCACAACGTAGGTCTTGGTACATACCTCTGGGATGTGTGAGAATGTCACCCAGAACTCTGGAGGTTCGGCCCCATCTTCCACCCACTGAAGGGTTCTGGAACCACAGTTCTCAAACCTTTTGAGCAACTCTGCAGCTGACTCCAGCAAATTCCGGCTTCGCGATCGGTTCTGTGACTCGCTGAGGGAATTGCGACTGTCGCTCCCATTCGTGGTTTGAATATTCTGTGCAGCACCTTGACCAGTTGCGCCTTGTCCCTCTGTTGGAGTCGCATCGTCTGTTCCTTGAAGTTGGCGTAAAAATAAAACACCTTCGGCAACAACAATGTAATTACCATTTTCACTTGGGCTTGAAAACATCCTGGTATTGAAATCACTAAGTGGTCCTTCTAACAGCGGCAGCAGACAGTTTTCCCCTGTCATGTTTAGGACATCCCGCTGTTGTGATGTTCCGCCACTTGGCGCGATGGCCTGATCCAAGTCGATTTCACGACCTTCGCCCAGGTGTGATGCATTCCCGTCGTTGTCTTCATCGTCCGACACACCAATGGCTCCGTCGATTGGTGAAGGACTCCTGTCGTCGCCGCCAAGAATTCCATGCCCTTCAAAAGAGCTGCTGTCCGACGACGACTCAAATGGCGACTCCGGGAAAGCATTCGAAAACCCCTTTGATTGGACGGACAGAAGACCTCCTGCGCCCTTTCCTGCCAAAGACGTTCGCGCAATGGCTGGGGCAGCCGTAACTTTGAACACGTGCGTCACTTGTGGCGGGTGTTGGCAAGGACGATTCTTCGCCCAGTCATCTAACTGTGCCACAAACGTCATGTTTGGATCGATTGCCGGGCGTCGGCTGCGGCAAAATGAATAGGCTTCATCGAAGCTCTTCCCCATGTGTTGAATGACCCAAGCGATGGCCAGCGATCCACTTCGACTGATGCCTTTCATGCAGTGCAGAAGAACCTTCCCGCCGCACCTTTGAGCTTCCTCGATGAAAGCAAAGACACAGTACAGGTACTTCGTGATGTCTTCTCTGCCATTGTCACGGATGGAGAACGACAAGTACCGAAGCGACGTGCCCGAGAGACAGGGACACTGGTTGGCAACGCAGTTAACGACGTGCGTAATTCCGAGCTTTTTCAACTCGGCGCCGTCTCTAGCTATCACGGACCCACCGACGAACACTCCATCGCAAATCTCCGAACATATGCTGGTAGATGCAGCATTCATCCCCGCAATGCAAGAGAGCGGCGGCGGTACGTTGCACTTCTCATTTTCAACTGCCTGGCAGTCTAGAAACAGTTTTTGTTTCATTCGCGCCCTGCGCCCTTTCTTGCCGCCAACGGCAATAGTCGGCCGCGAAGCGCCATTCGGCTGCGACGTCCCGCCTCGTAAAGGCCTGTTTAAGTGAGGAATGGTGTGGTGAGTTATTGCGTTGCTGATTCCGATGTGGACCGCAGCTGCTCGCACAGGCGACGGTCTTTGACCGCGCAGTGCGCGCATGCGTGACGCATTTTCCGAGCTAGTCTTTTGGAGTTGGTGCTTGTGTACCGGTGATGATGCGATGGGCTTCAAAATGGTAGGAGCAGATTCACTCCGGCGATCAGCGTGGTCTGGCGGAGTGACTTGTATTTGGAATGGGGGCCGTCCCTGTGTCCTAACCGAGGAATGCGGCGTGGTTCTTGGTGAGCCGACAGAGTAAGACGACACTACGACCGACGGAAAGCCTCGACTGCCTGCTGCCGAGTTTGTTGGGGATCCCCAAAGCGACGCGCGTGAGTGTGCGTGAGCGTGCTCGGACACGCTGGACGCTCTACCCTTCGAGGAGTCGAAACC
>Ga0213839_1002308_pt1 | contig 10822 bp, 8 predicted proteins | sample SWPATP21_FD_160075 | JGI IMG/M metagenome (GOLD analysis project Ga0213839, IMG submission 160075) | Coastal seawater microbial communities from Marineland, Florida, United States - SWPA TP2 #1 | ecosystem: Environmental > Aquatic > Marine > Coastal | place: USA: Florida | collected 2016-08-14 | reverse complement strand
CGGGAGGACGGCGTCGGCGGGGTCGAGCACGTCGAGAAGCTGCCGCGCTCGGTCGGGGCGCCACACGTCGACCTGCAGCACCCAGCGCCCGCTGCGCCAGCCCACGGCGCCCCCGCCGTCGAAGGCCGTGGCCGCGTCGGTGCTGCGGTCGTAGGTGAGGGCCGTGAGCACGGCCACCGCGCCGTCGTGCGCTGGACCGTCGAGGGTGCAGGTGCTGGTGGCCACCCCCTCGCTGGCGTATCGCTGGCAGCCGCGGCGGGACCAGCCCGGGGTCGCGGCCGCCGCGGTGAGGGCGTCGGGGCTCACGGTGGGTGGGGAGGTGCAGGCGAAGAGGAGCCAGAGCATGACGTGGGGGTATCGATTGCTCTTCGACCCTGTACCGGTGCCGCTGGTCGTCGGGACGGGCACGAGAGGAGCGCGCCACGACCATGGCCCCGCGCCACGAACATGGACCCCCCCCGGGGCTCGGGTCGTGAGGCCGCATCGGGCACCGCTTCGCTGGCACGGGCACGCGCACGGGCACGGAGCAGCCTGCTACTCGCCGCATCCCCGAGACGAGCTCGGCGCGGGTCCTCGTCGTGAACGGGGACCGGTGTGGGGCTGAAGAGGGTGCCTCCGGAACCGGTGAGACATCGAAGAGGGTGTTCGGCGCCCGTTCCGGCGGAACGGCAACGATAGAAGCACCATTACGGAGTGCCTGTGCGCCGGGTTCCGGCTAGGACACCCTCTTGGACCCCTCACCGGTCTGGAGGGCACCCTCTTCGACCCCGTACCGGTCCGACGGACACCCTCCTGGACCCGTCACCGGTCGGCCGCAGGCAATGGGGCCGCCGTCCTCGACGATCGCTACAGGCCGTACGCGATCACCGACTCGCCAGCGTGGTAGCCACTCAGTGGCCCGGAGGTCGCGGCCGGCAAGAGCGGGAGCAGGCTTCCCGAGGCATCGGTGACCACGAAGCACTCCATCTCCGCACCCCACACGACGCCGACGGGATCGAGCGACACGCGATCGAGGGTGGTGTAGAGGCCCATGAGATAGGGCTCGTAGTCCGCCGCCCAGTCGCCACCGTTCGCGACCACGAGCGCCTCGTAGTCGGCGGCGATGGCCGCATCCAAGGGCCCGATGGCGAGCCCTACGTCGTTGGACGCCATCCAGTCGGCGGGGTCATGGACCGTGCCGTTGATCTCCACATCGCTGCAGTCGGTGGCCGACTGGTTGGGAGGGAGGTCGAGCTCGTAGGCTTCGAACATTCCGGCGGCCCAGCCCTGTGGGCTGATGCGGCGGGCGACGCGGGAGAAGTCCCAGCCGACGAAGCACGAGCCCGTGCCGTCGAAGAACTGGAACCACACCGCCGACGACGCATCGACGTAGTCGTTGGCGACGGTGTCGAAGGCGCTGACGTCGGTGGGCCGCCCAGCGTCGAGGCCGGTGTAGAAGCTCACGGCGAACGCATCGACCGCTGTGGCATAGGTGTGGTTGGCGTCATTGACGGCCAGGTCGACCGTCGGCTCGTCGTAGCAGGGGACGCCGGTGTCGGTGCCGGTGTCTGTGTCTGTGTCTGTGTCTGTGTCTGTGTCGGTGTCTGTGTCTGTGTCTGTGTCTGTGTCTGTGTCTGTGTCGGTGTCGGTGTCTGTGTCGGTGTCGGCTTCCTCGCAGTCACCGAAGGTGCTGTACGACACCTCGACCACATCGCTGGGGCCCGTCGCGGGGCTGTTCACGGTGACTCTCTGGCCATCGATGGTCACGTCGGTGGTGACCGTGCCGTTGACCTCCACCACCAGTGTGGACGGATCGAACGGCTCCTCGATGACGAACGACCCCGCCGACTGACCCAGCGCGGTGGTGATGAGGTCGCCCAGGTGGTTCCCCCACGCTGTGCAGATGTCGAGGACGCCGCCGCCGGTGAGGTCGGCGGCTTCGACGTAGCGGTCCCCTGGATCGCCGAAGGTGACGCACGCGCCCGTGGGGTCGACCACGGCCGACATCGTGAGCTTCTGGCTCGGTGACAAGTGGCTCTCGATCTCGCTCACCAGGCTGGGCACCGTCGCGTTGGGGGTCTGCTCGTCTTCGTCAGAGATCATCACGACGTGCAGATCGGCATCGGGGCGGAAGAAGCCTTCGTTGCACTCCCCTGGGGCCGACTTGTCGAGGGCCAGGTTGGTGAGGGTGAGGAGCTGCTCGGACAGATCGTTGAACAGGGAGTTCGCATCGAAGGCTCGGTCGATCAACAGCTGAGCAGGGTCGGGACTCGCCGGGGTGAGCACCCCGGGGCTACAGCCGTCGTTGTCGTTGACGAGCAGCACCCGCCAATCGGAGCCATCGAGGGCATCGATCAGGCTCGGAAATCCGACCGCTACCTTGTCTGCCTGGGTGTCCTCCATGGAGCAGGACGTGTCGAGGGCGATGAGCACGTCGGTGGTGACCTGAAGCGACACGTTGGTGCTCACGAGGTCGGCGTAGTCTCCGTTGCCCATCATGGGCACGACGACGTCGCCGGTGGGGTCCGACGAGAACACGGTGAGGTCGGCGCTGGCCATGTCCCCCACCTCTTCGGGCGTGTAGGCGACCGTGGCGGTCGCGACCTCCCCGGGGGCCAGGGTGAGCGGCAGGCTCGGCCCCCCGGCGAGGGTCAAGACCGGGTCGCCCGACACCGCGGCGCTCTCGATGATCAGGTCGGCGGAGCCGGTGTTCGACAGCTCGAGCTGCTGGGTGGCTTCGCATGGCACCGCGGCGTCGGCGAAGTCGATGGTGCTGGGCGTGATGGTGAGAACGGGCACCTCGCCCTCGCCCGTGATCGCGACCGTGGCCGTGGGTTGGTCGGGATCGTCGCTGATCACCGTGAGCTGATCTTCGCGCACACCGTCCCCCAGAGGGGAGAATCGGACCTGGATCCCCGCGCTGTCATCGGGGTCGATGACCACCGGCGTGCTGGTCGACACCTGGTAGTCGGCGGTGCCCACCGCCAGGGACGAGACCGTGAGGGGGGCCTCGCCGGTGTTGGTGACGACCAGCTCCTGGATCTCGACTTCGCCTGCCTCGAGGGTGCCGAAGGACAACGACGTGGGCTCGAGAAGCAGCTCGGGCTGGGCCGTGGCGGACGTTGGCCCGCTGTCGAGTCCACCCACGGATGCCTCATCGCCGTCCTTGTCGCTCCCGCAGCCCATCAACGTCAGCGCCACCAGGCCCCACATCCATCGACTCATCCCTGCTCCCCTGTCGTGTGCGCCAGCCGCCGGTCACGGCTCGTCGCGCGTGGACGTCACCGGGGTGCAGATATTCAGCGGATGCAACGAGCCATCGAGCCACACGCAGGAGGGCGACGGCGGCGAGCCCGATCACCACGACCGGGAACCCGACGACGAACAGCCCGAAGTTGAAGATCTCGTAGGTGATGCCGAGGTCGTTGGCGGCGTGGATGCAGAAGTCGGTGCAGAACCAGTACAGGCTCGACCAGCGGTTCAGTCCCTCGGCTTGCTGCGCAACGATGGCGCCGAGGCCCGCCACCCCCAGGGCGAGCGTCGCCGTCGCCCCCACCCGCGGTCGTCCGACCGGGACGCCCGGCCACAGCACCGCCGCGAGCGACAGGCCGGCGACGGTCGGGGCGAGCAGCACGTAGACGAGCAGGTTCGTGGGCTGGTAGCCGAGGGGGGAGGCGTGGAGCAGCCGGATGTTCTCCAGGTAGACCGCGCGGGCCGCACGGGCAGGCGCCGATCGCAGGTCGACGATCGCGGCGGTGTGCGCGCAGCCGTGGTCGTGGCAGCCCCGGGTGCAGGTGGACGCGTCGGCGTGGTGCGACGGACCGTGGGCGAGGTTGGTGACCGTCATCGCGAGGAACGGCAGAGCGAGCAGCAGGCTGCATGTCACCAGGGTCCACAGCGCTCGGCCGAGCATGTCCATCCGCCCTCCTGCGGGGGATCATGACCGCCGAGGGTGCAGGGACTGTGCAGCGCCTGCGTCGTTGCTACGGGTCTGGGCTTTCCCACCAGCGCTCGCCTGCGGGGTCGCACGGGGACGCGCTCGTGGGCTCGGTGACCGGGCTGGCAGGGGCGGCCTCGCAGGCCTCTCGGGTGACGAACCACGACTCGGTGGCCGCCTCCGCCTCGGAGAACAGCCGGCCTGAAAGCGCATCGTTGGCCGCCTTCACCGCCACCGCGCCCGCGTTGTCGGGGCACGGCTGGCGGCAGTCCACCGGGGTGGGGTCTTCGGCCAGGAAGAGGGCCCGCCCGCGGGCTCCGCCCGGCTTCTTCCGCACCACCACGCCGGTGCTGCGGAAGCACTCTCGTCGCCCGGCGCTGTCGCCGTGCACGCCCGACCCGGGCAGGCACGGGCTCGACACCCGCTCGACCCGCTCCGGCTCGGCCGTGGCCCCCCAGGCCTGGCGCCACACTGCTCGCTCGGCGGTGTGCTCGACGAGGCGGGGCCGCGCCGTGTGCCGCTCCCCACCGCCCATGGTGCCGGTGCCGGTGGTCTCGTCGCCTCGGGTCGCGGTGCAGTGCCGGGTGCGGCCGGTGCCCCACAGGCCGAGTTGTCCCTGCTCGACGCACCGCAGCGACAACCCATCGACCTCGGCCTCGCAGCGGAGCACGTCGTAGCGCTCGTCTTCGTCGTGGTGCAGGGTGACCTCGGCGCAGCCCCAGGGCGTCTGGGCCCAGGCGGAGGGGCCGGCGAGCAGGCCGGTGGCCAGGTCGTCGACGGGGGTGACCTCTTCCCAGGTGTCGGGGAGGTCGACCGGGACGACGGGATCGGCGGCGAGGGCCAGGGACAGCAGGCAGAGCATGCCGTCAGTCTGCCACGGGTCGGGTGTGGCGGAGCAGCGTGCCCCGCAGCGCCCACCAGCACAGCGGCAGCCAGGCCACCACGCCGAGGGTGCGGTCGAGGCCACGAACCAGGTAGCCGGCGGGTTCCTGGCCCATGCCGAGGGTGACCAGGGCGTCCCACAGCTCGAGGGTGCGGCCGTGCAGGGCCAGGGGCAGCAGCAGCGCCCCCGCCGCCACCCACAGCCACTCGTGCTGGCGCGGGCGGTCCCGCGTGGCCAGCAGGATCACCGCGCAGAAGAGGAAGCCGAGACCGTGCACTTCGGGAAGGTAGCCCCCTGGATGTCATCGGCGTGAATACCGAGCCGATGATCGTGGTGGCAAGTGGTTCGTCCTGACAAGCTGGAACGTGAGGTATATCGGGATATGTGAGCGTTCCCCAAGCTCTCGCAGGACGGGCCGCTTGACGCCACGAGGGCGGTTCGGGATTCGCGTTGGGGGCATCTAACGCTCGCTGTCACCTGTCTCGACGGCGAGGGGGCCGGTGGCAGAGCGACGGGTCGGTCGCTGGCGGCTCGGCCGTCTGCACCCAGTCCTTGACCGGCTCGGGAAGGGCGTCGAAGCCTCCGGTGAGCAGGAAGTGGTGCCAGTCGGTGCGCGGCTCGATCGGCGGGTCGACCCCGCGTCCCACGGTCGACAGCGCCGCGCCGTAGTGGTCGTGGGCCACAGCTTCGACGCAGCGGGCGGCGGCGAAGGGCTCGGCGGTGCCGTCGAGGTAGAGGATCACCTGGTTGTAGGTGTGTCGCGCGAGCCCGGGGCGGAGGTCGACCTTGAACGCGGCGTCGACCCCCGCGGCGGCGAGGGCCTGGGCGAAGCCCGCCAGGCCCGCGGCCGACAGGTGATGGTCGGGGGAGGCCACCGACAGGTAGATCTTGTAGGTGTAGCCGGCATCGTCGTCGAACGTCGTCGGCTCGCCGACGCGGTAGCCCACGTAGAAGGCATCGTTGAGCACCGAGGGACGAACACCGTCGGTGGGGTTCGCTGCACGATGGGCGGCGCGCAGCGCCACACGCCACACGCGCTCGCGCTGCTGCTCCTCGGGGGTGGCGTCGCGCACCAGCAGATCGAGGCTCACTTCCTCGTCGAGGAACCGGGCACGGTGCCGAGGGTGGAGCACCAGGGCGCGCCAGCCGGGGTCGTAGACGCCGCGCGCCTCGGTCTCCAGGGCCTCGGGGCGTTGTGCCTGCAGTGTCTTCAGCCACGCCAGCTCGTCGACGCGGGGTGTCTCGGGCGCCGCGGGGGTGCACCCGAAGAGCGCCCAGAGCAGGGGTTGCGCGAAGTCCATGCCCGAGTGTAGGGGACCCGCCGCGGAGGGACCATGGCGGCCGAGGCGCTCAGCTCTGGTGTGGTGGGCCGGCCATGTGGCTGATGGGCGTGGCGCTGGGGGTCACCTGCACGCAGCTGGTCGCGGTCGATGGGGGTGCGGTGTGCATGGAGAAGCGGCGGATCGTGGGCCTCGACGCGGAAGGGGCGCCGTCGTGGACGTGGGACAAGCCTGGGCACCACGCGGGGCTCGGGGCGGTCACCGAGCGCGCGCTGCTCGTAGTGCACAGCGTCTACCACGGTGTGGACGAGCCCGTCACCGAGCAGCTCACGGCGCTCGATCCGCGCACGGGGAAGGTGTTGTGGGTGCGACAGGAGCGTCCGTTCTTCGGGGCTGCTGTCGTGTTGAGCGACGGAACGCTCATGGAGGGCGGCCTGCTGCTCGACGCCGCCACTGGGCAGACGCGGCCGGTTCCCGCGTGCGAGCGACCATGTCGTCCCTACACCTTCGACCATGTGCTCGGGGTGGGCGACGACCCGCAGACCTTGGTGCGGATCTCCACCCTCGACGGGCGCACCGACCCCACCTGGTCGACGGCGCTACCGGAGCCCCTGACCCTTGGTGGAGATGGCCCGCACCGCCTCGGAGGTGCCGCGGGATGGGGCTCCCGGACGGTGTTCGGCGCACAAGGCGCTCTGTGGGTCCTGGACGGCGACCAGTGGCGCACCGTCGACCTGCCCGGCGAAGGCAGGCCGCGCGTGGTGCTGTCCACCGACGACCTCCTGGTCGTGGCGCAGCAAGGTCGGCTCGTGGCCATCTCGCCGGACGACGGCGTCGTGTGGTCCGTTCCCGAGCGCCGCTCCCGAGGGGGCGTGTGGGCCACCTCGGTCGGGATCGTGCAGGAGGTGTGGGATGAGGTGTGGCTCCGAGACCCGGCCAGCGGCACGGTCGTCGCGAGGTTCTCGGGCGCCACCCGGGGCGTCGCGGTGCTCGGCGGTCAGCTGATGGCCGCCACGGACCGCTCCCTGGTGCCGCTGGACCCTGCCTCGCTCAGCCCACAGCTCGCCGCGTCCGACCTCGGCGGGGGCCGCACGCAGGACCATGCAGGTGAGCTCGAACAGGTCGCCTTCTCGGTGGATCAGGTCGGCGAAGACCTGCCGTCCTCGCGGCTGGGTGCCTGCTCCGACGGCTCCTTCTACCTGTCCAGCGGCCGCCCCGCGCACATCACCCACGTACGGGGCGGGGAACGGGTCACCCTGAGGCTCCCCATCCTCTCCTCCCTCGACGGCCCCTTGATCTGCCTGGAGGATGGCAGCGTCGTGGTCGACACGGTCGTCGGCAACGCGCGGGAGAAGCACTTCCTGCTGTGGGATGGAGCGTCTGGAACCCTCAGGCAGCTCACCTTCCCCTGGGTGAGCCGCGGCCGATGGTCCGCGGTCCAGCCCACGGACCGTGGCTGGGTCACCCGTTCGCCGGACACGAAGTGGCAGGCCGAGCTTTCCCCCAACGGGACGGTGCTCGGCTCCGAGGAACAGCTCGAGAGCCCAGCGCCCGGGCCCACCTGGGTGACCGACGAGCTCGGGGTGCGGCTGCAGCGGGTCGACGGAGGCTCGGAGGTGCTGTGGCACGATCGGAGCGGTGAGGTGGTGCACCGCGTCCTCGTCGACGAGCAGCCGTCGCGCACGCCCCAGCTCCGGCCCGTCGGAGGGGGGGATGCGCGGGTCGTGCTCCACACGCACGAGTGGATCGGCCTGGTCAGCCCGGATGGCACGCTGCGCAGCCGACAGCTGACCTACGTCCATGTCGATGGTGTGGTGGGCACCGAGGCGGGGGTGCTGCTCTTCGGTGTGTTGTGCGAGGAAGACGCCTGCGACCATCGGAGCCTGCGTCTGTGGACGGACCCGTTCGGGACGGACTGACCGCACTGGAGCCGTGGTTGCGCGAAGCGCATGCCCGGGTGTAGAGGACGCCGCGCGGAGGGGGCACCATGGCGGATGTCGACGTAGTGGTGATCGGCTCGGGCGCGGGGGGCATGGCAGCGGCCGTGGGCCTGGCCAACGCGGGCCAGAGCGTGGCGGTCTTCGAGCAGCACGAGCTGCCGGGCGGGTGGTGCCACAGCTTCGATCTCGAGGGCTATCGCTTCTCGCCGGGCGTGCACTACCTCGGCGAGCTCGGCGAGGGGGGCAGCTTCCGTCGCCGCCTCGAGGGCCTCGGCCTGGGCGCCGATCTGTCCTTCTGCGAGCTCGACCCGGCCGGCTACGACCGGCTGCGGGTGGGGGACGTCGAGGTGCGCGCCGCCAAGGGCGTCGAGAACTACTGCGCCAACGTGGTGGCCGCCTTCCCCGATGACGAGGCCGCCATCCGCACCTTCTTCGACAAGATGGTGGCGCTCGCGACCGCGCTGGCCCGCAACGAGCTCCTCCGCCGTCCACGGGTGGCCTGGGAGGCCACGCGCCCCCTGGCGACCTTGCTGCAGCCCATCCGCGACCCGCGCGCCCGCTCGGTGCTCGCGCTGCAGGGCGGCGACCACGGGATGCCGCCGAGCACCTGTCCGGCGGTGCTCCACGCGGGGCTCATGGCCCACTACTTCGACGGTGCCTGGGCGGTGAAGGGCGGGGCCCGCGCGCTGCCCAAGGCCGCGATCAAGCAGCTGCGCCGGCAGGGGGGGCAGATCCGGGTGAACGCGCCGGTGCAGCGCATCCTCGTGGAGGGCGGGACGGCCATCGGGGTGCGCCTCGCCGACGGCACCGAGGTGCGGGCGCGGGCGGTGGTGAGCAACGCCGACCCGGCGGTCACCTTCGGGCAGCTGCTGCCGGCCGACGTGGTGCCCGCCCGGCTGCGCCGGAAGCTCCGCACGGCCACCTGGTCGGTGGCGGCCATGTCGCTGTTCCTCGCCGGCGAGGCCGATCCGGCCGATCTCGGGCTGTCGTCGGCCAACCTGTGGGCGCTCCGGGGCGACGACGTGGAGGCGATGTACCGCTTCGCGCAGCGGGCCGACCCGCTGGCCGAGCCGGTGCCCGGCTTCTTCCTCACCTGCACCACCGCGAAGGACCAGCTGAAGCGCCGCGACGGTCACCACACCTACGAGGTGTTCACGCTGACGAGCTACGACGCCTTCGCGCCGTGGGCTCACACCCACTACGGCGAGCGCCCGGCTGCCTACGAACAGCTCAAGGAGGCCCTGGCCGACCGGATGCTCGAGGCGGTCGACGCCGTGGTTCCCGGGTTCTCGGAGCAGCTCGTGTTCCGCTCGGTGGGCACCCCGCTGACCAACAAGCACTACGTCGCGGCCCACCGGGGCGCCATGTACGGCACCGAGAAGCGGCTGGGGCAGCTGGGGCCGATGGCCTGGCCGCTGTGCCCGATGCCGGGGCTGTACCTGTGCGGTGCGTCCACGCTGTCGCACGGCGTGGCCGGCGCGACGGCGAGCGGCGTCGCCGCGGCGGCCAAGGTTCTCGGGGTGCGGTCGCGGGAGGTTCTGCGGCGCGACGTGCCGGCGATCACCCTGCTTCCGGCGGCTGAGGCCTTCAGGGAATGACGAAGCAGCCGCCGCTCATCGTCATCACGTCGAGATCGCCGACCCGTCGCGTGAGCCGCACCGCCGAGCCGAAGCGCTTGCCGGGGGCCACGAGCTTCGGGCCCGCGTCGAAGGCGTCGCCGTCGCACACCACGTGGCGCACCACGTCCTTGGGCCACTGAGCCACGAAGCCCCGCGACGTCGCGCCCACGAAGCGCTCGACCTTCCCGTCCTCGGCAGCGAACGTCTCGTAGGCCGCCCTGCGGGCGGCGATCGTTTCCTCGTCGAAGGCCTCGGCGGCTGGGCCCGTGCACAGGTTGTGGAGCAGGTGGGTGTCGCGCTTCGGCTTGATGGCCTTGGTGCTCTCCCACAGCGCGTCGAGTTCTCCGACGACCTCCACGTCGGCGCCGTAGGGGCTGGCGAGGCACAGCGTCCACTGGCCGTCGTCGCCGAGCAGGCGCATCGGCCCTCCGTCGCGCTTGAGGCTCGCGCACTTGTGGAGCCGGCCGTCGCGCATGCCGTACACCTCCACCTTGTTGCGCTTGCTGTTGCCGATGAGCACGAACGCGCCGAGGGCAGCGATGCTCGTGCCGCTGCGCAGCTTGGCGTTGTCGACCTCGACCCAGCCGTGGTCGGTGCGCTCGCAGAGGATGACCCAGGTGGCGTTGTCGTTGCCGGAGTACAGCACCGCCGCGTGGCCGTCACCGAGCCAGTCCACCCCCCACACGTGGCCGCCGCGGGACGACAGGCCGGGCCCTCCCGGGTAGGCGAACACCTTGTCGATCGCCTCGTCGGTGCCCACGTCGTAGACGAGCACGTCTTGCTTGGACGACCAGACGAGGAAGCGGGTGCCGTCGGGCGAGGGGCACACCTTGCCGCCGCCGGTCTTGGTGTGGCGATGGACCTCGCCGTCGGCGAGCACGTGGATGGTGATCGCCAGCGGGTCGATGAACACGCCACCAGGGCCACGGGTCATCTGGTTGGCCCGGGGGGCGGCGCCGTCGTGCACGGTCGCGAGGAGGGCCGACTCGGCGTCGGTGAGCGAGACGGGGTGGGACGCCAGCTGGGTGGGCGTGAAGGTCGGCTCGGCCATGGGACATCTCGGGGCTTGGTCGGGGCGGAACGTGGGGATCCAACAACGGGTTCGTCCCCCGTGCAACCCGGCGGACCAGCGACGCCGATCTTGGGGGCCGCCTGCACGCCTTCTGCACATCGGTCGGGCAAGT
>Ga0213839_1002307_pt1 | contig 10823 bp, 5 predicted proteins | sample SWPATP21_FD_160075 | JGI IMG/M metagenome (GOLD analysis project Ga0213839, IMG submission 160075) | Coastal seawater microbial communities from Marineland, Florida, United States - SWPA TP2 #1 | ecosystem: Environmental > Aquatic > Marine > Coastal | place: USA: Florida | collected 2016-08-14 | reverse complement strand
CCGAAGTGCAGTACGACACACACTTGCATTGCCTCCACGAACGAACGGACGCTCTTCAAGACCCGAGACATTCGTTCCACGCCACGACATGGCCACAACCACAATGCCAACCAAATGGAATGGACGGGCGGTATCATACTCGAGTAGAGACGGCAGACCGGACCGAACGAGCAGTCGACGGCTGACGAACCATTCGAAGTCGTCGTCGGTCGATCGACTCGCCAGCTCGCCAGCGCAGCACACCAAAAAAACACGCCCACACCGCCAAAACTGCGGACCACCGAACGAACGAACCACCGAACGAGCCACCGAACGAACCAACAGTGAATCTATACAATAATACATAAAACCACGGTACCACACTGAAACCATTAATTAATATGAACTGTGCGCAGGATTTGCAGATGTGTATGTTGTACTTGAAAAATTGCAGTACCATTCGTCAGGACGCGTACTAGTACTGGTAACATCGAGATTGACAAACATGGAGTATGTGCTGAAATACTTGAATAGTAGAATGGTACTGACAATGTTGGCACCACATACTTCGGAATTGTGACGGGGTCATTTTTAGTGGGGCGTTGTGGGCGAGTCGTCGTGTGTGTGCGTAGCTGTGCGTCGTTGTGCGTTGTGCGTTGTGGCAGAGCAGAGAAACGGTTGGTTGTTGTCGTCGAACTTCGTCGAACTTCGTTTGTTCGTTCGTTCGTTCGTTCGTTCGTTCGTTCGTTCGTTCGCTCGCTCGTTCGTTCGTTCGTTCGTTCGTTCGTTCGTTTGTTCGTTCGTTCGTTCGTTGTTCGGGTTCGGTGGCAGGTCGCCAGACCAACGAAGTCAATCATCACCCGAAGGCAGCGAAGCTGCGAAGGAAAGCAACAGTCAGGCGGGAAACTATCAGACGGCGAAGGGCAGGCATGGAATAAACGCAAGAAAGCAGTTGCCTTCGTTAGAGGGCTAGCAAGTACTGTAGTTGGTATCTCGACGCCTTGTGTAGTGACGGAAATCTCTCGTTGTGTGTCGGCTAGGGTAATGCCCCCAATACAAGGCGGTAGTGGTTCGGAACAAGGTTGTCGGGTGAAGCAGTCGTGTGGGACTAAAATGACGAGACAAAAAAATGAAACTTGTTTTCCAACTGTGCTCTGTTTTCTATTCCTTGGAAAAAATGTGAGTTATAGCGCCGTGTAATGCGGCAACCATTGGGACCCGTCCAGGGTATTTGTGGAACTTGTGTGAGTAGTTCGCTGGAAACTCTTTGATCATGGAGTCTGATGAAGAGAGTATGGACGAGAGCCAGCTCGAGGCCGAGCTTGAGCGGCAACTGGCTGAAATGTCTGACGTCGAACTCGACGATGAAGACAGTGACGGCGACAGCGACGACGCTGCGGGCAGCCTCCATGGTGCGTCAGGCAACGGTTCTACCAATGTGTCAACTGCTGCTTGGTCAACCCCTGACATGTCCACAGCCAGTATCCCGGAGGAAATCAGAGCTATTGCCAGCAAGTATGACAACAGTTCGCAGCGACCTGCAGATGTAGTAGAAGACTCCAATGAGAAAAGGAGGAAACAGTTGTGGTACGATCTCGAAATGTGTAGGACTGAACAAGAAACAATTCTTGCTGGCTTTCGAGGGGATTTGGCAGAGGCGAAGTCTCTCGTTGTGGATAAAAAGTCTGAGTCGAAACCATCCACTGAAGGAACTGGAGCACCACACAAGCACGAAGGCACTGACGCGACATTGAAGCACGCTCCCCTTGCCAAAGCGACCCCACTCAACGATGGTGGCTCGTTTTTCGGCGAAGCTCAGGACCCAAACGATGGCACAGACAAACCAACAGGCACTATGTCCAATGCACCTTCCACAATCCAATTCACGACGCTAGATCCTGACGAAATTGGTGAACTAGCTGAATCGGCTCGACAGGGACTCTCGGGGATTGGAGCTGAGCTGCTTAGAGAGCAGGATCGCATATTGGCCGAAGAACGAGCACAATCCAAACGTGAACAACTGGCCCTTCAAGCTCTTGTCGAGGAAAACCAGGAGCGTCAACTGGCCTCGCAAAAGGCTGAGGCAGAAAATGCTACGCGCATTGCAAAAGAAGCCGAGAATGCGAAGCGTAAAATTGAGGAGGAGTTCAGGCAAGAGGAGCTACGGCGGCAACGCGCTGCCGCGTTGGAGCAGCGGCGTAAGCAACGCTACGAAGAGGAAGTTCGAAGGATGCGAGAGGTTTCCTTGAGGGCTAGACAGCGCCGGGAAGAGGCCGCTAAAAATGCAGCTGAAAAGGAGGCCGCTCGCCAAAAATCTCTGGTTGAATTGAAGGTCACGATGATGCGACAAGCCAGAGCGGCTCGCCTAGTGCGGAAAATGTGGACCGCCTTTGTACGAAAGAAGAAAGTCGCGAACTTTTTGCAGGGCTGTTATCGCATTCAGCGCGCACGTGAAAAAGCCGATGGATTGCGCAGAACTCGGGATGCAGCTGTCAAAATTCAAGGTCTTTACCGACGAGCGCGAGCAAGAGCTTTGAGGCACGATCTTGCTGCTAGAAGGCGTCTCAAAGTCCGTCTCGAACGCGAAGAGCGAAAGCGCAAGGAAATTGCCGAGAAGCGACGCCGAGAAAAAGAACGGCGGCACAAGTTGAAACTTCTTGAACAGGCTGACGCGCGAAATGCCCTTAGAGAGGCGATCGCCATTGCAGCACAAAAGCGGAATCCAAATATTCTGGATGCAGCAATGGAAAAATACACGAAAATAGTTTTGCCGGGCCGAGCAAGAGGTCTCCGAACGATGGACCGTCACAGGGATACAGCCTCGTCCGACGAAGGCACTGGTGATGAGCAATTGTTTCATAAAGCCACAGCGGTGATTGATTCTCTCAAAGAGGAGCAGCGTGCAGCGCACAAGCTCGAACAAGCTTGCGCTTCAGCTCAAGATTTGTTGGAAAAATTCGATGGGCTCGAGGAGCTCGACAACGATCACATCGAGGATCACAACGATACCATGCACAGTGTGCGGGTGGCATTCAAAGGTTTGGAAAATGCTATCAGTGCGTCAATCGCATCATATCAAGAAGTGAGTCAATTGCTTGCGTCGCATGGAGCCTCAACCGAGCAGCCACATCAAGACAGTACGACAGTTCTGAAAGAGTTTTACAGCGGGATCGCAGAGCGTACGACTAGCGTTCTGACTACTATGCAGCACCAACAGCAAGCCATTGCAGCTATAATGCGGCAAATCCAAGACCTAACTGAAGCAGCCGACCTTGGTAACTTTGAAGGTGGAGCACGGGGCATTCTTGCTGCTTTCGAACAAATAGGGCGCGATGCCGACAGCGGCGATGAGAGTGGCACTGTTGCGCGAAGCTTGGCTCTGAAATGTGAGGCTGTGACGTCGCTTCTCTCCATTGCATCTCGTGCCGTTCGCTCTTACGCCTCGCAAGAACAGCGGAAGCTTGAGGCCCGGATGCAAAGGGCAATCGACAGTGAAAATATGGAACTCTTGCAAAATGTTTTGAAGGACTGCGCAACTTACACTCAATCGCTAGATTGTGCCGCGTTGGAATCCCTGGGGCTTGATGGTGACGCACGGCGCTTTTCAGAAGCTATTTCATCGTTGCGAGAAACAGCACAACACAAAAAGGAACAAATTGACTTGGAACGTAAAAAGGTCGAGGTCGAGAAAGAACAGCAGCGCAAGAAAGCTCAAGAGGCCGAAAGGTTACGACAACTCGAACAACAGCGGCTACAACAACTTGAAAAGCAGCGGCAACAAGAAGTGGAGAGGGAAATTGCTGAAAAACTGAAACAAGATCAACAACAAAAGCTTCTAGAGGCACAACAACAGAGACAGATGCAACTCAGTAATCCAAACGAGCGAGCTGCACGTCCGGCACTAAACACGAAAACAAATCGTGTCCCAACAGCCGAAAAGCTTCGCTCAATCGTCTCGGCCACCAGAGACGCCTCTACCGCTGACTATTCTCACGGAGCTGCCAAATCCGCGACGACAATTCAGTCGGTTTTCCGTGGCTCACGAATTCGACGTCGTTTCGAGACAGCTCGAAGAGAGATCGCAGGGTTGTGGGGCGACGAAGGTGATGACTTTGGCGAAGTCGATATCGACAAATTTTTGGATCTCGCGGGCTCAACAGCTGGAGTGCTCGGAGATGACCCCGACTGGATGAATGATGTTTTTGATGAGCTAGGAGAGGAGGACGCGCACAGCAGCAGCAGCAATGATCTCAACGTGGACGATTCAAGTGGGTTTGATGACTCGCACAATCATAATTACCCTGCCACTTCGCCATCCTCGGCTCAGTATCGACCCTCTCCTTCGTCTTCGGTGACACACGCTGCAGCCATGAGCCACCTCCGCCGCTCCAAAGGCCATAGCCGTGAAACCATGCGACCATCTGTTGGTAGACAAACACTTCCTCCACTCCAGCAAAATCGCCAAGAGCACGACGTAGTATCGCCCCCTCCTTCTGATACACGACGGAAGTCTAGAGCAGACAAGGAAGCTGAGATCCTCAACGAGTGGGGCTTCTCGAACCCGGAAACCGCAAAGCATATGCTTCGGCGTCGCAAAAAATTTGAGAAAGCGGCGAGAAAGAGAAAGACCTCCAAGAAGCACAAACGGTCGCGAGGTTCGAACAGATCAACGCGTTCGAACAAGGCAAAGGCACAAAAGCGGTACAACGAATTTATGGCACACATGGGGCTGCAAAAGGTGGAACAGAAGCGTCAATCAGACAATTACAGCGACGACCGCAGCCGTTCGACTGGTCCATTTTCAAGATCTACGGATGCATCACGCGACAATCGTTCGCCGCACTTATCTCCGACGAGACACAATCGTTTTGCATTGGTGAAGGATGATGATGCCACCATGCGACAGAAGTATGCACGTCCCCTAGACACGGCAGCCAAAGTGCCTGTGACGGTAGGAACGTGGTTGTCCGATGGCGTAGACGAAGGCAACATCCATCATACATCTGTGAACGGGAGAACGCACGAGCTACCACCGCTGACAGTCGATCCTCATCGACCTCGACACCATTTAGAGCAAGATCCTCGCCGCGTGCTCTCTGCATCTGCCGCCAACATTGCAGCTCCATTGCAATTAAGCGCGCCTGCTCATTCACCACACCGCGACTTAAGTAAGTCGCTGCAACAATTGCAGAGTTTCGATCATCTTCCAAGAGGAGGCGCCCGGGGTTTGTTGCCGCGCAGAGCAACTACAGCTGACAGGTACTAGCTAACGACCTGGTTTCACACGAACCCCAAAATGAAATCTGTTGTGTGCGCCAAACTATCTAATAATTTATCATCGCTTCGTCGCGTGGATCATGCAGATCGCTGGTCAAGCTATTGCTTGAGCCTTCACTCTGCCTTTTTACTGTTTCTCGCCCGCTTTTTGTCTGTTGCACGCTCTTTTTTCGGCGCTGGGCGCTTTGGTGGATTCGAGTTCGCGGACGTCGAATTAGGTTGAACACTGACAAGCTCGAGAACTAATTCTTCTCTGTACGCCTCCCTCTCTTCAACTGATATTCTGACTTCGACCTGCTGGAACAGAGTGAGACTCATGTCCGCAGAGTTGCTGTGGAATTCGAATTCCTCGTCATCAAACGTCCAATCTGTGGCGCCAGCAACTGAAACTTCTTCCCCTCTCTCCTTTTGAGAGTCTGTGGGAACAAGGCGGATGAAACTCTCCACGCCGTACTTCAGGACCAACACGACGATTCCCTTTGCTTTGCAATCCATAATAATGGCAGACTCCACAATGTGTTCACGTCCTTTGAAAAAGATGCGGCTGAACATGGCCACTGACTCTCGCCCAGAAATTTGAGCTGCGTAGTTGCGCTTGTTGATGTTGGCACAAATATCGTTGATAGTTGACTTCTCTGCGTAGGCTGGTGGAAGTGCTTCGATTCCAGTTGCAGCTGCCAGCATGCGATGTACAACAACGTCGGCGTACCGCCGGATGGGGGACGTGAAATGCGTGTAAATATTTGCCGCCAATCCATAATGGTGGTACTCATCAGGTAGCTTCTCACCAGAACAGAAGTATTTGGCTTGGCTCATGCAGCGTGTGATCATGATGCGCAAAACTTTGTTGAAGTACGGCTTTCCAGCGACTTCAGCTGCGTCCAGGGAATCAGCGAGCGCTTTCCCACTCTCAGCGTTCAGCTCGACTCCAAACTTCTTCGTCACTTTAATGAGCTTCTCGAAACGCGTGCTTGGGGGCACGGGATGGCACCGCAGTAGAGCAAGCGACGGGTAGAATTCTAAAATCTTCTTGGCAACCGTAATGTTGGCAAAGAGCATGAATTCTTCGACCAACTTGTTGGTGTCCTTAACTTGATACATCTCAACAGCAAGTGGATCTGCAGTTTCGGAGTCAATTTGGAATCGTACTTCAGCAGAGGCCAACGTCAGCGCACCCTTCGGAATCACAGCGTATGCATACACAACCGATAATTCACCCACACTGTCACGCGGTGGAAAAACAGCAATAGCATCAACACACCTGTGCAACGCGTTTCGCTCGCAGTTGTTTCGCGATCTTGTGCAAATTGCGGACGGATTCGGGAATTGGTCCCGACATGCGAGGGTCATCCAGCATGGCCTGTGCTTGCCCGTAAGTTAATGCAGCTCTTGAGTGAACGATACTTTTGTGGAAGCGCTGAGACACAATCTCTGCTTGCGGCGTCAATTCCCATATCACCGAAAACACGAAACGATCCACATTAGAGCGCACAGAGCACAAAGTTTCCGTCAATAATCCTGGGAGCATGTCGAGCCTCTTCTGCACAATATAGGTCGTTGTGCCTCTATTAGCTGCCTCGTCATCTATCGGTGTTCCTTGCCGCACAAAGTATGTGACGTCCGCGATGTGAACTCCACATTCCAAGTTACCATTTGGCAACACACGGCAATGCAGAGCATCGTCAATATCCTTGCAACCTGGTGGGTCAATGCTGCACACATCTAAGTGACGTAAATCAACCCGGCCTTTGGAGTTTTGTGCGGTAATCGTCCAGTCAGCCGGCGGGAGGCAAGCAATAACTTGCGGCGAAAACGGAGCCGTTGGGATGTCATTTTCAAGCAAAATCACATCCGTTTCCACTTCGCGATCACCAATGTCCCCAAGCGTTCGAACGTAATGGCCCATCGGATGCCGACTGTGCGGCCCCCATTCATCGATTGTAACAACAATCCATTTGGACTTGAGTATGTCGAGCTGGTTGGTACGGAACCGAATTTTCGGGAAACATTTGCGCCTGGGAACAAACATGGCTGTTCCCCCTCGTGCGAACGTTCCCGGAGGCGCATCTTCCTCACGCTGAATAGATCCACACAATGGTTGCCAATTTCTTTTCAAAATTCCGACAACCTCACCTTCTGCTTTCTGCTTAGGGTCAAGAACGTCATCGTTGAGTAGCCTTACCACGACAATGTCCCCGTCTACAGCTCGATTAATGCTTTCACGAGAAGTCAGGTTGATCGTGATTTCTTCACGAGAATTCAACTTCACCGTCACCGAGCCAGCTTTCCACTGATTTTGGTTTTGGCGGAAACATCCTTGATACAACTCCTGCTTCTGCAAGCCCGCACGCAAGTCGGCGTCTGGAATGTATGCTGGAAACAACAAACCAGGTGCCTTCCTCAGTTTATATTTTCGAGACACTTTAGCATCAGAGTCCACCTGAGTTTCTTGTCGAACAGACAGCTTGTCCAGTACCTCTGGGAATTCATCTTTGATAGATTCACAAAATTGCTTGCAACTTAGACTGCGGAGGCCCAGTTCTTTGGCTTTGAGCCTGTTGTCGCGATCGTCAGATAACAAAATAATGTTGATTCTGTCTCGCAAGATGTCAGCGTAGTATTGTGCTGCTAGACGAATAAGCCGATCGTTGTAGTCGTTGCTGGTTTCTGTGTCGCCTCGCTGTGAATAAGTTTTCGCATGGTGCTCGTTTGCGAACAAAAAGAAATGTCTTGACTCGTCTCTTAGAATGCTTTGCAGCCGATTGTACACGCTGCCGTCCCTGTGTTTAACCTCTGCGAGGACCGTTTGCAAGATTACCACATTGCACAGCGGTTCCACACGCTTGAGCTCCAACAAGTCCATTTGGTGCAACGCGATGTTGGTGTCTATTACGAGATACTGTCCTCTGTACGGATCTGCAACCAGTGGGGAATGCAATCCAGACGCGGATTCTGCGACGACTTCTGAGCCACAGTGGATGTCCGTACGGAGGTAGTGCTCGCGCACTTCGCGGATGAGCTTTCCGCGCCGGGTGCGCCGGCTGAAAATTTTGTGGTGTCTCATTGCAAAACTTTGTCCGCCGCTTGTACAATGCTTTTCACTGGTTTTCACACCGTCCACATGGTCGCGTGGTCCTTTCGCAACGATTTGGCAAGGCGACAATTTGACTCGTTTTCTTTTCGTCCTGCCTTGTCGCTGTCTTCATTTTCTCTGCATGCCACATACACCGTTACTTGTCCTGTGCACACCCCTCGTTTTGGCGAACGCTCGGCAACGTCGTCTTGCATCCATTACTGTCCAACAACGTCGGTGCATATCCATCGTCTGCCGCCGTGCGGTGACGCGGACTTGCAGAACTGGAGACCGGAACTCGTGCTGTGCTGCGTCGTCCGTCGTCCGTCGTCCGTCGTCCGTCGTGGCCGCTGCCGAGGCGACGACGCCGCAGAGCCGTGGCTCAGTTCGCTCGGCCATCGTGGCCACAGCGAGAGTGAGTGAGTGAGTGACTGTGAGTGGGTGGGTAGGGGGAGGGTGGGTGACCGTGAGCGAGTGACTGTGACTGTGAGTGACCGTGGGTGAGTGGTGGTCGGCAGTGCTTGGCGGTCATTAGACATCGTTCAGGGGTTCTTGCAGTGACGAATGATGAGTGTCGGAGAAGCTGGTGTTGATGTGATGTGATGTGATGTATGTGATGTGATGTGATGTTGATGTTGATGTTGATGTTGATGTTGATGTTGATGTTGATGTTGATGTTGATGTTGATGTTGATGTTGATGTTGATGTTGATGTTGATGTTGATGTGATGTGATGTGACCTCACGTGACGTGACGTGACGTGATGTGGTGTGTTGCATGTTGCGTTGACATTAGTCAGCGCGCAAACGATGCAAAACAACAGTGAAGGTTGTTGTGGAAATTATAAATAATTATGATGCCGAACGGTCTTGTTGCACCAAAAATGTGCAATACAGCGTCACAATACGTGCAACTACCGTGCGCGCTGCACGCTCATGATGTCCATGATTAGGTGAAGCTTAGGGTCCTCGAAACTGGCAAATTGAGGGTGGTCTGTGTTCGAGCCTTTCGACGCACCACCGATGTTCGTGAAGAAAGAGATGAACGCTGAAGTTGAAGTGTTGGTCGAGGATTTGTCGGGCGACCCAAGCTTGCTCGTACTCTTAGCCTTTGAAGGGACAGTATTGTTCGTTGCAGTTCGCGTTGATTGTGGGAGGGTCGCTGTAGTCATTTCTTCAGGTTCTGACTCTTGACCAGTCGGAATTATAACCGAAGCATTGGAGTCGGCGTTGGCCGGTTTCGCAACCTTGAGCTGTCTGCTGGCAAGTTTGCGCATCTCCTGTTGCTGTTGCAACTCCTCGAGCTTGTCAATACTTTCCCTTTCAGTTGTCTTCAGCTGCTCTAAACCGGCGAGGGCTGTGTCAACGTCATCTAACTCATGTGACGCTAACAAGTTCATGAATTGTGGAATGAGCGACTTGATCGAGTTGAACATCCGCGTCGTCAGGCTGAGAGCATTTGGTCGATTTGTTCGGTACGGGGTGTTCTCTGCAGTTGCCGATGCCACTGCTTCTAAGGCATCGCCGTCGCTGTCTGATGTCTCACCTGTGGCATTGCAGTCGAGGCGTCCAGCAGTGGTGGTCGCATCACCAGGTGCAGTATCGCTCTGTACAGCACTGACGGTGGATTCCTCATGCGGTGCCGTGGCTGCTTCATTAGCAGCCACCTCACTCGTAGCAGCCGCTGCCGCGGCTGCGGCTGCTGCTGCCGCGGCTTCCGTGCTATCAACTAAATCACTGTGTTCGAGCGACGGAGCAACTTCAATTTTGGACAATGGATCCTGTGGATCCAAGTGCTCATCTTGCTCTTCCAAGCTTTTTTGGCTGGCTTGGCTACCTTGCTGACTATTTGACGACGGATTCGTGCTATCTGTTGCAACTCCAGCACTGTCCCGCGCAGCAGCTGCTGCATCTATCTCGCTATCTGACTCCGATACGGACTCATCCACTTCGGAACCCTGCTCCTGAGCGTCGCTTTGGCTCTCCTCGCTCAACACAAGAGATTCGCCATCAAAATATTTTTCATTGATGTCCTGCAACTCGGATTCATACAGTGGAGCCAAGTGGAACTTGGCCATCGCAATGCGTCGGCGGGCTTCGAAGCAGCGCGCGGGCGACTGGCGCCGAAAGTAAGCGCGCCCATTCCAAACTGCGAAACCTCCAAAACCCATGCGTTCGCACGCGTTGCGACATTTATCGATGTCGCTTGCACTCATATCGTAAGCGTTGTGTCCTAAGAAGCAGTCGGTATCCGTCAACACGTTCCAGACACCCAACTTCAGACGCTGCTGCACAAAACGGCGCCTGTTCGCTTTAGCCTTCTTGGCTTTGTTCCGTTTGTTCTTTGCTGCTGTTTCTGCAATGGATTTCAGCAGCGCGTTCGCCTTTGGTCCCTGGCGGTCACGACGGGGTGAGTTGCTCACTTTCGCGGGTTCGACTTCCATTGTCATCACAGACTTTTTGTTGATGTTGAAACGGAATGGAATGTGTGCATTT
>Ga0213839_1002305_pt1 | contig 10827 bp, 9 predicted proteins | sample SWPATP21_FD_160075 | JGI IMG/M metagenome (GOLD analysis project Ga0213839, IMG submission 160075) | Coastal seawater microbial communities from Marineland, Florida, United States - SWPA TP2 #1 | ecosystem: Environmental > Aquatic > Marine > Coastal | place: USA: Florida | collected 2016-08-14 | reverse complement strand
GCCGACGGGGTGTGCGGGGACGTCGACCTGTGCGAGGGCTTCGACGACGGGGACGACGGGGATCTCGACGGCACGCCCGATGGCTGCGACCCCTGCCCCAACGATGGGGACGACGACGACGATGCCGATGGCGTGTGTGGCGACGTCGACCTGTGCGAGGGCTTCGACGACAACGAGGACGCCGACAGCGACGGGATCCCGGACGGGTGCGACACCTGCCCCAACGACGGGGACAACGACGACGATGCCGACGGCGTGTGTGGCGACGTCGACCTGTGCGAGGGCTTCGACGACGGGGACGACGTGGACGGGGACGGGACCCCCGACGGCTGCGACCTCTGCCCGCTGGATGCCGACGACGACAGCGACGGCGACGGTGTGTGCGACGGCGACGACGCCTGCCCGGACGACCCGACGAAGTCCGAGCCTGAAGACCTGCCCTGCGTGGACACCGGCACGACGGGCGCCACGGGCGACACGGGCGTGTCCGGCGACACCGGAGCGACCGGCGACACCGGCTCCGACAGCGGCGGCCCCACGGGCGACACCGGCGGTGGCGGGGTGATCGTGCTGCCCGAGACCGGGGACACCGGCGCGACGGGCGACACGGGTCTCCCCGTCGAGACGGGAGACACCGGCACGGGGGACACCGGCGCGCTGGCGACGGGGGACACGGGCTCGAGGGACACCGGCCTCTCTGGCGACACGAGCGACACGGGCTCGCGTGACACCGGTCTCCCTGGCGACACGAGCGACACGAGCGACACCGGCACACCCGATGACACGGGACCGATGGGCACGGTCACGGACGCCGACACCGACACCGACACCGACACCGACACCGACACCGACACGGACTCGGACACCGACGCCGACGCGGACACCGACGCCGACGTGGATGCGGACACGGACGCCGACAGCGACGCGGATACCGACGCCGACGCGGATGCTGACGCCGATGCGGACACCGACACCGACGCGGATGCGGACGCGGACGCGGATGCGGACGCGGACGCGGATGCCGACGCGGATGCTGACGCCGATGCGGACACCGACGCGACCGGCTCCGACGCAGAGGAGAAGAGTGGCTGTGGCTGTGCCAGCAGCTCGGCCCCGGCCGGTGCCGCCTGGTTGCTGCCCCTCCTGGGCTGGCTGCGCCGTCGCTGAGCAGAGGCCTCCGGTGCTCGATACGACACGAGCATCGGAGGTTGCCCATGGTGTCCATCGAATACTGCGGGGCTTGAGGCTACCGACCGCGGGCCGCCCGGGTGGCGGATGTGCTGCGGTCGGAGCTGGGTGTCGAGGCCGAGCTGGTGAAGGGGCGGGGTGGCATCTTCGTGGTGTCGGTCGACGGTCGGATGGTCGCGCGGAAGACCCTCGACGGCTTCCCGAGCCCCGAAGACTGCCTGGAGGCCGTGCGGGCCGCGCTCAGCGGATGACCCGTGCCAGCCGGTAGAGGGGCCCAGTGCCCAGCGGTGGGCTCGGGCAGGTGCAGGGCGGTCGATGGGATCGCCCCGCGTCCGTGGGCCTCCTCGCGTCTTTTGCCTCCTCGGGCTGACGGTGAGCCGACCGGTCGGTCATGATTCCACCATGAAGCTTCGATTCCGTACTCCCGTGGCGCTCTGCCGTCCGCTCTGGTTCGCCGCCCTCGCTCTGGGCTGCGGCGGCGACCCTCCTTGTGGCGAGGCGGTGGCGCCCCAGGCGGAGGTCGGACGCGGCAACGTCCTGATCGTCGTGCTGGACGATGTGGGGGTCGAGCAGCTGGGCCCGTGGGGCATCGGGCCGATCGCAGCGAACACCCCCACCATCGACTGCCTGTGCGAGCGTGGCGTCCGCTTCACCCAGGCATACGCGTCCCCGATGTGCAGCCCGACACGGGCCGAGATCCTGACGGGCGTGAAGGCGATCCGCCACGGACTGGGGGGCTACCTGCGGCCCTTCGTGGACGAGACCTACGAGCTCCCTCCGACCGACACCTCGCTGCCGGTCGTGGCGACCGAGGCTGGGTACCGTACGGGCCTGTTCGGGAAGTGGCACGTCGCCACGGGCACCGGGCTCGGCGCCGAGACCCATCCGAACCGCTTCGGCTTCGAGCGCTTCTCCGGCAGTCTGGCCAACCTCAACGTGGCGGGGGTCGGGCCGAAGAAGGCGAACAGCTACACGATGTGGGAGAAGGTGGTCGACGGCCATCGCCTCGTCTCCACGACCTACGCCACCACCGCCAACGTCAACGATGCCCTGGCCTTCGTGGACGAGGTGGGCGACGACCCGTGGATGATCGTGCTGTCGTTCAACGCGCCCCACGTCCCGCTCCACGAGCCGCCTCGCTCGTTCCGTGATGCCGAGGTGGAGGGATTCAACGACGACCACACCACGTACCTGGCCATGCTCGAGGCGGCGGACGCCGAGCTCGGTCGCTTCCTCAACTCCCTGGACGCCCAGGACCTGGCCGACACCACGGTCTTCGTCCTGTCCGACAACGGCACCAAGACGCCGCTGATCCCTCCGTCGATGGGGGGGCTGGAGGGCAAGGCGACCGTGCACGAGGGCGGGGTCCGGGTGCCGATGGTGGTCAGCGGCCTCGGGGTGCCTGCCCCAGGGGTCTCCGATGCGCTCGTGGCGACGGTCGACCTGCTCCCCACGGCCGCTGAGCTGATGGGGCGGCCCGCCCCGGCGGCCATCGACGGGCGCTCGTTCCTGGCCACGCTGTCCGACCCTTCGCTGCCCGTGCACGACGTGGTGACGGCAGCGGCCTTCGACAACCACACCGTCCCGATGCAGAACCTCCGCCAGATGGCCCGCAGCGCGACCCACAAGCTCATCGTCACCGCCGAGGGGGAGCAGGGCTTCGAGGTCGGTCCGGACCGCCTCGACGAGGGGGCCAACCTCCTCGACGGGCCGCTGTCCGCCGAGGAGGAGGCCGCCTTCGCTGCGCTGCGGCAGGCCCTGGAGACGGAGGGTCCGTCCAACGCACCGACGCCGTAGCGCCCGTCGTCTCCGGTCGCGCCTCGCCTCGTCGGGATAGGACCCCCCATGCTCCTCGCGCTGCTCCTCGCTGCCTGCACACCCTCCGACGACCTGCCGGAGGCCGAGCTCCTCGTGGAGGACGCGTCCCGATCCGAGGTCGTGGGCAAGGGCATCCTGCTCACCATCACCGAGTCCACGGGAGGGCCGTCGTACCCCGCCCTCCTCGACAGCGAAGGGCGGGTGCGGTGGCGGCGGGAGAGCTCGGACCGGGTCCTGCGCGTCCGGGCCCCCCGCACCGGGGAGGGCGTGCTGTTGCTGCTCGACCAGCAAGGCGCCACGCCGGGCAGGGTCCAGCGGGAGACCTTCGACGGGCGTCTGCTCACGGTCACCGAGGCCACGGATGCCCACCACGACGTGCTCGAGCTCGCCGATGGACGCATCGCCTGGCTGGAGCATGTCGAGGGCGTCACCTCGCTGCCGAAGGACTCCGACGCTCCCATCAGCACCGATGCGGTGATGGCGGCCTTCGAGGGAGGGAAGGGCGAGCCCCTGTTCCACTTCCTCGAAGACTACCCCCGCGACCCGTTCTGGACCTGCGACCACATGCGGCTCGGGCAGCGGATCCCTGGTCACTACCAGTGGACCCACAGCAACAGCCTCGTCCAGGCGCCGGGCCGGGACGGCGAGCTCGGCGTGCTCTCCCGCAACCTCGATGGGCTCGTGTGGTTCGACCTCGCGTCTGGAGCGTTCCTGGAGCAGCTCGGTGGGGAGGAAGGGACCTTCGACATCGGTGCGGAGCAGCTCGACCACCCCCACATGTCCCATGCCCCGAGCTCCGACACCGTCCTCGTCTTCGACAACCGGCTCCACAGCCGGGAGGACAGCCGGGTCGTCGAGTGGGCGATGGACCGCGACGCCGGCACCGCCGAGATCGTGTGGTCCTACACCCATCCCGAGATCGGCAACGTCGGGTTCCTGGGGGACGCGCGCCGTCTTCCGGGAGGCAACACGCTGATCGCCTGGACCGACGAGCGTCGGCTGACCGAGGTCACCCCCGAGGGCGACATCGTGTGGGAGCTCCTCGTCGACAACATCAAGTACGTCGGTCGGGTGGAGCTGTGGGAAGGGGCGCTTCCGTGACGGCTCAGCGGTAGCGCTCGGGGCAGTAGGTCTGGGCGGCGGCCCAGGGGTCGTCGGCCTGCTTGACCAGGTCGAAGGTGAAGGGCACGAGGAGCTCGCTCACGCTCTCCACGGGGCGCTCGTCGACCACCAGCTGGCGCAGGAGCCGCGCGGCGATGGGGCTCCAGGTGTCGTGCCAGGGGACCTGGACCCGCTTGGTGTCGGACTGGACGTGCTGCCGGATGGCGTCGTTCTCGTCGGCGAGGATGCGGTCGAAGACGTCGACGGGGACGCGACCGTGGGCCACCTCGTGCCACAGCTCCCAGCGGCTCCGCTCGGTGGTGGCCAGGTCGTCCATGATGCGGACGAACACGGGCGAGCCGTCGGCGTCGGGGAGGGTGGCGGGCAGGGCGACGCAGCCGGTGCCCTGGAGCCAGGCCGTCAGGTACTGGAGTGCCTGGAAGACGTTGTAGCGGACCTCGTGCTCCTCGTGGTTGATCACCCGCGGGTCGGCGGGCTCCAGGTCGGCGGCGAGAACGCGGCGGGCGTAGAGGGGGTCGTCTTGAGCCAGGCCGTCGACGTCGGGTCCGGCGATGAAGGCGAGCAGTGGCTCCAGGTCGGAGGGCTCGGGCACGAGGGCTGAGACCAGCGGGGTGAGGACGTCGTCGCCGTCCTGGCTGCGATGCCAGGCCTCGACCAGTGCGATGCCGATGCGGACGAAGTCGGGGTGGGCGACCCAGAAGCCGTCGAGGCCCCGCTTGAGCTGGGTGACGACGTCGCGGATGTAGCCGACCATCGAGACCCGGAAGCTGTCGGCGTCGCCCTCCTCGAAGAGGGTGCCGTACATGCCGCCGATGCAGACGGCGCCGCGGGGGCGGAGGGCGCGGACCAGGGTGCGGTGGGACTCCTTGATGTGGGAGATGACGATGTCGGGGTCCGCCTTGACCGGGATCCGGTAGTTGGGGTCGTGCTTGAACAGCCGGGCGGTGGCGGCGAGGAAGTCGTGCCAGCCGAGGCTTCCGCCGGCGAACCAGGGGTGCAGGGCGTCGGCCATGGCCCCGATGCGGAAGATGGCCCGGGGGGTCTCGAAGACGATGAACAGGCGGACGGTGCCGGGCTCGAAGCCGTCGACCACCTTGGCGAGCTCTGCCTCCGTGGCGGCGACGAGCTGGGCCAGGTAGGCGGCCTCCTCCTCGTTCTCCAGCTTGGGCACGTAGAAGGTGAGCGCCTCGGGGCGGTCGCCGCAGGCCAGGGCGTGGAACACGAAGTCGACGAGGTGGAGCGGCAGGGGGCGACCGTCGAGCTGGTGGAGGCCGTCGGGGAGGGCGAGGCCGGGGATGCGCTTGATGGGGATGCTGCGGCGCTCCTCGGTGATGCGGTAGTGCTTGCCCTTGCGCATGTCGTAGCGCTCGAGGGTTCCGTCGAAGCAGCCCTGGAGGTTGTCGATCGCGTCGAGCAGATCGCGGATCTCCGGGGTCTTGCTGTCCTCGGAGTCGGCGCCCCAGAAGGGGACGGTGTCGACGGACTCGATGATCTCCCGGACGACGGCGGGCTCGTCGGGGCGGACACGGTGCAGCGCGTTCATGGCGTTGATCGCCATCTTGGCGGTGTCCGGCGGGCCGAAGAGGGTGATCGTGGGGCCGGAGAGTCGGGCCGGGAGGGTCACGGGCTTGGGCTCGCGGTCGGCGACGGGCCCGACGACGACGCGTCCCTGGGGGTCGTTGGCGCCGAGGACGGTGCGGTAGGCCGGGTCGTGGAAGGCGACGCCCTCGTTGGTGGCGCGGGCGGCCAGGGTGGTGGCGTCGACGAAGGCGCGGTCGGCGTCGCGAGCGGCGAGCAGCGCCTCCAGGGCCGGGGCGACGGCCCGGTAGATCCGCACGAGGGTGGCCATGCGCTCGGGGCTGTGCAGGTCGCTGTGGCGCAGGACGAGGGCGGGGTCGACGAGCAGGCCGGGGACACCGTCGATGGGCTCCAGGCCCTCGGCGAGGGCGGCGCGGAGGGGCTCGGGGAGGGTGGCGGTGTAGGCGAGGGGACTCGGCATGGGGCGCTCCGGCAGATCGGGGCCTCGTAGCCGTGAAGGCGGGGGAAAGCACCCCCCTCAGTCGCAGACCCCGTCGCCGGGAGAGAGGTCGGCTCGGATCACGAGGAGCGAGTAGCCGTCGAGGCCCCCGCCGTCCCAGACGCAGTTGCGTTCGTGGTCCCCGCCCACCGTGGAACGAAACGCGTAGACCACGTAGCCGCCGATCTCGGTCCTCTGGCCCGGGAACAGGGGGACGGTCTCGTCGCCGATGGTCACCCCCACCGGGGTGGTGCGGGTCCATCCGCCGCAGCTGGACCACCGGGTGGGGCAGAAGCCGCCATCCCACTGGATGGCCTCGTAGCCACCGAAGGCCGGGCGCCCCGCGGCCGAGAAGAGCAGCTCCCCCGTCGCGAGGTCGTGGACGGCACCTCCATGGAGGTCGCAGTGCCCGGCCGACAGCAGGACCTCGCCCAGGCTCGCGAGGTCCGGCAGCCAGGCCTCCACGCCGCGAAGCTCCACCTCGTAGGTGGTGTCGCTTCCCTCGAAGGACCAGCCGTCGGGGGTTCGGGTGAAGTGGCCCTCGACGGGGCCCGGCACGTCGTTGCTGCAGAGCCGCACCCCGCTGATGCCCGAGCTGGGCGAGCAGCGGTCGACCGCGTGCCCGCAGATGGCGTCGACCCCGGCTGGAGTACTCCATGGGAGTGGTGCGGTGTAGGTAAGGCCCGTGTCAGCGGTCCACTCTGGGGTGCCTGAGCACGCAATGCAAAGGGTCGGCCACAAGAGTGTGGCGGTCGATTGTAGTACGGACATGATGGGTCGATGGTAGCCGATTGTTCCGCCGGTGGCCAGCACCTGACCATCTCGGGGACGAGGTCGACCGCTGCTCGGTCCAGCGAGGGCTGCGGAGGGGGTCGGTGCGCGTCCGCTACACACCGCGGCCCTCTGAGGGCGTCCCTCAGGCGGGCGTGGGCTCGCCGGGGCGGATCCAGGCCTCGACCCGGTCGGTCAGGCGGCGGGCGGCAGGCACCTCGGGGGCGACGAGGCGGGCGGCGGCGAGGAGCGTGAGGATGCCTGGGCCGGGCAGGACGAGCATGGCCAGGCCCGCGATGGCGAGGCCGGCTCCGGCGACGAGGCGGGTGGTGCGGCTCATGTGTGGTTCCCCCATGAAGAACATGGCCACCTGACGCCGAAGCGGCCGTCGACATGCGTTGGGTCCGGTCACGGCTTGTCTACGGGTGAGTAGCGCGAGCCGCAACGAGGGAGACGGTCCGTGAGGTTGTCGCAGATTGGCGAGATGCCTCCGACACCGAGCCCGGTGCGAGGTGTTGGGGGTTGGTACCTGACCCCCCTCGACCCCTGACACACTGGCCGGCCCATGCATCGGCCCCCGTCTACGCCACCGTCTGCACCGTGGTCGCGGGACGGCCCTCGCCGCGGTTGGCCTCGTAGCGGGCGATTCGCTCGTCTTGTGCCTCGGCGGCCTTCTCCACCCGCGCCTGGGCGGCCATGCTCGACGCGAGCTGGGCGATGGCCCGGTCCGCCCCCGAGGGCTTGGCGGGAGCCAACGCCGCCGCCCGCACCCGCTCGGCCCGCTCGAGGGTCTCCTCCGGCGTCGACCCCTCGGAGGTGTTGATGGGGACGGAGCCCCCGATGGCGTACATCTTGCCGTCGGGCCCCTGCTGGTAGACGAAGGACGGGGAGCCCCCCAGGGAGCCGGCGACGGCGGCGTGGGCGGCTTCGTGGGCCCGCACCTCGGCGTCCCGGGCCTGGAGCTTCGCGACAGCGGCCTTCCCCTCTGGGCCCAGGTCCTGTGGGTCCGAGGGGTCTCCGACGGGCTCCTCCGGCGTCTCGCCGGGCTCCGGCGCCTCCTCCGGGGCCCGCTCGGCCTTCCTCTGGGCGAGGTGCTGGGCCACCGCCGACATCTCCATCAGCGTCTCGGGCCAGGGGGCGTCGGACACCTCGGGGGGCGGGCCCTCCGGAGCGCTCGGCGCCACCGGCGTCACGGGAGGCACCGGACGCACCTCGACCCGCCCGGCGCGTGCCGGAGGCGGGATCAGAGGGGCCCTGGAGGGTCCGATGCGCATGGCTGCTCGTCGGATCACCCCCGCAAGGGCTTCAGGCGCAGACGCTCCGGCCGGTGCTGCCGAGGTCCTCGAAGGCGCGCTGCAGGCGGGCGATCATCCCCTCCTCGCCCTTCCGGAGCCACTTGCGGGGGTCGTAGACCTTCTTGTACGGAGCGCCCGTGTCGGGGTCGATCTGGTGGGTGAAGGCCACCGGGGTGCCCTTCACGTAGTCGCCGACGGGGTTGGCGAAGGCGAACTGGGTGTCGGTGTCGATGTTCATCTTGAACACGCCGTAGGAGACCGCCTCCGCGATCTTCGCCGGCTCGGAGCCGCTGCCGCCGTGGAACACGAGGTGGAGCGGGTTGTGGGCGGTGCCGTGGGTCTCCTGGACCAGGGCCTGGCTGTTCTTCAGGATCTCCGGGCGGAGCTGCACGTTGCCGGGCTTGTAGACGCCGTGCACGTTGCCGAAGCTTGCGGCGATGCTGAAGTGGCCGATGGGGTTCAGCACGTCGTAGGCCTGCAGGACGTCGGCGGGCTGGGTGTAGAGGTGGGAGTTGTCGGCACCCTCTTCGATCTCGTGGCCCACGCCGTCTTCCTCGCCGCCGGTGACGCCGAGCTCGATCTCGAGACTCATGTCGATGGCGGCCATGCGCTTCAGGGCCTTGGCGGACCAGGCGATGTTGTCCTCGAGGGTCTCCTCGGACAGGTCGAGCATGTGGGAGGAGAAGAGGGGGCGCCCGGTGCGCTCGTAGTGGGCCTCGCTGTGGCCGATGAGGGCTTCGACCCAGGGGATGAGGCCCTTGTTGGCGTGGTCGGTGTGCAGCGCGACGCACACGCCGTAGGCCCTGGCCATCAGGTGGACGTGCTGGGCGGCGGAGACCGCGCCGAGGACCTTGGCCTCGAAGGCATCGGGGTAGCCCTTGCCGGCGAAGAACTGGGCGCCGCCGTTGGAGAGCTGGATGATGACGTCGCTCTTGGCCTTGGCGGCGGCCTCGAGCACGGCGTTGACGCTGTTGGTGCCGACGACGTTGACCGCGGGAAGGGCGTAGCCACCCTCCTTGGCAGCCTGGATGACGGCCTGGTAGGCCTTGCCGGTGACGACGCCGGGCTCGGGTGCGTTGCTGGCCATGAGTCCCTCCTTTCCCTTGGGAGGGCGCCGGTAACGCGAGGAAGGCGGACCGACGATGGCGGTTTTACGACGTCGACGGCCTCACGGGTTGGCCTGGACGACTGCATCCGGTAGACCTGATGCGAGGAGGTAACGAATGGTGTGGCTATGGCTCCTGACGGCCGGTGCCGCCGAACCAGCCGACGACGAACGCCCCGGCATGGTGGGGCACTTCGAGGCCGCGACCTACACGATGCTGACCACCGCCGTGGGCGACGTGAAGCGCGCCAAGAAGCACGCCAAGGACCTCGCGGCCCGGGAGGAGATCCCGATGGCGATCCGCATCGAGGCGACCCAGCTCGGAAAGTGCAACGACCTGGGCTGCACGACCGATGCGGTGGCCGAGCTCGCCCGCACCTGCGCGGAGTGCCACGTGGCGGGCGGGGTGGGGCCGCAGCCGAGCGGGGTCGAGAACCTGCCGAGCCTCCCCCCGCAGAAGCAGCACGCCTACGCAGCCATGTACATGTGGATCGGGCTGGTCACGCCCCACGAGCGGGCCTTCGAGGTCGGCCTGGGCGGTGCGGTGCCCCCCGTCGACCTGGACTCCCCCCAGGCGCTGTTCGACGAGCTGCAGGTCTTCGAGCAGATGGTGGGCGACGCCAAGCAGATGGGGTCCTGGGACGACCGGGCGGATGCCTTCGGGCAGATGCTGCAGACCTGCGCGTCCTGTCACGAGCTGGCCGGACTCGACCGACGCATCAAGGCCGAGCAGAAGCTGGCGGAGAAGCGGGCGAAGAAGGAGAAGAAGTAGCCCCGACCAGGCTCAGTCGCAGGGGACCTGGCGGTAGCCTCCCGCGCTCTTGGTGTCGAAGCACCAGACGTCGGGGTTGGCCATCGGGGTGATGGTGAAGGTGGTGGCGTCGGCTCCGGCGCCGACGACCACGGTGTGGTCGCCGTCGGAGAGGTCGCTCCGCGCGGGGCTGACACCGAGGTCCTTGCCGTCGATCCGCACGGGCACCCCCGGGGTGGCGGTCTGGACCCTGACCGGGATGACGATGTCGTCGAGCGCGAGAGCCTCGGTGATGTCGACGTCGTCGTCGGCGGCGGGCGTGCCGAAGGACGCGGCCTCGTCGTGCTCCTCGATGTCGACGCTGAGGTCGTCCTCGAGCTCGATGGGCGCTCCGCCTCCTTGGGCGACCGGATCGGTGTAGCCGGCGACGTCCTCCTCCATCTCGGTCCGGGTGCGGGCACGCTTCGTGGTGGGGGCGACGACGGGGGCGCCCTTCCCCGTGACCATGTCGAGGCCCCCAGCGACCAGGTCGTCGAAGGTGGTGGAGTCGGGGGCGGGCGCCCTCGTGGCCGGCTCCGGCGCGACGGGGGCGAAGGGCATGGGGCCGTCGTCTGGGTCTGCCGTGGGCATCGCCGACGTCTCGGGGACGACGCTCGCGTCGGGCTCGCCCGTGCCGGTCGGGGTGACCGACTCGGCCTCTTCCGGCCGCACCGTGGCGCCGGGGGTGGGGGCGGTGTGCTCGCTTCCAGGCTCGGGGCGC
>Ga0213839_1002300_pt1 | contig 10848 bp, 9 predicted proteins | sample SWPATP21_FD_160075 | JGI IMG/M metagenome (GOLD analysis project Ga0213839, IMG submission 160075) | Coastal seawater microbial communities from Marineland, Florida, United States - SWPA TP2 #1 | ecosystem: Environmental > Aquatic > Marine > Coastal | place: USA: Florida | collected 2016-08-14 | reverse complement strand
ACCTGCCTCTACCACCCCAAGGAGCACAGCTTCCTCGTGAGCGAGGCGCTGCGAGGGGAGGGTGGCAAGCTGGTGGGCCCCGACGGCAGGCGCTTCATGCCCCGCTACGACGACCGACACGAGCTCGCTCCCCGCGACATCGTGGCCCGTGCCATCGATGCGGAGATCAAGCGGCGCGGTCTCGAGTGCGTCTACCTCGACATGACCCACATGGGCCGCGAGCGGGTCGCGAAGCTCTTCCCGACCATCGACGGCAAGCTGATGTCCCTGGGCATCGACATGGCCACCGACCCCATCCCGGTGGTTCCAGCAGCCCACTACATGTGCGGCGGCGTGCAGACGAACCTGCAGGGCGAGAGCAGCATCCGGAACCTCTTCGCCATCGGCGAGGTGGCCTGCACGGGCCTCCACGGCGCCAACCGCCTGGCCAGCAACTCCCTCCTGGAGGCCTGCGTCTTCGCGCACGAGGCAGCGAAGACCTCCGTGGAACGCCTGGCATCCCTGCCGCCGCCGCCTCCGCTTCCCCCCTGGGACCATGGCAGCGCCGTCGACAGCGACGAGCAGGTCGTCATCGTGCAGACCTGGGAGGAGATCCGCCGATTCATGTGGAACTACGTGGGGATCGTGCGGACCCACCGCCGCTTGAAGCGGGCCCAGCGTCGCATCCGCCTCGTGAAGGACGAGATCGACCGCTACTACTGGGACTTCAAGATCACGGGCGACCTCGTGGAGCTCCGCAACCTGGTCACCGTCGCCGACATGATCGTGAAGTGCGCCCTGCGTCGCCGGGAGAGCCGGGGTCTCCACTACACGCTGGACTTCCCCGACACCGACGAGCGGATGGTCGAGGACACCACCATCCATCGCTACCTGTAGGTCAGCGCTCGCCGCGGCTGCGGAAGGGGAGCACGTTGTCGGGGGCCTCGCCGTCGTCGGCCACCTCTTCGGTAGGCTCCCGGAGGTCGGGCACGACCAGGCCCAGCAGGCCCGTGTGGCCGCACAGCTGGCAGTGCTCGGTGACCGTGACCCGGTCGGAGGGCTCCACCGGCTCCCCGAGGCCGTGGGCGGTGCCCCTGGCCAGCTCGGTGAGCAGCGAGCGCTGCTTGCAGGCGGCGCAGTAGGCCAGCGGCGAGCGGGCGCCGTGCACGGTCGTCTCGACGAAGTCGCACTGAGTGCAGGCGAACACCTCGTAGCTGCGGTGAGGGCCGGTGGGCAGCGCGACGAGGGGGCCGTGGCCGCCGGGACACTCCCGCTCGGACGGCGGTGCGGCGGACGCTGCGGGGGCTCCTCGGGTCCCACCCCACGCGAACGCGAGGAGGAGAAGTCCGAACAGCACCAGCAGCACAGCCATCATGCCAGCCGTTCCTCCGCAGAAGGACCGGAACCCACCAGGGCCTCGATGGCTTCCGGAGCCTTGGGCACGGCGGTGAGCACCTCCGGTCCGGCCGTGGTGACGTGCACGTCGTCTTCGATGCGGATGCCGCCGAAGCCGAGCCAGGCCTCTGCAGCCTCGAAGTCCACGGCATCGTGGAGTCGCTCCCGCAGCGACGCGTCCCGCAGGATGGCGGGGACGACGTAGAAGCCGGGCTCCACGGTCACCACCCAGCCGGCCTCCAGGGACAGGTCGAGGCGGAGGTAGGAGAGGCCGAACAGCTCGCTGCGCCCCTTGCCGGCCGGATAGCTGGGCAGGTCGCCGAAGTTCTCGAGGTCGTGGACGTCGAGGCCGAGGTGATGGCCGGTGCCGTGGGGGTAGAAGACCGCATGGGCCTGGCGCTCGATGGCTTCGTCGACGCCGACCTTGAGCAGGCCCTCGTCGCGGAGCCAGCGGGCGAGCACGCGGCATGCGGCGTCGTGCACCTCCCGGTAGCCGACCCCGACGCGGCAGACCTCGATGGCCGCACGCTGCGCCTCCAGCACCGCGTCGTAGGCCGCGCGCTGACGGGGGGAGTAGGTGCCCGAGACCGGCCAGGTCCGGGTGATGTCGACGCCGTAGCCCTCCGGTCCCTCGCCGCCGCCGTCGAGGAGCACCATGCGGCCTGCCTCGAGGGGCTGATCGTGGCGGTGGTTGTGGAGGACCTCGCCCGCCTGGGACAGGATGGTGTCGTAGCCCGTGGTGTGACCTTGGATGGCGAGCACGCCGTGGAACAGGGCGGCGAGGCTCCGCTCGTGGGAGCCGGGGTGGGTGGCGGCGATGACGGCCTGGAAGGCCCGCTCACTGGCTCGGGCCGCCCGCTTCACGGCGTCGATCTCCTCGGGGCCCTTGACGCGACGCATGGCGATGACCGCGTCGACCAGGGCCTGGTGACCGTGGTGTCGTCCGAAGGCCAGGGGCTCGCCGACCCAGTCGGAGACGGCGCGGTTCCGGTCCTCGTCGGCCACGGCCAGGGTGAGGGGCCCTGTGGCGCGCACCCGCGCTTCCAGGGCGGCGAGGGGATGGACCCGGTCGGCGCCGTAGTGCTCGCCGAGCTCGGTGAGCGAGGGCGTCGGACCGTGCCAGAGAGCGTCGTCGTCGTCCGGCTCGGGGAGGAAGAGCTCGTAGCCTTCCGGGCCCAGCAGGGCCGCGGCCTCGGGGCGATCACAGCCCGTGAAGTACAGGAAGGTGCTGTCCTGCCGGTGGGGGAGCTTGTTCATCGGCAGGTTTCGGGTGCGCTCCGACGTGCCGAGCAGCAGCACGGGGCGACCGACCCGCTCGAGGAGACGGCGGCGACGAATGGCAAGGGGACCCATGCCTTCATCCTATCCAAGTCGGGAGACGCCTGTTCTGCGATCGGCGATCAGTCCGCGAGGAGCTGGGTCCGCGTGACGAGGGGCTCCAGGGTGAGGCCCGCCGCCGCCAACGCTTCGGCCGCGCCCTCCTCCCGGTCGACCACGGTGATGGTCTGCACGACGTCGAGGCCCGCCTCTCGGGCGGCGACCACCGCCTTGAGCAGCGACCCGCCCGTGGTCGTGGTGTCCTCCACGATGCAGACCTTGTCGCCGGCGGAGAAGTTGGCCATCCCCTCGACCTGTCGGCCCGTGCCGTGGCCCTTGGGCTGCTTGCGGATCAGGAATGCGTGCACCGGCTGCTTCCCGCCCCACGAGCCCACGCTGACGGCCGTGGCGATGGGGTCCGCCCCGAGGGTCATGCCGCCCACGCCGACGACCTCCGGCCGGAGCCTTGCACGGATGGCCCTCCCCACGAGGTGCGCCCCCTCTGCGTGGAGGGTGGTCTGGCGCGCGTCGACGTAGAGGTCGGACTGGGCACCGGAGGCGAGGGTGAAGGTGCCGCGGCGCACGGACAGCTCACGGAGGAGCGCCACGAGGCGGTCGGGAGCGGACATCGGGGAACTCCGAGGGTCAGGTGGGTTCGTGGGCGGAAGGGGGCCCGTCGCGGTCCTATTCGCGCAGGATGCGTAGCATGCGACGGAGGGGCTCGGCGGCTCCCCACAGCAGCTGATCACCGACGGTGAAGGCATGGAGCACGTTGGGGGCCGCGGTGGACGCCCGCAGACGACCGATGGGGACCTGCAGCGACCCGGACGTGGCCGCCGGGGTGAGCTCGGCGAGGGACGAGGCCTGCTCGTTGGGTACGACCTGCACCCACTCGTGGGCCTCGGCGATGCGCTGGGTGACCTCGTCGAGGGGGAGCGCCCGGTCGAGGTGGATCGACACGCCCTGAGCGTGGCTCCGAAGGGCCCCGATGCGGACGCAGATGCCGTCGATGGCCGTAGGGGTGCCCAGGAGCTTGGTGGCCTCGGCCTGGGCCTTCCACTCTTCGCGGGTCTGGCCGGCATCGACCAGGCGGTCGATCCAGGGGATGGCCGAGCCGGCGAGCGGGGCACCCCAGGCATCGATGGGGGCGGTGCCGAGAGCGTCTCGTACGGCCTTCTCGACGGTGAGCCCGCTCGCGCCGGCGTCGAGATGAGGGCCGGCGACGTCGCCGATGTGGCGCATCTGGGACACCAGCTCCAGCATGGCCCTGGCCCCTGCGCCACTGGCAGCCTGGTAGGACATCGTGGTGATGTAGCGGACCTCGCCGGTGCGGAGGAGGCCGATGAGGGCCATCAGCAACAGCGAGATGGTGCAGTTGGGGCCCACGAAGTCCCGGGTTCCCTTGGCGAGGGCGTCGCGCACGGCAGCGCCGTTGACGGGGTCGAGGACGAGGCAGGCGCTGTCGGACATGCGGAGCGCCGAGGCGGCGTCGATCCACACCCCGTTCCAGCCGGAGCGGCGAAGCTCTGGGTGGACCGCCTTGGTGTAGTCCCCGCCCTGGCAGGTCACCACGACCTCGCAGGTGCCGAGCTGCTGGAGATCGTGGGCGTCGAGGAGGGGGGCGGCGCCTCCCTCTTCCGGGCCCGGTCGACCGGGGGAGGATTTGGAGAAGAACACGGGCTCCAGCCCCTCGAAGTCGCCCTCGGCACGCATGCGATCCATCAACACGGACCCCACCATGCCACGCCAACCAACGAATCCGACCCGCATCGCTCCTCCGAGGTCCTGCTGCCTCTACGAGGCTGTACCGCGTCGTCGAGTGCTGGGAAAGGGGGCAGCGGTGTTGCCCGGCCGCAGCGGCGGGATACCCGGACCGGCCTCTCGTGCTTCGGAGGCACCCATGCTGGTCGACGACGTCCCCCTCGCGCTCACCTACGACGACGTCCTGCTCGTGCCGCGAGAAAGCCACGTCTTGCCGGCCCAGGTCGACCTCGGCACCCGCCTCGCTCCCAACCTCCAGCTCCGCATCCCGCTGCTGTCGGCTGCGATGGACACGGTCACCGAGTCGGGCACCGCCATCGCGCTGTCCCGAGAGGGCGGCCTGGGGATCATCCACAAGAACCTCTCCATCCAGCGGCAGGCCGACGAGGTCCGTGCCGTGAAGAAGGCGGTGACCGGCACGGTCAGCGACCCGATCACGGTGGGGCCGGAGGTCAGCCTCGCCGATGCCCGTGCCCTGATGCGGCGTCACGACATCTCCGGCGTGCCGGTGGTGGTGGACGGCCGGGCCGTCGGCATCCTCACCAACCGCGACCTGCGGTTCGAGCAGCGCCTCGGGCGCCCGGTGCGGGAGGTCATGAGCAGCGATCTGGTGACGGTGCCCCCTGGCACGGGCCTCGAGCGGGCCAAGGTGCTCATGCAGGAGCACAAGATCGAGAAGCTCCTGGTGGTGTCCGACGACGGCCAGCTGGCCGGGCTGATCACCATCAAGGACATCGAGTCCCTCGGCATGCACCCCAACTCCGTCCTCGACGCTCGGGGCCGGCTGGTGTGCGGGGCGGCCGTCGGCGTCGGTGGCGACCGGGACGAGCGAGTGGCGGCGCTGGTGGACGCCGGCGTCGACGTCATCGTCATCGACACGGCCCATGGACACAGCGCAGGAGTGCTCGGGGCCGCCGAGGCGGTGCGCACGGCCTGGCCCGACGTCACCCTCATCGTCGGGAACGTCGCGACCCCCGAGGCCACCAAAGCCTGCATCGACGCCGGCGCCCACGTGGTCAAGGTCGGCATCGGTCCGGGCTCCATCTGCACGACCCGGGTCGTCGCCGGCGTCGGCGTTCCCCAGCTCACCGCCGTCGCCCAGTGCGCCAAGGTGGCCCACGCCAACGGCGCCACCATCATCGCCGACGGCGGCCTGAAGACCAGCGGCGACCTCGCCAAGGCGGTGGCGGCGGGTGCCGATGCCTGCATGGTGGGGAGCCTGCTGGCGGGCACGCGGGAGGCCCCGGGGGAGGACGTCCTGCTCCAGGGGCGCCGCTACAAGAGCTACCGCGGCATGGGCTCCATCGAGGCCATGAGGGACGGGTCGGCCGACCGCTACTTCCAGGACGAGGCCAGCGACCCCGAGGCCCACATGCGGAAGCTGGTGCCGGAGGGCATCGTGGGCCGCGTTCCGTACAAGGGGCCCCTGTCCGACGTCGTCTACCAGCTGGTGGGCGGGCTGCGGGCGAGCATGGGCTACTGCGGCTGCCCGACCATCGGCGACATGCAGCGGGACGCACGCTTCGTCCGCATCACGAATGCGGGCCTGCGGGAGAGCCACGTGCACGACGTGATCGTGACCCACGAGGCGCCGAACTACCGGGTGAGCTGATAGCGGCGCGGGTCGCGGGCTCCCCAACGCAGAACGGCACGCCCGAGGGCGTGCCGTTGCGGCTTCGCAGGACCGTCGCCCTACGGGTGCATCAAGCCTTGACGGCCTGACGGACGCAGACGAGGCCGCCGTTCGGGCCGGGCACGCCGCCCTTCACGAAGACCAGGCCACGCTCGGCGTCGACCTTGACCACCTGCAGGTTCTGCACGGTGACACGGGCGCTGCCCATGTGGCCCGGCATCTTCTTGCCCTTCAGCGTGAAGCCGGGGGTGAGGCGGGTACCGATGGAGCCACCGTGACGGAAGAACTCGTGGGTACCATGGGAGCGGATGAAGCCAGCGAAGTTGTAGCGCTTCATGACGCCGGCGAAGCCACGGCCCTTGCTGGTTCCGATGACGTCGACGCGCTTGCCTTCCTCGAACACATCGGCGGCGCTGAGCTTGGCGCCGACCTCGTGCTTGGCGGCCTCGTCGTCGCTCACCCGGACCTCGCGGATGTGACGGACCGCGCCCTCGACGCCGGCCTTGGCCATCTGGCCGCGGTCGGCCTTGGTGAGGCGCTGCTCCTTCTGGGTTCCGAAGCCGAGCTGCAGGGCGCTGTAGCCATCGGAGCTGTCGCTGCGCTTCACACGCAGGACCGTGTTCTGGCCGACCTCGACCACGGTGCAGGGGAGCACCGTGCCGTCGTCGGTGAACAGCTGGGTCATTCCAATCTTGCGGCCCAGGAGGCCCATCATCTCGTTTGCCATGTCATCCTCCGCATTGGACGGCTGGACCGTCGTACGGGTTGAAGGGAAGCGCGCACCTAACGCGCGCAGGGTGCGGGGCCACACCGATGGCCTCCTACACACGAAAGGCCCCCATCGGGAGCCCATGCAACGACGCGGAGAAGTGGGTTCCACCGCGGTTCGTAGGGGTGCCAGAGGGGGCGTCCTCCAGACCGGGGACCTCCAGGCCGGGCCCCTCGAGGCTAGAACGTGTACTTCAGGTAGCCGGTGGGGGAGATGCCGAAGCCGAGGCTGCCGAGCACGACGAGGGCGTCGATGTCGGCGCCGACGCTGAAGTGGGACAGCTTGGTGTAGTACTCGATGGTGGCGCCGCCACGGATGGTGGGCTGGATGCCTTCGTGGGCAGCGGCCCGGGCTCCACCCCACTGGGCGACGATCTGGTCGGAGTAGTAGGGGTCCTTCATCAGCAGCGGGATGATGGACACACCGCCGCCGCCGCGGACCCCCACGCCGAAGCGACGGGTGAGGTAGGTGCTGACTTCGTACGTGGCCGTGATCGCGAAGACATGCACGTCGCCCTGGACGAGGGGGGCCTCGAGGCCGACAACGTCTTCCTTGGGGCCGTCGTGGAGCTGCTGGGAGAGCTGAGCCTCCACCGCCATGGAGAGGCGCTCCTTGTCGACGATGTCGTTCCCGACGGACAGATCCACCGTCATGACCGGGGAGAGCAGCGAGCCGCCGGCGCTGTTCTGCTGGAAGTAGGGCGTGGCTCCGATCCCGGACTTCATGTAGATGCCGCGGTTGATCTCACGGACCACGCCGTCCTTGCCTTCCTGCTGCGCGAAGGCGGTGCTGGAGGCGAGCAGGGTGGCAGCAAGTGCGGAGCCGGCAATCATCGAGCGCATGGCAAGTCCTCAGAAGACGCGCCTATGTAGCACGGAACGGCGTCAGCGGCGTGTCAAGAACCCAGGGGCGAGGAGCAGACCCCTGATGCACGAACGCCCCGCTGGCGTAGGCCAGCGAGGCGTTCCTCTGCGGAGAGGTCGGGACCTCAGCCGGGGGAGAAGATGAAGGGGTAGGAGACGATGACGATGCCGCCGCCCTTCGGCTGGGGGAACTGCATCCGCATGAAGCGACCGACGATGCAGGACTCCACCGCGGAGTTCTTCATGGTGGTGGTCTTGGTGCTGGCCGCGGAGACGGAGCCGTCCTTGGCGATCGTGAACTTGATGACGATCTTGCCGGCGAGGGACGGGTTCTTGGTGAGCTCCCGCTGGTAGCAGTAGCGGATCTGGTTCATGTTCCGCTTGATGACCTCGTCGATGAGGGCGCGGTCCAGAGAGCCGAGGATGATGGGGTCGCCACCGACCCGGCCGATGCCACCCTCACCCTTGGCGCCGAAGTTGCCGCCGCCGGTGCCGTAGCCGGACTTGCCGGACCCGATGCCCTTGGTGCCGAGGCCACCGAGGCCCTCGGCCGAGCCGCCACCACCGAGGCCACCGCCACGGGAGCCGAGACCGCCGGAGCCCACCTGGGTGCCCTTGGCGCCGATGAGGCCGCCGATGCCGCCCTCGAGGTTGGCGTCGAGGCCGGAGGAGCCGAACATGCCGTCGAGGGCACCCGCGTCACGCAGGGCTCCGAGGACGCCAGCGTTCTCGGCGATCTGGCGGTCGAGTTCCTTCTTGGCGACCTCGACCTTGTTGCCCTTCGCCTTCTGCATCTTGGCGTCTTTCTTGCCGACCTTGCCCTCTTCGCGCTTGGCCTTGGCACCTTCGCCTGCGTCCGGGTTGGCTTCCGGCTTCTTGTCCTTCTTCTCCTCTTCCGGCTCGGGCTTCTCGATGAGGAGCTCGACGAAGCGGTCGGGGATCTCGACGACGTCGTTCTGGGCCGGCTTCGGGGAGAAGTACATGACCAGGCCGAACATCAGGCCGAGGAAGCCGATGAAGGAGAAGATGGCCAGGAACGGGTAGTCGACGTCCTCGCTGTTGCGAACGAGGAGCTTCTGTCCCTCGAAGACCATCTGGCAGAAGAAGGTGACCCCGTTGGCGTCGACCATCAGCTTGAGGTCGTCGGTCATGGGGACTTCGTAGGCACCGCCGGCCTTGGTGGCCTTGCCGGCCTCCACGAGCTGGTCGAAGCTGAAGCGCTGATCACCGACCTCGGCGTAGCCGTTCCAGTCGGCCAGGATCTTGGCGGTGTACTCCTCGCCCGAGAGCTCGAAGAGCTCGTGGTCGCGGCCGTTGGGCATGCCGGTGTCGGGCGCGTAGAAGTCGTTGCGCCAGTCGGAGTTGACCTCGGACCACATGGGCGGCGTGTACGGCAGCACCATGTGGAGGGGGGCCGGAATCCAGCCCATGTCGATGCCGAGGAAGTTCCACTTCCAGCCGACGTTGCTGCCCACCGAGACGCTGTGGCCCATGGTGCGGGAGAAGTGCTTCGTGTCGACCAGGACCTCGCCCCAGATCTGGTTGACCTCCAGCACCTTGCGCCGCTTCTTGTTGACGCCCACGTTGGACGTGGCCGTGCCGGACCGCAGGATGAAGGCCATCACGTCTTCGGTGGCCTCTGCGTACGCGTCTTCCTCCGCCGCGACGTCCTCGTTGGTGAGGACCGGCTTCGGGGAGGCCGCAGGGCGCTGCACGGGCGCCGGAGCCGGCTGGGGGGCTGCCGTGGTGGCGGTGTCCTGCGTGTCCGCGGTGGTGATCGGTGCGGGCGCCGCAGCGGCGGGTGCCGGGGCCGGAATCGATGGAGAGACGTAGGTGGCCCCTTCGTCGTCGAAAGCGTCCTGCTCTCCGGCACCGGCGATCGCGGCCGTCACGCGGAAGCTCAGGTTGCCGACAGAGAACACGTCGCCGTTCCGGAGGGCGGTGTTGGCGATGCGCTGGCCGTTGTAGACGACCCCGGCCTCACCACCGAGATCGATGAGGGACAGGCTGCCGTCGTCTTCGACGTTGACGATGCAGTGGAGCTCGGCGAGCTGGGGATCCTCCACCGGAAGCAGCGCGGCTGCGCCACTGCCGATGGTGATGCTCTGCTCGGTGAGCTCCTGCCGCTGGATCAGGGCCGAACCGCGGTAGACCTCGAAGACGAGGGTGGGTGTGTTGGAAGCCATCGGTGGGACTCCTCGTGGCTACGCGCCAAGGGGGCGAGCGCGGGCCATCGTGAGAAAAAAAGGAGTGGGAAAGAGGACTACTTGACCTCGTTGACGGACTGCTTCATCTCTTCGTTGAAGTCCGTGCGGAGCTTGATCAGCGGGTTGAAGTTCGCCTTCCGCCGCTCGAGGGTGAGAGCACCCTGGGGCTTGACCAGCTCACCGGTCACGTCGACCCCTTCGAAGTCGATCTCGGTGCGCTCCTTGTACTTGATCTGCCGGCCGTCGGAGTCGGTGTCCTGGGCGAAGGCAGTGCTGGACAGGGTCAGCGAGGCGGCGATGAAGAGAAAGCGGCTCATGGGTCCTCCGGATGGATCGATGGCCTGGTGAGGTCAGGCCATCATGCTGCGGTGGGGCGACTTCGTCACGCTCTAGCGAGTCATGTTGTCGTCAACGTCCTGGACACGACCCCGGTAGGGCGGGTTCCATTTCGTTCGTCAAGAGGAAGTGAAGCAGTTCGGACGCTGATCCGAAGGGGATCGGCTGGCCCCTCTGGGCTCATCCGGGACTGAACAGGAAGGGGTAGGTGACGGAGACGACGCCGCCCCCCTGGGGCTCTGGGAATCGCATCTTCAAGAATCGACCGACGATGCAGCTGTGGACGGCATCGTCCTCGAGGGTGGCGCGCGCGACACGGGCCGAGGACACCGACCCGTCTCCCGCGATGGTGAAGCTCAGGGTGATCTTCCCGTTCAGGCCAGGATTCGCGACGAGGCGGCGCTGGTAGCAGTAACGGATCTGGGCCAGGTTCCGCTTGATCACCTCGTCGATGGCGGAGGCCGGGAGGGCCCCGATCAACAGCGGGTCGCCGTCGGTCTGGACGAGCTGTCCGTCCCGCTTCCCCCCCGGCGCCAGGCCGTCGCCCATTCCCTCCATGCCTGGGCGGAAGCGCATGTCGGTGCCGTC
>Ga0213839_1002298_pt1 | contig 10856 bp, 9 predicted proteins | sample SWPATP21_FD_160075 | JGI IMG/M metagenome (GOLD analysis project Ga0213839, IMG submission 160075) | Coastal seawater microbial communities from Marineland, Florida, United States - SWPA TP2 #1 | ecosystem: Environmental > Aquatic > Marine > Coastal | place: USA: Florida | collected 2016-08-14 | reverse complement strand
TGTCGTCGTCGTCGTTGTTGTCGTCGTTGTTGTCGTTGTCGTCGTCGTCGTCGTCGTCGTCGTCGACGTTGTCGTTGTTGCTGTCGTCGTTTGTTGGTGCCTTTCTTCCTCTTCTCGTCTGTGTCGTTGTGGTGTTGTGACTATAATTCCTCCGTTTCCTCCGTTTCCTTGGTGGTGTTGCGCTGCTCGTGCAATACTACGCGATATTGCGCGGCGATTATTCCACACCGTGCGCGCGATGCAGCTGCAAGGCCATGCGCGACCGCAACTGCGTAATAGCTCTTTGTTTTATGTTGCACTTGCATGCTTTGTGTCGTCGCTGGTGAGTGGCATTAATTTTTGGTGCTCTCTCAACAAATGCAGCTACATTTTTTGCCGTTTGCGTGGAATAGTTGCAACAGTCATGTGAGAGGACCCACTTTCGGCATCGGTGCGGAGCCATGGGTGGGCAATTTTCATGCCCCGCGAAGGTCCTTGAGGATTGGACTTGCAGTGACGTGGAGAGTGGACTGCGACACTTGGGATTCCCACAATACGTGCCGTTGGCGAGGAAAAATGGTGTCGACGGCCAGAAAATTCAGGCTGCACTATCTAAGAACACGACTTCTGAACTCTTCCATGCTCTCCGTGTCAGCGACGATGACAAGATATGGCTCCTCGGAAGTTTGCAAGTACTGCCTCAGGCAATAGAACTTGCATTGTCCAAACAGCAAGTGCAGGATAGTTCCGAGTCACTTGCGTTTCCAGACAATGTTCGTAGACCAGACTTGAAGCGCAAAATTTCGTTCGCTACTCAGCAAATGATAGAACTTAGTCGATTTCTGCAACCCCATCGTTTCGACATCGAGAAGGAATGGACGAAGCAGCTCAAAGAAATCGGATACCCCCAGAAACAGTCCACAACGAACAGCCAAACTGGCATTGACGACGCCATCCTGGAAAATTTTCGTTGCAAAGATGCGCAATTGTGGACTGATGGTGTGTTTTACTTCATCACGCACAGTTATCACCGTGGAAAATTGCGCGACAGGATCAAACAGGTCATTGAGTCTCGTTATATCAAGTTGGGCCTGAAGCTTCACGAAATCAAAAATGCACTGCTGATGTTCCCGTCCGTTGTTCTTGAAGTTTGTCGGCAGCACGGACTCGTATTGAATTCGGCACACAAAAATGCCTTGATCGAAGTGCCGAGAGTTGCCATGGACTGCACTGAAGATGTGCTTCGAGAATTAGAACGAAGGCGACACTTGAGTCAACAGACAGACTCATCCCTCAACGAAATATTGCCGTGCTCACAACTCTACTCAGTTCCTGCAAACACCGTCGATGATTGGCAATTCGCCATTGCCGCTCTCAGTCGCAAAAATAGTGGGCGCCCTCAACTCCCGTTGTGGGGGGAACGCTGTATGAAGTTTGCAATGGCAACGCCAGCCAATCCAACAACGAGTGTTCCGTCAGCGATGTCACGACACCAAGCAACGGTATTGTGGTATGCCGAAAACGGGTTAATCCCCGATGACGCTTCCGCCGATGTCGCTGCGAAAGCCATAGAGACCCTGGAAAAGATTCAGTCAATGGATCGTGCGGACTTGTTCCCTCTTATTGGGGCAAGAGTCAACAATCGCTACATCATTCGAGATTACATGGCGAATGGATCGTTCGCACATGTGTGGAAGGCCTTCGACACTCGCGAGCAAAACCACGTTGTGCTCAAAATATTTCGCGGCATCCATGACCTACAATTTGACACCAACACAGTGAATGTCGTGGAAGAAGGCTTTCAAGAGTTAGAAATCAACCGAAAATTGATGGCGCTCGACGCCAGTGGCGAGTTGCCAGAGGAGTTGAAAAATGGCATGGTGCGCGTCGTCGACGTCACGAAAGCTCACAGCCCCGCTCTCTTGGTTCGCAAGGACGGTTTGTCTGGGCATGCGCATTTCTCGTGTAGTGAGTACTGCGAAGAGAAAGATATCACGTATTTACGAACCAAGAGGTCAAATTTTGAAGAAAATATCGCAAAGTACATTTTCACTCAAGTGATTAAGACGGTGGCTGCGATGCACAAACTCAAATGGTTTCACCAAGACTTGAAAGTCGAAAACATTTTTGTTCAGCGTGACGCTGACCAGCGCTTTTTGTTCAAGATTGGGGATTTTGGTCGCTTGGTCACACACGACAATCAAGCAGAACATGAGCGAGGTTTGAACGAGTTCATTCTTTTGGGTTGTGCCTTGCTGAGAAGTTCCCCATCATTGATGTCTGTCAACGCTTGTCGCATTCAGGAACGCTGCGATGTTTGGGTGCCAGTGCTGCGAGCTACGTCGCCCCAGAAGCGAAAAAGTCCCGCGACTACTACTACGATGGTGGACCAGCGGATGTGTACGAATCAAATTCTGCTTGCCGTGCCTTAGAGTGCGCCGTACTAATGACGTACACTGTATTGTGTGGTTGATCTTGCTGGTGTAGCTGGTCAAGTGGTATTTTGTTGCTTCACTTGTTGTTGGATGCACCGTCGATTCTTCAGTCGGTGGAGTGGAATCACCGTAGCTTCATATCATACTTAGCACCTCTTAACGCAGTTCGCGAGGCAATGCGTCGAAAGCGCATGGCATACAACAATCGCTCTAACTTCGTCTTTGAGTCCAACAAAGCTAAGTTTGGCCGAACTTTCTTTTCTGATGGCGAGTTGAAGCTGTCTTCGTGGCTGGACAACATTTCTTTCCAACATTTCCGCAATGTTGTTCGAGACCGATCCTCCGCTGACAGTAGTAATGGGCGATTAGGTGGTTGTTGCTCATTATTACAACTGTCAGACGGGAGTGTGGAAACTGTCTGGCACAGAGGCACGAAGGTACATTTTTTTTGTGGAAACGCGACAACGTACTTCCACGTTGAACCCATGGGTTAATTGTGTGCGCTGTCATAGGTTAAAATGAAGGTTTTGGCGACATCTCGAGCAGATGTATGGTATCTCGCAGAAGAGCAAATGTTTCGTGAAGCTTACACGTTTATTCTCCGCTACCACAAAGCGGTGGGTACCGAAACAACTGCCACGATGCGCGATGATACCTCACCAGCAAGCAAGAAGTTCCTTCATAGAGTTCAATCCGATACGATTCGATGGTTGCGGTGGAGACCTGTGTTATTACAGCTCGAAGAAACACTGCAGGAGCACCAACATCTATTCGGAGTCCAGAGCAGCAGCACGGACCGAGTTCGCCGCCTGCTGTATTGTCTAGCTGACCCCAAGTACATTCATCATGTTTTGAGGCACAATCCCGTTATCCTGCCACCAAGAAGAACTGGGAAAGAAAGAGTACTGAGTCCAGAATACTTTAGCAAGGTGTGAATGCTTGGTTTTGTTTCATGATTGCACACCTCTCGAGCACAAACGACGTCATTACGACTGACCTTCATGTCTTTGCACTACATTGCACTACTAGCTCGTGAATGCTCTCAAAGCGCAGCGCGATCCAACGAAATTGATGCAGCGACTACGGTTGCATGCCAAAGACATTCCACTGTGTCGTGGGTCTGACGATTGCCTTGGAAATCATTTGAGCTTGCACACCAGACTATCAACGGCGACGTAAGGCTGTTGTCCTGCTTTACAACATGCCCACGAATTTCTTAGTTTGCATATCGACACACAGGAAACGATCCGGGAAAATTAGCATCCTTCAGTACTGTGAGTCAGAATTCGCGACTGGGCCTGCAAAAGAGGTGCGGGACTTCATCTTTGTTGTGGGATTTCGTCTTCATTGTCTTGTCAAAATCAACACAACTTTACCCAACTTCCAACTTTCGCGTGATGTTTAGGTCCTAGACGTCATGCAACAGTGGGATATTCTTCATCCATTTCGGTTTCACACTTGTGATGTGTCGAAGCTCATGTCTCGACTCCGTATTCCTCTGTTAAAAGAATCCCATCGAGAAATGAAAATTCAACTAAAGTCGTTCGAACAAACAGAATGCGTTTGGGAGAAGAGGACTGACGAACTTCAGGTGTGCAGCATTGATACGCTGTGCGTGGTCCAACTTTTTTTCCGTCACATGCCGTCGACGTTTCGATTGCGCTGCAGATCTGCCATTTGGATTTCAGTAACGTCGACGGAGGGCACGTGTCGCCACCAAATTTCGTGGTTCTTCCCGCCCTTACCTCTGAAGACGAGATGACCGTGCACCTTTTCATGAAGTGAGTCTAGCTGGGTTCTTCACTGTTTTTGAGTCACGTGTTGGGTTACGTGCGTGTTTGTGTTTTCAGATTTGCCTGGCAACTTCAGCAACTGTACGACGACCTTAAGTACAAGTATGAGAATGTTCACGGAGCTGGCGTGTGGAAACTCTCATGGTGCTTTCTAGAGGTAGAGGAGTAATTTCTAGGTGATTGACTTCAACGAATGACTAGGCTCACAGCTGCGGATTTTGTAGGCTCTTGATTCGACGTTGCACAGCGCAGTCACAGCTGCCGACAAAGATCTGCATGATAGTTTTACAGCGTTCGAGACGGAATTGCTGCGGCGACTCCGGGAACAGGACAAAGTGATTGAGGTTCTTCGTGGTGACGAGCTTCATTTGAAAGAGGACACGCGGCTACCACCTCTTCATTATTTGACTCCATCTGAACCCACAGCCAGGTTTGTACCCGTTCCAACGGCATTGCTGCTTGTCGTACTTGCAGGCATGCGGGGTTACTTGGCAAAATGTTGTGTCGACGTTGCAGGCGATCTATCGACGATTATCGCAAGATCGACAACATCCACTACTTGAAGTATCCTTATGACGATTTGAGTTCATGGAAGCATTTTCGAGGCCGGCTGGAGAAATGTTTGCATGAAACGTCACCAGTTGGCCGGCAGCTATTGAACCATCTTCCGCCAGAGTTGGATGATCTTTTGGACCGAATATTCCGATATGACCCAGAACAACGCATCACTGCTGCAGATGTTTTGTGTCATCCGTGGGTGACAGCCATATCCGGCGATGACCTGCAGCGTGAAGTGTTTTTAAGTCTACAGAGAAGGATCGCCGAGCACAAGCAAAGCACTGACAACTCGGCTGAGTTACTCCAAAACGGGCGGATGGTTTGTGAATGAAATCTGTGTTTCGCACGAGCATGGGAAAGTGCTGCGGTACTTATGCCTTTGTTGCCCGTAGGAACATCGAATTGAGGTGTTATGCCCTGTCGCGCCCGGGGAACTCGGACACGATTTTCTGCGATCACTGCTCCACATTGTCGCCAGGCAACTGGATGGGCACTTAAGTACACCGCACCCCGATGATGTTGAGAGCCCACCCACCGATACTAGTATCTTAGATGCGACCACTGTAGCTGCTCGGCGGGAACAATCTATAAACTCATCGGCTTCTTCGGCTTCTGAGTACTCCTTGCCGGCGACAGATGTTGCACGAGGCGACGGGCCAGCCCCTACGAAACGTAAGCTCTCGCTTGATGTCAGTCATCTAGATTCTCAAATTCCTGAAGAAGCGAAGAAGAAAGTTTCCAAAGTTTCGTTCGCGCTGGATGGCGACGACAGTGATTCACAGTCAAGCAGTCTCGATGTACTCGACAGTGATTCCAGTGCAGATGAGATGGACGAAGGTGGTAACCCTACACCGAGGCAAGGCATATTCCATGTTCATGTTGTTTCCGACAAGAAACCACAGTCCGAGAACGCCAACGACAGTGATATTGATTCAGATAGCTTGGAAATCGAACTCTCGTCAGACGATGAAGAGTTCGGCACCGGAAATAGTGGCATTTTCAGTGTTCATGTATCATCGAGTGATGCCAATGCTCAAGCTGACGTCGACGATAGTGCCGCGCTATCGTCGCAGCACACCAAGGTGCCCGTGTCGCACGAGGCGGAAGTCCAACCATGGGTGTACAGCATTGAAGAATTGGGAGTCGCTAAGAATGGTTTTGTCGCCAGGGTGGCCGCGACAAATGTTTCTGGAGCGAAGCCCATCATTACAGCGACATGGTCAAGAGGCTTTGTTGCCGCAAAGTGGCTCAGTCTCAAAGCTCATCTTGATGAAGCATTTTCCGACCACGTCAGTCGATTTATTGGGGCTGGAAGTGAATTGATGAAGCAAATTCGAATGCTGACCTTGAGTGGGCGTGGACCCCAACAGCAAGAACACGGCATGCTGATCGTAATGACAAGTTTTTGTGATTTCTTCGTCATGTTTCACTTCATTCGGCAACACAACTTTTACCTCGGTGACAATGGAGGTTTGTCTTGTGCTTCCCTTTTCGTTCGCAACAAACTCGTGACGCAACGAACTTCGTGCTCTCTGTTGTTTGAACAGGTAACAAGTATTGCCGAGAACTGGAGTCACTGTTTCAAAGCAAAGAATTTGCGCAGACACTGTTTGCTCACGATTTGGAGACGCAAATGCAGATTGCGTCATTTTTTATGGATGAAAACGCCTTTCCGCCGGCAAGCTCGGTTATCCAGCAAAGACTCCAAGGAATGTGGGACAAACTTAGCCGAGGTGACCTGAGTGCGACAATATCTGAAACCCACGATGATGCGAAGGAGGAAGAAGCGCCATTGAAAGCTCTTTATCGCTTGTACAGCATCCTTGATATCGCAACTCGTCGGAGAGGAGTTGCTGGAAAGCGTTCCATGGAGGATCTCCTCAATTGCAAACCACCAGAAACGGGCGCGAGCGAGACCAAACTGCAGAGAATGGATACAATTGGCGTTGGGCCCCCGAGCAAGGAACAAAACGACCACTGGGCCCGTGTAGACGCCAACATATCCACATTGCGAACCTCTGTTGCTGTTCAAGGACATTTGCAAACCACACTGACTCGTCATGAACACTATCTCCGCGACTTGGCTTTAGCCGCACGGATGGATAGAGGGTTGTATGACGTCGGTGAGGACATCACTCCAAAGGCGCTGTGCTGCACAAAGTCAACGGGTGCAGCAAAACATGTCGTGAGGCATAGTCCCCACTTCACTCACATACTTTTGCAAGGAATGCATCCATCTCCTCACGTGGAATTCCTTCACGCAGTTCACAACGCAATCCACAAGATTGTTGAAGCACTGGGTGCGAAACCACCGTGGCCGTTCACTGAATTGCCTCGAGGTAAGCGTCTCACGCTAGAGCCAACAACCAAAGACTCTGGCATCAAGCGTTTAGCCGAGTTCTACTTGTTGCCGGACCATTGCTTAGCTGTTCGCCCCGATGTTGGTCCTCCACCTGTTGATGGGCATGTTGTTGACATCACAAAGCACAAACTACACCAACTTCGGAGAAAAGACAGCAATTGGACAGATGTCCGAGATAGGCTCATTTGGGTACAACGGGAAGTGTTTCATTGGAGACAGCAAATGTTGAAAGGTCCGTTGTGACGAAACTTGCAACACTGAATTCGTGACGTGTTTTGACGAAACTGTGCCAACGAATTTTTTGCAGATCATCCAAGCGAAATGCGCAGTCCACACCAAGCACAGGCATTAATTCCACCGAGCGAAGACAAAGTGCACCCCGATTTGTGGGAATGGCTGCAAAAGTACGAAGAAATGGCCGCTGCCGGCAAGGTTGATCCACGTACAATCGAAAACGGGCAAGCAGCTATGCTGCGCTTGTCAAAAATAGCCGACCTCGACATTCGGCGACGCTTCCTTGACCATATCCCAAGGATATTAACAGCGATTCTGAGAACACAGCTGAGTGTCCACCAGAACGTAAGTCCGCAGTGTAGCTGTCTGCCACGAAAAAACAGAGAGGTCCTTGGATGTTTTAGCCAGCAGAGTTTGGAAGGTGAGTAGTTTGTCGGTAGCTCTACGTTCGTCAAAAGTGTTTTCACAAGTCCGTCCCGTGAACAGGTACTACCGCCGCCGGTATTTGCCGAAAGCCTCACCATCTTGTCATCATCGTTGCAACATTGCTCAGATTTTCAACGCTCCATACGAAAACGGGACAGTTTGGAGAAGTCTCCAGGTATTTAACACACGCCAGGCGTCTTCAATCTACCGTCCAGAGTTTTTTCAGGGATTTACCTGATGAAAAGAAACAATTCGATGAAAATGAGCGCAGACTCAAGGATCTGGATCTAGCATTGAGGTTCCGCAACGTCCGACACAACTCTGCGGCCAAATTTGCTCTCGAACGCAGTGTTGCCACTGCCAAGGAACAGTTGGACGTTATGCGAACCAAGTCCTTCAACGGATCACGAGTTGAAAAGATGAATTTACTAACCACTGTGGGGAAGTCCCACCTGGCGTTGCGGGATGCAGATAGTGCGATTTCATGCTTCCTGGAGGCCCTGGAGCTGACTGACCCTCTTCCGGACCAAGAAACGGATCTGGCCTCACAACCTCGGAACAGCATTAAGGTTGGAGGCCTCCTGAATAATCTGGGGAAGAGCTACGCATTGCAGAAACGCTGGAAAGCCGCTCGTTGTTACTTCAATCAAGTGTTGTCAATCAAGATCAATGTGTTGGGGAAGTTTCATGCGTCGGTTGGCTCGACCAGCTTTGTACTGGCATGTTCATTTGTTTCGGAGGCACAGGAAATTCTAAAAGAGCATCACACGCCGCAACTACTGGCATCTGCGAATTCGTTGTTGGAAGATGCTTCCGCTCTTCTGGTAGTTGCTTTAATGTTGCATTTGGACCGGTCTTCCACCAGTCAATCAAGAGACCAGAGTTCGCCACCGGATGGCGGCTGCAATCGTGCCGAAAACATGAACATTCTGTGCAAAGTTGCGGAGGTGTATATGTTGCTGAGAGTGTTGAAGCGGCTGGGAGCAAATGGACGGCAGAATACAATGACCGAGGCGCAGATGTTGTCTCGCATTGACTCTGCTCTCGAGGAGGCTGCATTTCAGTGGACACTAGAATTCGGCTCCAAGCTGGTGGAACCCAAGCAGGTGACCATCGTTGTTTGTACAATTGTTGTTGCTCTTGAAAATTCTCTTTCGCGGTGACCAACTCATTACATGTTTCTTCGCTACAATGTTTTGTAGATGTTGGACAAGTTAGAATATCCACTTGAAGGTGGCACCGCACGCGAGGCCGAGTGTATTTTGTGCAGAAAACTTGGCATCGCTATCTCGACTTAGACCCAATCACCACCTCGGCTACAAGGAAACTGAGAATAATTGCTCTGAGTGTGGTGAATCGTTTTGTATTGACGAAGTAGTGACCGTTAAAAAGATGCTGTGCTGGCGCACATTTACTCAATTGACTTGCGCAAGTTCCGTAATTGCTTTGGCTTGACACTATCGACACCGTGACGACCTCCGTCTCCGTCTGAGCACAATTGGGTTTGCGGCGTTGTGTTGTTTCGGTGACGTTTCTGTACACGAGAGCTTTCCTTTGCCAGTTTTGCCTGACGCTTCATTTCACGATCATACAGTATTAAACTACCAGTGACTGCAACGTTGAGTGAAGGAGAGCGACCTATGCCGTACGCCACACAACAAACACATGATCTCCACGAGGCCTAGTTGGCACGTCAATGTTGGTGGTGCATTTACCGAGACTCGTTGGAAGGGACACGTGATGCGAGCAAGCGTTTAACACGCTTGAGTTCAGGCCATTGTCCTCACTACCCAATATGTATCTGATGCAATCGTGGTCAGAGCAAGTAGTGAGCACATGAATGTTGCGATCGTGCGTCACCATACAGATAACTTACACAGCCCTGTCCGGGTGTCTGAACTCCTCGATCGGAGTCCCACCCATTTCAACGGCCACCCATTCCGCCTGATAATGAAAAATTCAGGGCATGATCACTACTTTGGCCAACAGTGGCCGAGTATATTAATCGTAAGTACCTGGAACGGTCGGGCGGCGGCAAACTCTCCCCAGTCCTTGTGCTCATACATCGGAATTTGACGCCATGTTTTCGTCGTGTCCCCAGCCTAAAAGCATCACAACAGTCTCGAACGTTGGACGGCGTTGCACGAGGTACAAAAACAATAGAACAAGAGCTTCGAACTGCAATGACGCACCATCTTCTTGAAACGACTTCCAATCACAAAACAGTAGGAGGCACCAAGTTGCCACGCAGACCTCCACAACGTGCCCAGGTTCTCGCTCGTCTTGCCACCACAGATCCCAATTCCAAAGTACCCGTTCTGTGTTCCCGGGGCAGGAGCAGCTCGACTGACATGGCTTGCTTTGGGCTGCTCATCAGCTTGAACGGCAGAAATCACGTCATCAGGCCGAGCCATGCAACCTTCTTTTGGTTGTGTTGGACGGCTTTCAAGAGTGATGTCCAGTCGCCGCCTTTCTACTCTTGTCGGTTGATCACTGCTGGAACGCCCGTCACCTTCGCGACGAGAAGGCGGATCAAGCAATCGCCATGCGCTTTCCGGGATAAGATGATCGTCAAAAGTTGAGATTTGGCCGGACTGGCTCGATTTTCGGACCACATTAAGCGCATCAACCGACGGTCGCGACAAGCGTCGAAACCCGCCCAAGTCAGTATCATAAATACGGACATTCCATCGGTCTAAGTCGACACCATCTCTTTGTAGGCAGTTGAAGACGTTGTCAGTTAATGTGGAATCCGGAACTTCATATTGTGGTGATTGCGGAGCAAGAAGTACAACACGTCCATTCCTCTGCGTCGAGCCAGGGTACGAGTAGCGCAGAATGCGCTGCAGTCTTCCGTTATCAGACATGGCAGTGCCACTGAAGTGACGAAGTTGCAGTTTGTGCAGTGTCAGTACCAGACCTATACGTCCTCGCCACAAACTCATCCGCCCCGATAAGCAGCCATGCGTCCAACTCGCTATGGTATAGAAACTGTCTGCGCTCGAAATAACCACCACACTATATTTGCGATAATGCAGACAATAAAAAAATGATCTCTTCGAAATAGCG
>Ga0213839_1002297_pt1 | contig 10860 bp, 8 predicted proteins | sample SWPATP21_FD_160075 | JGI IMG/M metagenome (GOLD analysis project Ga0213839, IMG submission 160075) | Coastal seawater microbial communities from Marineland, Florida, United States - SWPA TP2 #1 | ecosystem: Environmental > Aquatic > Marine > Coastal | place: USA: Florida | collected 2016-08-14 | reverse complement strand
GATGGACGTGAAAGAGGGAACTCCGTCTATGTGCTCGCTCTGCGGACAGATCTTCAAGCTCGAATCCGACCACAGCCAACACGCTCACTAAGCGTCGTGCGTTAGGAGTCCGCATGTTTCCAACCGCGGACCAGCGTGGGCTCGAGACTGCCCGTCATCTTGGTCAGAAATTTGCATAGTTTGTTTCCGGACATGCAGAAGACTATGACCCTTCTTCAATGCCACGCACAGTATGCGCTGCATTGTGGCGGTGTGTGTCAATAGCACGGGCGATCTGTTGTTAGTGGATCTTGTCTCTCGTAAATTCTTTCTTTTACCTTTATGAATTTGTCTTGGGGCTCTGAGAGTGAGTTTGTTGTCTCGTGAGTTCACTAGTTCTTATTGGAATCGCTGTCTTCATCGGCAGATGTGGGTGACCTGGGTGTTTCATCGTCGCTTGCACTCGACGGTGTTGGTGGCGTTGGCGCATCGTCAGCGTCAGTCGCAGCCTCGTCGGTACGCCAGTCCTGCGCGTCCTCAGACTTGCCCGGATCTTCGTGCTAACAAAGAAAGCATGACTCAATGCGTGAGTGCTCTTGCTCGCCACCATCAGTTTGACATTGGCACACGTACTGTGGCAGTGTTCGAAGCAACTTGCTCTTGATGTGCTCGCACACCTTCTTCAGTTTTGCCGAGCTCTTGCAAGACCTTGCACCAATCCTTGATGACGTCACCTGTCAACTTGACCGGTGTCGGTTCCGCAGCTTGGGCTTCGAGACTCTGCGTCGGGCTTCTGGCTTTGGCGTTGAAGTGCTCCTGCAGTTGGCGTGCCGAGGCGCGCAACGCATTTTGCCACTCTGCGTCGTTGCGAAACTCCTCTTCGGCGTGCTTGATGTAGAACACGAGCTGTGACATGGAAAAGGAGTCAATACAAACGTGCGATGCGCAAAAAAGTCGGCGGCCAACGATCATGCCAGGACAGACGTACGTCCGCAAGCAGCCAAATGAGAGGATCAGTTGAAAGAAGAGAACGAATAAGCGGGAGATCACGATATAATCGAAGCAGCAGCCTCAATAGCCGAACGACCTGGACACATCACACATACAGGAATTGGAGTCTGCTGAAATATAAACCACTCACGCGAAGAATACACCAACCTCCACGGCATTGATTCTTCGGTCTTCAGTCGTTGTAGCACTGTTGACCCGCCACAGGCGCACTCTCTCGAGGAGTCCGTTCTCTACATCAAATAGCTGACTCATTCTTTGCTGCCTCAACGCATCGTCAATTGCTGCAATGTTTGCCAGTGCATCTTCGCCATGCAGCAAAACGTCTGGACGCTTAAACGCCTTGATGCGGTTCGGTTTTTGGTACCCCTTTTCGTCCACATTTGTGATCAACCAGTCCATGAGCTTCTTTGACAGATCGGCGTCATCCCTACAAGCGTCACCCACATAAGTTGCAAACAGTTCTGGTTCCGCGAAGTGCTCTACCCATTTGCTCCACAGTGAGCGGCACGTGAATAAACACGCTCGGACACTGTCGGTGAGCGCGCATTGTTTGACCGGCTTCTGCGACCGCGTTCGAATCGGTGCTGACACCAGCATCCGCACAACCCCGTCCACTTCAGCCGCGACTGCCGCCTTGTTCACTTTCTGGCGGTCAAGCTCGGACTCTTCTCGTGTTTGGTCGCGCTTGTAAAGGAGGAGGTTAGCAAGTTGTCGGAAAATACACAACATTGAAGGGCCAGTTAACACTCCAACTTTGGAGGAACTCCATTTCCTCAAACATGGAACGTTCACAACGAGCTCGCCCAATGCCTTATTTGGGACGCCTTCAGCACGACGATTTACGGCCGCTGTTTGCAACCCTTCAATTTCCTCCGCATCATTGGCTTCAGACTGCCCTTCGCCCACACTTTCGTCATCCGCGTCCAAACTCACATGATCGTCCTCATCGTCGTCGTCATCGTCGCCGTCGTTGGAGTGTGACTGCTCTGGGTCGTAGTCGTCATCATCATCTTCGTCGTCATCAACTTCCTCCCCATCCGAGCGAGTATCAAGGTCGGTGGTCGCAGTCTCAATAATATCTTCGGCCACCGCACGCGCGGTAGCGGGTTGCAGTGGTGAAGCACCACCACAAAGAAAGTGCAACCAGATTGCCGCAACATCCACAGTTGGACGATTTTGACCTTGACCGGCAAAGTAGGCTTGATGTTTGGAAGTGGCGTACTCCAGCAAACCCACAAACTCCCGACCTCGTTTTCGTTGTTCAAAATTACTTTGCAACAGCGGGAGGAACGTGACAGCAGTAGCGATCAGGGACTCTGCCACACGGAGCGACACATCAGGATTGTCGCCGGAAGCGCCCCCATCAGCCATCTCTTGAAGTACGCGAAGTTCTTCCCGGGTTGCATGTGGTACGACCAGGAGCAGAGATTGCAGCACTGACTGGATCAGTTGACGGGCAGCTTGGTTTGGATGCACAATGAGTTTTTCCAACAAATACCGAACAAATCTTCTCGGTTGTCCATTTTCAGCAACTGTTGACGCGGTTTGCGCGAACGAGCTACGAAAATACTCAACAAATGATGGGAAAGCGGATACAAAACTCCGAAACGCTTGTGGCCAAGGAAAGCGCGGATCAGCGTGTTGCCGGGCCAAGGCACTGGGAAAATAAGTCACTTCAATATTGTAAGACATCGCCACCTCCAAAAATTGAGCGATCTCTTGTAACTCGTTGTGGCTGTCTAATTTCCAAGGATGGCTTTCACTTTTACCCATGTCGGCCATTTGTTCAAAGAGCAGAAACAAAAATTCGTTCAGTGCTGGATCCAATAGCAACGAACTTTGAATCGCCGCGCGGTTGCTCTGCAGGACTGCATCAGCGTAATACTCGTGACCAGCAGCGACCACGGTTTCGTGGGAGTCATCGTTCTCTTCTTGCTGGTCGGTGCTGTCGGCGGGATCCTCATTGCTCGTTCCGACTTTTGCGTCATCTTCGTCTGCCGATTCGAAGCCTTCATCCTTGTCATCATTGCAAGGGTCAAGGGGATGCACGCGTTCGTAAAAGAGCATGTACGCATTGTGACTGATATCTCGCTGCCGTGGTATCTTGTGTCCTTTGACATCTGTCATGACCTAGTAATAATGCATGCCGTGTGTATTACATTGCAGAGAAAACAGCGTAGAAAGCCACACCAGACAAAGCAAACCTCTTCCGTTCCCCCGAAACATTCATATGCAAAGTCTCGAACGTCGAAGGGTTGCACGTCCTCGTCGTCGAACTTGCTCCATTTACCGTCGTCATTGCGGATCAGGGAGTAATAGTGACCTCCTCCAGCTTCTCCCATATGAATGACAACACCACGCAAACGATACAATGCATGTTGGTCGCCACCACTATCGTTGGTCTCTTCATTATTGCCGCCAGCCTCCAGTTCTGATGAATCACCGTCCCGACGCTTTTGCAGCTCATCCTTTTCACGTAACCCAGCATGAGTGTACGGGTACATGTCCAAAACTTCTTGAAACGGAAACTCAAGTCGCGAGTTCAACTTGTACAACTGAAATACACTGAAATCCAAGTCGAACCGTTTCAGCTGGAGAACGAGAGTGTTTGGCAACGTTTTGATACAAAAGCGTCGGACAGCATCGACTTTGGAGTCACACGAATCACACGAAAGGCGATTATCACCGACCATGGATTCGCCAGCGACCATGTTGCGCAAGGCGTCGTGTAATGTCTGGCAACCCTTTATAACTACCTCAAGCAAGTAAAATGGCTGCTCGCTTGAGCTATTGTGACCACAAGCACGGATATTCTCGTTGGCAGATTTTCCGCCAAAATGCCACCTGATGGCATCCAGTGCAGAGCTTTGTGACTTCGTCTTGAAAGTTTTTTCACATCGATCCAAGAGGCGATCCATGAAGTCGCGAGCATCGTTCTGCGCATAAACACCAAACTCCAGGCCAAGGTTCGTACAAGCAGCGACCAGAGGTGCCGGGTCGTAGTGCCGCACTCGAGATTCTTGTAAAAACCTGCAATTAGAGTGAATTCAAGTCGTGGTTAAGTGCGACACGACGAAAACGAAACAACACGCAACATTCAAAGGACGACGGGCAAGTGAAAAACTTACAACAAGGTTTGTTGGAGCTGCCTCACGATGTCATGTTCGTCTTGCTGTGTTGTTTCAACAGCGGATGACTGTTTGGAACCCTGACTCGTAATTGTGTTGAGCATCGATAGTAACATGTTGTAGTTGCTGCTGTCGCTGTCGCTGTCACTGCTGTTCGCCGTTCCATCATCTTCGCTGACACTATCCGCTGTGGAGATGGCAGGCAGCGGAGGTACAGCATCCTGGATTTTGTCGGTATTGTCACCCTTGTGCACATGGTGATCCAGCCTAGCACTCAACACCTCTTCGCGGAACCGCTTCAAAAAGAATAGCTGTTGTAAAGTGGCATTCATGTAGCAAGTGAGACCCTGGTTTGTCAGTCCTACGAAACCAGCACTGCTCCTCCGAAAGTCAACTATGGTTTTGGAGCCAATGCTTTTGAGAGGGGTGTGTTGATCTGGCGGTTGGAGATGCGACCGCAGACGGGACGTCAATTGCAGTAACTGTGTTGGAGATCCTTTAACAATCTCCAGTAGCAATCGGAACGTTTGCCGACGTGTACTTTCGTCTTTCGACAATGGCTGTATCAACTCGATCGGTAATTTTGATTGCGACTCGCTCAGCTTGGCCTCGGTTGACTTTGATCGCGGGGAGCCATGATTATCCATAGAGGGGCTGCTGGTAGCTTTGGAAGGAGAACGTGGCCTGTCTCGAATGCGAAATAAGCAATCTTCCAACACATGTTCGAGCAAAGCATCCACAATTCGTGCATCCTCCGAATTACTGGAGACATCTGCGCTGGCGACGAGCACCTGTACCAAACTTAAAAATCCAGTAATAACTTCTTGCGGTAGTTGTGGCCTGGGCATGAAGGGCGTGGTACCACCATCGCCGGTGTCTTCGGTTTTGTTCGAAAAATTGGGCATGGCGACTCCGACTTTGGCCAAGAGCATTGGTATGTATCGTACAAACTCCGAGCTTCCTTGTGCCATCAGAGAACGACCCATAGACGAGTGAGCCAAGGTGGTTGTCATTTCAAAAAATTGAGCAACAGACGACGCAAATGATGCGGACTGTGTGTACACATCTTTCAGATTGACAAGGTCATCTAAACTTTGGCGCAGCACAGCTCGAAATGAACGGGGTGAAATAGCTGCAAAAGCGGCAAATGCCTCAGCGAGTCTGACTCGAACACATTTCTTGCGATGCAACAGAAGCATACCCAACAATTCAGGAAGAGCATGAGTGGCCTCAGGGTCACCGTGCGCATCTCCGTAGGTGATGTTGGTGTCCAAAATGACATTCTCTGCCACTGTCGGATACGTTTTGATCACGAACACTACCAAGTGGAGAGCACAATCCAAAATCTCATCGTGAACTATGTCACGGACACTTGAATTTGGTCCATGAAATCGGGACTCGTTGATGGCAACAGATATCAACTTTTGAAGAAAGGAGGACGGTTCTAAACAACTCCGAATACGTTGCGTAATTTCTGTGGCCTCCGTTTGCATGGTCGCTGACGCAGCGGAACTCTGATCGGCTTTTCGAAGTTTATCACGTAGAGGAAAACACCTCAGTTGTTGGGCGTTCACACAAGATTGCATACCCGAGCCCTTGTACTTAGCGGCGGAGTAGGACACATACTGAAAGGGGACAGTGACGAGTGAAGCAATGCTGGCATCCGGCACACACGCCGAGAAAAGTGGCGGTTGCTTCGCTTCTCGTGGTCCAATGCACCATCGCATCATAGAGTGCGAAAAGTAGCACAAAATATCATTGCTATCGATTTGCCCATCTCGCAAAAATATTGGGCTGCCCCCTTCCTGCGACCCAGGTACACGTCGGAACAATCCTTGGTATGCAGAGCTTGGTCCGAAATGTCCTTCGAACAGAATAGCAGAAACTATCTTTTCGTCAAATACCGGGTCTGATGAGCTGGCGGTAGCATCAACCGGCTCGAACATTGAGTCAGGAGGCAATGTTCGCGGTCGCACAATAGAAAGTTTGGATTTGTTGTAAGGTTTGTGCAGCAAGACGGCCCGCAGGAGTTGCAGTGGAGCAAGAATGCAAGACCGGTGCAAGGGCAACTGTTTCGTGTTGGCTGACCAAACATCATCGAGTGCGGTCACGTAGTTCACGATGACGTCGAAGCCCTTGTTATTGACAAAAGCAGTGTACTGTTGCACGAGCTTCTCACGCGCAGCTTGATCCACTCGTTGCAGCTCGCGAAGTTCGGCGTGCAGCGCAGTGTCACCCACCGGACGTAGCACTATTCGGTTTGCTGCAACCGGACAAAGGTGTCTCGACAAAGCTTGTATTCTGTAGACGGTGGCGAACGAAGGACCTCCTCCAGCCGAACTTACAATCACGCTGTCACGGAGCGCTTCCGAAGATGCAAACGGTTGCGCAACAACACTTTGCTCACACTTATTTGTGGGTGTGGTTTGCAGAAACTCCCATATCCAGTCGGCAGCGCGACGAAGTTGGTGATGGTGCTCCGAGCTGCCACACAAACGGCTCAATCCGTCCAATATTTGAAGAAGTAGGGACTTCAGTTCAGCACTATCAGCAAAAGTGTGCCACAGGGTAGGGTTTGCCCCCCGCAAGTTATCCTGAATGCCGCCACCACCTGGCTCCCGACTGGCATCAAATGTGGTGTCAGTCGCTTCTTGCATCACAAGAACAGCCTGAAGCAAGTGACAACGAGGCAGCAGTAAGTGATGTCAGGACCACAATGACGACATACGTTGTTGACGTTGAACATACCTTGTCACTAATGCCGAGTTGTACGAAAGTGAGATGATCCGAGTCTAAAAGTTTCCCTTCACCACAAATACTTACATTCGCTGCGTGGGACATGACGTTGAGCATCGCCCAATTGTACGGCCTTGTTCTTCGACCCGATTGCTTCAGGTCGTCCACTGTTTGCTGCAAAGATGGAGCCCGCGATTCGGACGCGGCATCACTGGCACTTCGTGGATCGCTGTGATGGAGATAGAAGTTGAATAAATTCGCGCTCCAGGGCGATGACGAGGGGCGAAAGAGGTTCTTGAAGTGACGGTCTATCAATTGCCGCACGTCACTCATCGTACTTCTGGAGTGCAGTCCAGCAGATTTGTCCAAATGGAACACCAATGGCGTGTACGCGTGCGGGGCAGGGAGTACCACTGCCAACTCGCATGTGCGACCCTGGCATGCACTGAAGTGACAACGTCCTGTTGTTGGGACAGACGCTCCGATCAGTAGCGACGAAACGCACAAGACTCTTAGGACTCTTTGGAATGGTACAATGTGCTGCGCACCAAATGCTCCATTGCCGTGTGAAGGATGCTGCTCCAAATCCACTATCGTCGCAGCTGCTTTCTTGAGTGTTGGGATGACATATGCTTCCAGCAATTCTTCGGAATCCAACTTGACTGATTCTTCTGACAGTTGGAGAAAAATATTTCGATACAAGCCGATGGCCTTCTGAGACAATTCGGTGGATCCGTCAAGTATCAGCTGCCATAAAAACTTTTTTCCAATGAAACTTCGGTCACGGACTCCGAGAATTCGGATTGATGAATGTTGAGTAGATACAGAGAAATTCTCTGAATTACAAATGCATAACATGTAATACTGGAAGGCGTCGAATCCTGTGAGCGGCAGGTGGTTCGCATTGACGTGGCAAATGTAGTCCTCGAACACGTGCTTTAACAACAGCTGGTTCCGGTCGAACTCAGTGCAGTGTTGGGCGAGCTGCTTGAAAAACACGAAAAGGAGATCAGTGTTCGGGCTAGACTTCACAGGTGGAGCCGCACCAGGTGATGGTGAGCGAGATGGTGACCCAGATCTTCCTGCGGCCATCTGACAATCTGACGAGCGCCGAGTGCAGCCGCCGGCAGCTTCAATCTCGTGAAATTTTCGCAGGGCATTCCATATCATCTGCACATGCTCACGCTGCAACGATAACTTGGTATGAGTGGTGCAGTACGTGATGAAGGCAAGCATGGACCGCAGGTGCGGAACGCTTCCGTGAGCTGACGGGCCGCTGGCAAAGTAGGTCACCTGTTCGATGACCAAGCCAACTATGCTGCCACAACAGCGGTCTACCTCGTCCACCAGAGCAGCCAGAGCAGCCGTATGAGCCTCCAGAATTCCCTTCACAACAGAAAGGGCCGTGGCAGCAAAACATGCTTTGCTCTCCATTGGTACGTTGCGAGCGGACTGCGTGGAGTCATCGACGGAGACATTCGACTGCAGGCATTGTAGACTCTGAGCAATGAAGTGCTTCTGAACGTCGATGTTGCCTGAACACTGAAGAACGCTGATGAAGTACTCCACAACCTGGCTTAACGGGGCGTCATCAGGCGTGCCGAGAGGCATCTGTGAACAAGGGCCTGAAGATCGACCAGACTCGGAGCGTCGAAGCTCAGCGAATACTGCGGCGTCGCACAAGCAGGTCCAAATCAAGGTGGTGGTCGCCTGCAAAATCCTGGTGCTCGCCCGCGGGCTGTTGGTGGCCGATCCGTTCGTGGGCTGTGGTCCAAACGGCGCTGCCTCAACATCAGTGCACAACCACGACTACAGAACACATCGTCATCATCATCAGCAGCAACAACGACATGGTAAGCCATTGGTGTACTTGCACGACACCACAGAAAGCCGTACCTGCTCTTGTAGACTCTTCACGAATGCCACAACGCGTCGAAGCACCGTTTTCGGCGCGTTTCGGTCCCGAATCGACAATGTGACATGTTGCAGAATATGTGAAACAGCTGTCTCCGGCAAATGTGGCAGCGAACAGGCTATCAAAGTGCAAATTTCAGCAGCCAGATACTCTGGGGCAGCGACGCAACGCTGCCACGTTGCGAGTAATTTGGCATCTGACAGAGTGTTGCGGTGCCCCTCGCTGCGCATTTTGGCTAAGTACACAAAGAGTCCCCGACTTTGGATCAGGCACTGTTGATGCATGCGTTCGAACAGCAGCTCAATGACGTGATGGTGATCAATGAAGTCCAATAGGACTTGGTGGTGCTCATCACGCGTCAGTTGGGAGTCTCGAAGCCCACCGTCTGGGACGTTCGTGTTGATCTTGTCGGTCCACTCCAGGAAACCCTTGATTGCAAACAAACGCTTTTGCAGATTCGGGGACACGAAAAGTTTGAGAAGAGTTTCTGCCCACACTGCCGTGACCATTGGCAGCAGGTCGTGGCAGGAACGTCGAGGACCTACGCGCACCAACAACAAGGTTCTGGTTTCATGCGTCCAACCAAAGTAGCGTTGCCAGACGATACTTGCCGGCCAGTGACAGGAGCGTGTCCAACAAATTCTCAAAATCAGTTTCTTTGTTCACAAGATCGAAGGATGTGGCTTCAAAGCCACGCAATTTCTCCAAGAATTGCTTCAACAACAATTGCACCTGTCAACACAATGGCAAATGAGGACACGGACGATCATGGTGGCTTTGGCGCACTTGTATACCTCCTCCTTCTCAAAAGATGCACCAATGCCATGTTTAAGTATACTCAACGCAGCTGACGCGGCAGCCGCACCACCCCAATCTTGCTGAAGTAGAATGTTGCTGATTGGCGGCAACGATAAATTTGAGATGATTTTGTCGCGGACTTCGCTAGAACCACGAACGCGACTACCGTCCGCCATCAATTTGCCAACGTACATGGCATGCGTAGAGCGAGTGCAGAAATCCAAGACATCAACAAGGACGTGATCTCCCGCTTCCAGCAACAAGCGGGCCACGGTCGCTCCCAATGTTACAATAGAACGCATGCACCCTGCGTACGGAGATGAAATGCTTTGGGGGATGAGATCTAGTGTGCACTTGATGATTTCGCGAATGGAGTCTTCCATGAATGGCCGGACAACGTCAATGGAGGAAGGGCCATCTTCGTTCGATTCTTTTTTCGTCAATGGATCAGCATCACTGCTCAAGTCTTCTGTTGCAGTCTTGTTATCTTGTCCATGTGATTCATGCACTGCACCAAGAAGATCAGTGCAGTACTCTAAGCAGGTGACAAAATTTTTCATCTCGCTGATGCTCGGCACGGTGTGTACCCCGAACCGGAGAATCTTGCGGTGCAGTTTCATACATAGGTCTGAAGGCGAGACCTTCACGGCTTCCTCGCTCATGATGACTGCTGTCTATCCCGAAAGGACAGCGGACACGAACGGTTGTGGCGCGAGACACGCACCGACACTGAGTGCCCGCCAGGAAACAATGCGTGAAATTTATACAGGACCCTTTTTGAGACTTCGTCGCTTTTCTGCTGCAGGTAGTAAGCAGCCAAGCACCGCTTTCAAATAGCAGAGTGTTTCACCGTCATGATTACTACTCATCTTCGCACGTTACCTATACTTTCTCACGTCAACCGGCGGCAGCAACAAGGTTCCCTAAGTTTGAAGGTCGTGCCTGTACTGTTGTGTCGAGCGCAGCAATGTCACATTTCACATCGTCACCTCCTGTCGCATCATCATCTCCCAACATTCCTACACCAACCACGTTGCGACAGATTCCGATCCGATCAACGTCAAGTACGTAAGCTTGTCGTTGTTGTGTCCCGCAGGACTGACTGCTCAACTAACTCCTCCTTGCACAACCAAGCAACTCCAAAACAACTTGGTAGCTAGCTCGCACTGGGCCGCGAGGCGCGAGGCGCGAGTCGTTCGATCGTTCGTTCGTTCGTTCGTTTGTTCGCCAGCGGCTTCGATGAAATAAATCCAGACAGCCACAACCACAGCCACAGCCACAGTCACACCCACA
>Ga0213839_1002296_pt1 | contig 10866 bp, 14 predicted proteins | sample SWPATP21_FD_160075 | JGI IMG/M metagenome (GOLD analysis project Ga0213839, IMG submission 160075) | Coastal seawater microbial communities from Marineland, Florida, United States - SWPA TP2 #1 | ecosystem: Environmental > Aquatic > Marine > Coastal | place: USA: Florida | collected 2016-08-14 | reverse complement strand
TGCCAGCTACGTTCGTGCATGCAAACTTTACATGTTACTACACAGGCACAGCCACGGCAACCTGAGAGGAATGTGATGCACGAACACGCCATGTGGGTGTTGCACCACCGCGGTAATGGGTATTGTCCACCGGCGAGAATGTTGGGCCACAATAATGTGCTTTGGAAAATTGTGTCTTGCGACGTGGCAGTGTGGAAGAGAAGAAGGCTGACTGGTTGAGACTATTTGCCCGAAGCTACGTGAGCGTGTTGCACAACCCCGTAACGCCCATATTCACACAGGGCTTTACAAGTTTTTGTTTTTCCGCAACACGTTGAAGGCAGAAGTCATATAGGAAACGCGAGAGTCCGTGCAGCTGAGTCGTGTCGTTGTGCGCTCAACATTACCCGCATTTTGTCAACGCAGAACATCGTGTTGCAGTTGCTGTTCGACGTTTTTGCTCTTGTGTGGTAAATTCCTATTCACAATATTCCAGTGACTCTTCTGCTCCGCACGATGTCCAGTGCGGACCCCGGCAGCGTCGACGCCCCGAAAACCTCTGAGTCCTCCGCCTCAACTATATCCAGTTTGTTTGCCAAAGTTCGGCAACGTGCAAAAAAATCTGTTTCAACAAGAGGAGTAAAGTCACTCGATGATGTCGGCGTGCAACGAAAACGCCGCAGTCTGACCGTCACCACCAATGAAGCTCAAACCATGGAAAAATTATTGAGCGGCCAAACGTCATTTCAAGACTTGAAGATGACCGTCAGCAATGCCGCTAAGCGTTCGAAAAAAGTTGTTGAGATTGTTGAAAAGAACCATGCACGTGACCCTCAGACAGGGGCGGATATGATACAGCAACCACATCTGCCACGAGGGGCCACAGAGATTCCGTCGAGGGGTGACGGAGTCGTAGCGGACGAAGCACAACCTCCTGACAAAGAGGTCGAATCTAGGCAGCACGGCGCCACCGAAAGCGTCAAAGCTGAACAACGGACCACTATCGATGCGACAGGCGATTCCACGTCGAACTCAATTACGTCGAGCTCGCGCGATGGGAGCACTCAGAGTCAGGGTTCCGACACACTGAACGTTCCGCCGCAAGTTCAAAGAAGACTGAAGCCGCACCAGGTTGTTGTTGGGGCTTGTTCACTAAAAGTGTTGGTGGTGGTGTTTCGGGCCTGTGCCCATAGTGATCTTGGTGAAAGTCATTCGTTCGATTCCCACTGTGATTTGCAATATGGCAGGTGACCGGCGTAGAATTTTTGTGGAAGCATGTAGGGAATATAAACTCAGGGGCCGGCTGTATGCTGGCCGACTATATGGGTGCGTTCTTGTTGGTTCATTTACGGTTAATGATCTTCGTATTCTTGTCAAAATACGTCTGGTTCTGCTCCGTAAGGTTTGGGGAAGTCGATTCAAACTGTTGCCACCATTTGCTCCTTCGTTGCAATGTGGAAAAAGCACAAAGATGGCAAAGTTCCGCGTGTCCTGATACTGGCGCCGACTTCCTGCATCCGAAATTGGATGAACGAATTTAAAAAATGGTGTAGCCCGCCACCACATAGCAGCAATGCGGACTATGGCAGTTGCAACGCAGATCATCAACCAAACTTGCTCAAGGTACGTCCCTCGCGTTCGAACAGCTACAATGCGCATGGTTTGATTGAATCCGCACTAATTTCTTGCGCAGTCACTCCGTGTCCGATCGATGGAGGCTGCCGGCACGGCGCAGAAAGGGATTCGTCGACGGGTTGTTCAAGTATGTCGGCGAGCTTATGACTTTGACTTCCCATCTTTGGTGTGATGAATGACACTGCACTTTTGCATATTGCCGTGTAGGAGTGGTTCTCCAAAGGAGGAGTCCTTGTGACAGGCTACGAAATGTTCCGTTTGTTAGTCATGTCAACGAGCTTCCCAGCACCAGTCGCGGTATTGTGGCCTTGAGAGCACAGCATCATTTCCCGGGTTTGTCATGCTTCAACAGAGTTTCTCTCTTCGTAGGTCGCATTTCGACAGATGTTGGCAGATCCTGGACCGGATCTGATCATTTGTGACGAAGGCCATCGCTTGAAGAAAACCAAATCAAGAACATACACTGCTCTGCTAACTCTTCGTACACGTCGACGGGTATGCACCATTGCCATTCGCCTTGATTGTATTGAGGTTTTTTACGAACTCGTCCGCGTCGCAATAGGTGGTTCTCACAGGATACCCGTTTCAAAATCATCTCAAAGAGTGCGTGGCGTCGCTTCATTTTGCGCCGGTGTCACAAGACACCGCAATTGACACAGCAATGCTGCAATTTCATGATTCAGGTATTGGACCATGGTGAATTTTATTCGACCTGGGGTTTTGAATGAGTATGCGTTTTTCAAGCACTTTTTTGAGGTACACATTCTCCGCTCGTCGTCAGTAGCGTTTCATGTGCTAACTGGATGATTCCGTCGCACAGACCCCAATTTTAAATGGAATGTGTATGGATTCAACGGCCCAAGATATTTCTGAGGCAAGGCGCCGGAGTTTCGTATTGCAGAAGCAACTCGAAAAATTTGTTTTGCGACGAGATTCATCCCTGCTTTTCAAGACCCTGCCACCGAAATACGAATGGGTACTACATGTTCGGATGCACACCCGACAGGTTTGGTGCCCATGTCCTACAGTCCCGCATCACACAACTGGATTTACACAGAGTATTGTCTATGTTCACCAGAAACAGGTCTACAAGGACTTTCTTAGATATCGACGGGAATCTCAAGCAGGTGGAAACCACAACGATATTTTGTCTTCCTTTCACATGTGTCGATCGATTATCAATCATCCCGACTTGGCGTACGGAGATTCATTTCGATACCCGTTCGCAGACGCATCCCGGGTACGTCCGCATGGTTCGATATCTTGCGCCACTCCTCTCTCAGCTCCCATGTTCCTGCAGGACAACCATCAATTCGGAAACGCGGGACGTTCGGGCAAGACAGTAGTTCTGCGATCTTTGCTCACCGCTACTTTCAGAAGTGGGGAAAAAACTGTCGTTTTTTCGCAAAGCATTCCGACATTAGATCTGTTGGAGAACTTTCTCGGAGCAAGAACCTTGGTCGATCCTGAGCAATTCCAAATGTCCGCGGGTGTCATCGATCCTGAGTTTGGCTCAAATCCAGGAGTCAAGGCTTTGGTGGAAGGGCAGCGCTACTACGAACGTATCGACGGCAGCACTCCATTATCAACCCGGTTTGAGGTTATTCGTCGATTTAATTCTCCTTCGAGTCCCATCCAGGTCTTGATTGTGTCTACCAAGGCCTGTAGCGAAGGAGTCAATATGGTCGGAGCGAGCCGCGTGGTCCTATTTGACGTGTGTTGGAACCCGTGCCACGACTACGAAGCAATGTGTCGCCTGCATCGGTTTGCCGCGTCTCAGCCATTGGATATTCGGTGTTGTTCTTGATGAAGAGTGTCCCCTGTTTACTGGTGTTCATAGGTACGGGCAAACGAAACCCGTCCACGTGTACCGTTTAGTTGGTGCTGGTACGATGGAGCAGAAAGTTTACGAAGTGCAGGTACAGTGGTCCATTATTCACGACCAGTATACTCGGCCGTGTTTTGATGCCCGCACTTGCTGTGGTGTTTAGACGCGTAAGGACACCATTTCTAAGCGTATTCTTGACGACTTTACGGCGGATCGAAAATTTGAGCGAGAAACATTTTACTTTAATGACAAGGACCTCGATGGTGCTGATGTTGAAGAATCGGCAGGAGCACAACCGAACTCTTCCGCATCAGCCGCGCCAACCCGAACCACTGGACACCTTGATCAGAAGCAAAGGTTTGCAATTGTCGCATTGATTCTCGCAACGGCTTCGCACTCACTGTAACGAAATGTGATAGATACTGGCAAGATACGGAGCATGCAGCGAGTGATCATGCACTTGCAGCCGTTATCGCGAGAAACTCAAAAGTGTTAAGATACTTCTATCTCCAGGTGCGGACATTAAAGTCGCGTTGAGCTTTGTCTCTCCTGTTTCTCACGTATGTGCTCTTTCTTGGTAGAACTCAATTTTTGAACGTGATGATGATTCTGAGCCCCAAGAAGCGGAAAAGAAGCGGGCAATGGCAGAATTTGAGAGAGTATGTTCTGGGCAAATCGCTGCCTCATTTTGCTCTACTTTGAAGACACTCGATATATTTTCTTTGCGCCCATTCATGGCAGGCTCGTCCGAATGGGGTTGTGACAATGTACTCTGCAAATCCAAACGCGCCCGCTTCAAACCGTCGGGTACGTTCAGAATCCGTTTTGTGTCACTCGCTGTCGCATGACGCAGCTGTTCACTTCTTTATGCAGGTTAATAACATATTGGCGGCACGCCCACCTGTCCGCTTTCAAGTACAGTGCCCCAATTGTGGACGACCAGCAATCGTGAGTGGCGGTGCAACTTATTTGTGGTCTTTTGTTTTGTTGTGTCCTCTCGGGGGCGAGTAAATGTTGTCTGTCTCTTCCGTTGCAGGTTGCTTCGTCGAAACCAATCCCTGGCAAAGCATACATTGTGGTTTGTTCGAACCCACATTGCCGGCAGCAAATGGACGTGAAGTACGCAGCAGTTCTCAATGATTTCACGGTCGTGTTGATGCCGGCACGCGTAGTGACCGTCTCTTCTTGACACCGGGCATAGGTTTCCAGTCCCGCCGGCTCCGCGCCCCGGGTGGGATTATTCTGGCACTTCTGCGGATAACGCGGTCGCACTTGACGACAGTGATGACTCCATGGAAAGTGACGAAGACCGATGCGTGGATCTCACGCGCGGCCGCAAAAAACCAAACACCAGTGGGCTGAGCGCTCGCGATGTGAATGATCTCGAAGCCCAAAAGGCTGCACTGACAGCTGCGCAACTTGAGGAACATAACCAATTGTTGGCAACCACCAAAAAAGTGAGTGCTTTCTGTGTGCTGAAACCTTTCATCGAAACTGACACCCAATGACAATTGCACAACTTAAGGACACCATTCCCGCTCACGACAGAGTCAAAAAGTTGGCTGAGCTGAAGGAAGCACATTATAAGCAGATGCAGGCTTTGATCCGGAACTTTTCAACAAGTTCGGCCAACGCCGTGGTAGACGACGCTCAGAGGGATGTGGTCAGTTTGATTGACAGTCCACAACCACGGCCAAATGGAAACCCGGCCTCTGACGATGTCATTGACCTCACGGACATGTGACGATAATCTTCCAGAACATTACTTTGAAGCACAGTGCAACACGTTCACAGTGTTTTGGACTGGGGAAGCCTTGATTGAGGTTCTCCCATGAATAATAAACTTACAAAATATCACCGAGAACAACATCAGCAATCATCAAGGTGATTTGGACTGGGATGATGCTTGAGCTTTCGCCATGATACGATCAATAGTTGATTGTCGCGAACGAGCCTGTGTCATGTTTTGCTTGCGCTTTACAAATTTTTCAGCCTACATTCAATCGTGCGCACGGTGACCAAGGTGAAGCGCCAATTTTTGCGACGCAGCAAACACGAATAAATTACCCGAAAGCACTTATCAAGCGCTGCCTTCTCGTCGTTACAAGCTCCTAAAAACTTCAACTTTGGGTTGTCCTCGTGACATTTCTCAAGTGCTTTAATTACATCCTGACACATGGGGTGCGGTCGTCCAAGCGGGGGATGCATCTTGTCCGGCTATAAGATTGACACGATACGTCCAAATCGCAAAGTTTTCCAACAGGACAACTCGTGTACGTACACATAAAACACTACTAAAGTTGACCCGAATTGTTTATAGCATCTCAATATTCACAGTGCCTCTACAAATCCCTATAGCGGGGCGGTTGCTCGCACGAATTCTGCCTTGCTGAGTGTCTCCGAACCACGTGGAATGTGGTCTACCCCACCACGAAAGCTGCCACCAATTTTTCATCCCGTCGTTTCATCGTTTCGCAAGGAACTTCTTTTGTGTGTGTGTGTGTGTGTTGTTGTTGTTGTTGTTGTAAAAGTTATCAAGTTGTTGTTGTTGTTGTTGTTGTTGTTGTTGTTGTTGTTGTTGTCCACTGCCGTGCGACATAATCACGGTACACCAACACCACGCCGCCGTCAAGTGGCTTCCTTTGACGTCTTGCCGCTGCGGTGTCTCCACGTGGAGTTTGGATGACGGAAGACGGAAGACGGAAGTTGGAAGATTGTGCTGGCGTGCTGTGTTGTTTGTATGTGGACTGTGCGTGGCCACAACCACGAGAAAACCGCAAACCACAAACCACCACCAAAGTGAGTGGTGGGAAATCACAGGATACGATGTACTTGAGGACATGCAAGAGTACAAAAAGTATCGAAAATGTAAACATAGAACTGTATACCTTACGCTCTTTGTGCTGTGTGATGACGATGTTGTGCAATCCCGAGCTTGGCAGCAACTACTCACTCCATCTCGCCAAGCAATGAAGGAGACGCACTGGAGTCAAGGGCTACTGGTGTCTCAGACGACCAGGTTCTGTGAGCTGTAAAGCCGTGGGTAAAGTGGGGGACACTGGCGCAAGAAGCAGTTTGGGCAGTGCATTTTTTTAAAGTCAAACAAGAAATCTAGCTGGAATAAGTTGCCAACGTTACTTTATTCATCTTCTCCCCAAGCCTTTCTTAAGACGCTTGAAGACAGCGTCAGCAGTCTTGTCAAATTTCTCTTGGGCGCGCTTGAAACTGTGACCTCGAAGATGGCTCGTCACACGGATAGCATGGGCGGCGTCCGCCGTTGGCTTCTTTTGCTTTGGCTGGGACGAGACATTGCACAATCACAACAAGGGTGAAATGTCATGGCCTTTTGTCGACAACACTAGCAAAGCCGAAAACGAGGCACTCACTTTTTGCTTCGTCATCTGTGTGTACGCATCCGTTGCCATCATAGCTTGCTCAAGGAGCTCGTTTTGGGTTTCCTTCGTTGTATAAGCCGTTGGGCGGTAAGTGCCATAAAGCAACCCCTCCTGTTTCATCATCAGAACATGGTTCAAGAAGAAAGCAGTCACGATAACCCTTTGCTGTCAGACCGCACTGCCCACCTTGACTAAATTGACGTCATTCTCCGGCCTCCCTTCCTCCTGAGGAAGGGATGCCGACGACAACAGCTGTTTCGTGGTCAGCACCTGAAAGTTAAAACCCTGGTTGATAAGGTATGCCCGCCGGTTCGTCAGATTGCCAATTTCGGAGGTGTCCATGGACACAAGAGAATAAAAGTAGGCTTGGGGTCCTTCACTCTTCGCTTTCGGACGGAGGATTCTGCCAAAGCGCTGTGCAATCTGACGCTTATTTTGGCCTGGAACGCATACAGAAATCTAAGCGAGCTGCTGGGTCATCAAAATTGATTTGAAGCAAACAGACCTTGGGCATCAACTTCGATAACTACGTTGGCTGATGGAAGATCAATGCCAACATCTCCGACTTGTGATAGCAACAACACACAGATCTGGCCAGACTGTAGAACGCAAAGAGGCAACAGTGTCAGCCTGGCCGCGAGTGGGCAGCAAGCAGACAGTCGCAGGCACCTTGAACTGAGAGAGCCACCGCAAACGAGTTTGGGCTTTGATGTCACCATGGATGGCAGGAAAGTCTTCCGTCATTCCCATTTTTCGCTGTAAGTTCTTTGCGTACATAGCCATGGGACTGCACACAATGAAGTGGGCGCAATTGACAAAGATAATTATTTCCATGCGACAAAACTGGGGCGACAAGAGTCAAACACGAACGTACCGACGGGAGTGAAAAAACACCAGTATTTTGTCTCCTCGGTTGCTGTGATAATCGATGAGGAACTCGGCACAGTGGTACTTGATCGGATTCATGTGCGATATGTGATTCTTGACCTCTCTGTGACCGTGACGATCAGTGCCCTCAATAAGAAATTGGTGGAAAAACTTCGGTGGCAAAGGGCAGAGAACAGAAACGGGCTGCACTCTGGCAAGATACCCCTGTGAGACCAAATCCTGCCAATTTTGGTCATACAACTTCGGCCCAATGAGGTAGATCAAGTCGAACTCCTTGTGGTCCTCTCGGATCAGGGTGGCCTGTGACATTGCGAGACTTTTAAGTTGTTGTACCACAATCCATTTTCGCAACCGCCGACGAGGACGCACCGACAATCCCAGTTTGCAATGTGCTTTCACATTACTGATGGCGCGACGCGACTCCTGTGCCGGCAACATGTGTACTTCGTCGAACACAACAAGTCCTGCTCAGGCAAATTTCGGTTTGGATCAGAAAGTAACATCATCAATCCGCAAAACTTCATCGACTCGCACCCCAGGTGACATCTCGGATCTGCTGCATTAGAGCAAGCATTGCTGCACTTCGGGCATCATCCTTGTACCGAAACATGGCATACGTCGTGAAAAGCACAATTGGCTAACATCGACACAAACAACAAAACAACACGTTGGTTTTTAGGCTTGGTGCGCAATTGAACAAAAGTACTTGGCAACACCTCGTGTGGAGTCACAGAACAGCCAATCATGTTGTAGTCATTCGATTGTTCAAGCTTCAACTGCTTTAACTTTGCCTCGTCAATGGTTGTGAAATTTTTGAAACTCCGACACCACTGGTTCATTGTTTCGTTGTTGTTGCAGAAGACAAGAGTTCGCTTACGAATGTTCGCACACGTCGCAATCCCGATCAGAGTCTTGCCTGCGATTACAGTCATGATGTGTCAACAGCTGGTGTGATCATGGAAACAATTCCAAAGAAAAGCGGCACACCTGCTCCGCACGGCAGGACTACAATGCCGGACCGGCACCGTCCGTTTGACCCGAACACACGGGTTAACGCAGCAGCTTGGTACGGTCGGACATTTACTGTTGACTTCAACCGCATTGGAATGTCGGGATTTTCCTGTCAATTGACGGCCAAACTGAGGTTTCCGTTCAATCCACATCTCACCACATGCCATCGCCGCAACTTACCGGATTTTTGTCTGTCTTAAAGTCGTATTCCTCAACTACTGGGTAGTTCAAGCTCAAAGCCAACTCTCGCACTGGCTCCAGTCTTGTGACTGCAATTTCGAAATAGTACATCCTCCGTCGAAACATATTGGGACCCGCTGTAGCGTTGGCTTCTGCTTGCACAGCGAGCAGTCGTCGTCGAATGTCTTCGTGCACTGCCTGAAGTTCGGGCCCAGCTTCTTCGAGTACTTGTTCCAACAGTTGGAGAGCAGACTTAATGTCACTAACTTGGCGACTTTGGAAACGCTCCATCACGCGTTCGACGAGCTCGTCAACAGAAATCGGAAACTTTGTGTCATTGTATTCGACACCTTGCACTCCGCCCGCAGCCGACTGTGCTCGTTGGCCCTCCCGAAAGATACGCATTACGTAGCTTTCCGCTTGCATGAGCAGTTCGTTGTCGAACATTGCATCGTTTCCAGCAGCCTTGGATGAGGTCACCGCCATTTCCAACTCACGTATGCTGCGGTCGGAGAGATCCGTTTCCTCGCTGAAATTCACCTCCTTCGAGCGAATCAACTCTTGTGGAGACAAGCGAGCCCCGCCAATGGCACGGCGCGCATCTTCCAGGATTGTTGGCTCACTCAACAGTTTAAGGAGAGCTGCCTGTGATTCGGATTCCAGGAAGTATTTGCCTTTTGAGAGTGTCATGTGGATTTTACCGCAAGCATCGGCTGTTTTAGTAACGAATTCAGTTACCGACTCCGGGATTTCAAGTTTGGAGAAAATGCGCAACTTGGTCAAAATGTCCTTGCCAGATAATCCAACAGAGACAGCGGAGTAAATAGACTGGACGTTGAGAGAATACTTGTGAATAAACTGCGGGCGGAACCTGTTGTGAGCAAAGCGCATGATGTCAAAGAAGAAGTGAGCACAAGGCCACAACACTGAATCGTACTTGGGCTCTGAGCACTGCTGTAGAAAGTCCTTGGCCTTCTGGTAAAATGGCGAGAAAGCTTCGAGATAAATGTCACCATTAGGACACACCCACAATGGCGCGTCCCTGTGCCGAGCTTGGCGCTTCAGGTTCGAAAAGTCAATGAAGCCTTTTTCATGGTCAAACTCCCCTTTCCGACGCATGGAATTAAAAGCCCTGGCAACGGGGTCCTTGCTGTGATCATACTCCATGGTTGCCGCACAACACCTGTGCCAGCGCCACAGCGATACACGCGAACGTCAGCGCGCCCGAACGTCAGCGCGTTCAAAATTGTGGCACAATAAGTTGGTCTTTGCACAAAAAGGTTCCGTGCCTCCGAAGTTAAGCCAAAATACCCAGTTCCACGTTGCAGGTCTGACAACAAAACGACAACGCATCCAGATTCTGTCTTGCCGTCTCCTCCGTGCCGTCAAACACTCTGCGACTTATCGCTCCCTCGTGACTCCGCCCGCGTGTTACTCCATCCACCGTCCCCGCCATGCCGATCCGAGCCAAGTGCGTTCTCTTCGCCCAAACAACACCCGTCGAATGTCGTGACTGACGTCCCTCTTCGGAGACGGTTTGAAAACGGACTTTGGACATCCGAGTGCCAGACAGTCAGCACACAAACCACAAACAAACGAACGAACTCATCCTCCTTGTTTGGAGTACTGAGTACGCAACAACAACAATGGCAAACAATGACAACAAAGACGACAAGGCGAACGAACGACGACGAACGACGCGACGAACGACGCGACGAACGACGAGACCAACGACAACGAACGACGACGAACAACGACGAACAACGACGAACAACGACGAACAACGAGACGAACAACGAGACCAACGACAACGAACGACGACGAACGACGACGAACGACGACGATGACGCAATGACGACGACACGACGACGTCGTCGACGACCGACGGACGACCGACGAACAACACACCAACTCATCATCCTTCCTTGCCAGTGAGGGTGAGGGTGCGGG
>Ga0213839_1002295_pt1 | contig 10867 bp, 7 predicted proteins | sample SWPATP21_FD_160075 | JGI IMG/M metagenome (GOLD analysis project Ga0213839, IMG submission 160075) | Coastal seawater microbial communities from Marineland, Florida, United States - SWPA TP2 #1 | ecosystem: Environmental > Aquatic > Marine > Coastal | place: USA: Florida | collected 2016-08-14 | reverse complement strand
GAGCACGTCGCTGCGGAGGGGCGCCTCGCGGGCCGCTGCGCGCGCCTCCACGCTCTCCTCCGCGACGACGTCCAGGCCCCCTGCTCCGACGTCGTGGTGCCCGAGCTCACCGTCGCCGACGCCAGCGGGGTCCATCCCGCCCTGGTGGCCGCCCGGGAGGCCCTCGCCGCGTCCAAGGCCGACGTGTCCCGGGCCGTGCTCGACCGCGTGCCGACCGTCGGCGCCAACGGGACCGCCGCCCACTACGTCGCCGGCGACGCCAACGGCTTCGGCTGGTCGGCCGGTGTGCAGGCCACCCTCCCCCTCGTCTCCGGAGGCGCCGGGGAAGGAGGACGCCGCGCGGCCGTGGCCGGTCGGGACGACGCCCTGCTCGCCCTCGAGGCCCAGCAGCTGGAGCTCGCCGCGGCCACCGTCGAGGCCGAGGCCAGCTGGGAGGCCGCCCGCTCGGCCCTCGCTGCCCTCGCCAAGGCCGAGGAGGCCGCCGAGGAGGCCCTCACCCTCACCGACGCCCGCTACCGGCAGGGGCTCGAGGGCGTGGAGGCCTGGATCGCCGCCCGACGGAGCCGCGACGAGGCCATCGTCGCCCATGCCAGGGGCCGGGGAGCCTGGCTGCTGGCGCTGGCGGAGCTGGAGGCGGTGCGCGGGGTCCGCTGACCTCCGGGGAACGCCCGGAACCGCCCCTCCCGGATTAGGGAGCGCACTCGGAGTCCGCCCATGACCCTGCCCCTCGTGCTGCTCCTCGCCTGCTCCGGCTCCGACGACGACCGCGTCCCGACCGATACGAGCGCCGTCGACAGCGGCGAGACGAGCGGCTCGATCACCCCCATCCTCGTCGTCACCTACAACACCGGCACCACCGAGGGCCTCGCCCACGACGCCGAGCCCGACGACGGCTACAGCAGCGACGACGCCATCTTGTCGGACACCTGGTACGGCGACGGCCTCGCCTGGAACCCCGCCGTCGAGGCCGCCACCACCTTCTTCACCCGGGTCCGGCCCGACGTCGTGGGCCTCCAGGAGATCTTCTTCTCCGACGACTGCGCCACCATCCCGGCGGAGGCCCACGCGGACTTCGTGTGCACCACCTGGATGCCCGGCGACTCCACCGTCGCCCAGGTCATCCTCGGCCCCGACTACCAGGTCGCCTGCCATCCGGGGAAGTCCGACAAGTGCCTGGCCGTCCGGAGGGACTTCGGCGCCTTCACCACCTGCGACGCCGACTTCTGCCTCGAGGGACTCGACGGAGGCACCGTGGAGGGCTGCGGCTCCGGCGCCCGCGTCGCGCGGGGCACCATCGAGCGCACCGACGGCTCCTTGCTGACCATCACCCATGTCCACGGCAGCTCGGGCATCGACGACAGCGACAAGGACTGCCGGGTGCAGCAGATCGATCAGGTCTTCGTGGACCTGGACGGCGAGCCGGCCGCCAACGGCAGCGCCAACATCATCCTCGGGGACCTCAACACCGACCCCGGGCGCTGGACCGGCATCGACGACAGCGCCGCCGCGTGGAACGCCTACGTCGACGGCGAGGTCTTCCACTGGGTCACCGAGGCCGGCCCGGACGCGCCCCTGACGTACCAGGGCGTCGCCACCATCGACCACATCGTCAGCGACGTCTTCCAGGGCGACTGCTGGCACGCTGGTGTCACCGACGGCGAGCCCGCCGTGCTCGACGCCGTCTACTTCGACCACAGCCCGGCGGTGTGCTCCCTCATTCCTCGGGAGTGACGCCGTAGAAGCGGACCAGGTCGTCCCGGAGCACCGTGAGCTCGTCCAGATCCGCCGCGGAGGCGAGCTCCCCCGACACGCCGTTCTCGGTGGGCTCGATCCGCAGCGTCCGTCCGCGGCCGAACACCAGGTCCAGGAACCACGCCGTGCGGGTGAACCCCCGGTAGGTGCGCTGCTCCGAGTCCAGCGACACACCGTCCAGGTCCTTCACCGCGAAGCTCCGCCAGCGGACCGGGTAGCGGGCGACGATGCGGTCCTCCCGGAAGTCCACCCACAGCAAGGTGCAGGTCAGGATCCACAGCAGCATGCCGAAGCCGACGAGCCCCATGAGGCCCCCCATCCCAGCGAAGCGCAGCGCCTCCCCCCAGAGGCCAGCCCACGCCGACCGCGCCCCCTCGACCATCCCCCCACCCCCGATGGCCGCCATCAGGGCAGACAACGCCACGTAGAGGAGGTTGCCGCCGATGACCATCCCCCGGGCCCGCCAACGGAACGGTAGCCTCGACCGTCGCTGGAAGGCGTCGGGAACCCGCCGCCGAAGGGCGGTGGTCAGCTCGCCGAGCTTCCCTCGATGCTCCATGCGGATGGCCACCCTCCAGGTGCCCGCAGCCCGGATGCGCAGCGCATGCCCCAGCTCGACGGACTCGATGTCCGCAAGGCGGATGCGTGTGCGCCCGAGGAGTCCGCCGTACACGAGCTCCTCGTCGTCGAGGGACACCCAGCGGAACGTCCGAAAGCCCACCCAGGCCAGCCCGAGCTCCATCAGCACCAGGAGAGCCACCAGGTACAGGGCTTCGGGATCGAAGAGCGATCCCACACACGCCCCCAGGATGAACAGGCCCAGGAGCACGAACAGACCGCCGATCAGCAGCTTCAGGCCGATGTGGGGGGTGAACACCTGCACCGCCACAGCCTGCCACAGGTGCTACACCACAGGCACCCTGCAGGAGGCAGCATGGCCTACGAGCCCCCCGACGTGTGGACCTGGGACCGCGAGAGCGGCGGTCGCTTCAGCACCATCAACCGGCCCATCGCGGGTCCGACCCACGACGGCGAGCTGCCCGTCGGAGACCACCCGTTCCAGCTGTACAGCCTGGCCACCCCCAACGGCGTCAAGGTCACCACGCTCTTCGAGGAGCTCCTGGAGGCCGGCCACGATGCCGAGTACGACGCCTGGCCCATCGACATCCTGAAGGGGGACCAGTTCTCCAGCGGCTACGTCGAGGCCAACCCCAACTCCAAGATCCCGGTCCTGATGGACCTCCGCTCCGACCCACCGCTGCGGGTCTTCGAGTCCGGCGCCATCCTCCTGCACCTCGCCGACGCCTTCGGCGCCTTCCTCCCCAGCGACCCCCGCGCCCGCACCGAGGCGCTCTGCTGGCTGTTCTGGCAGATGGGCTCTGCGCCCTATCTCGGCGGTGGCTTCGGCCACTTCTACGCCTACGCGCCCGAGAAGATCCAGTACCCCATCGATCGCTTCGCCATGGAGGCGAAGCGGCAGCTCGACGTCCTCGATCGGCGACTGGCCGAGGCCGAGTTCCTCGGTGGCAGCGACTACTCCATCGCCGACATGGCGGTCTGGCCCTGGTACGGCGCGCTGGTGAAGGGGCACCTGTACGAGGCAGCCACCTTCCTGTCGGTCCATGAGTACTCTCACGTGATCCGCTGGGCCGATACGATCGGCGCGCGCCCCGCCGTGAAGCGTGCCGTTCGGGTCAATCGAACCTGGGGCGACGCCGACAAGCAGGTCCCCGAGCGCCACAGCGCCGCGGACTTCGACCGCGGGTAGGCGGGCTGCTGGTGCGCTGGTAGGCTGCGTCGAACCGCCATCCTGGGAGACCCCATGCGCACCACGTTCCTGGCCCTGCTCGCCATCGCCTGCTCTTCCGAGCCGCTCGACGAGGGCGCCTTCGCCACCGATGTCGTCGCGCCATGGAGCCAGGAGTCGCCGCCGACCGACGCCCCGCTGCCGCCCCCTGCACCGGGCGTCACCATCGAGGGAACGCCCCTGGTGGCCGGCGAGCGCGCCACCTTCGCCGTGTTCGGCCTGAACCCCGGGGACACCGCCTACTTCGGCCTCGACACGGACGTCCCATCCCCGTACGCCGGTCCCTGCTTCGGCGGCAGCTGCCTCGACCTCCCCTCGCCGATCCCCCTCGGGAGCGACACCGCGGGCGCCAACGGCATCGCCCGCGTCCGCATCACCGTCCCGGTAGGCGCGCCACCTCAGGCCGCCATCCACGTTCAGGCCTTCGTCAACCAGGGCGGCGTCGTGGGCACCAGTCCGGTGTGGACCGACTTCGTGCAGTTCGATGCCGACGGCGACGGCTTCTCGCCCGGCACCGGCGACTGCGACGACTCCGACGACACCGTGAACCCGGATGCCGTGGAGGTGTGCGACGGCATCGACAACAACTGCGACGGGGTCGCCGACGAGGGCACGGTGTGCCTCGACTCCGACGGCGACGGCCTGACCGACGACGACGAGATCAGCATCTACGGCACCGACCCCTCCGCGGTCGACACCGATGGAGACGCCTACGGCGATGGCGAGGAGGTCGGTTGCGGCTCCAACCCCCTCGACCCCAGCAGCACGTGCGCGAGCGCAGACTCCGACGGCGACGGCCTGACGGACAGCGACGAGCTCGGCCTGTACGGCACCGACCCGTTCAACGCCGACACCGACGGCGACGGCGACGGCGACGGGCAGGAAGTGGGCTGCGGCTCCAACCCCCTCGACCCCAGCAGCACATGTGGCGGTGGGTTCGACGCCGACGGCGACGGATTCACGCCCGGCGCCGGCGACTGCGACGACTTCGACCCCACCGTGAACCCTGCGGCGGCCGAGGTCGTGGCCGACGGGATCGATCAGGACTGCGACGGGATGGAGCTCTGCTACACGGACAACGACGCCGATGGCGCCCGGTCGGTGTCGGTCGTCGCGAGCGTCGATCTGTCCTGCACCAGTGCGGGCACGGCCCCAGCCAGCGCGCCGCTGGACTGTGACGACACCGACGCGCTGGTGGCTCCAGGGCAGCCGGAGGTCTGCGACGGCATCGACAACAACTGCGACCTGACCGTCGACGAGGGCTGCCCATGACAGGGAGCTCCGCTGCGGGCGTGGGCACCATCTGCACCCGGGACACGTCCGTGGTGGCTTCCTTCGTCTGCTGACTACGCCTCGGCGACCGCTCTCTGGAGGTCCCGCCCCACCTCGGACACCCACGCCGGAGGCAGGTCGTCCCACTCCCCCGAGAAGCGCTCGATGGTGCCCACCAGCATCTCCTCGTCCTGCTTGAGATCGACGGGACCGTGGGCCTTCACCACCACGCGGAAGCCGCCGATGGTCAGGGAGAGGGCGTAGAGCATGGGCTGGTCGTAGGGCATCTCCTCCACCACCCGCGAGGTGTGGAAGACCCAGCCCTTGCTCCGCAGGGCGAAGAGGCGGCCCCGTGGGATGGCCTTGCCCTGCACCCCCGACAGCGCGTCGCCGTGGTGGAAGGTGACCCGCTCCAGCTGGTCGAAGGGCTGCAGCAGCTCGTAGTCGACGAACACGTCCCGCCAGGACCGGCGCTCCTCCTCCGTCAGCTGGACGGGGTGGACGAGGCGCACAGGCCCGTCGAGGGAGACCGGCTCGTCGTCGACGTCCACGGGCGCGCCGGACTCGTCGACCCGGAACATGACCCGCTCCCCGTCGTTCTCCACCGACCACACCAGGCCGGACACCGGGTGCCGGGCGACGGGATGGGTCGCCAGGTAGCGGAGGAAGGCATCGCCGCGCCAGGTTCGCTGAGTGCGCATCCCCAGCTCCAGTCGGCCCAGGAGGGTCGTTCGCATGGCCCGCACCTGGCTCCTCAGCTCCTTCCACGTGGCCCGGGCCCGCTTGGCGGCCGCTGCGTCGTCCTTGGCGTTGGCCCGAGGAAGGCTCTTCCTGAGCGAGCCGTCTGCATCCCGGAGCACTGGGTTCAGCCCTGCGTCGAAGGTTCCCGTGAAGGTGCGCGTCCCGTAGTCGAGGCGGATCGACCCCGTCTCGTCGAGGCCCAGCGTCGGCAGGAGCATCTCGTCGAGACCTTCCCTCGACAGCCCCGCCTCCCGGGCCACCTTCGCCAGGTGCTGCTCGATGCGGACCCGGGTCTTCTGGACCCGACGAGCCAGGGCACCGAGGCGCACCAGGGAGCCCTCCCCCGGCAGACGGCACATGGCGTCGACGGCCTGGGAGAGCAGCTCCCCGTAGCGTCCGCCCTTGGAGCCCCACGCGAGGATGCAGCGGAACAGAGCCTCGCTGGTGGTATCCCCGCCGAAGGCGTCCACGGCGTGGAGGAGCCAGGGCACCTCCATCTCCTCCGGTGCATTGCGATCCCGAACCCAGCGGGCGCGCGGAGGCACGTCGTCGTGTTCCTCGTCGCGGTCTTCGGTGACGAGGGTCCACGGGGAGGTGCCGTACAGGTCGTCCGCGGCCCTCTCCTTCCAAGCGACGAGCACCCCGGCGACGACCCCGTCCAAAGACTCGGGGGCGCAGGCCGCACGGACCGCAGCGGCGAAGGCCTCGTCGACCCCCTCGAGCTGATCCATCAGCCGGCTGACGAAGTGGGCCGTGGCGGACGCCGGGTAGGCCCGCTCGCCGTCGGGCGTCCGCAGGGGGGGCAGGTCCGGGAGGCGGAGCCAGGGCTCCAGGGGTGTGTCGCTGGTCGACAGGACCGCGGGCACGTCATCGGCCACGTCGAGGTCCGCGACGTCCCCCGCCCAGGCCTGGACCCGACGGGCCGCGGCCGGCGCCAGGTGGGGCACGAGCTTCGCGGCAAGGCCCGGCTGCCGGGCGAGCTCTTCTGCGAACGCCAGCTCGGCCTTCTTGTGCTTCGCGATCGACGCCAGCACCGCGAGGGTGCGGTCGGACATCGACACCAGGGCGGCCCGAGCCGCCGAGCCCTTCACCTTGTCGTCGAGGAGACCGAGGAGTCGACGCACGCCTTCCTTCGTCTGGACGCGGGCCATCAGGGGAAGCCCCTCGACCCCCATCCCGTCGGCGAGGAGGAAGACGGCCTTGGCCGCGTCGGGCCCGTGGCGGACCAACAGCTGCTCGAGCTGGGGAAGGAGGCGCTTGGGGCGGTTGTGGACCGTGCCGGCGAGCCCCCTGGCCACGTCGCAGAAGGCATCGGGGCTGGCGTTCCCGAGAGCCTGGAGGGCGGGGGCCTGGGCGCTGTGGCGGAGGAGCCAGTCGTCGACCCACGGGGCGCCTGGGAACAGGGAGACCAGCTCGAGCTGATGGGCCAGCGCATCGCTCGCGGCGCCGGCAACGAGCGCCTCGCAGGCCACGTGGGTGGAGGCGTCGGCACAGCGGAGGAGGTCCCTGAGACGGATCACCAGGGGGCGCACCTTGGGGACCTTCGACTCCCCGGCCACCAGCCACGCGCGGCGCAGGTCCCGGTCGACCCGCAGCCGCAGACCGACCGCCAGCGTCTCCACCACGGGCACCAGCCCGACCCGGGCCACCAGCAGATCCGCCGTCGCGGCCTGGGGTGCCATCGCCATGAGCACGGCCCGCTCCAGCTCGTTGTCGCCAACGGCCTCGGGACCCTCCTCCAGGATGCGGGAGACAACAGCGGCCCCCACGCTCTGATCCAGGCCGGCGCGGTACCGATCCAGCCCCAGGGCCAGGCTCTTGGCGACCTCGGCGGCGGCTGACGCCCCGTCGACCTGGAGGGTGCCGGGACGGCGCTCCCAGGCTGCCACCTTCTCGGGATCGATCCCGGCGATGCGGGGCTCCAGGTCGACCTCGCCCTCGAAGGGGGGCAGGACCTCGAACCAGCCTCCCTCCTCCAGCCGCTTGCCGATGCGCTTGTCGATCTCGGCGAGGGCCGCGCGGCTGCTGGTGTAGCCCTTGCGGCTCTCCCGACCCTTGCGGCCGAGGGTGCCCGAGCGGGTCATCACCGTCCGCCCCTCCAGGGTGATCTCCCAGAACCGCTTGTCGTTCTCGAACCGTCGCATCTCGACCCCGTGGAAGTCCTCCCCCTATGGAGGGACCCCCCGTGCGCCCGCGCAGGAAACACACAGAAACACCGCACCCGGATGCGCTACTCGGCGTCCGCACAGCAGCGGAAGCCCGTGCTGTAGTCGTGGTAGTCGAAGGTGTGGCGGGTCGTTCGGTAGCTGCACCCCGTTCCGTTGATGGAGGCATCCACGTAGAAGCCCCCGCGGAAGACGCCGGAGCTGTCGGCCACCCACTCGTGGAGGTTGCCGTGCATGTCGTAGACGCCCTCGTCGGTGACGCACGCGTCGTACGCGCCCGAGGGGGCCAGGCCGTCGGCCAGCTGGTTGAGCAGCGGGTCGTTCATCTCGGTGGTGTTCCACTGGGCGTTGCTGCCGAACACCTCCACGATGGGATGGGGGTAGCGGCCGTCGGCATTGCAGGCGTCGGCGTCGTAGGTGTCTCCGTAGGGGTAGGTGTTGCCCGACGGTCCCTCGCAGGCCCGCAGCCACTCGTCGGAGCTGCACAGCCGCTTGCCGGCCGCCTCGCAGGCGAGCTCCGCCACCTCGCCGGAGATGTAGCCCTGGGGGATGGCGCCGAGGGCGTTGGCCGCCACCCCGCCCGCCGGGACCTGGTAGGGGTCCTGCCCGTCGAGGTGGGCCTCGTAGCGGTCGATGCAGTAGTCCTCGATGGCCACCATGTCGGCGGGACAGGAGCTGGTGGCGACCGTGCCGGTGTCGTCCGCCGAGTCGACGGGGCGGGTGTCGACCGGCGTGTCGTCGTCGTCGTCGCCGCCGGGGTCCGGCAGGAAGTCGACGGAGAGGGTGTAGGGGCCGGGGTACTCGGTGCCGGAGTCGCTGCGCCAGGTGTCGACCACCACGAAGGCGAAGCCAGCAGGGACCTGGGCCGAGGTCGCCGCGTTGTCCCGTGCCAGGCAGCTCTCCGGGGTGGTGTCGGTGAGGATGTGCACGTCGACGTCGACCCCGTCGCCCGAGACTTCGTCGATCGATGCGACCAGTAGGCCGGGCTCCAGCAGGTCGACGGCGTACCAGACCTCCGCGCCCGCCTCGTCGCTGCTGCCGCAGTCGTACCGATCGATGTGGCGCTCGGTGGAGTCCCGGGTGTCGCCGCTGGCCACGAAGGGGAGCGCGTCGATGAGGAGAGGGTTGCAGTGGGTTCCCTCGGCGCACGTGGCGTCGTAGCCGGGGGGCGTGCGTCCCGTGTCGGAGACGGCCGAGGGGGTGTCGACGTAGGCGGTGCACGCGGTGGCGAGGAGCAGGGCAGACACGGTGCGCGGCATGGGACCTCCGACGAAAGCCCCTTAGTCCGCTGGCTGTGGAGACCCGGTCACAATGCGGGGGTGAGGCGCAGGCCACCACCCAGGGTCCGGGGTCGCTGGCCGCCGTCCTCGGCGTGTCGATCACGTCCTGGGTCGGGCACCAGAACCACGTCACCCACCGTACGAAGAATAAAGTACGAAGAGCTTCGTTGACAACCATCCCGGGGAACGTCACAGTGGAGGCAGGAGAACCCATGCCCCCTCGCCCCACCGATTCCGAGCTGGAGATCCTGCGCATCCTCTGGGCCCGCGGCCCGAGCACCGTGCGCCAGGTCCACGGCGACCTCGAGGTCGCTCGCGACACCCAGCTCGCGTACACCACCGTGCTGAAGCTGCTCCAGGTGATGCACGACAAGGGGCTGGTGGTGCGCGACACCAGCACCCGCAGCCACATCTACACCCCCACCCACGCAGAGCCCGAGGTCACCGGCGCCCTGGTCGACGACCTGGTGCAGCGAGCCTTCGACGGGAGCGCCGCGCGGCTGGTGATGCACGCGCTGTCCGGAAGCACCCCTGACGAGGAGATCGCCGAGATCCGCGCCCTCCTCGACCAGCTCGAACGGAGGAAGTGATGAACGCCCTGCTCCTGGCCCTGCTCCACTCTCTCTGGCAGGGCGTCGCCCTCGCCGCCGTCGCCCAGCTCCTGTTCCTGAGGGCGTCGCGCCCGGAGGTCCGCGCCCGCATCGGCGAGCTCGCCATGGCTGCCCAGCTCTTCGCCTTCCTGGCGACGTGGTGGCTGGCCGTGCAGCCCGCTGCGACCGCTGCCGCCGCCCCGGTGGCCGCGGTCACGGGACCGCTGCTCTGGCCCCTCGCGGCCCTGTGGATGCTGGGGGCCAGCCTGCTCCTGACCCGCTGGGGCCTGGGGCACCTCGGCGTGTGGCGTCTGCGTCGCGGCTCGATGGCGGCCCCCCCGGGACTGGCCGGCCGGTTCGAGGCCCTCGCCGAGCGCCTCGGGCTGTGGAACGTGGAGCTGCGCCTGGTGAAGCGCGGGGTCCCGATGGCGGTGGGCGTGCTTCGCCCCGCCGTGCTGCTGCCGGCCTCGCTCCTGGCCCGTCTCCCCATGGACCAGGTGGAGGCGTTGCTCCTCCACGAGCTGGCCCACGTCCGCCGCCACGACGTCCTCCTCAACGCCCTCCAGGGCCTGGCAGAGGCGCTGCTCTTCCACCATCCCACCACGTGGTGGCTCTCCCGGCGTGTCCGGCAAGAGCGCGAGCTGGCGGCCGACGCCCTCGCCGCACGTCTCACCGGCGACCCCGTCCTCGTGGCCCGCGCCCTGGCCAAGCTGGCTCACCTCCGCTCGGTGCAGGCCATGCCCGCGGCTACGACGGGGGACCTGCGCGCACGGGTCCACTCCCTGCTGGGTCTCGACGCGGCCTCCCGCTCCCCCAGCTGGACGCTCCCCCTGCTGGCCCTGGCCGTGCTCCTCGGCCTCGCCCCCAGCACCTCTGCCCAGGCCGACGACGACGACGTGACGGTCTCGTCCGAGCGTCGGGAGGCGCGCCTGGTGGAGCGGACCGAGCGGCGGGCCGAGGCGGAACGCGCCGCCGAGAAGGTCCTACGGAAGCGGGAGAAGGCCGAGCGGGACCGGGAGAGGGCCCTGCGCAAGCAGGAGAAGGCTCTCCGCAAGCAGGAGAAGGCCCTCCGCGACGCCGATCGGGCCCGCCGCCAGGCCGCGGAGGCCGCTGCGAAGGCCGGGCACATCGTGTGGTCCTGGCCCCACGACGACGACGCCGTGGTCATCGCCACCGACGGCGACACCACCGAGTGGCTGGTGGTCGACGGCGAGTGGGAAGCCCGCGTCGAGGAAGCGTCCCGTCGCGCCGCCGAGGAGG
>Ga0213839_1002294_pt1 | contig 10868 bp, 10 predicted proteins | sample SWPATP21_FD_160075 | JGI IMG/M metagenome (GOLD analysis project Ga0213839, IMG submission 160075) | Coastal seawater microbial communities from Marineland, Florida, United States - SWPA TP2 #1 | ecosystem: Environmental > Aquatic > Marine > Coastal | place: USA: Florida | collected 2016-08-14 | reverse complement strand
GCTGACGACTGGACCGCTTCGACCAAAGCAGGCTGGGTGAATGGCAAAGATGATGACGGCGAATATGTTCGTTCCATTACACCTCTGGAAGGCAACGTCAGTTTGCGATATGACAATCGCCACCTGAACGGGTACGCACGTCTTAATTGGGCCGATGCCATGGACAGAACGCCAAGCTGCGCGACGGATCTCGGTTTGAAAGCGGATTGTGCCACCACATCTGGTTGGGCAACGGTGGATCTGGGCGTCGGCTACAACTTCAATGCCAACACTTATGTCAGCCTCAACGTGATTAACCTTTTCGACCGCGAATATGTGCGCTACCAGGATGTGGCTGGCGTTGCTGAGTCTCAGACCCGCTTTTCTACTGAGCCGGGTCGTTACTTTACCGTCAACGCGCGTTATGCGTTTTAAGGAGTCAGCATGAAGCCTCAATTGAGTTTACTGGCGTTGAGCCTTGCGGCGACCACAGTGAATGCGGGTGAGTGGGATTACCCCGCGGGCAATGAAGTGGTGGCCGACCCGGCGGCGGCACGCGCTTACGTCGAGCTGCATTACCCAACGGCAGGAACCGCAACGCTACGTTATGAGTCGAATAGCCAGCTTGGTCATTACTACAATTTTGATATCCGCGTCGATGGCGCCTATCAACCGCAACGTACCCTTGTGATTCACACCGACACCAGTGGGGTGGTGCAACGTGTGTTTAAGAGCCTCGAAGATACAGTGCTGCGTGACGGCGTGGCGATTACAGCCGCTGAGCTGGAACAACCGCGTCGACTTGAGGCGACAACGCCGCCCGATCTGGCCAGTGGGACGGTCACGACTGCCAGGGTGAACGTAGTGGATCCAGATCTACGCACAATGGACAAGCAACCTGCGCCGGATGGCCCCTGGCTGAGTGTGTCTGACTATCCTAATGCGCCTCGTTTTGTCGAACGTCAGGTGGATGTACTTGATGTGGGTGGACAAATTTATCTGTCAAATTCACGCGTGATGCAAGTTGATGCGGCGTACCTTGAGCAGCAGGACCCGGATAGCGGTACGTGGTCGCAAAGCGACAGTGCCTCCTTTCTGCCGCAAGAAGGTTTGACGCAAATCGCTGACTTAAACGCGCTTAATCGTCTCACATTTGCCTCTGAAGACTTCGTTCAGGTGATGGCTTTTTATCAGATTGATCAGTCGTTGCAGTACCTGCAATCACTGGGCTTTGATCTGTTTGAAGATCCACTTGTGTTTGATGCGCGAGGGTTAGCCAATAACAACTCCAGCTATTTCTTCGGCCCTAAAGCGTTGATGTTCGGTGTCGGTGGTTCTCCGGATGCTATGGACGCTGACGTTGTGGTGCATGAGTTAGGGCACGCCATCCACTATCAAATCGTACCAGACTGGGGCTACGGGCACACCGGCGCTCTGGCAGAAGGATTTGCCGACTATTGGGCGGGTTCCAACAGTTACCGCAAACTGTATCAGCAGGGCAGTGACTTTGAGATTGATACCTTATTTAACTGGGATGGCTATTTCGGTAACAAAGTGTCGACACGCAGCTTGTGGAATCAGCGAGCGCGATACTTCGAACAGAGTGAATACCGAGCTCACGAGAGTGTGGCTGGAGAGTTAGGTGACGAACTGTGGTCAACACCGCTGTTTCAGACGCTGAAGCAAGGTGTGGCTCTCTATGGTGAAGAGGCCTTTAAAGAAGTCGACACCTTAGTGCTTGAGTCCATGTATGGTCTGGGCCGCGGGATGAAAATGCATGATCTGGCTGAGAGTATGATGTTTGTTGCATACAAGCTCTATCCGGCACGTGAATATAAGCGATTGCTGAAGGAAAACCTAGCGTTGCACGGGTTGTTGAAAGCACCGTTTAACACCGAGCTTGATGCGCGTTACGTCGACAGCGGACAGCCCGTCAAGATTCGGTTGCTTAGCAATGGCAGGCAAGCCAGTGTTGAGGGGCGTGTTCAATCGTCGACTGGCGAATCTCAAACGCTGCGTTCGGACAAGTTTGAAACGTTGAACACAGAGCTGAAGCTCTCTGAAAATAACGTATGTGGCGAGGTGTTCACTGTCACCACTCAACTTGATTATCAGTACCAGCCGAACTTGCAGACACACACTTGGACGGATGTGCAGTCTCTTATCGCTGGCATTCCTCAGCTCAACCAAACCGTGCGGGTGCAAAACTCGGTTATCCCGGATGCCACGCAAGCAGACAACGGAAGTGTGAATTACGGATTCAAGAGTTTTAACTTTATTATTAACGACGATAGTCAGCGCATCGATGATGATCTGGTCATTTACGTCAAACTGGCACATGACAACCTGCAAGACGTAAAGCTGGTTCTGGTTTCTCCGGCCGGAACACGTCAAACCTTAATGGCCAATCAGGCTTACTCTCAGTCGTCTCGCTCACTTTACTGGGTGGGTCAGCATGATGCTCAGGCACAGGCGTTTACGGGCGAATCTCTGGCGGGCACTTGGCGGCTGGAAATCACCGATTTTTCTCTGGGCGATGCAGGCTCTTTGATCGAGTGGTCAGTTGGACGGCTGACAGGCTACAACTGTCGTCAAACGACGGATAACACTACTGAAAATAACAATAACGAATCCGGGTCCGGTGGCGGGTCACTCTCGTGGGGACTACTGCTACTGAGTGGCCTGATGTTCTGGCGTCGTGAGCGCTTTAATTCATTATCTAAATAAAGAATGATTATTATGAAATATCAACTATCTGCTTTGGCCGCAGCTGTGCTGCTGGCAGGCTGTGGTGGTTCAGGTTCCGGCGGGTCTGACACCAGTGCTCCAACTTACAGCTTATCAGGAACAGTGACCGCACAAGCGGCCAATGGCAATGAAAAAGTGTGTGCTGATCTTAACGGAGATTTTCGTTGTGACAGCGGTGAGCCATCCACCACATCACAAAATGGCGCTTTTACCATCACCAGTACCAACAAGGCCATCTTGGAATCGCCATTGGTAGTGGCGCTTGATACTGGCATTTCTTCCTTGTCTCGCGATGCGAACAGAATGTCGTCAGCGAACGCATTTCTTGTCGCGCCAGGTCAACGTAAAACCTCAGGCAACCAAATCAATGCCATCACGACATTGGTTGCAGGGCAGATGGCGGCGGGGGCCAGCTTGTCTGTTGCGGTATCGAACGTCATTGCTGAGCTCAAAGCGATGGGGTTGCCGGCGTCAAACAACCTTCTCAATGAGGGCGACAGCAACGACTACGCGACACTGGAACAGAACATGCTGACATTAATTGCCGCTATGGATAAATCCAAAGCGGATGCGATGCTGGCTGCGTTGAGCAGCAACTTGTCCGACTATCAGGACGTCATTTTGGCGACTGCGCCAACAGATGAGATGATGAACGCCTTGTTGGCCGAGCTAGTGAATGCTACTGCGGAGTTGGAGCACAATGACACCGGTATCGTCAGCTACTTTTCCGATGCCGGTGACAGTCCGGATCCGCAGGCGGACTACCCGGGGCAGGACGCTGATTTCGGTTACGACCACGCAGACGGTGGATTCAAGCTGACCAAGCTGGATGCCAATGGTCAGCCGCTAAGTGCCGATGCAGAAGAATGGTCATGCGTGCGCGACGAGCGAACCGGTCTGGTATGGGAAAGTAAAGTTGACGATGCTGCTTCACCTCAGTTTAAGGACCGTCTGTTCGTTTATCAGGTCAGTGGTCAGTTTGAACCATATGCAGCGGATATTGACGCAACAGGCTGTAAAGCCACTGACGGTATCTGCTCAACCGAGGAGTACGTCGCGTATCTGAATCAACATAAAGTGTGTGGCATTGACCAGTGGCGACTGCCGACCTTTGGCGAATACTACGACCTGATCGATTTTGGCGAAACGCAAACGGATGATGACGGTCGCGTTTATGGCCTGACGACACAGTACTTTCCTCGTCAATCAGTGGCCAGCGAATTTGCTGAGGGAGAAGTCTGGACATCAACCGAATTCTTTACCGAATACGATGCATACAAAGTAGAAGGGGCGCGTTACATCCAGGTTGCCCAGACGCGCGGTGAGACTCGCGGCATCACCTATGGTGTCGAGATATACAGTGACCAGGTTGAAGCTGGAATGGGTACGTCGTATCAGCTACCGATCCGTCTGGTATCCAAGGAGGCAAAATAATGAAAAAACTGACGACCAGTATCCTGCTATCACTGATGCCAATAGTTGGGATGGCAGGGCAACAATGCTCGATTGATTTACAAAAGAGCGCACCTAATGTGCGCTATGCGTTCAATAGCAACGGCACCATCAAAGACAAAGTCACCGGTTTGACCTGGATGCGCTGTCCACTTGGGAAAAAGTGGAACAGCACGAACCAGCGCTGTGATGGCGAAGGCACAGGAATGTTCTGGCAGGCGGCATTGAATGAGGTACAGTCAATCAATCAAAGCCAGAACCACGCGCTGTATCACTTTGCTGGTAAAAGTGAATGGCGTATGCCCAACGTTAAAGAGTTAATGACACTGGCAGAGCATGCGTGCATGAAGCCAGCGCTGAACAGCAAAGCTTTTGCCAATGCGTTTCCTTATTCAACCAATGAAGAGGGATATGGCGCCGGAGATGTGCGCTCGTACGTCTGGAGTAACAGCCATATTCAATCAACCAGTGAAATCATACTGTTTGATGTGCGTAATGCAGAAGTGGTGAGTTACGGCCCGACGATGCTTGAAGCGAGTGTGCTTTTGGTCAGCGATCAATAAGCCTGACCATCTAAAGCCCTGCATATGCAGGGCTTTGATTATATTATTCGCAGATATTCGACACTGTCTGATTGCAAAAATGGTGAAATTCGCTAGTATGTGACCTTTATTGATAATGATAGCTTTTATCAATTGGGACAAGTTCCATACGTTAAGCGACCGATAACCATTATGAATCTTTCAAAATCTACCTTTGCTTTGCTGATTGCGACAACTATCAGCAGTGCAAACGCCACATCGCTGAATCAAGCCGAAGCGATTCAAAGCAAAACTAACAAGGCGTCCGCAGCCAGTCAGCAACGCATCGACAACAGCGCCGATACCACTCTTTCCCACAAAGCCGAAATTGAACAGCTTCGGGAAGAGATCAAAAATCTCGAGATTTATCGCAATCACCTGTCTGCCTTAGTTGAAAACCAGCAGCAGGAAAGCGTTTCGCTGCAAACTCAGATCGAAGACATCAAACAAACCCGTCAGGGCATTGTGCCCTTGATGTACCAGATGATTGATGGGCTGAAAACCAGCATTGAAAACGACAAACCGATTAAAAAAGCGCAGCGTGAAGAGCGCGTGAACAAGCTCGAAGCGCTAATGACTCGCGCAGATGTCAGTGATGCGGAAAAATATCGTCGCATTCTGGAAGCGTATCAGATTGAAGTGGATTACGGCACTAAGCTGGGTAGCTATCAGGGACCAATCGAACTTGGTGGTAATCTCATCGAAGCAGATGTGCTGTACCTTGGCCGAGTGTCGCTGGTTGCACGCAGTTTGAATGGTGGGCAGTACTGGAACTGGAATCAGTCAGCGAAACAGTGGCAGCCGTTGGATTCAGGCGTTAAAGCCGAGCTGGATAAAGCGTTCAGTATCGCCAATCAACAAATTGCACCGGGTCTGGTGACCTTGCCGGTTTCTGTTGCGGAGGCACAATAATGAAGATGAAAACATTAGTCGCCGCACTGTGTTTGGCGGCATTACCATTAACGTCATTTGCAGATACTGGCCTGGTTAACAAAGCGGCACAAGAGGCCAAGCAGCAGCAGGCACACAACGTACAGCGTGAAGCGGGCTTTAAACAAACAGAAAAAGAGCTTGCGGCGCTTCGAGCGCAGTTGGTGGCAAAGCGTAACGCTATTCAAGCCGATACCGATGCTTTGGCCAAACAGTTCAGCGATAACGAAGACACGTTGGCGCGTCTGGAAGAACAGCTGCGTCTGGAAACCGGTAGTCTGGGTGAGTTGTTCGGAGTCGTGCGTCAAAACGCGAAAGAGCTGGATTCGGAACTGAAATCTTCCGTTATCAGCTGGGATCACAATCAATACAATTCTGTGGTCGATGAGATTGTCGCAGCCAAATCGTTACCGTCTATGAAGCAGTTGCAAGGGCTATGGCTGGCGATGCAAGACCAGATTAATGCGAGTGCTGAAATTACAACTGGTGCATTGAACTTCATCAATGGTGACGGGGCTACCGAGCAGGTCAACGCAGCGCGTATTGGCGCGTTTGGTTTGGTGACCGAGCAGGGCTACGTTCATTGGAATGGTCAACGACAGGATGCGATTGCTTATGTGAAACAACCGGACAATGCACCGACACTATCTGTCGCGTCGCAACTGGCTTCCGGCGAGACACAACATTTATCCCTGGACCCGTCGCGTGGCATCATGCTGGAGCAACTAGCGCAAGAGCCAACGTTGGCGGACCGTTTCGATGCTGGTGGTGTGGTCGGTAAGATCATCATTGCTTTGTTGTTGGTTGGGTTGGGCATTGCGCTGTTCCGTGGAGCGTCACTGTCGATTGCGCGTCAGAAAATTCGTCAGCAGTTGAAAACACCCGACCAGCCGGGTAACAACCCGCTTGGTCGCGTGCTGTCAGTTTACAATAAAGAACAAAACCGCAGTGTTGAAGCGCTGGAGCTGAGATTACTTGAAGCCGTGGTGGATGAGCAGACGGGCCTGGAACGTGGTCTGTCAATGCTGAAACTCTTAGCTGCTCTGGCACCGATGCTGGGTCTGCTTGGAACGGTGACAGGTATGATTGAAACATTCCAGGTCATTACTCAGTTTGGCAATGGCGATCCGAAAGTAATGGCTGGGGGAATTTCTATGGCACTGGTGACGACAGTTTTAGGCCTGGTCGCGGCGATGCCTCTGCTACTGGCCCACAACATCTTGAGCTCTCAGGCTGAAGCGATTCGCAATATTCTGGAGAAACAGGGTATTGGTCTGGTTGCGGCGGAAGCTGAAAAGGAATCGGCTACCTATAACGCGAAACAAGCTGTAGGGAACGCTGCGTAATGAATACGTTATTCTCCTTTTCCTGGCTACCTGCCTCGATAACGTCCAGTGACTGGGCTTTGTCGTTGTCGCAGTTTATGCAGCAAGGGGGGCAGGTTTTATGGTGGTTGGCGGCTGTTGTACTGGTCAGCTGGTTGCTGGTAACGGAACGTATTTTGTATCTCACAATGACGTTTCCGAAACAGAAGGCCGAATGGATAGTGCGTTGGCAAGAGCGTCACGATCAATCGTCTTGGTACGCGCGCTCTATCCGTGAAGGATGGATCGGTGAAGCGCATATTGCGCTGAATCAGAACCTCAGTTTTATTAAAGTGTTAGTCGCTATCTGCCCCATGCTGGGATTACTTGGCACGGTAACAGGCATGATCTCGGTCTTCGATGTGATGGCCGCACAAGGCAGCAGCAATCCAAAATTGATGGCGTCTGGCATTTCGCTGGCCACGTTACCTACCATGGCAGGCATGGTCGCTGCATTGGCCGGGATGTTTGTCCATGCCCGGTTGGCAAAAGCCTGCAACTTGCGTGAATTAAAATTAGAACAAGCTTTAAGGAGTCAGTCATGAGACTCGGTCGACGTCATACCCGAAACGATGAAGCGCAGATCGACTTAACGTCCATGCTGGATATCGTCTTTATCATGTTGATTTTCTTCATTGTGACCAGTTCGTTTGTACGAGAGTCTGGTGTGGAGGTTAATCGACCCCAGGCCTCGAATGTGGTTAGCCAGAAAGACGCCGGTATTTTTGTGGCAATCACTGCGGCTAACGACATCTATATAGATAAGCGCATGGTCGATGCGGAACGTGTTCAGGCAACATTGGAACACCTGATTCTGGACAAGCCTGATGCGTCGCTGGTGATTCAGGCGGATGAACATGCGTACAACGGTACCGTTGTGAAAGTGATGGACGCCGCTAAGGGCGCTGGCATCAAGAGCATTGCGCTGGCAGCGGAGAAAGGCTAATGCGGCGAGTTCTTATTGCCTTGCCTGTGGCTTTCGGCGTGACGATGGCGCTGTTTAGCTTTATGGCCTGGATGGTGGACAACAGTCAGCGCAAAGCACCGGATGCGACTGAAGCACTCAGTTTCAACATGGTAATGGTTGAGAATGAGCAGCAGACGCAACGTCGTCAGCGCAGTTTGCCGGAACCGCCGGAGAAACCGGAAGTACTCCCGCAAACCGAAGTGACGCGGTCTACCAGCTCGGTTGAGCAGGCAAAACCGATGTCTTCTTTGCAACCTATGGGGCTCGATACCGCGGTCGAGGGTGTGGCGGTCAGCGCACCACAGTTCGGTGGTTTTGGAGTCACTCAACAAGTGATGCCGCTTTACCGGGTTGAGCCGCGTTACCCGCCACGCGCCCAGAAGCGTCGTCTCGAAGGAACCGTAGTTCTGAGTTTTACCATTGACGCCTCTGGTCGCACGACGGACATTAAAGTCATGAGTGCGAACCCGGAAGGGGTGTTTGAACGTGAAGCGATTCGCGCTCTGACGAAATGGAAATATCAGCCACAAATGGTGGATGGAGAAGGGGTTGCTCAGCCAGGGCAAACCGTGAACATTGAGTTTAAGATGGACAAGTGATGAAGCGATTACTCCTTTGCATATCAGTCTTACTTCTTTCAGCCTCTGCACTTGCTGCCGAGTTGAGCCAGTACACGGCCATTCGGTTACAAAAAGCGAACGACCTGGCGCAGAAGGAGCAGTACAAAGATGCGATCCAACTGTTACAAGGGATTGATACATCGCGTAAGTACGACCAGGCGATGATCAATCGAATGCTTGGAGTGGTGTATTGGCAAAACGGTAATAACACCAACGCGATTACGTCGTTAAAGTCGGCGGTTAACAGTGGTGCGCTGGTCGACGATCAGGCGTGGCACACGGAAAAAATGCTGGCCGATTTGTTGCTCAATGACGGCCAGTACACGCAGTCACTCAAGCACTACTATGCGTTGGTGAAATCGGTACCTAAGACGCAAAAGGCGGATGAAGTTTGGTTCCGGATCGCTCAGGCGAACTATCAGGTTGAGAAGTGGCAGCCGGTGTTGAACGCGATTGCAAAGTATGAAGCTTTCGGAAATCGTAGCAATGCCAGTGCACTTCAACTTAAGCTGGGTGCGCAGTTAGAGTTAGAGCAGTGGAAGCCCGCTATCCCGACGCTGAAGTTGTTACTCGCACTGGAACCGCAGAAATCAGCCTGGTGGCGTCAGTTGGTGAGCCTTCATTTACGCGTCGGGCAGAACCGCAGTGCGCTGGACACGCTGGCACTGGCCAAGATGCAAGGTGTCGAGTTAAGCCAGCAGGATTTACGTTTGTTAGCCCAACTCTACGCGCAACGTGGGATCCCTGAACGAGCTGCACAGCAATTAGCAGAGTTAAACGGTGCGGCTTCAGACGCTAAATTGCTCAAAGAACAAGCCATATACTGGCAACAGGCAAAAGAGTGGGACAAAGCAATTGAGTTCTGGTCAAAAGCCGCGAAATTCAATGCGCAGTACCATTGGAATGTCTCACAACTGTTGGTACAGGAAGGGCACTATCAGCGCGCGTTGAAGGAGTTAGATAAAGTGACCTCACCGGCGCGTAAAGCCGATGTCGCGTTGGCGAAAACCCGGGCTTTATACAAACTCAATCAAATTGAAGCCGCATTGGTCCAGGCAAAACGTGCAGATGCTACCGAACCGTCTCGCCAGGCCAAGAGTTGGATCAAGTATCTGACAAAGCTGCGCGAACAGACAAAGGATCAAGCGCAAACCAGCTAAACGCTGTTGTTGGTGGGATAACCAAGCCGGAGTCATGTTGCTCCGGCTTTTTTGTAAGTGACTCTTATTCACGAGCGCAAATGAGAACTAATTGCTTTTATTGGTAAAAAAGGCATAATCGTGTCGTCAGTTACTTGTAGGGAAACAACAGGCGGAACATGCAGCACGGGTTTTTTGATGAGTTGTTTCATCACGCAAAACAGATCACGCCTTATCTCTCCGGAGAAATCGGGCCAGTTCCGGAACTCTCCATTCATATCAGTACCCCGGCCTCGGAAACGATTCAGGCGTTGTACCATCGATTAGCTCAGTCAAATCCGGATGCGGGCAGTGCTTACTGGTTAACGCGTACCTGGGACTTATTATGCTGGCAGCCGGTTTATATTGCTTTTCTGTCCATCTATGGTTTTCGCACCTTGCCTGACATTCATCGCATGGCGCAACTGGTGCAGCCGGAATTCATCGCAGGATACCGGTTTGCCGATGCCAATCATGTACATGGTGATGAGGAAACCCTGATAGCTGAGGCTGGTCGGCAGCTAACGGAGTTATTGGCGTTTTACCGTGACCAGATTAGCCAATGGAGTCGAATCCGTCCTGGCTTTACCAATCATCTCCTGGCCGATCTGCTGCTTGGTTGTATTATCAAAGTGCAACAGTTCTTTCCTGAGCTGACGAATGACTACTTAACTGAGCAGGCTGCGTTATGGTTGAACGCCTGCCAACTGCCGGATAAACACTTAAAAAGCCTGAGCGTTCACCCTCAAAGTGGACGACTGCAACTGGTACGAACAAGTTGCTGTTTGGTGTTCAAATGTCAGGGCAGGGAACTGTGTGCTGATTGTCCACGTCATCCGGATAACCGCAAATAAACACCGATTAATAGGTGCAGTCTATCTGATCGATAAGCACAATCTATTTTCCCTAACTCGCTGATCCCGATACCCTAATTACTTGGTTGAGTGATTAACTGGGGAAGGCCGATGTCAAAAAGTGCAATCGTTGTGGAAGGTGGCGCCATGCGGGGCGTGTTCGCCGCTGGTGTATTGGATGCTTTTCTGGAGCTG
>Ga0213839_1002293_pt1 | contig 10869 bp, 9 predicted proteins | sample SWPATP21_FD_160075 | JGI IMG/M metagenome (GOLD analysis project Ga0213839, IMG submission 160075) | Coastal seawater microbial communities from Marineland, Florida, United States - SWPA TP2 #1 | ecosystem: Environmental > Aquatic > Marine > Coastal | place: USA: Florida | collected 2016-08-14 | reverse complement strand
GTATTAATAAATGAATATTTAGATTTCATGGATACCTTAGGTGTAGATTTAGATACAATAACCAAATCTGTATTATTTAGACCTGAAGCTTTTACAAGTTTACAATCATTAAGCGGGTACGATGGTATTAGAATCTACTTTGCAAAATATCCAGAAGGCTCTGGACAAAATGCAAGTCAAACACTCATCTTAAGAGCAGTGGATAATACAGGTATGGATATCGACTATTCCTCAGGAATTAATCCTGCCGAAAATTATGGAACAGGTTGTCCTCAATTTTGTCCAAATGGTTCAAAAGGGTATTTTAACGAAACAAATAGTCCTGGTAATAGCCGGCCGAAATAAGTTAATTTTATATCTTTAGCAGTAAGATAAATTCAATAAACATTATGTGGGAAAATATTGCATTATATCAATTGATTATAGGTATTGCATTTTTATTTTCTTGCTACTACTATTTTTTCAAGAAGAAAAAAAGTGCTCTCATCAAGGACTTTCTAATTTTCTTAGGCTTAGCTTCTTTTACAGAAATATTTCTGTTTTATTATCTTGCAATTACTTATAACAATAATTTGGTGGCAACAAATACTTACGCTACATTTTGCGCTACTTTCTACCTATATATTTATTATAGATATTTAGATCTAAACAAATACAGAAACCCTTTTTTAATAGTTTCATGTATTTGGTTTATAGTAGAAATTATTGCGCTTTTAATGCATTTAGATCCACCCAGAACAATAGCAAGATTTTACTTAATGGGGTTATTTATTGCAACTGCAGCCGCCTTATATTTCTTTCATCTTGTATTAAAGAAAAACGAATTACAATTATTTAAAAAACCACTGTTTTATTTTTCTACAGGTATTATTTTATTTCTGGTAACAGGATTTCCCCATCTTGCATTCTATGATTACACTAATGTTCCAGGAATTAATTTAATCCTTACACATAAATTTTTACAGATTGGAAATATATTTCTATCATTAGGTTATTTAAGTACGGTAATATGTTTGGGGAGGACAAATTAACTCTGCTTCTGGTAGGTACATCATTAGTAATGCCAGTATTGCTTGTCATTGGTTTACTTTGGTTCTTCCTCACCTTTCAAAAGCGAAAATTCCAGTATGAAACCGAAAAGAAAGATGCGAAACTAAGAGAGCAACAATTACAGCTTGAAAAGCAAGAGGCACTACAATTAGAACGAACGAGAATTGCTGGTGAAATGCACGATGATCTCGGTGGAGGATTAACCAGTATCAAATTTTTATCCCAAAAATTACTTAGACAATTGGAAGATGAAAAACAAAGTCAAACTCTCGAAAAAATTGTTGGGCAAAGCCAGAAACTTGTTACAAATATGAGTGAAATAATTTGGGCCATGAATTCTGGATTTGACACGCTAGAAAATTTGATTGCCTACAGTCGCAGATACGGACGAGAACAATTAGATATATATCAAATTGATTTCAAATTTGAAATAGAAGGAAATACACAAGGCATTGAATTGTCAGGTGAAAAAAGAAGAGGACTATACTTAATCATTAAAGAAGCAATTCATAATTCGATTAAGCATAGTCAAGCTACAGAGTTTTTTATAAAATTCATTATTGATAAAAATTTGGAAATAGTCCTTCTTGATAATGGAATAGGGTTTTCTGAAGCGCGACTAAATGGAAATGGTCTAAAGAATATGAAGGATAGAATGGAAAGCTTGAATGGAAAATTTGATATTCAATCATCCGAAAATGGCACTGAAATAAAGTTATCTTTGCCTCTAGCGTAGAATTTTTAGATAATAAAGGTCGTTAATTTCATAGCATCTATCATATTCATGCTAGCAAACCATATAACAAAAGTTATATAAACAATATTGGGGTGTGTTGTAATTTTGGTGAAAGTTATTCACTTATGATTACTTCAGCATTCGCCCCCAGCTATAGTACACCTAATATACCTTTTATGGGAAAACCAACAATCATAAGTGTTGCAATTGTTGAAGACATTGTAGAAGTTGCTGAAGAATTGCAGGAGTTGTTTAACGAACAACCCAATATGACCTGCACTCAAGTCTATTCTAATGGAGAAGAAGCCTTGACATTTTTAACTCAATTTCCTCCTGACGTAGTTTTATGTGATATAGGACTTCCCGGCATGGACGGAATTGAGTTAATTATTAAATTACGAGAACTACGTCCCCGAGTGCAGTTTTGCATGTTTACTGTCTTTGAAGACAATCAAAAGATTTTTGATAGTATCAAAGCGGGTGCAAAAGGATATATTCTAAAAAATAGTGATCCGAAAATCATTATGAGATCGATTTCAGATTTGTATAATGGAGGATCTCCAATGAACCCTGAGATTGCCAGAAAAGTGATCGATTCCTTTACATCTCAAAATGGCGAACAACCAAAAAATAACACTTTGCCCCTAACAGATAGAGAATTAGAACTTCTTGAACTACTATCTCAAGGGTTGATGTACAAAGAAATTTCAGAGCAATTGAATATTACGATTGGAACAGTGAAACAACATATTCATAAAATTTACGAAAAACTACAAGTTAATAATAGAACTGAAGCAATAAACTTATATCTAAAGAGATAAACCCGTGAGCATTATTATACTCATTAACACCCTATTAATACCTGTATGATCTAAAGAGCAAATGATTTTGTAATTGGTTCATTTAATTGAGGAGCATCAATGCCTATTGTTGCTCCTTTTTTAATTGCTACAATATCTTAATGACCAAATTCTCATCTAAAGAGACCAAATTCTCATTCTAGTTTTATACTGATTTCGAAGCCTCCATCTTTGCATTAATTAATTCATACAAATTCAATACGATGAAATTTTTTAATGTATTCTTATTACTTCTAACAACCCATATTATGATGGCTCAAGACCAAGGAATTACATCTCCTGTTCACCAAAAGTATGTTAACCAAATCGTTTTCGCTAAAAGCAAAAATGACCTTGCTTTTAAAAACGAAAACCCTTCGAAATTCACTAATTCATTTTCCACTTCTGATAATATTTATGGAAGGGTCTACCTCGATAAATCTATTAAAAATAAAATATCATCCTATGCTCCAGGAGTATTATTTTATGAACTATATATCGATGGACAAAGAATAGGGCACAAGAAAAGTTTTGGAATGTACAAACATCTTGAAGACCCCAGCTATTACACAGAACAAATGAATGGTGGTGATCCTTTTTTCAAATGGACTAGTTGGAAAGTTTGGCTTCTCCCTACCCTAGACGATAATGAAATCCAATATGGCAATGTAAATATTGCTGCTCGAGCATTTACTTTGGCACTATTAGATCAAGAACCAGGGAAGCATGAAGTACAACTTAAAATTATAAATGTGTCCATGGATGGAACTGGACAGAATGACTTCTTAGCAGAAGGAAGTTTTGTAATTGATATCAAAGCTGCCGACAAGAATAAATTAGCTTTTGCTTATGCTCCGCCACTACCAAAAGATGAATACACAGGACCCAATAAATCAGAAACACTAGCAGCAATTAAAACTGCTTTTGAAGAGGAAGTAAACAAAACTCCCATTATTTGGGGTATTTACAAACAAGGATGGAAAGAAGGAACCTATACTTTGACTGGACAAAAATACAAGAAGATTGCTGGATGGGCGGTTTTCCCAGATACGAATGGAGATGGTCAAGTTCCTATTACCACCTTTAATTTCATTAGTGATTATAGCAATGGCGGTTGGACCAAACTTCGGTTTGATAGTCATTGTCTAGGTTGCCCAGATTGGGATGTTGAAATAGCTGCAGCAAAAGCTGCTGGGGAAGGATGAAGGTCACAAAAATCATCATCTTCTAGTATCCCATGGGGAAAAGGTTTGGTTCTACTCATTATCTTTGGAGCAGTAGGTTTCTATGTTCTGAAAAAATTAAACTTAGGAATAAGCTAAAAATCAACTATTGAAAATATCAAACGAAATTTGTAAATCCCTACTATATGTATTTTGTGCATTCAGCTTTGTTATGCTGGATGCACAATCCTCTTTACAAGAATCTCCTGTTAACATCATCCAGTTGTACGATCAAATCGAAACCAACCCATCTAAAACCTTACACCTAACAGATTCTTTACTTACTAAGGATAAAAATCTTACAGCAACAGAAAAATGTTATCTCTATCATATTGCAAGCGATTGCTATTACTACCTTTCCGATATTAGAAAAAGCGATGAATCTTTAGTAAGAGCATTTGACATCATGCCCGAAAACTTCCCACCTTCCAAGCACGTAGAAATGCTGAATAGTCATGGTCAAAACCTTGACTTTTTAGGTAAGATAGATGAAGCTATTGATACCTATAAAAAAGGTCTGATCATTGCTCATCAACAAAAAGATAGCATAGAAATCAGTTATCTGTATTATAATTTAGCTGTATCAAATCTTTCCCAGTCCTATTTTGAAAATGCTTTAATTTTCGTTGATTCAGCTCAACAACTAAGTTTCAAAATGAAAGATAGTATTGGTTTAGCTAGCATAATGAGAATCCGAGCTAGCATCTATAATCAATATGAAGATTATGAAAAATCAATCGAATCTCTGACATCTGCGCTGCCTTATACAAATAAGCAAGAACCCGAATTGGAATGTATAATTTTCATTGATATTGCAAATGACTATTGGCATTTAGATCAAATTGTTCCAATGAAAAAATACTTGGATCAAGCCAAAGCATGCATTCAAAATAATACTTATTTTAATAGTCAGATTGAATGGTATAAAGCAATGGGGAATTATCACCTCATGAATAATGACACATTAAATGCTATTTTATTCTATGATTCAACCGCATTGACTGCTCAAAATGCAGGTGACATCCACGCATATTATCACGGTCTACTCTCTAAATTCACATTGAATAATGATGACCACAATATCGAAAGAGGAATTAAAGCTGCTGACAAAGCATATGATCTAGGAATGAGCAGGCTTGCAAGTAGAGCGTATTATAAATTATCTCAATTACTTGCCTCAAAACGTAGATACTCTGAAGCATATGAAAAACTTAAATTGTATAAAGATTTAGAAGAACGATATATTAAAGAGGATAATCGCAAAAAAATGGAGGCTCTTTCCATTCGATATCAACTTAAAGAAAAAGATATGCAGAAACAACTTGCTGAAGAGCAGTTGATAACAGATCGACTCCGATATCAATCTTACATCGGCATCGGAATTACACTATTCACTTTACTGTTGCTCTTTTTCTTATTTAAAATCTACAACGACCGCATAAAGGCAAAACAAAGTCAATTAGAAAATGAAAATCGATACCTCCAGGAATTAGCTGACATTGAATCGCAAGCATTTAGAGCACAGATGAATCCTCACTTCATATTCAATGCCATGAACAGCATTAAAGGTTTGATCATAAACAATGAAGCTAAAGAAGCAGCTCTGTACATTTCTAAATTTTCAAAATTGATTCGTAAAGTTTTAGATAATAGCAGATTAAAAGTTATTTCTCTAAAAGAAGAATTGGAGGTTTTAGAATTGTATATCAATTTAGAGAAAAAGCGATTTCGAGATGGGTTCTTCTACGAAATAAACATCGATGAGAAAGTGGATACTGAACTACTAGCCATTCCTCCTGTAACCCTGCAACCATTTGTAGAAAATGCCATTTGGCACGGGTTTAAAAATAATGAAAGAGAAAATGAGCTTAAAATTCAAATCACAGATATAGGTGATGATCTTCAAATTTCTATCCATGATAATGGTGTGGGAAGAAATATTAAAAAAATTAAGGACAACAAATCTTCGCATGGTATTGAAATAACCCAACAAAGAATTCATAATTTTAGTGGTGATGATCAACAAAGAATTCAATACATTGATCATAAAGATAAAAATGGTCAGGGAATTGGAACAACAGCCATTTTAACAATTCCAAAAATTGAGTACCATGATTAAAGCTGTAATTATTGATGATGAACAACTAGCAATAGACACCTTGCAATGGCAGTTAAAGGAGTTTTGTCCTGAAGTAGTTGTAACCTCCACATTCAATAACCCTGAAACTGCACTTGATTTCCTTCAAAACCATACCATTGACCTTTGCTTTCTCGATATTAACATGCCAGAAATGTCGGGATTTGATTTCCTACAACATTGGAATTCAAATCCTCCTTTTACCTTCATTTTTACAACTGCATACTCAGAACATGCTATCAAAGCTTTTAAAGTAAGTGCATTCGACTACCTTCTGAAGCCAATAGATGAAGAAGATTTGATCACCACAATTCAAAAATTCATCAAGCACAAAACTCCAATTTTGAATGAACAAATTCAATTGCTATTCCAACAATTAAATAATCCTAAATCCGATATAACTAAGGTTGCATTCCCAACTCAAGAATGTATTTATATGGTAGAAATTAATTCGATTATTAGACTGGAATCTGATAATAATTACACCACTGTTATTTTGGAAAATGAACCGCCCATACTTGTCAGTAAAACACTAAAAGACGTTGAGAAACTCCTACCACAGCATCGCTTTATGCGAATTCACCAAAAACACACAGTCGACCTAGAAAAGATCAATCAATACAAACGTGGTAAAGGAGGAAGTGTACTATTATCCAATGACGAAACCATCCCCGTTAGTAGGGCAAAAAAAGATGAATTAATTACAAAATTAGGGATATAATCGATTACTAATTATAGATAATAATGTACCAATTATCAATAGCAATTAACGAATAATAGGTGCTATCAATTCTGTTCATTTCTTTAGTTTTCCTTTACTGGAAATAAATCAAAAATTATGAAATCTGAACAAACAAATTCTACCAGTTGGGGACAGCAAAACAAGCTTTATTTAAAGATTGCATTCATGTTATTGTTAATTGCACTTTTGCTAATTCCCAAAGTAATGATCACTGATCTGATCTATGAGAGAAAAAGCTATCAACAAGAGGTTGATCGTGAAATTTCTCAAACTTGGGGAGGAAGTCAAATTTTAGCACCTCCAATCCTATCCATACCATACACCAAGTATTCTATTTACGAAAAAGATGGAAAGGAAGAAAAATCCTTCTTTGAAAAAAGTATTTACATTACACCCGAAACAGCTAAAATAGATGCTGATGCAACAACTGAAAAACGTTCTTTAGGGATATATTCCTCTATCATTTATACCGCTACAAATCAAATTAACAGCTCATTTAATATTACAATTGACTCTACTTTCGAGTCCAATATCGACAAGATTCACTTCAGTAAGGCAATCCTTCATTTACCAATTTCAGACCCTACCAGAGTTGCAAGTATTACCTACCTAAATTTCAATGGTAAAAAATATAAAATGGAGGTGTACAATAACGATTTAGGTTCAGGTTTGATGGCTGAGATTGATATCAACGATATACCATCTCCTAAATTTGACATTGAACTCGTTTTAAAAGGAAGCCAAAACCTCCATTTCTTACCTGTAGCTTCATTTCAAGAAGTTGAGTTAAACAGCAATTGGAATTCACCTGGCTTTACAGGTTCAGCTCTACCTGTCTCTCGAGACATCACCAATGATGGTTTCACAAGTTTATGGAATTCCACAGAATACGCATCTTCTCTTCCTCGAACGTGGATTAGCAGTTCGCCTCAAACGGTATTCAACTCAGGTTCAAAGTATGGTGTAGATTTCATTCAAACTGTAGATCATTATCAGAAAAATATGCGAGCAGTAAAATATGCTATCTTAATTATTGTCCTTTCTTTTTTGGTATTCTTTTTCTTTGAATTAAAAAGGAATAAATCCATTCATATTATTCAATATGTCTTAGTTGGATTGGCAATTCTACTATTTTACTTACTATTATTATCACTAAGTGAGCATTTAGGGTTTAATGTAGCCTATTTGATTTCCACATTGATGTCGGTTTCTTTGATTTCCTGGTATGCTAAAACAATTCTCAATTATAATAAAGCAGCATTAATGCTATTTGGAATTTTGATTGCTCTATTCTCCTACATTTATATATTGCTACAATTGGAAGATTATGCCTTATTAGCAGGATCTATTGGACTATTTATTATCCTTTTTATTGTGATGAAAGTGAGTAGTAAAATACGTGCATTGAGTGAGAAGTAAAATTTAGAAAAGTTGATACAAGAGGAGGAGGTTTAAGTTAAATCTCCTCCTTTTACTATTATTATTATTATTATGAATTTATCATTATATTCGTCAGAACATAAGGTGTAAAAAATTATACTTTAAATCAATTTTAAAATCACAACCATTTAAACATGAAAAAATTCTCTACATTATTAATTGCAATCATTTGTTTTACCACCACTATTAGTGCTCAAAATTCAGTAATTAATTCAGATGAACAAGTAAAACAATTATATAACCAATATATTAATGAGGCAGTATCATTTACTGCAGATTTAAAAGAAATGCCTGAAAATTTTTCTCCAAAAAGTCTTAATGATTATCTACAGTTTCAAGGAGAAAATGCTGATGAAAAACTTCAAAAACTAAGAAACTCTTATACATCAATTATTAATTATTTTTCAGAATATTCCGATACAAATGGAGAAAATCTACTCTCCTACTTATTTCAAAAACATGTTGAAAGTGCGAAAGAAGGACCATCCTGCTTTGCACCATGGTACGCTAATGAATTAGAAATTTCATCTGCAGCTGTAACGTGTTGTTCTTCTGATCAAATTTGCAATGAATGTATTGACAAACATTTATTACAATCAATGCAAAATATATCCATCTATACAAATTGTCTAAATCAATATAAATAACTACAAAATATATCAAGCATTTGAAATTTACAAATTGAGGTTTTCTTACTCAACAAATTTCGTCGTCAAAACGTTAACTTTTCCTAAAAGTGTAACTTCAGTTACATAGCACTTAAGTTCTACTCGTATTTTTGAGTCACCATCAAAAAATCGTATGAAAGCACACTCTTTACTTAGGTTAGGAATTATATTTACTTTATTCGCTACCGTATTTATACAGTCTTGTACTGATGATGATCAATCTATCGGTTCTAGCGATTTAGATGGAAATCAATTAGTTACAAACGCAAAAGCGGATGTTATCAAAGATTGGTACAAGCTCTATCTTGATATTGAGAAAGATCTCGAAGACTTCAGACCGAATCCAACATCTCGAGCTTTAGGCTATATCGGCGTAGCAGCCTATGAAGCTGCTGTTCCTGGCATGCCAGACTATTTATCTGCTTCTTCTTTTTTAAGCGGTTATCATTTGGCAGGAACAAACCCATATAATCACCTATATTGGAATGGTATTGTAGAAAATGAGTATTTCTGGGAAGCCGTTTTAAACAGAACTTACTTCCAAACTTTTAATTACTTTCTATTTGGTATGAATGCAGATCAAATAGACCAAGTTCAAGTACTTTATGATCAATATGATGCTGAGATTCAATCCAATTTAAGTCCAGAATTCTATGCGATTGCAATTGAAAGAGCGGAAGAAATTACAAATGCAGTGATTGGATATGCTGAATCAGATACAGAAGGTGCATCTCAAATATTTGAAATTGAACCAGAAGATTATCAAGCACCAGTTGGTACTGGACTTTGGAAACCAACTCCTCCTGACTTCTCTAATGCTTGCCATCCTTATTGGAGGGAAGTGCGATTATTAGTAACTCCTCAAGATGGTGTGATTCCAGAACCACATATTCCTTATAGCGAAGATGTAAATTCAGAATTTTACCAACAAGCCGCAGAAGTTAATAATGCGATTAACAATTTGACGCATGAAGATCGTTGGATTGCCGAATTTTGGAGTGACGATCTTGTAGGTATCACTTTTAGCCCTCCAGCAAGACAGGTTGCGATCGCTAATCAACTGATTGAGTTAGAACATTCAGATATGGAGACATCATTGCATTTGTATTTGAGGTTAGGCTTAGCACTGAATGATGCCTCAGTAATTTGTTGGGGCGCTAAATATGTTTATAATTTAGAACGACCGATAGATTATATACGAAGAGTGATAAACCCTGATTTCCAACCAATTTTAGGTGATGCTTTAGGAGTTACTGGTCAAAACCCTAATTTTCCTGCCTACCCTTCTGGACACTCATCGTTTGCTGGAGCTGGAGCGGCAGTTTTCAATCTCATCTATCCAAATGTTTCTTCTTTTACAGATAGATGCCATGAAAACAGGACGAGCTTCCTGAGTGAACCACGTACATACTCTAGCTTTGATGAGATGGCTGAAGAAAATGCCTATTCTCGAATTCCTTTAGGAGTACATTTTCGAATGGATTGTGATGAAGGATTGCGTATTGGACAAGAGGTCGGCGAATATATAACACGTCTTTCTATCACTAAATAAGGTCATTTCTATAATTTATTGGCGGATATAACTAATGTTATATTGATTTCCAACATCTAATTTGTAGATTGTCAATGCATTGGAGAAGCCCCTGAAGTGAGTGCATTGATATACACCTAATACTTACTCTACTAAGATTGGAGTGTCCTCCAATGCATCATTTCAATTCCATGTTTTGCTTCTGAGTTGAATTGCGGAAAACAAGAATTTGATACATCCTTAAATGTACAGCGAGCGCACTTTGCATAACCACTATAACCATATCTGCCTCTACACCCAATATTGCAAAACTATATGCCGAAAAATGTGAATACATTTTTCGGTTGGAATTGAAAAATAGATAAAATCACAATTTATTCTGTATTTTGAAGGAAAATTGCAGCTATGAAAAACTTCCTCTTCCTCTTAATCCTTACCTTCTTCACTACCAATTCGATTTTATCTCAATGTCCTCCAGGAACATATGGAGATGGTGTGACCTG
>Ga0213839_1002291_pt1 | contig 10877 bp, 10 predicted proteins | sample SWPATP21_FD_160075 | JGI IMG/M metagenome (GOLD analysis project Ga0213839, IMG submission 160075) | Coastal seawater microbial communities from Marineland, Florida, United States - SWPA TP2 #1 | ecosystem: Environmental > Aquatic > Marine > Coastal | place: USA: Florida | collected 2016-08-14 | reverse complement strand
ATGTTTTTCCTATCTTGCGTTATTTGCGCTGCCATATTTGGAGGTTTGAGCGCAAATACTAGAATATTATTCGTTCAAGGAGGGCCTGCTGTCCTGGCCGTATTGGCAATTATGTTTAGTTAATCACGTGATAATGGTGACTCAACTCATATTTCTGAGGTGCGAATAACAATAATTTTCAAACAACATTGTAGCTGTTGCATAATTTCGTTAGTCTGCTCACTCTTTCAATTCCCCCTAACACAGCGCTTGCCTTAGTCACGCAGCGCTGTGTTTCTTTCCTGCACAAGGATGTGTTAAGGATTGAAAGCCCACTTGAGGGCATTCCTTCTGCTTCTTTTATACGAGTGGCCTGAATAACATCACACCGAAGCAAAACGCTTTGTATACATGGAGTGTACCTAATCATGGCGTTTACCCGTGTCTTACGTTGCGGACAAAGCGGCTTGGCTAATGCTGACAAACTTTCATCCTAAGTATGAGTAAGGAAATGACTGACATCGTTCTGGACAAGGCGGTAAACAGCTCTCTGTGCAGATAATGGATCCCAGGCGAAAAAATCAACTTTATTTTAGTGCGCTTGTTTCCATTTTTTTACTGTCAATTCACTTGATAGTCGATAGGTTGATCCTAGCTTATTTAGTGCTATCGCTATAGATTCAGGTGCATTCCGATGACATACAAATACGTCAACTCTCCTTACGATGTTGTGTACAAAATCATACCGCCGCTCGATACATCATTGGGCCATCAGGATGTGCCTGCTGAAGAGCTTGAGATGCGTGAAATCCTTGAACAGTGGTACTTCGAAGGTCTTCTCCCGGTACTCAACAACCACAACCAGGCAAGTGAACTGCGATTACACCGTCGGCTAAAGAAATTCAACCGCATAGTGATGCTATTGTTAAAAAATGACTTCTACGGTTCGGCCGCGAAACGAATCGTGTCGCAATGGCCTGAAGAAAGTTTCAGTACCCGCTATATTCGTTATTTAATCGAACAAAGCGAAGTCAATATCCCCGCTTATTACACCCGCCACTAAAACTGAAATGACAGCCCCAGCGTAAACAGGTTCACATCTTCTTGAGAAGGACTTGTCGGTGGCGCAGTAAACGACCCATTTCTGTTTACCCGCTTTGCATCGATATATTGCCATTCGGCGTTCACCGCCAAATGCTGATTCAACGTATAGCGTAACCCGAGTAAATAAGATTCGCTGTCGCGGTCCCGGCGTTGTTGTGAGTAGGTGACATAGGGTGTCAGGCTCTGCCAGTGATAATCGAGACTCACGTACCAATTCGCATACAAATCTCGACTTAACAAGCCTTCTGAGAGAAGCCGCACTGGCCCCCAATATTGTTCAATCCCGACTGAGAAAATGTCAAAGGTCTCTTTGGATTGTTCTGTTAGCGTCTGATCGCTTGAGGGGATTGTCATTATGGCCGTTTGCTTCGCTTCAGATCTGAGGTAGGACACGTTGACCGTGCTGTCATCAAAATAAAATTGAAGCGACAATCCCGCTGTGTAATCAGAATCCAACTTAAGTTGACCACCCACGACCCCAAAGGTCCCCTGATCTGGCAGGCCATAATGCGCAGTAACAGAGGTGGTGATTTGATCGCTTAACCAACCGTTCCAAGTAAAACTAATGCCATCGTAAGAGGTAATACCTAATGTGGCGTCATATACATCCTGTGGTGGCCGGAACCAAGGATAGGCGTAGGAAACGTAGTAGTATTCCGACATCAAAAACAAAGGTAACCTCAGACGACCAGCCTTTATGGTCAATGCATTGACTTCATAGGCTGCATAAACCCACTCCCATTCAGGATCAGAATAATGATCCTGGGGACGTTTCGCGAGTTGGAATGACGTTCTGAGCGCCGGAGATATCCGCCAGTCAAGCTGTAGCCCTAGGGTTGAATCACAGTCATAGCACCAGTCATCCGTAATTTCGCGATTACGAAACAAAGGCGTGGTGTTGTCTGATTTAGCGGCAGAAACACTGCCAAATCCGCCGAGTATCACAGTGTCGCTGAGTGGGTGAGCCGCTAAAACGCAGGGAGAGAACAGCAGTGCCACGAGGCTGGAGATGTTTTTCATAGCGTCACTCCAATTCTAATGTGTACAGCACATTAAGGGATTCTGGGACAACAGCAAAATCAAAATAGGCAATGCCATTGGGATGGTTGAACAACCAGTTGAGAACCGCCTGTTCGCTGTATTCAGATAGCTGAATCGGAGGCTGTACTTTGCCTGAAAAGGCCAGGCTGGCCCACTGGGTGTACATTTGAGTAGGTGATTTCCTCAATAGTTGTCGGTAAAAATGGATTCGCGTCGGGGAGTCCACCGGGAGATCGCAAAGAACCACTTTTTGGTTCTGTACTCGGGTGACTTTGCCACGATAAAGCATCTTCGTTTGGTGTTTAGTCAGCTCTGGCCACTGTGTATTAGCAGACACTACGTAGATTGTCTTTGCCTCGGTCGCCATGGAGCAAAGTATTCCGAGTGAAAGAAGCAGTATTTTTAACCACAACATCTGGTTGATCATCAACTTATACATCACTGGACGGATCAAAACAGTTCGACTTCGCCTTCGTGCATGTCTGACTGCAATGTGGAACCATGTTTGTCTACTGACGAGCGTTGCTTTAATTCACTTAGTTGATGGATCAATGTGTCGGTATCGGATTGGCCTTGCAGGTACTGTTCGACGAAACTTCGAGAATGGTTTAACTGCGCCAGACTCAACGCTATGTGTTCGTTTTGCTGCGATACGATGTCGGAAAACTGCAGGGAACGCACGCCGACGTTAACCAGTTCATTGACGCGTTTCGCGTTATGTTGCAATTGCTCGACTTGTTCATCGACCTGGGCATAGACGGATTCAACACCTTTGAGCATGGTGTCGACTTGTGTTTTTGATTCTTCAGCGGCTGAGATGTCAATCGCTGCCATTTCCTGGATGATTTCGCTCACATCACTAATGGTTTTCTGCGCAGTGGTGACTTGGCTCTGTATCTGATTGTTCAAAGAGCCCGCCTGATTAGAGAGGTTTCGTACCTCCTGCGCCACCACATCAAATCCGCGGCCTGCTTCTCCCGCTCGAGCCGCTTCTATTGCGGCATTTAGTGCCAGCAGGTTAGTTTGATCGGAAAGATCCCTGACTTGCTCAATGAGCCGGAACATCCCTGATAACTGTACTGACATGGTCTCCATGGATTGGCAGGCCATCTTACTCTGAGAGCGAATTTCTTCCAGGCTATGAACATAGCTGGCAATCACTTTCTCTGTCTGGGGGGCGACATTGCTCAGACTGAACTCTTGATTGTTGTCATTCAGCAATTTTCGCGTCAGTTCGGTGGCGCATGCGGTTTGCTGTTCACATGCTTGCTGCATATCAATAAAGCTTTGATTGAGATTTAACGAAGAATCCTGGATGACACTTAACTGATTGGTCAGGGAAGTGGACGCCTGAGTCAGGTCGTCGTTTGTGGCGTCATACACGGCTTGAAGTACCTGTTTTGTTGAAGCATCGTCTACGGTCATCACTGGCTCGTTACTGCGTTCGACGCGTATGACTAACCAACTGGACGCCATGATTCCAGTGATGATAACGGGAATGAAATACGCTGAATATTGAGTCAACCCTGCGTTTAGAACCAGCAAAACGATCACTGCCAGGTTCAATATCAGTACAGGCCGAAGATAGGAAGCTCTATCCATAGCACTTCTCCATAATTGTTTTCGGTATTTGTTGTAAAGGAAGAACTTCATGATGCGCGTTGAGTTCATAAGCGACTTTTGGCATTCCCCAGACAGTCGAGCTACGTTCATCCTGAACCAGGTTATAACTGTTTCGCTGTTTTAAGTTCAGCATGCCCTGGGCTCCGTCGTTGCCCATGCCAGTCAGCAAAATAGCTAATGTTTTCAAGCGAGGGAAACGTGCGATGGAATCAAACATGACGTCAACGGATGGCTTGTGCCGATTCACTTTTTCGCCATCATCCAGTTGTGAAAATAACTGACCACCACGAAATTCAACGCCCAAATGCTGATTACCAGGGGCAACATAGATATGGCCAGGTTTTAGCATCAAGCCGGAATCCGTGACTTCAATAGAGTTCAGACTCGTTACTTGTTTGAGACGTTTGGCAAACGCAGCACTGAAGGCTGGATTGATGTGCTGGGTAATGACGATTGGTGGCAAGTTATTGGGCAGTTGAGACAGGATATAGCGTATGGCTTCTGTGCCACCGGTTGACGCGCCAATGGCGATTAATTGCACTTGGCTTGCGTGACTGGATTTTTTCATCGGTGACTGAGCGGTGTCATGCAGGTTACCGCTGATGTTTGCCCGGGCCGCTGTAATCACCTTTTCAATCACCAATTGGCGATAATTCATTAATTCACTGAGAATTTCTTGGGTCGGTTTAGGGAAGTAGTCCACAGCCCCTAACTCAAGAGCTTCTAACGTCACTTGCTGACCATGTTGGGTCAGCGACGAAATCATCACCACCGGAAGCGGATGGAGACGCATCAGATTTTTCAGAAACTGCAGGCCATTCATGCGAGGCATTTCTATGTCCAGTGTTATCACATCGGGTTTGTGTTTTTTTATCTGCTCACGAGCCTGATACGGATCTTCCGCCGTTGCTACGACTTCGAGGCGTTTATCGGAATTAATGATTTCGCTTAGCAGTGAACGAAATAGGGCAGAATCATCAACGACAATAACTTAAACACTTTCATCAGAATAACTCCACACGTTGTTGAGCAGCTTCTGTCACCAGTTCAGTATCAAGTTGCTGTTGATAATAACGTTCAAGTGCAACCGTTTGTTGCAGCAGTTCCATATCGATTTTCTTGATCAGTGCGCGACCCGTTTGAGGATCAAACACCAGTCGCCGGGCAACGCGTCCCCCAAGGTCGCGATTAATGACGGTTAATTGCTCAGTGTCGACAAACTCGCTGATGAAGGCTTTATTGCGCTCTCCTACACAATACCCGTTGCTACTGAACGTGCCGCCTCCAAACAATTTAAAAACCAAATCAGACTTCAAAGAGCCCATCTTGAGCATGCTGTTTATTAACAACTCCATCGCGTGCAAGCCATAACGTGATTCCACAGAGAGTTGCTCAGAGCGTTGCCAATGATCGACATGGGCGCAGTTTGGCAATAGAAAATGATTCAACCCACCAAAACGCAACCGGCTGTCCCAGACACAAACGCTGACACAAGAGCCCAGCCCGGTGAGGATCAGTTCGTTTTGCTTACTGCAATAAATTTCGCCTGGTGCGATCTTGACCACTTCTTTGCCAAACTCCGGACTGTAAAAGCGGGTGAACCCATCGCTGCCAGTGGACTGGCTGAAATGACCAGAGTGATAGCCAATAACTGAATCCATCAATCCTCACGTTTTCTGAAAATGGTCATGCCCTTGTGTTCGAATAGATGACTCAATTCGCCTAAACCTTCGGAGTGACCGATAATGAGGTATCCGCCTGGTTTCAGTTGGTCATAGAAGCGCTGAATCAGACTCTTCTGCGTTTGTTTGTCAAAGTAGATCATGACATTCCGGCACATGATGAGGTCAAGCTCTGCCTGGATAGGCCAAGGGCGTTGCAGATTGAGCTGATTGAAAACCACTTGCTGTGCGACTTCCGGTTTGACCTGGATATGACCGAGATTCTCGCCCCGACCTTTATGAAAGCAGCTTTTCAGATAACTCTCAGGGATAGAGTCCAGCGCTGACTCGCAATACACACCACGTTTTGCTCTCTCTAACACGTTGGTATCAAGGTCAGTCGCCAATATCCGAGCATCCTGAAATGACGCCGACGAGCCTTTTGAGCGCAAGTACACAATGAATAGGTGAATCAGGCAGGCCAGGGAATAGGGCTCTTCACCAGTAGAGCAGCCTGCTGACCAAATCCGTGTCTTGGGTTGTTGTGCCCACTTTGCCAACAAGTGCTGCTTGATAAAATCAAAATGATGTTGCTCACGGAAAAAGTGGGTTTTGTTGGTGGTCAGGGCATTGATGAGTTTTTCTTTTTCATCCTCAGATTGGCGCATTTTGCGCAGGTACGCAGCAACCGATTGGCAGCCACAGTAACGGAGGCGTTTAACCACACGGCCATACACCATTTGCCGTTTAATCGGTGATAAAGAGATCCCCGTCTCCTGATATAGGAATTGACGAATATAGTCGAAATCCTGATCTGTAAAGGAAAACTCGGTTTGCGGCGCCGTCGTAGTTGGTTTATTTGGAGAGCGCTTTTGCTCTCCAATCGGAGCCAGATCAATCTGCGCCATTAGAACTCTTCCCACTCGTCACCGTTAGAAACACGGCTTTTGGCTTGTAAACTCTGCTTTTGTGCAGCCGGTACCGACGAGAGGCTGATGGTTTCGGCCGTCATAGGCACAGAACTGAGATTGTTATCGGTGGCAAAGAAATTCATCAGTTTCAAAAGTTCGCCGGCTTCGTCTTTGAGCGACTGGCTTGCTGCGGATGCCTCTTCCACCAGTGCGGCGTTTTGCTGCGTCATTTCGTCCATCGTAACAATGGCTTTACTGATCTCTTCGATGCCGGTCGATTGCTCTTGGCTTGCCTGATTGATTTTGCTGATCAAATCGGTGACTTCAGTCACTGACGCGACAATCTCGTTTAACGTTTCACCCGATTCGTCTACCAGCCGAGTACCTTCTGATACTTTGTCCACGCTGTCTTTGATGAGCGCTTTGATCTCTTTGGCGGCACCAGCTGAGCGTTGGGCCAAATTGCGAACTTCACCAGCCACAACCGCAAACCCTTTACCTTGTTCTCCGGCGCGTGCAGCTTCGACTGCCGCGTTGAGCGCCAGCAGGTTGGTTTGGAATGCGATTTCATCAATCACACCGATAATGTCAGAGATCTTCTTGCTGGCATCGTTAATCTCAGCCATAGCAGACACTGCCTGACCGACAACTTGCCCCCCCTTGGTGGCCTTGCTGGTGGCATCGATAGCGAGATGATTCGCTCCCTCTGCGCTTTCTGCGTTCTGGCGAACGGTGGCCGTCATCTGTTCCATACTGGCTGCCGTCTCTTCGAGGCTGGAGGCCTGTGCCTCGGTTCGTTGACTCAAATCGTTGTTACCATCAGCAATTTCTGTGGATGCCGTTGCGACTCGGGCGGAAGAGGCGGTGATTTTCTCAACCATATTTCGCAAGTTCTGAATTGATGCATTCACTGAGTTTGCGAGCTCTGCGAATTCACCTTGCATGTCATCGGACATGGTTTGCTTGAGGTCGCCGTCGGCGACTTTGGACATCACATCAATACACTGGCGGATAGGGTTCACGACGGCGTCTAATAGCCCGTTGACGCCTTCGCTTAACTGAGCCATGAAGCCTGAGTACTGGCTGCTGTCGATCCGAGAAGCCAGCTCACCGCAAGAAGCATTGGCAATCAGTTTTTCGATTTGCTGCTGACCATCAACTTGTTCGGTGATATCAACCCACTGTAGCGCAGGGCCGATAAAGTTACCGGCAGGATCGCGCATGGCAATGCAAGTCAGAGTGAATTTCAGATCTCCAACAGTAATGTTGGAAGTAAATGGCAACCGATCCGGATTTGAGATAATTGAACGTTGATGCTCGGGACGTTTGTGGAATATATCAATGCTCTGTCCCACCAATTTATCCACCGCGAATCCCGGAAAGATCTCAGCTAACTGACTTTCCCGGCTCTTAAGCAGTTTGTGCAGTGACGGATTAAGGTAGGTGATGTTTCCATCCAGGTCAGACATCATTAGATTGGTTGTCATACCATCTACCGCGGAAGCCAGACGGCCGATTTCCAGTTCTTTTTTGCGCTCTTCTGTTACATTACGCCATTCGAGCGTCGAGCCTATGTATTCGCCGCTGCCGTTTACGATTGCCGCAACGTTAAGCTCTATTTTGATCTCGCCAACGGTAATATCGGTTGAAAATGGCAGATTGGAGGGATCGGCCAATAAACGACGCTGATGCTCAGGCTGTTTGTGGAACTGGTCGATACAACGACCGAGCAACCAGTTTTCTTCGGCAGTGAAATCGGGCCAGAATTTGCGAAATTCGGGCTGACACTCTTTAAACAGTTCCAGTGTCTGGCGGTTTACGTAAGTAATGATGAGATCACGGTCCACCATTACCATCGCTGTCTGAGCCTGATCGACAGAAGCTTGGAGCGTCGCGATTTCGTTTTCTTTCCGGCGTTCTTCGGTAACATCACGCCACTCAAGCGTCGATCCTATGTGTTGGCGGCTTTCGTCAAGCACCGCACCAACATTGAGTTCAATGATCAACTTACCGATGCGTATGTCTGTACGAAAGGGGAGGTTATTGGGATTCGACAAAATTGCGCGTTGATGAGAGGGGTCTTTGTGGAACTCATCAATACAACGACCGATCAGAAAGTCATAGCTCGCTTCAAAACCTGGCCAGACGGAACGGAATTCGGCTTCACATTGTTTGAGCAATTCGACGGAGGTTTCATTAACATAGTTAATCACGAGATCACGATCGACCATCATCAACGCGGTCTGCGCGCTGTTCAGGGCAGAGGAGACTCGGTTCAGTTCCTGAGATTGTTGCTCCAGTTGCTGTTGGAGCTGTGCGTAGTCTTTTTTGACTTGTTCTAATTCACGGCTGTTAAAGAAACCCATTGCTGTATCCTCTAGCTGATTTTGTCGCTCAAGACTTGATCTAATTCCTGCAGATCAAAAAATTTTTCTAGTTTTACTAAGATGATGTGTTTGTTATTGATATTCGCGATGCCCTTAATGTAACGATATCTGGGGTGCTCACCGCCCAACGGTGGCGGTTGCACTTGTTCCTGAGTCAGTGGATAAACGTCTGCGACGGCATCGACGATAATGCCTAAACTGCTGCTGTTGAATTTGAGTAAAATCACCACCGTTAAATCGGAGATTTGACTGGGTTCGAAGCCGAATTTCTGCCGCAGGTCGATGATAGGGATGTACTCCCCGCGGAGCTCTAAGACTCCCAGTATGTAGCTGGGTGAGTTAGGCAATGCTCTAATGTGAGTCCAGCCTCGCACTTCTCTAACATCCAAGATATCAATCGCATACTCTTCCTCCTCAATCACAAAAGAGAGGTACTCTTTACTGTCATTGATCACAGAATCCCTCCTCGCTTTCTTCAGTCAGGTCCATTAGTGGACGTGTGCTGAGTATGGTTGCAAGCCCGTTTTTCTGACGAGTTATCCCTTCGATAAACCGTGATAGCGATGTAACACGCTGCAAAGGGGTGATCTCGTGCGCCATACACGTAATAACATCGGCAACACCATCCACCACGACGCCCACATGCTTTGTATCACCCTGTGAATTGGTGCCTTTGAGGACGATAATGACGGTGGTTGGCTGGTAGTCAGGCCGGATACGATGGAAGCGAATGCGCAAATCGAAAATCGGCACGATCATCCCGCGCAAATTGATAACGCCCATCACGAAATCTGCACTGTTCGGAATCAAAGTCGGAGTCTGCCAGACTCGAATCTCTTCAATGTCGCAAATATTAATGCCATACAACTCTTCGCCAATTAAGAAGCCGAGAAATTCGCGATAGTTTGTGCTCTGTGCATCGTCTGAACTGTTGTGGCTTATTTGTTGAGTATCGGTTAGCTCTCGCATGACACCCCCTCAATCACATGTGGTGCTTCATGCTCTGTCACTGACGACTTCATGCTGGTTGAAATCAAACTTTGAATGTCCAGAATCAGGGACACGGAACCGTCACCGAGTATGGTTGCACCAGAAATGCCATGCACTTTGCGAAAGTTGGATTCGAGAGATTTAATGACAACTTGTTGCTGGCCAAGCAAATCATCGAGTAACAGGCCGACTTTTTGTCCATTAGCTTCAACAAAGCACAATAAGCCGTCTTCGATTCGCTTGTTGGAACTCAGGCCAAATTCATGGTGTAACCGGACAATAGGCAAATTTTGATCCCGTAGCTGATACAGTTCCTGGCCGCCGGCTGCGATATTAATTTTTCCTTGTTCCACTTGAATGGATTCCACAATTGAAATCAAAGGAATCACGTAAATTTGCCCGCAGACGTTGACCAACTGACCATCAAGAATGGAGAGTGTGAGCGGAAGTGTTATCGTGAAACGGCTTCCGGCATCGATGTAAGATTCTACAGCGATAGCACCGCCGAGAGACTCGATGTTCTTTTTCACTACATCCATACCAACCCCGCGACCAGACAAATCTGAAACGACATCAGCAGTGGAAAAACCGGGCATAAAAATAAGCTGGAAAATCTGGTCGTCGCTCATTTCGTGTCGTTGGGTATGGGGGGGTAATAAGCCTTTGTTAATTGCTTTGTCGAAAATTACCGAGGGGTTAATGCCTGCGCCATCATCCTGAATTTCGATCACGACATTGCCGCCCTGATGACTGGCTTTTAATGCCACACGACCTTGCGGACTTTTGCCTTTCTGCTTTCTTGCGTCGGGCGTTTCAACGCCATGGTCGACGGCATTACGGATCAGATGCACCAATGGGTCGGTAATTTTTTCCAGCACAGTTTTATCCAGCTCGGTGTTTTCACCTTCAATATCCAGTTGGATCTCTTTGCCGAGTTTGGGCGCCAGATCGCGAATCAAACGCGGGAAGCGGTTAAAGGCAAAGCTGACCGGAAGCATTCGTATGTTGAGTACGCTGTCTTGAATTTCACGCGTATTTTGCAGTAGCTGTTCGATACCGCTTTGCAACGGCTCAAGCTTACTCATGTCAAAGTCATGAGAGAGTTCGTTGATCATTGACTGGGTGATAACCAGCTCTCCGACCAGGTTAATCAGGTGGTCGACTTTTTCGATATCCACACG
>Ga0213839_1002289_pt1 | contig 10887 bp, 11 predicted proteins | sample SWPATP21_FD_160075 | JGI IMG/M metagenome (GOLD analysis project Ga0213839, IMG submission 160075) | Coastal seawater microbial communities from Marineland, Florida, United States - SWPA TP2 #1 | ecosystem: Environmental > Aquatic > Marine > Coastal | place: USA: Florida | collected 2016-08-14 | reverse complement strand
AGTATCCCCCTTGGTCCACTTCTCCAACAAATCAACAAATCAACAAAAAATCAAAAAAGCCTCTCAAACACAGAGCCAAAGACCAAAAAGCCTCCAACGACAAAGAAAGAGTTGCGCCTTCACAAAACAGTCAACCGTCGCCCACCGACCGACTGTCGACAGCGGCCTCCATATCCTACAGGCTGTATACAATTCACTGTGTCGTCGTTGGATCATTTTTGAAGGAGTAGCCTGTACACTAAAATTCCGTTTTCGTCATTGAACCGTGGATTGAGATGAAAAGCCGCGACCATGAGCGATGGATGGCATAGCCTGTGAATGATTTGTGGGGATGTGTGGGTATGGAGGGGGGGAGTTGCCGTTGGCTGGCTGGCGAACAACGACGTACGCACAAACAAACGAAACGAAACGACGCCGAAGGAGTAACGAACGAACGAACGAACGATGGAAAACAAACCACGCAACGAGCAGACGAGGCGACGGCTTTTTGTTTGCACGTTCGCCAAAGGTCGAAGTTCGATGACGATTGAGTGCAAGCCCCTGCGTTTTGGGTGCCACGGATCGCGATGAACAACCGGCTCGATGATTGTTTGAGAAGAAAACAACTGCAAGACGACAACGGTGATTGCGCAACACCTCTGTCGTGATCATCAACGTGAGACGGCGACACGACCGCAACATACACTCACGACTAGCCAACGCACATGTGCTGAGAACGTCCGTACCGTGGGTGATACAATGGTACAATGTTGTTGATTTGCTGTTGTGCAACGAATGTGAAAGAACCCGCTTGAATAACGGCAAGGCCACACTGAGTGTGTCAGACAATATTATTCTAACGCAAAATCTAATTGCGACCAGATTTCCACATGTTGGGGGACAAGCCAGCGAGTTGGCGACGAGCTAGTCTCGATGGTGCTGCCTCCTAGTTTCAACTTTGACAAACATTTGTTTGCAAGTGTAAAATTTCGTCCTTGATTGCGCTGATATGTGAGAACAAAATTCGCAATGGACCCGACGACGCCGAAGACTAAAAAGCTGGGTAGGCATTCTTCATCGAAGTCGCGGGTGATTCCGTTGGACATCGCAAGCCGTCCCTCGTCGAACCGACACAGTGACACCCGCAGAAAACCGAAAAAAAGTTGGAGTAAAGACACGGAGAATAAAGTCGATGACGTTGAGAAGGCGAGGATTCCACGAAATGCGATTTCTGAAGACGAGCGCATTGCGTATCAGGAAGTCGAGGAGACCGAAGATCGCTGCATCGATTGTCTGTCTGCTTATCGATTCACTTGCGCGTCCATCGAAAACTTCTGCCGATGCTTGTGCCCCCATCAAAGACAAGTTCCACGATTAATATACTTGGTGGTGTTTGGAATTGTGGTACTGACATTCTTGATTGTTTTTGTTACGGGCATTGTGTGTCAGGTGCGGCCCACGCTCTCTCTTATGTCCAGAGATCATCATCGCAATTCGCTCATTCTTCTCGTGTATTTTGATTTTGTGCAGGAGCAAGCACGAGCTCTAGCTTTGGACAATGAGGTGTTGGTCCCTGCACCAGCTCCTGAACCCACAACAACAACTGCATTCGTTCCCCCTGATCCGTTCTATCGCTTGACGGTTGAGGGCGGCAATTACTACTCTTTTGCCGGAATAAGTTCCCCTGACTGCTCGCTCGAGGTGGTCGAAGCTTCGTCGCAACTTTCAAGCTCCGGAAATTTTTCGGCCGAGGCTACAGTTGATAATGACCCTTCAACTTGCTTTCAAACACCAGAAAGCAACATGGATGTGTACGGACCGACGTACATTGTGTACGCGTGCAGTGCCAGGACACGGAGTTTTGCTGTGGACACCGCCAACCGGTGTGGGCTTGGGCCTGTCACATCTTACACCATTGAATGGGGGTGGGAATCAGATGGAGCCAATGGAACTTGGTTCGATCTTGACGATATGATAGTGCCCGGTGCCACAACGACCACAACCACAACTACCACCGCTACCACTGTGGAGTATGAATCCACGACACCTAGGTTCGACCAACGTGCCAACATTCGCACTTTTTCGGGGGCAGACTGCACTAGAGCTGGAATCTGGGCTGTGGAGTCAATGGACATGTGCTACTACGAGTACTCGGATGGAAATTTTTCCAAAGCAAACGGACAAACAAAATCAATTGAAATTTTATCACCAAATGTCTGGATCAGCACCTACGAAACCTGTTTTCTGTACTGGGACGATGATGAAGACAAATTCATTGCGAGTTTTTCGGGCGTGGGGTGTCACAACCTTCCGTCGGATGCTTCTGTTGGGGCGATCGAGGTCGTGTTGTCAGAGTCGCAACTGTGTTACGGTGGCTTCATTCAAGGCAGAACAATTCTCATTGTCGGCATCGTAGTACTTTTGGTTCTTGCGTTGGTCGCAGCTTGCCCACTGATGTATCACGCCTACTTTGTCACGCAGTGGTGTGTACCGAAAGCTAAAAGACGTAGTTTTGTATTCAAAGACTAAAAACTGTACAAATATGATTCCGGCAGGGCTTATACTCATGCCCCCCACCCTCTCCCATCGTTTTTTTGTGTGCGAATTCCATTTCTACTGGAAGTCATCGTCACCAAAACTGTCGAGATCGCCACCATCGCCACCACCATCGTGAAGTTCTTCTTTGACCATGATGGAGAAGTGGACCGGAATCTTGTCAATCAAATCTTGCCGCGTGTATCTATAGACGACGAACAGGAGTTACGATACAGCACCGAGGCTCCGACAAAACAAGGTGCGTTCACTTACAGAGTGATGAAGTTTTCGCGATCAAGACCTTCTTCGGGGTCGCACTGGGCACTGTGACAGAAATCTAAGTACCTTTTCGCGCACAACCACACGGTAGAAACTTAAAACAGTGAGCAATGCGCTGCAAGAGATGGAGGGTACGAGACGTACTGCCGATGCGTGATTTGCTTCCCGAAGAGTCGCTTTCGCCATATATTCAGTTCTCCCATGGCCAAACGATCGTCGTCGTCAGACCGCAGCATATCAAATATCCGATCGACTTTTTCCGCGTCATCATCGCCAAGCAACAACTGAGAGCAAAGAAACCACCAGAGTCAGGTTACGCAAATATGGATTTCAAATTAGTACGCGCGCACGTACTCTTTCTTTCGATATGGTGGGTTGCTTCTCTCCGTCAAGCGGCTCGGGCGCATCGAAGGATTGACCGACATGTGAGTGACCGCCACTTCTCGAATTGTGATTGTCGTTGACTGTCTGACGCGACTCATCACCGCGCGTCACAACGTCAGCTTCGTCGGCAGCAACCACCTCCACGTCTGTCTTTGGGACGGAAACCAAGATCATATCGTGCCCTAAACGACAGTGTCGCATCAGTAAGCATGACAGAGCAGCCAATGTAGAGCGAACGGCATTTCGAAAGAGTACTCACCAAGACGGACATTAACGGATTCATCCGAGTTCACAGCAACGACATCACCGTGAGTGTGATAACGCATGTCAGACGCCACCATCGGCTCCCGAAATTTCACACGGGAACCAACTTTTATTCCCCCGTAGCCAGGGTCTTCTTTACCTGGCCGAGACTGAGGCAGCCGACCGCCTCTAGCTTGGTGAGCGTCATGACCATGCTTCTTTGTTGTACGCAGTGCTTTGACAGATAGTAGTCCACTGTTGAACAAGTCAACTTGTGAAGGGGGCGCCTTTTTCTTAATAGACATGGCTAGTCGAGGCTCTGCGCGTTTGATGCGCCTACCTTCGTTAGGAAAGCGTTGGCGACCTCTTCGGGATTCCGACTGCAATTTTCGGATGTAATGACGAGGAACACCTCGTTCTCGCATTCCAGACAGATATCGGAAGTCATAAGTTCGAGTCCCATCTTCGTACATGTTCACTTTTGTGATTTTTCCTGGATACCATTTTTTGCCTCCAGCAAATCGGGCCTCCAATGCAACATCAGACACAAAACCTTGGACATTGTCACCTTGCGTATCACCGTCAAACACATCCAGCTCTTCTGGCAATCCATCATCAACTGGCTTGTCCACTGTGGATGCTGGATGAGAAGATTCCAGCGATTCGTCACTGTCGTCGTGACGGTCTGGACGGCGTCGCTCACTTTCGTGTCGTTCGCTGCCATGGTGAGTGGGCTGATTTTGGTCAATGTTGTTCTTCGATTTTGAGGCCTTTCCCCCGAAGCGATCTGCTACCCTCAGCTCGGAGCGTCGAACGCCTAACAGTGTTTGCTGCTCGAAGTCAAGCTTGACATTGTACTTTTTATCCCGACGAACAGCAGTGACAGTGCCTTGGACCCAAGGTCCCCGTGGGTACAATTGGACAAAAACACGTGTTCTTCGCCGGATTGGACCTGCTTTGGAGTCACCAGCACGATTTCCCGCACTTTCGATGCGAGTGCCCCGATTCTTTGCGTTTGAGGATCGCGCACTTGATGACAATCCTTCCCTTTCATGAAGAGTGAAAACTTTCGTGTTCGACGGAATTGGCCCAGTCGAAGGGCGAGATGTCATGGATCCGAACGCCCCTCCTAATGGTTCACCCTCGCCGTTGGCAGCCGAAGAGATGGCTGGGCGAAAATGCGCGAGCTCCTCCCCAGCAACATCCGGGTGGACCCTGACACGGTCGCGAGGAACACCACGCAAGATATCATTGGGATCTTCGTTGTCAAGCCTAACATTGAATTTTCCATCAACTCGAGGCGCTGTGGCCACATGGCCAGGGACCCAAGGCCCACCTTTGAACACCTGCACCTCAACTCGCAGACCTTGCCGCAGAGGCAATTTCTCAGCATCGCGCTTCGAGAGTTTCCGCGCTCGTGTGCTATTATTGGTAGTGCCAAACATTTGATGTGAGCGATTCTGTTTCCGAAGCGAGCTTGTAAATGGTTGGGTCGTCGCAGTGCTCCCGAGTTGACCGTTCAGCGTCGTTCGCAGGTGTCGTCGGGACGGCGAAATAGCAAGCGGCGCCGTTTGCGTCGACGAAGCTAATGCACCATGCGGGACAAGTCGCCGCGCCAGTAGCCACAATTCCTCCCAATCAGCTCCATCTGTGTCATCCTCTACTCTGCGTGTCTGAGGTTGAGTTCCAACCTGATAAATATTCTCATACTCAGCAAGTCCTAATCCTTGCTCGGCAGAGCAGCCCAGTAGAGCACAGAGCCGATCATAGGCTCGATTAGAGATGGGTCTGTTTCCTGTGATACGACACAGTCGAGTGACTTCCCGAAAGGTAAGCCTGTGTCTGTTCACCACACCGTCAGTTGCACGCCGATCTTGTCCTTCCACTACAACTGCAGCATGTGGTTTTGGATCTCCTTTCGTGGTGTTGTGGTGAGCTTGCGCTCGACGGAAATACCACTTGGCCAAGGAACATAACTGAACAGCACTTCGCGGAACTCGTCGCACGACGCGTCCATCTTGAAATTCCAGGTCAACAAATTGAATAACATGACGACGCTCACTCGCCGAGTAAACTGTTCCCGGCGGAGGAAGATCATCTCCGTTGGCGTCCAAAACTTTAAGTACAACTGCTGGAAACCAGTGATGATCGTCAGGGAGACGTGCTTCAACTTCGGAGCCAACTTGGAGCACACCATCAGTTTTAGTTGCCCTTCGGGGTGACCGGGATGCTTCGAACACCCGTGCAAAATCTGCTGCAAGTAGAGCTTCACGGTTGTCCGACCATGGCTGTCCGTAGCTTGAGTCGAAGGCGACGACATCTATTCCAACCCGCGCAATACAGCCATATACGTCACAGAAACGCTTGTAGCCATCCGGTCCAAACGATCGCCCCAACCGACTCTGGAGTGCGCAAGCTTCCCGAACATTGAGCATCATGTCGTTGTCTGCGTCAGCGAAAGCAAAGATTCGCACGGCACGAGCATCCAATGCATGAGTCACTGCGGCTTCCACGTCACCATCGTGGTGCTTATTGATCAACGACGGAATTCCAATTTTTGGCAACCCCCTTTCGGCAGTGGACAAAAATTTGATGCATAGCTTTTCGAATTCACGGCGTCCAAATTTTGACGTTTTCGGAACTGCTGCCACCTATGACGACATGGCATTGTCGAACAATTATTGAGGCCAGAGGCATCAACCAGCATTGCAATGCCAACAAACCTTTCGCAACTTCTTTGCTGCCTTGTAGGAGACGTATCCGTCGACGATAGAGTGACGAACAGACCGACGTGTCGCATGAGATGCCCAAGTGTCAAGCCCCACGACATCCTCCCGTCGAGATTTCTTTCTGCGTTTCTTGCGTTTCTTGGACTTTTTCTTTTTCTTCCCCTTGCTTTTCTTTTTCTTCTTCTTTTTTCTATCTTTTGTAGACCTGCCCTTTTTGTGCTTCTTCTTCTTCTTTTTCACCACAAGTGTGTTGTTGTTGTTGTTGGAGCCCATTTCGCCTGCCACAAAGTCACTGGCCAGTTGCAAGTGAAGTGCAGCTTTATCCTTGAATGCGTCTGATTCATACAAGAGGAGGAAGGCAACAAGGGACAACCCGTCGTTGGGATCGCAATCAAAGCTGGCACACAAGCCACGGTATTGTTCTTCCGTAACTTCAGCAACATCATCGCCGTTGGGATCGGCAGTGGCCATTTGCCAGTACCGAACACCCTGCAGGTCTAAAAGTCCATTTTCATTGCGGTCACACAAACGAAATAGATCCCGGGCCGCCACGTGTCGATGGGTGGCAATGCGGATTGCACTGCCAAGGACTTTCTTTTCGGTGTATCCATCATCATATGCGACTTCAAATCTGGTTCCTGACTCCGATTCCGTCACGCTCGTGACGGTGCCAGGAAAATATTTTCCTGATTGATGGTAGTTGCATTCAACTCGAGTTCCAACGCTAATGTGGCCGTCGTCTTCCCCGAGCAGTTTCAAACGAGCAAAAGGAACCTGGCGCTCGACTGAACTATCGTTCAAGTACCGAACATCGCAAGTTTTTTTGGACGTGCCCAATTCAAGTATCATCTACATGATTTCGAATGGAAATTATAACGTCAGCCAGGTCGTCATCGCAACACGTGAATGAACAGAAACGCACCGCTGTTTTCATTGTACCGGTGCCGTTGAAATCGGCCTGCACAAGCGAACCGATTTCAAATCCTCCTTTGGTCTGAGATGTACTCTTCTCTTTTCTTCTGTTTGTTTTCTTCGACTTTCTTGATTCGCTGTTGCCACCACTGGTACTGCTCGTGCTCGTGCTCGTTGTAGAACTGCTGCTGCTACTACTCGTGTCACTACTACTGTCGCTGCTTTTGTCGCTACTATCGGTACTACTGCGACTGCTGCTACCACTGCTACCACTGCTACCACTGCTACTGCTACTGCTACTGCTGCTGCTACTGCTGCTGCCATCGGATTTCTTTCCCGTTGACCCATTGTCGTTGTCTTTCGCGTGCGATGAGCTGTCTGAATCACTGTCGTGAGCGGAACTCTTCGACGAATCATGCCCGTGTGATCGTTTATCGCTTGATCCGTGACTAGACGACGAGTCCGATTTTTCGCCATCGTCGCTGCTAGATGACTTGTTGTTGCCTTCTGGAATACCTTCTAGTGCGCCGTTTTTGTTGTCGTCATCGTCAGAGCTTGAGCTGCTGCTTGACTTGGACTTCTTGTCTTCATTTTCACCACTTTCGTGTTTACTCGATGAAGACGACGAGGATGAATCTGACGAAGACGAATCAGTGTCTCCATCATGTGATCCATCTCGATGTTCATCGGGTGGGTGATAAATGGTTTTCCCATCATCAGGGCGCAAAAATTGCCAAGGCAGTCGTAGTTCAACGTCTCCGTCATCGTACAAAATATCGCAAGTTCTATTTTCTTCGTCGACGCCTTGAATGGTGCCGGGGAAGAACTTGACTCCCCCTTGATATTGTGCAAGTACGCGAACTCCGGGCTAAATTAGTCAAAACACGTCGAACAGATGAGACGGAGAGGGAGGGAGAGAGAGAAACGTCTCAAGAACACATTAAGAAAACCAACCTGCTTCACGACGCTTGCAGCACCTCGCTTTGCCTGTGGACTGTTTCCCTCAATGTGTCTCAGATACTTTTCGGCCACTCTGTGCTCAACGTCGTGATCGTCATACTCGATTGAGTACAAATACACTCCTGAAGGTTGGACGTTAGCAGCAGTCACGCGACCCTTGAACCACGCACTTCGTTGTTTGTACCTGAAACAAAAAAATCAATTGCGCTAAGAACCACAATAACAACACGGTTTGTGATATTGCAGTTCGTTGCGTACTTGACTGCGACGCGCGAGCCAACCGGATACAGTGGCATGGTGGACATGTACGTCACTTCTTTAATCAAATTGTCAGGCACCATTGTTTCTTTCTCTCCGTCATTGTAGAGGATGTTGTAGAAATACCTGAGGGTGGAGATTAAATGTGACACACCTCTTCACTGAGTACAATTCGATCGCACTTCAAGCTCACCGTTGCTTTTGCTCCGAGAAAAACGCCGCTTCAATAGTCCCGGGATACCATTTTGAGCGGCCTTTGAAGCGAGCCTGGATCTTTGTGGTCGGTAGGAACTTCGGGGGGCGATTCTTTTTCAAGGTCGCCGTTTTGTCGCTGTATCGAATGAACCGATCCATGCCTCCGCCTGATCGTGATAAATTGCAAGATTTGAGGCACCGCAACATAAAAAAAATATCAGAATCACACACAAAACACACCTTGTTTAAGCCCATTTCTAGTTTTTGGCGTCATAGACTGTGCTCGTCGCTGCGAATCTGTTTGGCTGCGATCACGACTCCGGATACGGTGACTAATGCTTCGTGACGTGTTCATCAGTCGCCGTCGCTCATGCTCAGCCTCCGAGAAGGCAACGGCAGCCACTTGCAGAAACTTTTTAAGATCAAGATTTGAGTCGTGTGGAACTTTGGCGTATCGATACCATCGGCGCAGTGATGTCATGGTCGGCAGCGCTGTTGAATGGCCAAGTTGCACCCCGCCACCGTGCGTGCGACGCATCGCCTGTAAAACTCCGTCAGCCATGAGAGTGTCGGAATCTCCGTAAAAGCGGCAGCAACTTTTGAAAGCGGTTGTCAGCAGTTTCCTTGCCCGTGCTGATAGAGAAATAATTTTGACTGTTTGACTCGCAGGGCGGTGGCGGCGCTGTGTCGCTGAGGAGCGCAAGTTGGCTCCCTTGACGAAAGAGTGAAAAGAAATGAGCTTTTCTTCATCGCCAACAACGACAGAGATGGTGCTCGTGTGACCTCCAGCTCGGCCATTTAAAACCGTTTGGTGAATTTTGTTCAGAATTTCTTGCGAAGCTGCGCTGATGAAGACAAGGAAAGGATGCGGCTGTGTTCGCACAATTCGCAGTGCAGCTTCGGATTCAAGTTGAACGGCAGAGCTCAGTGCTCTAACAAACGACTTCAAGTTGGGTCCGCGAACAAGCAGAGGCGGTTCGACGCGTAAGGCAATTTGGGCTTGAATACCATAGTCCCGAGGATTGTCTTCTAATGAAGCTTCCGAGCGTTTGGGTCGCTGAAACTCAAAACTCTTGGGTTTGGCGCGCGGTCGTCGCTTCTTGGGTTGTTCCCGCCGCTTTGTACGGGTGACAGGCGCTTGACCAGTGTCTCGTTTTTTGCTCTCGCCCTCAACATCAATGTGCTCACGGGCGTAAAGAACCCAGAATGGCTCAGCCGGAGATGCCATTTTGGAAGTATTAGTTCTGCTGTATCATCAGGCCAGGAAGTATCAATGACCACAGACTCTGTGGCTGCAACTCGCACCCTCGTGCCGAGTGCGATGCGAGCTAAATGCAACAATGCAGAGAAGTTGCACTAAATTTCCCCAATGGTTTGCGGTTGCCTACAATCAAATCTATGTGGCGGCAAGCAGTCCCAACGTTACTTGACGCGTAATGTGCCGTCGCATTGCCCTCGGAGGTCGCTCGTAGTGGTTCGCTTGAACAGTAAGTCGTGGCGTTCCTCGTCCCAACCTGCATGTGGATGCAAACGTGCATGTCGTGGAGAACGGTTCGTTTGCAAGCAGACAGACTTCTTGAGTACAGACCACTGCACAGACGGATCAACACTGGCAATAGATACAATACCGCGGACGACAGCCAGACGAGGATGACAGTTGTTGCAGACCCATGCCTTCGCTGGGCCACATGCACTCGCACACCACTCCACCTCTGTGTGGTTTGTTGGGTGCTTGTGGGGTGCTATGCTGTATCGCTTGGAGTGTGTCGTTCTCGCCGCCACGACGTCGGCAACTAGCTCACCACCACAGCTCAGCAACGACGCAACGACGCAGCCACAACGAATGAAGAACGAAGCCACCGTTCGTTCGTTCGTTTGCTCGTTCGTTCGATGTTCACCGTTCGTTCGTTCGTTCGTTCGTTGACTGTTCGTTTGTTTGTTCGTTCGTTCGTTCGTTGACTGCATTTCGCTGCTCGCTGACTGTCTTCCCTCTCTTCAACGGCCGTTTGCGTTCGGGGTCAGGTTGCATTCAATCTAAATACTAAAAGCGGATATGTACACATTACTAACGAGTAGTATAAAAGTTACCCACATATAGCATTCAACGTTTTATTCAGTTGCGGTTCTGTTTTGACATTGAATACTAAAGCCAGATATGTACAAATGAACCACTGACCGCCAATTTTAAATTATCCTCAAACAACACTATGTCACTTTTTGACGAGTGCACCAAGGGCTCGATATTCCCATGAAATAGTGAGAATAGATAGGTCGTCTGTGTACTGACTAAAGAACAATTTAAGTTATCTACAATCAGTACAAAATGTAAAATGTCACAAAGGGAGAAAGGGCGGTCACAGCTCACAGCGTGACAGTGTCTGGGTGGGCTGCAGCTGGCAGTCAGCTGAGAGCT
>Ga0213839_1002288_pt1 | contig 10894 bp, 12 predicted proteins | sample SWPATP21_FD_160075 | JGI IMG/M metagenome (GOLD analysis project Ga0213839, IMG submission 160075) | Coastal seawater microbial communities from Marineland, Florida, United States - SWPA TP2 #1 | ecosystem: Environmental > Aquatic > Marine > Coastal | place: USA: Florida | collected 2016-08-14 | reverse complement strand
TTCCTTCGTTCGTTCCTTCGTTCGTTCCTTCGTTTGTTGTTTCGTTCCTTCGTTTGTTGTTTCGTTCCTTCGTTTGTTGTTTCGTTCCTTCGTTCCTTCGTCCGTTCCTTCCTTCCTTCGTCCGTTCCTTCCTTCCTTCCTTCCTTCCTTCGTTTGTGACGACGATGGCTGGTGACAACGATGACCGACGATGGTGACAACAACGGTGACGTCGCAATTCGTGCGTTCGCGAGTGCGCGGATGATTTCGTGGATCAATCGACCCGATCGCAGTTGCTGACTCACGTGGAGGTTGTGGTGTCAGGCGGTGACAATACTGCTGGATTTGGTTGGTTGGTTGGTTAGTTGGTCGTGGCATGGTGGGTGGCAGTGTCTTGTACCTCCGTGTCGCGTATTTGTTTTTGTGATCGTCGATGTACAGTACGTGTGCGTATGTGTCGACGTCTGCATCTGTCTGTGTGCGCATGTGTGTCTGTCTGCCTGGCCTCAATGCCCGCGACCGGTCAGGTCTTGCACCACACAGTTGAAGCACAAGCAGCAACAGTGTCGTTGCCAACGTTGATGCTGGTCGGGGGAGTGAATGTGGTACGGTTTGCACGCAAATCACGCAAGCGGCGATGCCTCTCGCGCCAGTGCATACAAAACATGAAAGGAGTTGAGGGATCAGTGCGATTGAAAAGAAGATGAAAAAGAAGAAGAAAACGAAGAAGAAAAAGAAGAACAAGAATTTGTGATTGCTGTGCATTTGGCGTCTATGCTGCGGCCGAGTTGATTGCAGCGGCGTGTTCGGTCGTATCGACCATGTGAAGGTGGTACTGTCGTCTGAAAGCCTCTCTTAATTGCGCTTCTCGCGCGCCCGCCACCATGTATTCCGCAGCGCTCGCAGGAAGCTCACTGATGGGCAGGCCTGATCTCGAGGTTAAAGTTGGGTTTAAGGGAGAGTACATTCTCAACTACGATGTGTACCAGTTTGAAGTGGTCGAAGTGAACACCAATGACATCACACCACTCGCCACGCGGCGGCAACAACCACAGGAGGAACTGTTGCGCACATTGTACCCGCATCGTATTCGGATCTCCATCCTCAACGTTTCAAGGCCGCCCGGCAGTGAGGAGGAAGCCAACGCAGAGGAAGCCAGCGACAGCACTGTTCGTGAGGAATGGGTTCACATAGATCTCCTGCACAAAATGATATCAACGGGCCGTGGCTTCGAAACTGTCTTCACCATTGGCCACCAAGAGACACATAATCCGTACGGCCGTGCATCATGCTGTTCCAAAATGTTCTTTATTTGGGTCAATCGAATAATTTCAATCGGAACAAAGCGAACAATTTTGAAGACGGACATTCCACAGTCGATCGCGAGTGACCACGCCGCCAGCGTGACGTCAAAGCTGCAAGACGCTTGGGACGAACAGCTGAAGTTGACTCGAAGTGGTAGACAAACGAAGCCCAGTTTGTACCGTGCAATCGTCAAGTCGTTTGGCTGGGAAATCTTCCGCGTTTGGCCCATTCTGCTGATCGAGGAACTGGCCTCAATAGCCAATTCCGTTGTTCTTATTTTCCTGCTGTGCGAGTTTTCGGGCTGCAATGACGCTGATCCGCTCGCCAACGTTACAAATGCAACGGCCAACGGCACCACGATTGCGGGGGACAGCATGACCGCCAGCTTTTCGGCACCCGCAGAATTTCTAGCTGTTCTCCTGGTGGTCTTGACCGCTATTGTGGGCCTCGCCCACCACGAGTACTTCTTCTCCGGTTGGCGCATGGGATTGCATCTACGCTCGGCCTGCACAGGTGTCATTTTCAACAAATCGCTCAGATTGAGTGTTTCGGCATTCCATGAAGCAACTAATGGGCACATTGTGAACATTGCGTCTTCTGACGTGGAGCGATTCTACCAAATGAGCCTCTTCGCTCATGCGATTTGGTCGGTCCCCTTCCTGATCACAATCGTTGTTGGCTGTATGGCTTACCTCATCGGGTGGTTCGCGCTCCTTTGTCTCCCTCTTCTGGTTGTGCTGATTCTGGCGCAAATGTTCATTGGTACGTGTCGTGATGTTCCACGACAGCTGCTTTGGATTGGTGTCGAGTCATGGTCGATGAGACTTTGTGACCGCCATCTTTGTGTTGCAGGTCGCGCATTTGGGCGTCTTCGGGCGCAGACCGCAAAACTGACAGACCGGCGTGTGAAGCGCACTGGGCAAATGATTGCAGCGAATAGAATAATGAAAATGTTCGTGTTCTGTGTCGGTCTTTGTGGGGTTGATTCAAAAAGAGGCGTAGTCATCGAGAACTGCGTTAACACTGAGGCCATTTGATCACAGGTACGCTTGGGAGAAACCGTTCAGGGACCAAATCCACTCTTCAAGACGACAGGAGTCACGATCTGTCAAGAAAGCGACAATGCTGCGTGGTGTTAACCAGGTGAACAATGAGATATGCATCCAGCCCTCGCCAGTTTTGATTTCTCACTTTTGTGAACGTTGTTGCATGTTGGTGTGTGTAGGGAACTCAAGAAGTTATCCCGTTGATCACCGCCTTCGTAATTTTCTCAGTGTACTACCGATACGGAGATCCAGATGCAGAGTCTGCCCCGCTCACAGCTCAAATAGTGTTTCCAACGGTGCGGCTTTGCTGCCGAAACCTCGTGTTGTGGCTGGCCAAACAATGATTGTGCATCGTGCCTTGCAGTTGGGATTCCTCTATCTTGCATCGCGCTACCTGGGTTTCTTGCTGCCGATTTTCATCCAAACTTTTGCCGAGACTAAAATCGCGTTGCAGCGCATGGAGGTGTGCCCCTACATCTCTTTGGTGCATTCCTGCCCAACTGTGTGGTCATGATCAGTGACGTTGTCGCAACTTTTGCACAGAAATTTTTGCTGCTTCCCGAGCACGATGCCTCTACTAAACGCTCAGAGCGATTAAGCGGGCGCGAAATGCGTCGACTGCTGAACAAAAGGTATCATTACGAGCGTCGGCTTTGTTCTGTGGATGTATGTATGTCTGATCAATCATTAATCACTATGCGATCTCTATTTGTAGCTATCGTTTCAATGAGGGCGACACAGATTTTCATGCACGTGAAGCCAAGACGAGATCGGAGGCAGCCTCTCAAGTATGTTGTCCGCCAGCGTCAAGTGGTCTCATAACGCAACGGTGTCCCGGGTCTTGACATCCCACTCACAATCTACGTGTTGCTTGCAGTTGAGTGCGGAAACATTGAATTTGGTTCGAGATTATGTTGCACAAACAAGGCACAGACATGCCAATGGTACAGAAGGTACAGACGGCTCCCCGCCTACTACCAACGACGACGACAATACCCTGGAAAAGGCGATCTACAGTGCAACCAATGGATACATTGTTGATACTAGCACCACTAACTACATGGCGTCGCCGTCGCCGTCACCAAAGTCGCGTTCTCCGTCGTTCCGCACTCCAAAGCCCGAGGGCTTCGACGCGGCCCTCAACCCTTACATGCAGAGCTCAAATGGGGACGACTTACTCGACCTTCCCCACCTCCAAGATGACGCCACGTCATCAACGGCAAATAACCTCGAACAGTCCAGAGAACCACCGATCAGAACTTTTACGTGTCTTGATGACGTGTACGATTGGCTTCGGGGCGGTGCTCAAACTGGACCATCCACGGACGCGGACATCAAGTCCGCTGAGTTGACAATGACTGGCTTTGATGAAATTAGCAGTCGTGGTTGGACGGTCGTCCGTGAATTTGGAAGCACGACTGCAGGCGACACCTCGAACTCGAACTTCAGTGGATCTAATTTTGTCGTTATCCTCGCTGCGGGGCTTTTGCAGGATGGCGAGCCCGACCATGAAGTGGAGTTGAAGTTCAAAACGGTCCCTGCATCGTGCATTGGGTCCCCGGACGGCATCAGTGTGGGCGATGAAGGCACTGGCAACAACGACGTTGTTCCGCTAGAAATTCAGCATCTTTGGAAAACACTTGCTTCGGATACGCAGAACAAAGGGTCAATCCATGCTTTCTTGGAGGTTCGGGGTTCATTGCAATCGTTGTTGGGAGTTGAGCACGCTTCATCTTTGGCATCAGTTGTTTACGGCCTTTGTGTCGACGACACAAAGGCAGGTCTTCGACGAGCGAGCAATGCCGATGAAGTTGCTGGCGTGCAACAGAAGCTGGCTCTGATTGAGCACGAATTGAGTGATGCTCAACAACTGGGCTTCGTTGACGAAGTGGCTTCCCTGCGAGCGCGGCGCGATGAACTACGTGCTGAGATTGAGGGCCACGCAGCACGAGATCCTTCGTCCAGCAACTTCGTGCTGTTTGCGACTTTGGTCGATACCTCACGGTTTGATGCAAGCTCGAGTGCGTCAAGCGACACCACAAAGCCGTTGGCCCTGCCGGCCAGAGGCCTGCGCCCTCCAAGAGCCGCAGCAAGTGAATCGAAGTTAGTGTTGGACTTTAGTGATCAAACATCTGCTGACGCACACGAAGATGCACATGGTTTCACAGTGTTGTCGGTCAAACGCATGTGGTGCTCATGGAACTTTAAAGAAACAGCAAGTATTACGCGTGCACGCACAAGTGGACTTAATGCCAGTGCGTCAACAAGGGAGTCAAACACCGCAACGGCAGCGGCGCCCGATCCAAGTGAAGCCAAGACTCCAAAAAGTGCGACGATTCGGCAACTTGCGCAGCAGGGTGGTGGCGGTAGCAGAGGTTTCTCGAGGAGCAGCTCTCGGTTCGGGGCTGGGGGCCGCAGCAGCACATTGACACAAAGCTTGGCGACAAAGAAGTCTGCTCCAAGTCTAAGTTTGGCGGACCCATCGCAAGAAGTGCAGAAAACCGTTCGTGGCTGCGTACTCCGCGACATCGATTTTGACGCAACAACATCGTCAGTGACAGGAGTGATGGGTCCCGTCGGTAGTGGGAAGTCCACGCTGCTGATGGCTTTGTTGAAAGAAATTTCACCAGAGAGTGGGTTTGTTACGTTCAATCAACCGCGTGGCTCTGTAAGTAGAGACACTGTTTCGGCACGTGCTCTGACAGTGTGTATTTGCGCGCACGACAATAAAGTGATTTTCAAATGTGCCTTTTTTTGCAGCATACTGACGCTGGCGCAATGAAAATAGCGTATGTTGCGCAACAGCCTTGGATAACGTCAGCCACTGTGCGCGACAACATATTGTTTGGGCATCCATTCGAGAAAAGCTGGTTTGTGTGTCTATGTAAGCGTTTGCACAATCCATTAGTCTGTGGAGCTAAGGCGTTTCTTGTAGGTATCAGACCGTCACTGCTGCCTGCGCATTATTGAGTGATTTTGGGCAATTTAGCCACGGAGACCAAACTATGATTGGCGAACGCGGGGTCAATTTGAGCGGTGGCCAGCGGGCGCGTGTGGCGCTCGCGAGAGCAGTGTATGTACTGCCATGTGTGTCGGCAATCCGACGCGTGTACCAGCAAGTCGCCCTCGTCATTGACTTGCTATATTTCCCGTTTGCGACAGATACTCAAAGTCGCAAGTGTATCTTTTGGACGATCCCCTCTCTGCCGTGGACACCAAGGTACGCTGAGTGTTGTTGCCTGCTGTCGGCGGCTCGGCGACTCACCAACTTTTTTTTGCTACAGGTCGCAGCTCATCTATTCTACCGCTGCATCAAGGGGGTGTTGCGGGATACTCTCCGTGCAACAGTGATCCTCGTCACTCATCAACTTCAGTTTGCTCGTGGCATGGACGGTGTCGTGATTTTGGACGACACCGGACGGCAGGTCGCTCCCTGCAAACCCGCGGAGGAGCTGAAAGATGAGATGTCTGCGCTTAAACATCGCGATCACGTCCAACCTGCTGATTCAGCAAGCGGGGCAGTAACTGTTGAAGGGAAGCCCCGGTCTTCCTCCACGGAAGACGAGGAATTAATGAAGAAGGAAATGGAAGTTTTGGACCAGACACCACAGTCTCAGACTCAAAGGTGTGATCCTATCCTTTCAGCTTTTCATGTCGTGACTTTTGATAACAATGCCTGCATTTGTTGTTTCCACCACAGTTACGAAAGTGTGGTGAAATCCCGCCTCTTACGCAGTGTGCGGACCTTATCTGGTGGTGCCAACAAGAGTTTGATTCAAGACGAGGAATCCGCAGTTGGTAGCGTCAGCTTCCAAGTCTGTTGCAGATGCCTTGGGCTGAGGGCGCCACAGGCTGTTATTTCATTCATTCTGATGGTTGCAACCACAACGACGGTCGTGCTGCACGGATGGTGGCTCGCAGAGTGGACCGAGGACGAAGACCAAGATGGCCGGGTTCGTGACACGATGCTGCTGCGGAGTTGTTGACATGGTGCATAACGGCCGATGGTCTACTGTTGTGTTGTTGTGTTTCACTCCATTCAGCTGCCAATCTGGGCTGTGATCGTGGGTTGTGGAATTATTCTTCTGTACGCCCGTGCGTTCACATTCATGGGGATGCTCGTTGACATAGCAAACAAATTGCACGACATGGTACATCAGCACCCGCCACTACGTTGCGCCAACCAACAGCTTTACTGTGTTTGTCTGTGAAACATTTTGCTCCAATTCAGGCTCTCTTGAGAGTTGTTCGCGCACCTATGTTGTTTTTCGACTCCAACCCTATTGGTATGACATGCCGTTGTCATGTTGTTATTGTTTGATGCCGAAGCGCCTTTAACGAAAACCTGCACTACAAACCTCAACATATGTTAGGGCGAATTTTGAACCGCTTCGCGAAGGACTTATCCATCATGGACGACATGCTGCCCCAGGTCAACTCCGTGTTTGAGTACGGTGCTTCGACCATCGTCATCTCACTTGACGGCGGCACTGTGTTTTGTTTAGACATCGATGGATTTCTTCAGCATTAGCTCCTCCGTCCTTGGATCGATCGTGCTCGTGTGTGTCGTCAACCCATATGTGTTGATCGTCTTGTTCCCCGTTGGGATCGGCTTCTTTCTTTTGAGAAGGGAATACATGGCCGCCGCTCGGGTACGTCGTGAGAGTCGCCTTCGTCGTTGCTGTCCTCACCTAAACGCCGCTTCGTTCATGGTGCAGGAGATCAAACGTATCGAGAGCGTAGCTCGCTCTCCCATATTTCGATTGTTGTCTGAGGCTCTCACCGGTTTGGTGACTATCCGTGGTTACGGCAGCACTCGCCTCTTTGAAAAGCACATGATTCTTGTCAACGATGACTTCATCCGGGCGAACTTTTGGAATCTGGCGACCGCTCGGTGGTTTGGATGGAGGCTAGATTTTTTGGCCTGGATCTTTCTTGCAGCCACTTCCTTGGGAGCTGTTGCGGTCCTTGGTCAGTTGGATTCAGCGACGGTGTCTCTTGTGGGCCTCTCGCTGTCCTTGACACTGCAGGTATGTCGCTCCCCAGTTCGACGTGTCGTATTCGGTGCAACTCGGGTCTCACTCGTTGAACCGTCATTCAAATCACACACGTAGATGTCAAGCAGTTTTCAATGGGCTGTGCGTCAGAGCGCGGAGCTCGAGAACATGATGATTAGCACAGAGCGATTGTTGCAGTACACCGAATTACCTCAGGAACCTCCGTTGCTGCTCGACCGTGATCCCTTGGCGTTGCGGCGCCCTCTGCAGTCGCATTGCTGCAAGCCAAGGCCTCGTTCTAGGGCTCAATCAATTGAAGAGCTCGAAAGGCGTCAAGACTACGCAGAGTTCAGCATTGTGCTTGATGATTTGTGTGTTCGGTGAGTTGGCCTCCATAGCTGTTTCGTATTGCAGCTCGATCAAGACTACGTGGCTGAACATCGCGCAAATTGGCTGAATTTCGACCAGATATCGTCCGGAGCTGGATCTCGTGCTACGACATGTGAACGCCCGCATCCGACGCGGGGAGAAAATAGGAGTTGTCGGTACGAATTTTTGCTCTGGATCGCGACCTCCAATCAGAACCTGTGCCGCCCATACAAGCGCTCGCTAACGCTGCGCGATATGTCTACACTACACAAAACCTCTGGTCGCAGGCCGAACTGGTTCAGGAAAATCTTCGTTGGTATGCATTTTGTTCTTGCACCTGTTGTCATACGTTGCGGTATTCGTTGTGACACGAGAATCTGCTGTCCAGGTCCTTGCCCTCTTCCGACTCGTGGAAGCTGATCGCCCCGCCAGCATTTTCATCAATGGCGTACCTTCGTCCGCGATGGGTCTCCACGATCTTCGCAACAAAATATCAATCATTCCACAAGAACCGGTGATGTTTGAGGGGAGGTGCGTGCACCAAAGCATTTTCAAGTTTGTATTTCATTGAATGACGGCATACATTGTTGCGCTGGTAGCGTGCGGTCCAATCTCGACCCTTTTGGAGAGTACGACGACCATATCATCTGGAACGCCGTTCGAGCAGCGTCTCTTGGTCCTCGTGTCGAAACCCTCGATGGCCAACTTGACGCTGGTGCGTTGTGATGTTGAAGTGTTGTCGTGTGTCTTGCTGTGTGTCGTCAAATGTGTGCAACTGTCTTTTGCTGTCAAACAGTTGTTGAGGAAGGAGGAACAAACTTTTCGATGGGGCAACGGCAGCTGTTTTGCCTGGCACGAGCAATTCTTAAAGACAACGAAATTCTCGTTCTTGACGAAGCTACCTCAAATGTGGATGTGGTACGATGGATCTAGTTGTTTTGTCTGCGTCGCTGTACGTTTGTCAACGTGGAGCTGTTTTGAACTGCACAGGCGACAGACCGTGTGATCCAGAAAGTTATTCGAGCCAAGTTCTCATCCCGTACCGTGGTCACCATTGCACATCGGCTCAACACCATCATTGACTGCGACCGAATCATGGTTCTGGAGAAAGGCCAAGTAAGTACCCTTTGCCAGGTCGATACTGCCTTGACTCGATTGTAACCTGATACTTTCATGTCCAGATCGAAGAGCTTGACACGCCATACCACCTGTTGAAGAACCATTTTGAACCTTCTAAAAACAATGTTCTCGATGGCGATACTGAGTCAGTGAAGCTTTCTTCAGCCCACGGCTTCGCAACGCTGGTTGCTGAAACTGGTCAAGCAACTGCCGAAGGACTGTGGCAACAGGTGCGGTTGCGTGTCGTGGCGCGGCGACGCATTGCAATGTCAATGAGCTCACACGTGGTCCTTGTTGCATACATGTGCAGGTTCGCAGGCAACACGAAACCGACACACGTTCGGAAGGGAAAACGCAATAATGTTTTAAAGGATGACAAAACGAAGCTCCACTTGACGGAGTGGTGTGCGATACCGCTATTATACGACGTTGACCCTGTCTGGGTTTATTTTTTAACCGCATAAAAGTATACTTTCATCATTCGTAGTCTGTAGACATACTGAGAGTGCGAGGGTGTGTGATGTACACAAAGAACAGGCGGGCAATTTGTGTCCATGTAGCGCCACATGGGCACGCCCACGACAGCTGTGTTTGGCAGACACATTCAAACGCATACAGACACACACAGACACATGCCACTCAAGGCAACAAGAAAGCAAGTTGAGGTTCCCTCGGAATAAAAATTCAACCTAATCCGTGTCGTCAAGCGAGTATTTGCATACCCAATCAGAAGCGCGGATAATTTGTCCTCATCGGGAATATCAACAAAACAACACACACCCACGAACACACAAGCAGACGGCAACCGCTGCATCGAGGAAAAAATCGGAAGCGGCAGCATTGCGGCGGCAGAGTCGATTTCCGCGCCGCCGCCTCCCATCAGTCGAACGGCCTGGAATTTATATTATGAGATGATGATCTCAATAATTGTTGAGAAGCTTACTTGCGCTTGCGGCGAGCGGCTTCGGCGACGACCTTCTTGACGATTTGCTGTTCCTCGATAAGGAAAGCGCGGATGACCCTGGACACAAGCGGAAAAAATGAGAACAAACTCCGTAACTAGGAAGCACGGCCAATGCGCCAAGCAGATGCAGATGCAGATGCAGACGCGGCAAAAGAAGCGCAGGGAATTGTCTCAACAAACTCACTTTTGCCGGGTGCAGTTCATGCACAAAACACCACCATAAGCGCGGGACACGGTGCGCTCGCGACCCTTGAGGCGGCGGGCAGCTTTCGGGCGGGCAGCCTTGATGCCGGCGAGCTTGGCACGGCAGTGGGGCTCACCGCAGACGGCGGAACCAGCCTTCTTAGCGTGGTAGTGGGCGACAAGGCGGCCTCCTAATAATGTCAACCCCAACAAGAACGAGAAGGAACAAAGCACATGACGAGTGAGATGACGTGACCCGCAAACAAAATCGAGTGATCATTTGAGAAGGAACGCACCAGGGGTCTTGGTGACCTTGACCTTGTTGCTCTTGGTGCGGTAGCAGTGGCGGCGCCGGTACTGGACACGGATTTCACGAACCATGGTGACTAATGGGTTGTGTAATTGGTCAACTCGAACAAAAAAATAAAATCCAGGCCGAAAGTGTGTCGCGACCAAGAGCCAGAAAGCAGAAAACAGAAAACAGACACAGACACAGAACACAGACGAAACCCCGACACACAGAATACACTTCGCCAACAATTTGTGCTCAACCCGTGGGATGTTGTCGCGCTTACAGCACTGCTTCAGGCGCCATGCCAACAAGGTCTGGCGATCTTCCTGCTGCTGCAATCAGAAGCTACAGTGTGCATCGGGGCTGCATACGACCCACAACGTTGGCCAGCACAACAGCAGCGACGTGTTCCACTCCGCCACAGCAGAGGTGATGTAGAGCATACCAATGCGGCTCAGGACAACGAAGTGGACCTCTACCGCGGCAGTGAGACTTACGTTCAATCAACACTGCTATCAGCGTCATCAGCTTCGACATGGACGACAAAGCGACCAACAACCAGCTCCGAAACAGACATCGAGAGCAGACAAGCACGCCAACGAAGGACGGGCAAACAAACAACCCAGACAGGCACAGCGCA
>Ga0213839_1002287_pt1 | contig 10898 bp, 4 predicted proteins | sample SWPATP21_FD_160075 | JGI IMG/M metagenome (GOLD analysis project Ga0213839, IMG submission 160075) | Coastal seawater microbial communities from Marineland, Florida, United States - SWPA TP2 #1 | ecosystem: Environmental > Aquatic > Marine > Coastal | place: USA: Florida | collected 2016-08-14 | reverse complement strand
TGGGCTCGTCGCCCTCGTCTTCGCCGAAGTCACGCTGCTCGGTGGGGTGGTTCGGGATGGGCTCCTCGACGTCTTCGCCGGGCTTCGGCTCCTCGATCTTGACCGGCGGCACCTTCTTGGCCTCGCGGAGCTTCTCGGCCATCTCGTCGAAGGTGGTCCACTCGGCCTCGATCTCTTCGGTGGTCTTGCCGCGGAGCTCACCGAGGGTCTGCTTGGTGGTGTTCGTGATGGTGGTGACCGTCTGGGCGGCCTGCTGAGCGGCCTCGGTCATCTCGCGGACGCACTCGTCGATGGCCTCGCGGAGCTGCTGTTGGCCCTGCTCGCCGATCTTGCCGAGCTGCTGGCGGCTGTCGGCGTACATCGGGGGGATGGCCTGGCCCAGGGTGGCGAGCTGCTGCGTGGCGGCGTCGCTGGCGACGTAGAGGGTGGCCATGGCGTCGGTGTGGGCGCCCACGAGGGTGAGCTCGACGGCGGTGTTGGCCGAGTTCCACATCTGCGTGAGCATGGTGGCGATGTTCGCGGTGAACACGCTCGCCTCGGTGCGGAACCAGCCCCACAGCGTGAGCGCCTTCGTCATCGACTCGCTGTTGATGCGCTGGGCGTCGGCGGTGGCGGTGGCTTCGAGCTCGTAGGCCTTGCGCTCGCCTTCGCGCATGATCTCGTCGGCCGTCATCCGGCCATCGTCGAGCTGGCGCTGCATCTCGTCGAAGTGCTGGTCTTCACGGGCCTTGGCGCCTTCTTCCAGCTGGCGGATGGTCTCGTTCTGAGAGGTCTCCATCCAGGTGCGGATCTGACGGAACACTTGGTCGCGCTTGGTGAGCGCGGCGTCCATCTTCTGCTGCTGCTGATCTTGGGCCGAGATGGCCTCGGCCTGGGCCGAGTCGATGGTGGACTGCTCGGTCTCGACGTGGGCGTCGGCCTTCTCGTTGACCCGCCCGAGGACCTCGTCGTAGGCGTCGCGCAGCAGGTTGGACGGGTGATCGACGTCTTTGTTCTTGTTGAACCGCTCGGGGTTCTCGCGGAGCACGTCGTGGACCGGGAACTGCGGTGCAGGCAGGCTCGGAACCGGGTTGAGCTTCAGCGCCGGGTATTCGGGGACCGGCAGGCCCGTGGCGGTCTGCACCTCGGGCTTGTCGATCTGCGGCATCGTGAGGTTGTCGCTCACCCCGGGACCGAGGAGCTTCACCTCGGTGGGCAGCGTGCCGATCCAGCCCTGGATGGCCGCGATGTCGCCGTCGATGAGAATCTGCTGCGCGTTGTAGCCGAGGCCGGAGACATCCATGGGCTGGAGGTCCTGGAACTCGGGCTGCGGCGGAAGCATGGACGGAAGCGGCGGAATCGTGTGGTAGATGTACTCCGCCGTGGGGATGAGGCCCTGGGCCGTGCGGATCTGCTCGGCGCGGCTGGCTTCCTGCTCGATGAGTGCGTCGCTCGCGGGCTGTGACAGCTGCGCACGCTGGGCTTCCGGCGTGAACGGGGGCTGCGGATCCTCGGCGCGCTTCTCGATGCCCGACAGGGTCATGGTGAGATCGGGCTGCAGCTCGCGCTCGGTGACCAGCTCGGCGTCGCTCGCCTCGGGCGGCTTCTCGGCCTGGTAGCCCGGGTCGTAGGCGCTGCCGCCCTCGCCGCCCACCAGGATCGGCTCGACCTCTTCCTTCTCACCCTGGTCGTGGTCGGAGCCGGGGATGATCTGGGGAGACGGAACCTCCATCGTGGGCTGCTTGGGCGCCCCGACGGTGACCATCGGGTTGCCGAACTGCCGGTAGGCGTCGAGGGCCGCCTTGAAGATGTTCGTGACCACGAACGGCAGCGGCGTCGCCTGGATGAGCTCGGTGGGGATCGGGCCCGACACCGGGTGCGGGTGACCCATGTCGGTCGAAACGGGCAGCGGGCCGACGTTGGTGACGGTGGAGCCAGGGGCCTTCGCGCCGGGGTTCTCCACGGCGACGCCGTCCCAGTGGGTGGGGGCGTCGACGTATTCGGGGGTGACCCGGGGCCGCATCGGGCCGGCCTCCGACAGTCGCTGCTGCGAGCCGCTCTCGGCGTTGGACTGCTCGCTCTTGAGGTTCACGTCGAGGGTGCGGGCGCGCTCGCGGAGCTCGGTGGCGTCGGCCTCGCCCTGCTCGGCCTTGGCGAGGGTCTCTTCGGCCGTGGCCTTCATCTGCTCGGCGTTGGCCCGCGTCTGCTGGGCGAGGGACTGGGTGGCCTGGTCGGTGGAGATCGACTCGTTGTAGGTGGCCTGGGCCTGGCGGCTCTCGTTCTCCTTCTCCACCGCGCGGTCGTGGGAGCCCTGTGCGGTGTCGAGGAAGGTGGTGCCCAGCTCGAACACCTTCTGCAGGTCGCCCGGGATCATCTCCTTGAGGAAGTTGCCCGACAGGATCTGCTGCATCGCCTGCTGGATGATGACCTGGATCAACGCCTGCGCCAGCATGGCGGCGATGGAGCTGCCGCTCATGGCGAGCTGGTTGCCCGACTCCATGCCCGACTCGGCGTTCATCTCCGACTGCATGGCCTCGTTGCTGGCCTGCTCGCTGAGGTTCATCCCCTCCTGCATGCGAGCCATGCGGTCTTGCAGCTCGGCCTGTAGCGTCTGCGACAGGTTCATGAGGTAGTCGGTGAACGACACGCCCTCGTGGCCTTGCTGCTCGTTGTTCTGAGCCGAGGCCTCCTGGTCATCGGAGATGTCGATGATGTTCTGGGCCGCAGTGATGCTGTTGGTCGCGTTCTCTTGGAGGTTGCGCGACTCCTCCATCCGCTGGCTGCCCTGCGTCTCCAGGGAGGCCGAGACCTCCTGGTACTGGATGACGTTGTTGAGGTAGTCGAACGTCTCGGCGATGTTCGACGGGTAGCCGCCCAGGTCGAGGGCATGCTGGGTGAACTCGACCGCGTCGAGCACCAGCGTCTCGGTGTTCAGCGGGGTCTGAGACAGGCCGCCCACCTCGCCCATGGCTCCGGAGACGATCGACGAGCCGCTGCCGGGGCCGCCGCCCTGGGTGTGGCCCGGGTGGGTGTGGGTGGGGGCACCCGGCATGCCCGAGTCGCCGGCGCTGCCGCCGCTGATGAAGTTGGTGACCACCTTGATGCCGTCGCTGGGCTTCGGCTTGAAGAAGGTGGGCCAGGAGATGGGCTCGACGATGTCTTTGTAGACGTCGTTGCCTTCCCCGGTGCGCTCGCCCTTCTTCTGGGCGAAGGCCTCCTGCACGCCGGCGGGATCCTGGGCGCCGTCGGGGCTCGACTCGCCCACGCCGGGAACGGCGAAGCCGAGGGGGGCCGGGGTGCTCTGGTCGTTGACGGGGTCGATCTTGTCTTCGCCTTCGAGCACGTAGTCGATGACCGGGAGCGAACCCTCCCACATCTTGGTGGCGAACTCCTGGTATTTGCCGCCCGTGAGCTGGCCTTCGAGCTCGCTCGCTCGCTCGCCCGACTCGTTGAGGTTCACCGCGGAGGTGAGGCGCTCGTTCGAGGTGTCGGACATGAACCACTCGTAGACGTCGAGGCACTCCTGGATGACGCCGCAGATCTCGCGGACCTGCTCGATCTTCTCCTTGACCTGCTCGATCTTCTCGATGGCCTTCTGCAGCGGCTCGATGATCTTCTTGACCTTGTCGGCCAGGTTCTGCGCCTTCTGCCCGATGTTCAGCAGATCGCCGCCCCACTGGATGAACTGGCTACCGATGCCGGCCGGGATGATCACGAAGCACAAGCCGGTGCCGATGCCGATCAGGATGGCGCCGAAGATCTGCATCGCGTTCGCGATCGACTCGAGCAGCTGCACGAACGACTCGACGATGTTCATGATCTCCGTGACGATCCCGATGATGCCGTCGAGCACCGCCAGGGCCTTGTCGCAGATCCCCATCACGAGGTCGACCACCTCGGTGACGATGTTGTCGTTGGAGTTCTTGAGGCTCTCCTGGAACGTGTTGGGGTCGAGCACGCCGAACTGATCGCCGCTGAACAGGTCGCCGACCTTGTCGAGCGGGAAGGCCTGGCTCGCGTTGATCACGCCCTTCACGGCGTCTTCGCCGGCCTGGATGGCCGTGCCTTCGCCCACCCAGGTGTTCATCATCTGCGAGTAGCCATCCGGGATGGCGCCCTGCACCACCGCCTGGAACACCTCACCCTGTGTCTCGCCGATGGAGATGGACCGGGCGATCTGGATGCCGGAGTCGGCCACCACATCGGGGGCCTTGTTCGTGCCAGCCACGCCGCGGGCCTCGACCTCCACTGCGTCGGTGGGCTTGGTCATCGGAACGGTGGACGGGATGGACTGCAGGCTCGAGAGATGGCCGCCCTGCTGGATGACGTGGGTGACCTCCTCCTTGACCACTTCGTAGGAGGGGGCGGAGTCTTTCAGGACGATGAGGTTGCCGATGGCGTAGGCCTCGGCGGAAAGGCTGCGGCACGACGGGTCGGACACGTAGACGTTGATGTTGTCGAGCATCGTGGAGTCGAGCCCGCCCTCACCGTCGTCGAGGAGGGAGCGGAGGTCTTGCAGCAGGCGCTGCTTGTAGGGCAGCGAGATGTTCGAGCCCTGGCGCGCCATCTTCAGCGCCGTGCGGGTTCGGTCTTGTTCGGGGGCACCGCCGATGTTCTCGGACATCGCGCCGGCGCCGGCGTCGATGATGCGGCCCGAGTCGTAGCCGAAGGCGTCGGCGCTCGACATCGCGGAGGTCATCGCGTCGATGACGGGCTGGTACTTGCGATCGGCGAAGGCACCGTGGCGACTGTCGAGGATGGTGCGCAGCGGGCGCTTCGCGTCGAACGAGCCCCCGGAGATGCCCTGGATCTCGCTGGTGCCCGTGCCGGCCATCCAGCTGGATGGGGTGAGCCGGTCCTTGAAGACCGAGCGAGCCACCTGCAGCCCGCTGCTGGTGAGCTTGGCGGCCACCTGGTCGCCCTTGTTCTCGGCCACCTCGGGCTTGCCGCCGCTGCCCTCCTTGCGGCCCTTGGCCGTGCCCGCCATCATCTCGTCGACGGACTGGGGCGCGCCGTTGCGTGTCTCGGTCTCCACCAGGTCTTCGGGCATGAGGCTCTGGGCCAGGCCCACGAGCCCCTTGCCGACCGCCGACTCCACTTCGTGCAGCGGCGTGGGGTCGGCGCCCTTCACCGCCGAACCGAGAGCCTTGAACAGCTGCTCGGCCACCTCGGGGGTTAGCTGACCGCCCGCCGCCTCTTCGAACATCTGCAAGAGCTGACCGGGCTCCTGGCCCACCACCTTGGCGATCTGGCTCTCGAGGTCGAACATCTTGTCGAGCTTCTCGAGCTTCTTGAGGATGTTCTGCTCGTTGCCGTAGGCCTCTTGCTCGAGCTTGTCGGTGGGCTCCGACACTTCGACGCCGAGACCGCCGCCGCCGCCCATGCCGCCGAGCATCTCCTTCGCCTTGTCCATGCCCTCCATGAGGTCGCCGAGGCCGAACCGCTGGGCCTCGGTCTTGGAGCCGGTCTGGCCGCCGATCTTGCCCTGGATGTGCTGCTGTACGTGGGTGAGCTCGTGGGCGAGGAGCTTCTGGTTCTTCTTCTCCTTGAAGTCGCCCACGTTCTCCTTGAAGAAGATGTCGTAGCCGAGGGTCATCGCGAGCGCGTTGAAGGCCTTGCTCGCCTTGTTCGCGCCGGCGTCGGTGTGGATGCGGACCTTGGAGAAGTCTTCCTCGAAGGCACGCTCCATCTTGTTGCGCACTTCCTCGGGCAGGGGCTTGCCGGGACCCTTGAGGGCCGACATGTCGCCCTTGTCGGGTTCGAGCCCCTCGGAGGCCACCGACCGCATGGCCATGCTGCGCATGGCAGCGGTGTTGGTGCCGAAGTCGGCGGCGGTGCCGAAGCCCACGGCGTCCATCATGACCGAGCTCGCCACCAGCGAACCCATCGGCCCCACCGAGTCTCCCGCCAGGGCGGCGTGGACGACGGCGTTGCCCACGCTGCGATGGAGCGCGGCGGTGATCGCGCCGGGCCCGTTCGCATCGACCGTCGCGGCGTCGGTGGCCGCGGAAGTCTCGGCGCTGACGCCGCTGGTGTCGGGTGTGGCCCTCCGTACGGGGGCGGTGGACATGGCGTCTTCTTGCTCGCGCGCCATCTTTCCTCCAAAGCGGGCAGTCATCGAGGAGAAACGACTGCACCATGACGTCGCAGAGGCGACGTCCAGAGCGTACCATAGGCACAAGGCCGCCCACAATCCGCGTGTCGAGGGGATCCTCGCGGAGGGGGTGACCAGCCCGCTCGACGCCCTGCGGCGACCGACGGGCAGGCGCCGATGGACACGTCTCGGGGCTGGAATAGGGGGGCCCGCTGGAGGAGACCCATGCCCGTCGTCGCGATGAAGGTCATCGACAAGCAGGCCCACGAGAAGACCGACAAGCTGTTCATCTACCGCTTCGACAGCCCGCAGCAGGAGGAGCGCACGATCGTCGCCAACCTCACGAACGTCTACGACGTGGGCGACGTGGTGGCGGTGGCGCTTCCCGGCACGACGCTTCCCGGCGTCACGATCGAGCCACGAAAGGTGTTCGGCATCCCTTCGTCGGGAATGGCCCTCGGCCCGGTCGACGCGGCCCTCGACACCGACCTGACCGAGGCTTTCGACGCTGATCGGGCGCCGCGCGCCTTCTCGGTCACCGTGACGGTGCAGGTGGAGGCTCCCTACGCCGAAGACGCGGAGAAGGTGGCCCGCAAGGCCATCGGCAAGGGTCAGGGCGAAGGGTCGGCCACGCTCGTGGGCTGACCTCCCTCGCAGCGTCGGGAAGATCGTTACGTGGATCGACAGACGTTGACAGTCGGCGGTGCGTGAGCACCTTCGGGTCGACGACGCCCACTGACCCGAAGGAGACTCCATGGCCCTGCTCCGGCTGTTCACGCTCGGTGCCATGGTCCTCGCGACGCCCGCGTGGGCCTCGGGGCCCGGCAGCGCCTCGGGGCTCGAGGGCCCCGTCCTGTCGCAGGTGGTGGCGCCCAGCGGCGTAGCGGGGGTGTCCTACGGCGGCGTGGTCACCGAGGGCGTGCTCGGCACCCCTCTGTCCAACGTCGAGGTCACGCTCTTTCACGCGTCGCGGCCCGCAGTGGTGGGGCGCACCGATGACCTCGGGCGGTTCCGCTTCGGCTCGGTGCGGCCGGGGCTCTATCGCCTCGAAGCGCGCCACCAGGGCTTCGAGCTGAAGGTCGTCGACCCCGTCGTGGTCCCCGAGCACCTCCTCCGCAACGAGCACCTGGTGCTCAGCCCCGTGCCTCCGCCGGCGTCGGAGCCGGTGCCCGTGAGCCCCACCACGTAGGGGCTCTGCCCGCCGCTGGTGCCCTCAGCCCTGCAGCTCCGACAGCAGCTGGGCGTTGGCGATCGCGAGGGCGGCATGGGCGGCGAGGCCCTTCGCCAGGCGCACGTGGGCGTCGGTGAAGAAGCCCGGCTCGAGCTTGTCCATCGCGTAGAGGCCGAGCACGGTGCCACGCGCGATCAGCGGCACGCCGAGCCAGGAGCGCGTCTGCGCGCTCACGTCGACGCCGTGACGCCAGCTGGGATGCCGCTGGGTGTCGTCGATCACGACGCTCTGCATGCCGTGGACGAGGTCGTCGAGGTGTTCGTGCTCGCTCACGTCGAACACCAGCTCGCCGTCGACGATCGCCTGTTCGTAGCCGACGCCGGCCTTCACCACGGCGCGGTCGCCATCGAGGAGCATCACGCAGGCGGCGTCGAAGGGCACCAGGGCGGCCATGGCGTCGAGCAGCGTGTGCAGCACGTCGAGGAGATCGAGTCGCTCGAGGACCGCGATGTTCGCCATGCGACCGGCCTCGGCCAGCTGGCGCTGCTCGGTGAGCTGCTGCAGCAGGCGGGCGTTCTCACGCTCGAGGGACCGGATCCTGTCGGCGAGCTCCTCGGGGGTGGCGGGGAGGTGGGTCATTTGGGGGCTCGGTCGTTGAAGCGGGCGCTGCCGAGCACGACGAAGCTGTCGCTGTCGTTCGCCACCTCGAGCAAGATGTCGGCGTCGGCGCGGATGGGCGGGTCGAAACGGTAGGTGAGGCCGTCGCGCCCCGACAGGTCGTCGGCGGTGACGGCCTCGTCGAGACGGAGCTTGTCGTTGGCCCACACCTTCACGCGCATCCAGGCGGGGTCGGCGTCGACGCCGTGCTTGGAGCGAGGCCGTGCCTGCAGGGTGAGCGCGCGCACGCCGCGGGAGAAGTCGGCGAGATCGCCCTCGGGAACCCGCAGCCGCATCTGGTCCTTGGGGTAGAGCCACTGGGCGCCCCAGCAGCGGCGCTGCGGATCGAGGGCCAGCTCGTAGTCGCGCCCGTTGAGGAAGGGCGACGACTCGTCGGAGGCCGCGAAGTACATCCGGTCGCTGGTGTGGCAGTAGCGCCCCTTGCGCTGCTTGCCGACCTCGTCGCAGCTCACGTTGCCGATGGGCAGGGGCTCGCCGTCTTCGAGCACCTGCAGGGGCGAGCACCGACGGGCAGCCGGGTTGAGCTCGATGGTGCTCGTGTCGGCGAGGTAGTGCAGGTGGGACGTGTCGAAGTAGGGGAGACCCTTGCGGCCCCGCTGGAACGGCTTGCTGCCCTTCGGCACTCCCGGCGGCGCCTTCCGGTAGGTGACCTCGGGCCAGCGGGGGGTGGCGACCCCGTCGTTCACGTCGATGAATCGCAGCAGGTCGAGCTCGGCGCCCTTTCGCGGTCGGAAATCGGCCAGCTTGGGGAGCGTCCACAGGACGCGGGCGACCATCTCGGTGTAATGGCGCGCGCCCTCGCCGTTCATGTGGTCGACGTTGTGGAAGTGCGTGGCCTGCAGCGGAAGCTGCCGGGTGTCGAGGTAGAGGCCGCCGCGCCGCTCCACCATGTTGATGGCCTTGGGCTCCACCTCGGGCAGGACGTTGTCGCCGAGCTCGGGCGGCAGCTGCGGCGACATCGGCGGGCGGAGGAACACCGCCACCCCGCCGTTGTCGGTGACCATCTTGGTGATCTCTGGGATGAAGCTGTCTTTCGGAAGCGGCAGCTCCGCCGGATCGAAGGGCTGCAGCTTGGCCTTCTCCGCGAAGATCGGGATGACGTTGTTGTGCAGGCGCATGTCGGTGCGGGCGGCGTCGAACACCCGGTCGAGCGCAGCCTCTGTCTTCTTGTTGTCGGTGGGCGTGAAGGAGCGGTGGAAGAGGAGGTCGACCATGGCGTTCCGGGCGCCCTTGAGCGCCTTGTCGCGCATGGTGCCGCGGTTCTCGCGGACCCGCTCGAGGTAGTAGTTGCGTCGCCCGAGCTTCCGATCGATCTTGGGCTCGTAGCGGTTCATGTGCACCGACATGTTGAGGTAGCTGGCCTCGGATCGCGGTGCGACCGCCAGCGCCGACTGCATGTCGGAGAGCATGATCACCACCTTCGGCGCATAGCCGTTGGCGTAGACCCGGTTCTTGAGGATGAGGAACCAGTGCGCGCCGATGCTGTTGGGCACGCTGTACCGCTGCACCTTGTTCTTGCGGATCCCGAAGCGACGAGCGAGCAGGGCGGGCTGCAGATCGGTGTTCGACAAACTGTTGCCGAGAATGATGACATCGGGCTCGTTCTGGGCCAGTGAGCGCTCGATCACGCCCACGACGCCGCCCTTCACGACCTTCCCGTTGATGATCTTGCCCGCGTTGCGGTTCTCGCGGTGGTCTTCGGCCGTGCGGAAGCTCTCGAGGCCAGCGAGGCCCGCGGCAATCACCAGCAACGGCATGAGCACCGTCATCGCGAGGCTCGCCATCCGGACACCCTTGCTCACCCACCGACCTCCAACGCACCCGTTAAGCGGAGGCGGTAGCTGCGGCAACGGAGGCACGTGCGTGGCGCGACCAGGGTGCGACAGTGTGGAGGCAGGAGGGCCTGACCACATCGAGCGAGCGGGCGCCTTGCCCCGGGGGCTGCGATGGGGTGTGGTGGCTGCGACGATGGCGCTCGGCCTCCTCGCGACCGGGCTGTCGGCGTGCGGCTCGGCCTCCACCGAGCCCTCCTCGGGGCCGACCGAGGCTCCAGCCCCCGAGTCCGCCGGCAAGCGGCCCAACGTCGTGATCCTGCTGTGGGACACCACCCGCGCCGACCGGTTGTCGCTCTACGGTCACCCGCGGCCCACCACGCCGCGTCTCGAGGCCCTCGCCGCGCAGAGCCGCGTGTTCGAGCACGCCCAGTCCCCCGGCATGTGGACCGTGCCGAGCCACGCCTCGATGTTCACCGGGCTGCCGGCCCCGTCCCACGGCAGCCGCGTGGGCTGGCTGTGGCTCGATCAGCACCACCTCACCCTCGCCGAGCACTTCTCGGCCAACGGCTACCGAACCTTTGCGTGGTCGGCCAACCCCTACCTCGCGCCCGCCACCAACCTGCTCCAGGGCTTCGACGAGGTGCGCCTCACCTGGACCGGCGACGACGCAGCCCCGTGCGCGGCGGCCACCGCCGCCAAGCTCATCGAGCGCGACCGCAGCGTGGTGATGTCGCCGAGCTGGCAGGGGAAAGGGGAGGGATGGCCCGAGCACCTCACGGTCACCAAGGACTGCGCGGGCGGGGGCGTCGATGCGCTGCTCGCCACCCTCGATACAGCCGACGAGCCGGTGTTCGCCTACCTCAACCTCCTCGAGGCCCACCACCCCCGCGTGCCGTCGCTCGCCTCGCGGCAGGCGGTGGCGCCCGATCTGCTGGAGGCCGGGCTGTCCACCGACGGGTCGCTGCGCCGACTGATGGGCGCGATGGAGGGCATGCAGTCGTTCACCGACGCGGAGCACGAGGCGCTGCTGGCCGTCTACGACGCGTCGGTGCGCGACCTCGACGACGCCACCGGGCGGCTCGTCGACGGCCTCGTCGCCCGCGACCTCCTCGACGACACGGTCCTCGTGGTGGTGGGCGACCACGGCGAGCACTTCGGGGAAGACGGCATGTACGACCACCGGTGGAGTGTCCACCAGGCG
>Ga0213839_1002286_pt1 | contig 10899 bp, 9 predicted proteins | sample SWPATP21_FD_160075 | JGI IMG/M metagenome (GOLD analysis project Ga0213839, IMG submission 160075) | Coastal seawater microbial communities from Marineland, Florida, United States - SWPA TP2 #1 | ecosystem: Environmental > Aquatic > Marine > Coastal | place: USA: Florida | collected 2016-08-14 | reverse complement strand
TGTCGTCGTCGTCGTCGTCGTCGTCGTTTGTCGTTTGTCGTTTGCCGTTTGTCGTCGTCGTCGTGTCCGTTTTCGTCGTTTGTCGTCAGAATCGACGTCGTCCGTTCTCGTCGTGTGTTGTTGTTGTCACTGTAAAGCTGTTGTTTGCAACATGCGGAGGAACCGTTTATTGCCGCTGTTTGTGGGGTGGTTGGTTTGCTTGGTTGGTTGGTTGGGATGCCTGTCACGTTGCCGCTTTGCAGTGATGTGGCGTACAGCTCTCTTTCAATGCCTTCAAGTCTGTGACGTTGTGGCGCTGTGACTTCGCGACGGCAGAGTCGCGGCTGTTGTCGTTCGAGATCACGTGTTGTCCAAGTACGGCGTTGCACTTCTGCTGTAATCGTGAATGTTGCAGTTGGGTTGCGCTAGATGTCACGGGGATGCATGTCTCGAAGGTGTCCATGGGCACTAAAAGTAGACACCAGGAGCAAGTACTTGGGAGGTTTCGTGTCATTCTTCGGTGTGTTTTCTCTTGGGAGCCAATACGGTGTTGCTGGCTGTCTTCCACCGCGAACTTAACCAACAACGTCGGAAGGACGCCACGATGTTACGTGTAGATACCACGTAACGTGTCGGCTCAGGTGAGCGACTCGGTTGTTTCGACAATGGGGTCCGCCGCTTCAGTTCAACCATCGCCAAGTGACGAGCACGTGGACGCCGATGCATTGCCGCAGTCTTCCCCCGTCAAGACCGAGCCGGATGCTAGTGCCAACACTCAATCCAACACCGACGCCGAAATCGACGTCAACGGTGAAAACAAGCAGCTGCTCGCCACAAAGTCTGCCATCCAAGTGTTTCTCGCCGACACACAAGACTTTTACGACAGGGAGCAGGAATATCTCTCCGATATCGACTCGCAGCCACTCGCGAGCGACAGCGGTGATGAGTTGGACGACAATGCTGCCGCCAGCTCGCGCAACTCTGAAGCGTTGACGGAGCCGGACAACACACCACAGCCACCCAGCAAGCCTGAGTCTGTTCCAGTACCCAACAGCAGAGAGTTAATTGACATGGACCCAGATCCCACGAACAACCGCGAAATGTTGTTGTACCTGCAGCAAATCGTTCGAGATTGTTCACTGCAGGCCTTCGAGAATGCTGTCCCCGCCGTAAACGACCTGGGAGACGCGGCAACCGCCGTTCGCCGAGCGTTTCGGCGTGAAAAGTGCACTGATCTCCCCGTGCAGGACCCCAACGCCTCTGAACTCGAGCTGCCTCCGGAGCATGAGTCGTTCCTGGACGATCTCGTTACCGACGTTCGTAGTTGACCGTGCGCTTGGACTGCTCTGACCTCTACATGCCACGGAATGCTCTTCAATGTCCTGCTCTTCACTGATACGTATGTAATTGAACAGGAAGATTTCGAGGCCTACAACATAAAGCACGGCGAACTTCCACTTCGACCAATAGATTACCTGAAGCGGATGAAAGCCGCTCGCCAGGAGCGGTTCCGTATTTTGCGAGAAGCTGCACAGCAAAAAGAATGGCGTGCATTGGGACGTTTGAAGAATGTAAGTCAACATCAACCTGCAGCTAACGTCGTGCAGCGCAACACGTGTTCATGCGTGGTTTGCCTTCAGGTCAAACGCTACCTCTTCACGTTCCCTGACGTTCGCAGCGTGGCCGGTGTGATAGCAGATTTAATAGACCTTGTCCAGTGGCGCAAACGAAGCCAACTGCAACTGGCAGAGGCGGAGGCTCTGCGCAAAAAATTGAGCGAGGAGGCTATGAAGGCTGACCGCCAGCATGCCGAGGCGGAGTCCAGGGTGAAGCCATCGGAGGTGGAGCACAACTTGGAATCCGGAACGTCGTTCCTCGTGCACAAAGGGTACCAAATCGAGGTACCTGATACGGAAGTACTCGACGCAACTTTCCAAGCAGCAGCTGCGGATGCCGCAGCCAAAGCTGCTGCCGCCAAAGCCGCCCAAGATGCGGCACGGAAGGCTGACAGAGCCGCTGACGCCGCTTACTTCGCAGCAGCAAAAGTACACAATGCAGTGGAAGCTGACGAGGCAGGAAAAGTTGTAAAAAATGCCGCCCCAGGTGTCCAATTCGCGAAAGCGGCTGCTGTGAATGCTGCGAAGGTGCGTCATCGTTGCATGACTTTGGCTGCTGCACGGCATCGCCGACGACACTGGCATCTCACTTGCACTCCATGCGGCACCCAATGTTCACTTCCTCCCTGCCAGGCACAAGACCTCGCCCGCAAAACCAGTCGAGTTTTATATCACCCACCAGAACAGTTGATGACCCAATCCAGGACGGAGTTAAATTGGACATCGAGGGTCGACGCAGTTGCTCGCAAATTGTTTCGCGAAGCCGCAGTGCGAGCCGGTACGATTTCGCGTTGGTCGACAACTAACTGTATTTCTCGCTGACGTGCAACTATACTTTGTGGCATAGGGAGTCAACGCTTTGCACGCAGCGACTCGGAGCGAAGGAAAGAGTTCATTTTGCATCATGTTGCCTACGCAGCGGCTGATTTGATGAAACATGTCAAAAGAGAAAGTTCCAGGAAAGGCCTGACAACCAGCGCACAAATGCTATGGGCAGTGCAGAACGATGCCATTCGTACATTCGAGGTTGATCGCCTGGCGGCAGTCGAGCGCTTGAATACAACTTTTGAGGTGGGTTTGCGCCGTGATTATCCGCTTCTTGATGCGTGCTTGACGAACGGTGGCCTAACGATTTGTGTGACACCTTACCTCAGTTCCCCGGCACTGTTCCACTTGAAATAAAGTTTAGTGAGGGCGACGTGGTGTCCCAAGCACTGCCGTTGATGAAGCCCTGCGCCATTGTGACGGGGTTTCTGTCAAACTCAGGATCACTGCCGAAGGCTGGCATCCAGATTGGTGACGCACTGATGAGCGTAAATGACCAGCATTTCACCAATGAAGACGAATTGCATGCTATTGCAGCACAGAGTGCTTTGTTGAAGTTGAAAGTTGTACGTGGGTGTTGAGATGTATATTCTTGGGATGGGTGTTGCGCATGGATTGTACATGTGACTTTTATTACTGTCAACTGTGGTCAGGTGCGACTTGCTGAGATACCCATTGTTTCGGAGATGCAAGACCGTGCCATAGACAATCTTTTGGCCGATGCAAGGGTGGTTATAGAACAAAAGGCTTTAGGTCAATGGGCCAAAGACCACAATTATGCTCAAGATCCAACGAATGAACCAAAGGTCAAAGGCTCATCAAAGAATGGCCCAAGTTCGCTGGACATCGACTTGGTGGCACTTGGCGCTGTCGCTGTCACCGAAGAGACCGATGCTTTGACGTCGCCCGACGGCAATATTGCCGAACAAAGCAAGGACTCCGCAAGAAGCTCGAGCGGCGATTTGAGCCCAGCCATCGTGAGATCAGCGGCAAGTGAGAGTCCTTGCGGAGAGCACGATGTTGCATTACTGGAGGCCGTGGCTTCTTATGATCTTGACAAGCTCTTGCACGTTGTAAGTACAAACCGCTTGCGAGACCAACAGAGACGTTCTGCCGTCACATCATTTACCTATTCGCTGCAGGTGCTCGATCCAGACGTTTTTGCGCACTCTTGCCGTCCAGAGGTCCAGATACTCGCCGTTCTTGCCTTAGACGTACGTGGAAGCAAAAATCGGACGCATCCCGACGTTCGATTCTGACGGCAAATGTTTGGTTCCGCGTAGGTATTATCAACCATGCAGTCCCTTTGCTTTGCATTAGAATCCGGAGGACGACACGGTCACAATACGCTCGTGCAAAACATCCGGGTAAGTGGAGTCACTCATGTGCCTGATCAGATATGCGACTCTCACCTCCACGTCGGACGTTGTGTGTAGGTACGCATGGCGAACCTCATGGAGCTGTCTAACACTCAGCGCAACATTATTCCTGCCGATCAGCATCGTCCGGCGAAGCTCATACAGCCTCCACTTCATCAACACCACCCCGAGCTTGCACAGACAACCTCTGGAAGTGGCATTGCAGCCACAGAAGAGTGGCCGGAAGGAACAATGCCCACCGCAGGCGATCAAGATCCAACTGCCAATGGCGAGCCCACGCTGCACGTTCGGAGAGGACTGGCCATGGCCCGCCATGGCGTCGGACTCGAGGGAGCAGATGCGGCTTCCTTTCCGTCAAGTAACTTGACTTACAACAAAGATGGCGAAAGGCTGCTGGTACCAAGAGTTGGCGGGCACGAGTTGGGGCAACTGCGATTGGAACTTCTGCAACAGCGCCTTGGTTCGGGCAGCAATGCGTTGCTCACAGGCCCACTAGACAACAATAATCTTCCCGAATTGCGCATTGACGGTCATCTTGTCCAAGTCATCGCGGACCTCATTCATCGGCTGCAGAGCTCGACGAACAAAGTCTACATTGCGCTACGAGCGAACAACGAGACAGAAGCAGGTGATGATCCTGTGGCGCGCGCGCAGCTTGTTGAAGCGCTGGCGCTCTTGCAGCAATGTCGAAATCCGCTGCTTTATGTGGACAAGTTTCTGCGTGACTGTGAGCAGCCCATCTTGCAGGAGTTGGCGAACGCGTTAAGTGCCGCTGCTTCACACTCACGTGCGACGCTGGAAGCCACTCCGCTTTTGCTGGATGCAGCGGCCGCCATGCAGTCCTGTGCAAGACGCCTCAGGACCGAACGATTGACGGTGGCAACTCGGAACTTTTTGCAAAACGCACGACTTCAATTTGCTTCTTGCTGTCAAGCAAGGGACTGGGAGTTGTTGGGTGGATTGGTCCAGATTTACAAGTTACTTCGTTTCAGTGCCACTGGTGCAGGGTTCAACAGCGATCAAGACAAGGCAAAGATCTCTAAGGTACATCGTGCACCGTATGCCATGTTTTGTGTTTTAGCAAACTTGACGGGCGCAATACTTTTCTGTCCTAGGTGCAAGCCCACTGGAGAGGCCGGAAAGCTCGACGCAAGTTGCGCCTGGCCCGATATGAGCGTCAAGCTGAGGACCTCCATAATTTGTTCCAAGAAGCAGACAGGGATCAGAACGGCGTTCTGGATAACAGCGAACTCCTGCTATTGGCCTCCTCGTTTGCAAATCGAGCAACGGGAGGATGTGCCCCCGTCTCTGCTGCGCGATTGACGAAAACGATTGTGGACTTGTTTTCATCGACACGCGCTGTCGCCGATGGCAAAGTTACCAAACGAGAATTTGTCTCGATTTACAGAGCTCTTGTAGCTCCGGTAATTGAAGGAACGCAGCCATCATCGTGGGCAGGAGCCCTGCGTTCTCCACGCAGCAGACTACGCAGTGCACGGAATGGGCGGTCTTCGTTCAAAGCTGGCTCGGCACAATCAACCCCCAGGAGTGTGGGTAATTCCCCGCGAAGCGTCGAATCCGATACAGCTGGCAATGCCAATGGGCAACGCGACAACGTTGAAAGACTTCGACAATTTTTCTCAATGATTCAATCGCAGGACATTGTCAAGGTGCGTTTGTGATTCATCCCAATGCATCACTTCGATCTCTGATTCATGGGTCCGGGCTTTGTGACACAGCTACCCAAGCTCTCTGTTGGCAGTGTGGGCAGTCCCAAAGGCGGGGATGGCATTCGACGAGGCCTCTCGCGGTCGGCACTCGTCGACGAAGACAACGTCGACGACGCAGCTTTGCTGCAGTTGCGACAGTCCATCGCATGGGTGGCCTCAAAAACACGTTCGCTTCTTCGACGCGCTTTGGATAAGTTCGATGTACCACAGGTTGGTTTTTGTTGCGCTCTTTGAAGTGTCGTGATTGTTGTGCGAGCGGAGAACTGACGCAGGCTGCGCTTTGAACAGATTCAAGAAATTCTGAACTTCTGCGAAGAAGCCACTGCAACGGACCAAGCCGGGATTTCTTTGGAAGGGTCTCGTTTCTTGGCCCAGCGGGCCATTGATATTGCAAATGAACTTTCGAGCATGGACCAACTCGCAAAACGCTGGACTCCATCAGCATTTGTACATGCCAGAACCTCGCGACAATCTGTGATGGCATCGTGGATGCAATCCACTGCGCGTTCTAGTGGTACGATTGCGTCCACTGAACGGAGACTTGGTCGACGACGCAACCCACTGCCACCCATACCGTTAACGGTGAAAGCCAACGTGTTGCTGCCGGAACCAGAGCAAGAAGCACTGCTCAAACCACACATTGAAACTTTACGTGCTCTTGTGGACGATCCTCACGCCACATACGACTTCAATTTTCGTCCATTGACATCCACGGAACAATTATGCTCCCTGCTGCAACAATTTTGGGGCATTCGAGACGTCGTACTGGCAGACTTTGACCATGATCCAAACGCTGCGCGATCTCGGCAGTCAAACATTGGGCGTTGGCTTCTGGCGGGACAATCTGGCACTTTTGCTGCGGCTGTCAGCGGAATCGACAACTTTGCACGGGAGTCGGTGTTTGGGTTCGTGTAAACAGTTTCGATCTCTTGTCGTTGACACTGACACATGACGCGGAGATCAACCATGTGTCTGCTTGCGTAGGGCCACACACTTCCCACACCTCTTTGGTTTTATTCGGGCCTGCCGCCTGAAGTGTCAGCAACTGCTTGCGGCGATATCTCTGGAGAAGAGGTTGAGAGTTGCTGTTGATTCAACTACGTGTGATTTTGATCACCTGCTGGGACTTTGCAATTCAATCGATGCAAATGAGGTTTGTTGTGCGAGTGAAGCTTCAATCCGTAGCTGACAATTGTTTACCAGTTCCGCTGTGGTGTTTTCTATCCCAGGAAATCGCCAACATTCTTGATCCTGGCACTGTTGATCTGGCACGGAAGCGACTCGCGATATTCCAGCGCATCAAGCACAATATCGAAAGCCTCACCTCCGGCATAGATGCCACCCATAGTCATCCAGTCGATGACAATGACCCTGGCTGGAGTATAATTGAGAAACTGCGACCTCTCGACGTGGCAAATGTGGCTCGTCAAGTTCGAAGAGCTGCGAAAGCTGGCTTATGCGACAAGGTGGTGGCATTCGCGCGAAGGTGTTTGATTCGACATGCCTATCATACGAAGGCAATTGCTGCCGCTCTTAGTGCGAACCCACACGACGTGGACTATCACGTATTATCCCGCATTCGATGGGCTGCAGCGCTGAGCGGCTGTATTCATCCCGCGCTGAGTGCTCTTGAGAGCTTGACCAGGGTTCGGCGCATCATTAAACACCAGTACCTCAAGTGCCGCAAGTTTGTCCCCCATAAGTATGCTCGCCGGCTGCGCGAGTGCATCAGTACAGCACAGGAGTGGACACAGCGGCACAGTAGCCGGACTGCTGACGGTAGCGCGCCGATTTCCAACGGCGTCAACTCCCGAATGGCGCAGATTTTGGTTCAAGAGTGCCAACTTCTGTCAGTCGCTCTCCGCGACGAGCAATTAGAACTTTCTTTCGTGCAGCTAGCCACCCCACGCGCCGCTGGCTTTGCATCGTCACTAGCTGCTCGGAAGCATTCACGAGGATTAATCGGCTACAGAGCAAACGCCGTCCTCTACGAACATCTACTGCGACAAATCGAACTGATCGTGGCCGAGGCCCTCCGGTTGGGTGATTGGCCATTGCTATTTTCTCTGCGGGAGGGTATGGAAACCCTTCGTTCGGCGTTCGGCGATAGACGCTTGAGAGCTGCGCTCGGCACTGACATCCAACAGTATCTTGATCAACTTCGAAGTGTCACACTCCACGATGTTCAACCACTTCCCAAGAAGAAAGGTGCAAATCAGAATAATCACGTTGACGCATCCACGGCAGCGTTATTCTCGCCGCTGACATATCATGTGCACAGTGCAGCCATCGTTGACCAAGAGCCCCAGGCGACATCCTCCAACCAGACTGACAGTGCTACACCTCGATCGATGACGAGTTTCAACAAGTTTACTGTCGTGATTGATGCTGCGCTTTTAAGGCAACCCTTGACACACTCCCCACAAAAGCAATCGACTACTGATGAACAGGGGCGTGCACCCGCACCCACTGGCAGTGTGAAACCACAATTGGATTCCGAGTCTGACAGTGTTGACGAGGACATCGATCAGGATAGCTTCGATTCCTGGGAAACAGGGAATCTTCTGCAAGCAAACGCCCAAACCAAGAGTGACGATATAGATGAAGAAGCTTCCGTTGCCTCGACTGAATCATCAGGTTCTTTTTCATCCGTCTACAAACAACCTAATTTTGCGTCACTGATAGAATCTGCCAACAAAGCCGCGGCGACGAGCGAGGATGCTGATTCCGTTCATGACGAGATTACACAGTTGTCGTCGCCTCATTTGAACAACGAAGCAGAGCCAGCATCTGCCGGCGAACTTGTTCAAGACTCACTGCGACTTGATTTGAAGCAGACGAACATTGCTGCGCCCAACTCCAACCGACAGTCCCCGCGTCCTACAGCACGGGACAACAAGCACACCACTTCTGCCCCAAAGCCATCGAAGTACGAGGCACCATTTTCTCCGGAGTGTACGGATTTGAAACCTCCTGCTGGCAAGCGGTGCTCAGTGACTTTGCATACCTATCTAGTCCGAAACAAGATCAAGGCAGTGCCTGGAGCTGTGCCGGCGGTGGACCGATCCCCCAAGGAAAACGTTGTCGATCCGCGCTCCAGCAGCGATGAAGATGCGCAAGACGGCAATTCGTCACCGACCGCATCGATATTGGTAGGTCAAGCGGCCGCTGTGTCATTGAGGACGCAAGATCAATTGCAGTCACATCCGCTTGTGTTACCGGACTTCGAGGTTCTCGCCTCGTGCTCCTGCACACTTTCGAGCGGAGCTGCCGCAACCGGACGCATGAATTTGTTGGCTCAAGAAGCAGTGCTTTCTGTTCCGCAGAGTGAAGATATGGACAATAGACCTGTCTTCGCAATTGTGCACATTGGACACCCGGACTACACGATGCAACATAGTGCATATGATAACCAGGAAAAGCCATTCGCTCCACGTTTTGCAGTGGCAGTGCGTGTACGAGTGGTGGCAGCTTCGGCTGCTCCGTTGTGTCTGCGAAAGGTGTCCACACCATGGCGCTATCACGCCCGATGGACAGGCCATGCCACGGGCTCTGCATGTGGCGGGCCTCGTATTGTGACTCGTTCCAAATCACGCAAACGAGCGAGTGATAGCAAATATAAAGGTGGCCATGTGTCTACCAGGCTGTCGACGCCCCGCACTGGGGAGCAGGGAAAGGGGCATTCACGCGTTGTGCGTGAAAGCCCAAGGCCACGCAAACGTCGGAAAATGGTGTCGAAGACGTGGTTTGAGAACCCGCAGCTTCGGCTGTGCGTGTTGTCTGAGTTCGGACCTCGTGTCGTGCACGTTGCCATAGTGCAGCGCCTCCGGGTCAAAGTGCGGCAGGGCTCTAAAGCACGTCGTCATGGAAAGCGCGGAGTAGAATCGCCAGTGCCCGGTTTGACGTCAAGCCCGGGCAGAAGCATCAGCATTGCCGCAGAAGACGGGTCAAGCTCGGCGTCGCTCGTGCGCGGTGGCTCCAGCGGCAAAGGAAGCGGACTCACGATCTGTGTGAACAAGCCGACACTGAAGTTTGGAACTGCCACAGCAATCGCAGCACACGCCGTCAGTCAATACTTTGACATTATTTACGAGTCGCAGCCAAGCGATGGCATCACCAAAACGACGGTTACCACAACGCGCGTGGCAACCGGAGCACACAGCAAGGTTCTCCGCGACATTCGCGATCGCAAACATTCCGGTGGCGCGAGTGGCGAGCGTGTTGACGTCGTGGAGGAGCGTGAAATTTGTACCATTTTGTCGATTCCGACGAGGAAACACGAGGGACAGGATGATTCTTCGCGATCGACTTTGTTTGCTGGTTGTCGTCTTTTCCCGCTGTTCGTGGTGCCGCACGCCCGCGCCGGGGTGTCGTTTGATTTCGACGTGCAGGTGTACGCCTCCGAGGATCTGGGGCTGGCAGAGGTCAAGTTACTCGACCGCGACCTCAATTCCACTTGCCACGAATACTTCGTGCATGGGCAGTCATAGCTCAGTCTCTTGGCTCACTCCCGCTACTTCCCAGCCGCACATTCGTGCAAGTGCTCATGGGCCATGGCCATTGGGATGATTCTACTGCCGTACTTCTTCGACATGTCGTTTCCATGCTGTGCTTCCCTCCTTCCTGAGTCATACATTGAAATGCTGAAGCTTCTTCTGTGTTAGCTTCCACGCCGTCTTCAACTTCCAACGTAGGCCGATTGCCCGCATCCTGCGCATACTACCTCAAAGCTAATAAGTGGACGGAAGGTTTTCCCGCTTCGGCGGTAATAATTGATCAGCCAGTCGACACTTCAACGAAACATTGATTCCGACCACTTTTCATCGAGACTGTATAGAGACTGTAATTGTTATCATGAGAACATTGCCAACATCTTCAAAAAAAGGTGACTTCAAATTAAGAATGGACACTTTACAGGTCCGGAGGATGATTGAATTGGCTCCGGGCTGGGTGGTTTCCGTTCAATCCATCACCTGAACAACTTTTTCATGCAGTTCCCGGGTAGTTGTGTAATTGTGTTGAATGAAACTACGAGTACTGTGTATTGTAACAGCATGGGTTCCGAATACTCGAACACTCTATCCGAAAAGCAAAGAGTGCAGCGCTTGAGATCTAGGGGAGAACGAACGGTGTTGCATGTTGCTAACTACCCGGGTAATGAGACATAAATGGGGCAATGTTGTACGCGGAGTGACTGAGTGAGTGACAGTTGGTTGGTTGTTGTTAGTGCGTGCACCACCCATCATCATCCACACCGACCATCGTGCAATGCTGGAACCCGTGCACCCTTTCTTTCGAATGCTCCGATAGTAATGCTTATTTGTAGATGCATTTCGAGTAATGCATCAACGTACGAACACGGCTATCTAC
>Ga0213839_1002285_pt1 | contig 10903 bp, 7 predicted proteins | sample SWPATP21_FD_160075 | JGI IMG/M metagenome (GOLD analysis project Ga0213839, IMG submission 160075) | Coastal seawater microbial communities from Marineland, Florida, United States - SWPA TP2 #1 | ecosystem: Environmental > Aquatic > Marine > Coastal | place: USA: Florida | collected 2016-08-14 | reverse complement strand
ACTCTGTACCTGAGTGGTTGCAGGGCCGTCAGGCGGGTATGGAGCAGCAGTATGACATTGTGTTTATGGATCCACCGTTCCGACAGGGACTCGCGGCCCCATGTTGCGACTGGCTGGAAGAGAAAGGCCTGTTGGCGGCGGAAGCGATGATCTATGTCGAAACAGAATCTGACCTTACTGCTGTGATGGCGCCCGATCATTGGCACCTGCACCGGGATAAAAAAGCGGGGCAGGTGCACTATCAACTGTATATGCGTAATCAGGAGAGCTGATCCAGACGCGGGTCTGGCCGCTCTTTAACGGCTTATCCCCTTCAGATAGCCCTGAATAATCTGTTTAGCCTGGGAGTGATCACGGCAAAGTGGAGGGGAGGTGAGCGAGGCGTTGATCAGGCCCTGCACCAGAATCATCAGATTATCGGCCAGCAGATCCGGTTTGTGTTTGGGTTTGCTGCGCAGCTGTTTTTGTTTACGGGCTTTTTTAATCAGCTTGCTGAGTTGATCGTGCCATTGCGTCCGCTCCTCATGGAGCTGGGAGGACAGATCCTCCAGTTCAGCGCAGCGTTGGGGTGCCTGATGAAAAGTGCGCCAGCAGCGTTGCCAGGTTGGGTTCTCTACGACCAGACTCACCCATTCCGACAGGTAAATAGTAATCGCACTCAGAGCGTCCTGGCGAGCTGCCTGTAACTGATCCAGAAACAGTGTGTTGAGCGGTAAGCGTCGCTCCTGATACAGGCTGGAGACCAGATCATGGCGGTTCTTAAAATGCCAGTACAGTGCGCCGTGGGTGACACCCGCACCCGCGGCAACTGCTTTGAGACTGGTTTGACTGATCCCCTGCTGGCTGAACATTTCCAGTGCGGTGTCCAGCAAAGCCTGCTTGGTTTGTTCTGCCTGTTCTTTGGTGCGTCTGGCCACATTCCCTCCTGTTATGTACTGCCGCAGGTGGTGTATATGAGACCCTATATCACGACTGCTACACCACCTTGCACTATGCTACCGCAATTGCAGAAGCTCCCTGTTACGAACAGATTAAGGTTAACAGTATATGACAAAGTCATTACTTTACCGGGAGTGCATCGTCCAGGTAGAAGCGGCCTTGCAGGCGTTTAAGTTGCTCTGTGGTAATCCCCTCGGGCAGTTTAAAGCGAGTGGTAAAGCGCTGCCCGCCACGTAGCTGACCTTCCAGATGCGATACCGTGCGCAGAGTTTTTTCGCCTTGCTTGATCATCAGTCCCAACACAACCTGTTTGATCTGCGGGCCTTCGGTGTAGCGCCATGTGGTTTCCAGCGTTGTATTGTTGTACGCACGGGTTTGTTCCAGCTTCAGACGTGCCTCAATCGCTTTAACAAAGCCTGCATGGGCCTGCTGACGGCGTGCTTCCTGTTTTGCTGTTTCGTGCTGAACATAGGCGCCTAGTGCGGTACCCAGCAATGCTTGCAGGCCTCCGCCTTCACCCGCTTGCGCGCCTTGTTGCTGCTGCCAGAGCACGTTATTTTTCAGTAAAGCGGCATATTGAGGGTTTTGTTTGCCGGGTTTGTAGTACTGCTGCACTGCTTGTCCCACTTTGGCTGTTTCCGCGCGACGTTCGGCATTTACCGGGTGATCGTGGGCAAAGAGGGCGCGGGCATTACCCTGTAACTTAAACTGGCGTTCCCAGATGCGGCTGGCCGCCATTGGGTCGTAGCCGGAGAGGGCGCTGTAGAGAATGCCAATGCGATCTGCTTCGCGTTCGCTTTCATGGGTGAATGCCGCCTGATAACCACCTTTACGTGCGGACTTGGAGCCGGTGAGGGCGCTTAGCTGTGCATGGCTCTGGCGCTCAAACACGTGGTTGGCAACGGTATGCGCAATTTCATGACCGATTACTGCCGCCAGTTCAGCGTCACTTTTCAGCTCCTTCATCAATTGCAGATGCACGACAATATAAGTCCCGCCCGTAGTGAAGGCATTAAAGCTGTCACGGTCGATCAGAATAGGACGCCAGCGCTCGTTGCGCAGATGACTGATGGTGTGAATACGATCGAAGACTTTCACCAGACGGTAGTACTGGGTGCGATCCAGTGCAGCATCGGTTTTTCGGCCAGCTTGCTTCTCTTTGGCCAGCATCTGCTCGACATAGGCGTTGCCCTTAGCGATCTGTTCGGAGCGTCCGGCAAAGCTCAGACTGCGTTGACCGGTCACCCTGTCTTGCTCGCTGACAGCATCGGCGACGTTGTACAGACCTTTGTCAATTTCCTGCAGTGTCTGACAGCCGCTAAGCGCGATGAGTAGTGCACTTAACCCCAAAAATCTGACTATCCGTTGCATCAGAAATACCCTTACTTAATATATATAAATTGCATAAAAATCAGGTTTTTTATTCCTGATATAAATCAAATCATTCCATTATAGTATTTGTGCGACCCATCCAATTCAGCTAACATGCCGCAAATGCAAGATTGCTAATATTTGATCAGATACTGTACCCCCACGGGGAACCTATGAACATCGCTGTATACCCAGGAACTTTTGACCCTATCACGAACGGGCATTCCGACTTGGTTGAACGTGCGTCTAAGCTGTTCGACAAGGTTGTCGTTGCTATTGCAGAAAGCCCTAAAAAGCAGCCCATGCTGCCGCTAGAGACGCGTACCTCTCTGGTGTTGGACGTGGTAGGACATCTCGATAATGTGGAAGTCGCCGGCTTTGATTGCCTGTTAGCGGATCTGGTTTCTGACCATAATGCTAACATTATACTGCGTGGTTTGAGGGCAGTGTCCGATTTCGAATATGAGTTTCAGTTGGCTAACATGAACCGTCAGTTAGCCCCTCAGGCTGAGAGTATCTTCCTGACACCTGCGGAGCACCTGTCGTTCATCTCGTCGACGCTGATCCGTGAAATAGCCACATTGGGAGGCGACGTGAGCAAATTTGTGCATCCCACTGTGGTAGACGCCCTGAATGAGCATCTGGGCCATTCATAACTCTTTTGAATCAGTGAGGTAGCCATCATGGCATTGATCATTACAGATGAGTGCATCAACTGTGATGTATGTGAACCGGAGTGCCCGAACGAGGCGATTACTCCAGGGGATGAGATTTACGAGATCGAACCATCCAAATGCACCGAGTGTGTGGGTCACTACGACACGCCGCAGTGTGTGGAAGTGTGTCCGGTAGACTGTATCCCTAAAGATCCGGATCACGTTGAGAACGAAGAACAGCTGATGGAAAAATATAAGCGCCTGACCGCTTAATAACCATCTGTTTTCATTTGAAAAAGCAGGCCTATGCCTGCTTTTTTTATACCTGAAATCCGGTCGTCAGACGTCTACAATAGGGAATCTGTGTAAGGTTTGATTCTGCTTTGATGTAGTTCAGGTTGTCTGCATTAAAAATAAGGTGTTCCACTGAATCTGGCCTAGACTATTCAGGTGCAATTGTTAGTTCTCTAAGATGGATCGAATCATGTCAGACGCTGTACAGGCTGCAATGCCCGATAGTTCAAGGACTCTTTTTGTTATCTCCGAGCGTACTTCATTTCCGCAGGAGCTGGGATTGATGTTGCCGAAGGGACAGGACGTTGTGCCGTTTGGTGATGGAAGTGCGGGAGATGATTGCCAGGAGCTACTGATCCTGATCGATTGTGTTGGCTTGCGCTGGACACAGGTGACCAAAGAACTGATGCAATTGCAGCAAAAGGCCTCTGAAGCGATGGTCGCCCTGTATGGTGTGGGGGCCAGTCAGGATGTGGCTGAAGCGCTGAAGTGGCCGGTACTCTCTGGAATTTTTACCGATGACATGGAGGCAGCTGTGGTGCGCAAAGGTTTGCAGGAACTGCTGGCAGGCCGCTATTGGTTTTCCCGCCATCAGATGAATCAGCTGGCCAGTTTCCGTCAGGCACCTAAAGTCCCCGCGTCTGAAGCGATTGAGGCCTTAAGCCCGCGTGAGATGGAGGTGTTGAATCTCACCTCACAGGGGAAAAGTAATGCTGACATCGCCAAGAGTCTTTTCCTTAGTCAGCACACCGTCAAAACCCACCTTTATAACCTGTACCGTAAGATTGGCGTCGTGAACCGCACGCAAGCGGTGCACTGGTATCAGGAACATATCAGCTAATCGGTCTGATTCCTCTCTGGAGAGATTTGTTGTCGCGCAGGTGTTTAATCTGCGCTGTTTGAGCTGCGTTTCGTGTTGTCGAGTGCAGCGAGGAAAAGTACCTCACTGCTGCTCCATCTATTAGTTCTTTTCTTTATAACCCGTTTATTGTTCCAGCCAGAAGATAACCCGGTCATGTCCGCGGAAGCGGCCGTAGGTGGCGGTGGCGGATGGGTTAACGTTGTAGCTACCGCTGCCACTCCAGTTAAACTCCAGCCAGGCTGGTACATCAATGGTGGTGTTGATCGCGGCGGTATTGCCCGCACCTGGCACACCATTGCTGCCCTTACCAAAGGTCAGCGATGATTTGCCCGCAACAACTTCACTGGCATCCACTTGCATATCTGTACGGCCGCTGTAGATCTGGATATTGGTCAGGACGCCGGTACTCATATTCGCGCTTTGGGCATCTGAATCATCATCCACCACGCTAAGCTGGATCTTGCTGTTGTCGATCGGGGTACAGCTGTCGTCGGTATTAAGCTGATACTCACTGCCATCGTAGTACTGAATCTCCAGCGGCAGGGTAAGTGGTTCGGTTTCCGGGCCAACGGTGCTGAGTATCTGCATACGTCCGAAACGTAACTCTGTTTTACCCAGGCTGGCGTGGTCGTCCTGATTGCCGGCATCGGCGTCCAGATCCAGGTCGAAACTGTTCAGCGTTGTATCGCCATCATCAGGTGCAATGGCAACATGCAGGTCGGTAATCGGCGCTTCGTGGGTGCTGTTTCGTTCCAGCATTAATGTGCTTGGAATGGTCAATTTGCCTGCGTCAGCGTGGTTTATCTCTGGCCAGTTTAGGGTGCCTGTCGGTAGCTTCTGGCGCGTGTTATTGCGATAGTCTGTCTTGCTACCAGTGCCAGGAATATTCACCAGCTTCATATTCAGCTGACTACGGTTGGTTAGCTTGTCGAAGCCCCCAACGTAGTTTTGTGTGATATCGCCAGCAACGTTGCGGGCTGTCAGTGTGGCGCTAGCGCTGAAGTTTTCGCTCAGATACGTAAACGTGCTATCCGGGTTACAGGTCAGGTCACTGCGGTTGGTCAGACTCTTGCTGTCCAGCGTAAAGTGATCGGGATAAAAGCGCCCTAGCACAGTGGTCGCATTACTGATGGTTTGGCCGTGATATTTAGGTGGCTTGGCTGTGATCTCAAAGACCCCCACTTCGTTGATGCTCTGATCAAATGGGTGCTTGCCATCTTTGGTAATGCTGACTTTTGCTGTAGTCATGGCCGGAGTAACGTTGGTCAATGGTGCCAGTAGCTTCAATGTCAGATCAATATCGTTAAGCTGGAAGTTAGGGGTGACGGCGTTATCGCAGAAATCGGCGTCCTTATCTTTCTGCCAGAGTCGTCCTGATATCTCCATTGCAAAGTTTTTACCTGCGGCTGTAAACGCAGAACAAGTCGCATTTTTTGCTGCACAGCTAGCCTTAGTGTCGGTGGCTTTCAGGCAGAGACCTGCCGGTTTCACCACGTATTCGTTGCTGCTGCCCTTGATCCAGGCTTTTTTGCTGGTGCCCGGAATAGAGACTTCGGCGGCGGCCAGCAGCTTGATTTTGCCCGCATCACGGAAGGTATTGGTAAAGTCTGCGATACCGTTTTCGTTGAATTTGAGCGAGACTGCTGTGAATTTATCGGCTTTTGGTAGGCTGCCGGTGGTGCCAAGCGTACCTGCGTGAATGGTGGTTGAGTCTATATCCGCCAAGCCGCTGTTGTTGCTGCAGGTGGCAGGATCAGTACAGCTATAGGCAAAGCCAATGTTCACGTTGTCGGTTGTCTTCAGCGCGACACACCGACCGGTATCGGCATCGGTCTGAATGGCACTCAGCGTAATGCTCTCACTTGCTTTACCTGCTATTTGAGGGGCTATAGCGCTAAAGCGGAAGGCTGCATCGGCAAACTCGATGGTCTGGTCTTTATCTGCATCGGTGCGTAGCTCGGTAATATCGTCACCATCGATCAGGTTAATATTGATCGCCGAGGTGGTTGGTGTTGTGCGTAGCATGTTCAGCGTGATGCTGGAACGGTTGCCATCAAAGGTGTAGGGGTTGCCGGGCAGAACATTCTTATCGCCGTCTTTTATGGTCCAGCCGTCGATGGTTTGCGATGTGGTAAGGGTAATTTTTGTCCCGGCGGCCGGCTTTACCGGATCACCTTTGTCATCGTAGGCGGTAATGGTGATCTCACCGGTTTCACAGGTGAGGGCCGGTGTTGCTGCCACACTGATACCGTAGTGGTCGACCTGATCGCCAAGCAGACAAACAGCATCGCTGCCATCCCAGCGCTTATCGTTGGACTGATTATCAAAAATAGTCGCGACATGGCCGGCGTTCAATACCATTGGGAAGACCACCAGTTCATCCAGCAGTCCCTGGTAGTATCGCGCAGTTGAGCTTGGAGTGGTTTCTAAGCGCCCGAGGCTACTGAAACTGTTGCCGATAACGCCGGCGGTGCTGGTGCCTTCTTTGTTCAGTGCACCGTCGATAAAGATCTGATATTTACCGTCGCTGGCGTCACGGGTCAGGACGATGTGATGCCATTGGTCGTCGTTAACCGCACGGGTTGATTTACTGCTTCCATCGTTACCAACGGAGATACCAATACGGCCGCTGCTATCCAGCCAACCCCAGAAGATATCGTCGGTGCCACCACGCTCTTCGATCCCCGCGACAGCAGGGGCATTCCAGGCCGAGTTAGAACCGCGTTGTGTGGTTTTCAGCCAGAAACTGAGGGTCGCAGTGCCTTTCAGGATCTCGGAGAAGTTATCGATTTGCAGATAGTCATCAACGCCGTCAAATTCGGCTGCCCGGCAGACCTGGCCCTCCTTGAGGGTACTGGCACCATTGATCGCGCGGCCGTCGTACAGGCTTTTTTCGCTGCTATCTTCGGCTTCGTCAGGGCTACCGTTCCATTTTAACTCGTCAAAACGCAAATCCGCTGCGGCTTCAGGTTTGCCGTTTTTACAGACTTTAACTTCGACGTAGTCAAATTCAATGGTCTCCTGGTCTGAACCGAAGCAGCAATCGTCTCGCCCGTTATCAGGGTAAACGCGAAAACGCAGGCGTGTGTCTGCTGCACGTACTTCGTTCAGGCTGGTTGAGAAATCCTTGGTGGTGCTCCTGTCCATATTGGAGAAGGTATGGATGGTGGTATAGGTATTGCCGCCATCGGTTGAGGCTTCAACGATCAGCTTATCGTCCCGATCTACAGAGCTGCTGGTACGGTAGTTCAGGTTCAGCGTGGCTTTATCGTAACCAGCGGCGTTGAACCGGCGCTCAATCCAGTTGTTATTGGTGTAGTTGTTTTTACCGGTGATGCTCAGGCGGCCAGAGCCATTAATGAAAATATCACCCCGATGGAGACCGTTGCCGTCGCGGTCGTATTCACGCCAGTTGGCGAGCCAGTTCAGTGTACCGTCGTTGTTGTCGACACGTACCTGGCTGAAGTTGTCACGATAGGTTTCACAGATCTCTACCCCGTTACAGTCGGGTGCCGGACGCGCTGTACCATCCTGATTTTTCTTGGCTTTTTCGTTGTCGTGTAGGTTTTTGGCATTCTGGGCGCTGAGGGTTTTATCGTAAAACTTCAGTTCGTCCATCAGGCCTTCGTAACTCTGGGTAGATGAGAAGCTGCCGCCGTAGCTGTCCTGCTCTTGCCCCAGAATAAAGGCGTTACGGGTAACGGAGAGTGCAGAGGAGCCCAAACCTGTTTCACACTCCTGCAGTTCGCCATCGACGTACAAACAGCCTTTGTTACCCTGGCGGGTGATCAGGAGATGGTGCCACTGGTTGTCGGTGAGGGTTTTGTTGCTATCGAGATTGACGTCGTCGTCCTGTACCTGCATACGGATACGGCGATTGTTGATCAGGTAGATCTCCAGCTCATCATCGTCAGCGTTGGAACCCAGTGCTTGCATGATCTCTTGCTGGCTTTTACTCACCGGTGTTTTTATCCACAGCGCGATGGAGAAATCATTCAGACCGTGCACTAAGGTGCGGGGCAACGAAACGTAGTCCTGAGTACCATCTGCACTCAGGTCCAGTGCATTACCAATCACGCTGACATCTACGGTATCGGCATTACGCGGTTGTGCGTCGTAGGTCTCTTTTTCATCTTTTAATACGCTCTCAACGGTACATTCGTCAAAGCGGTATTCTGCAATGGGTTCCGGTAACGGTTGAGCTCCGCCTGCACAGATGCCTCCAAAATCGGCTCGCTCCAGCGCTGCCTGATCAAATTCCACCCGCGGGTTGGATGATTTCAGGCGTACCTCTTTGCCGCTGATAGCGCCTTTGAGGAATGAGCCGTGCCCCAGCTCTACTTTTTCCTGGCTATAGACAAACGCCTGTACGTTGTCGGTGTGTTTAAACTTAACGTCGTCCTCAGCAACAATCAGCAGCTGCTCCGGCTGGCCGCCTGCATTGATATCACCGCGGCCATCGGACTCAAACTTATCCACAAACATGCGTACCACACCGGAGGAGGGCAGGCGGATTTCGGAGTCCCACTTCAGTTTGACCTTGTCAGACACATAGTAGTCACCGGCCTGAAGAATCAGGCGGGACTGACCTTTGAGTTCGATCTCTTTGTATGTGCCGGGCGGCAGGGTCAACTGCCCTTTATAGGCCACTTCGATTTTGCTGCCGCCGGAGCGGAAATCGTCGAAGTCGAGCTTCTGGGAGGGTGAGAAGCTCGCAGTACAGGTGGTGCTGCTGCAGCTCACACCGCCGGAATTGTCGTCGATCTCAACGGCATCAACGATATTGTCCGGGCTTTTCAGGAGCTTAGCGCCCCAGTCAAAACGTACTTCCCCTTTATCATCGTGGCTCTGTACACCATCCGGCCAGATAGCTGCGCAGCCACCGGCAGCTGGCGGTGGTGGGGGAGGTGCACTGCCACCGCCACATAACTCACCAAACTGTGCGTTGGCAGCTGCGGTTGCCTGGTAGTTTATGCGCGCGGAGGAGCTTTTTAATTGCAGCCGCTTTGCGCTCACTGCGCCAATAACGGTAGCGCGATTGTAGAGACGAACGCTCTCTTTTGAATACACAAAGCCGGTAAATTCGGTCGAGCTGTAGAGGTCAACATCACGGCGGGCATAGACAATCAGCTGGCTGGCATCGCCGCCGGGGTTGATGGTGGAGTTGCTGTCAAAGCGGGCGCTGTTTTTTACCAATAAACGCACGGCATCGCTGCCGCCCAGGCGAATCTCAGCGTTATCCCCGATCCGAAGTGCCCCACGAATGCGGTACTCCCCGGGCATCAGGGTGGCGCGGGCGCGACTATGCAGACGGATATCGTCGTAGTCACCGGGGTAGAGGGTACGGCTTTCGTTAAAGCCGATATCAACGTCGTTATTGTTGTTGGGGAAGTTGTTGAAGTCTACCGGGTTGGCAACGGTATTGGTTTTGCTGCAATTGACGCTGCCACAACTGTCACCACCGGAACGGTCGTCGAGGCGGCGGGTTTCCAGGCGGTTGTCGGGGCTGCCGAGAATTCTGGCACCCCAGTCCAGCCTGATCTCTCCACCGTTACTGTTGCTTTGTGCACCGTCGGGAAATACAGCGGTACAAGCCGGTGGGGCGGATTCTGCCCATGCGCGTGATGCGCTGAGTATGCTGAAGAGACACAGCCAGAGGGTGACTTTAAACCAACAGAATACAGCCTTTACGTTCATAGTCCTGATCCAGCTTTTCAAACAACATCTCCCGAAAAACGAACTAACAGGATAGACCCGATTACCGTGGTTTTCAGGTGTATCGCCGCAGGATGACTTCTTATATGCGCTGGATCAGGATATCGGCCGCGGCGCTTAAAGTTTGATCGCCAGCGTATTTAAACCAAACTCTTCGTCCAGACGGGCGCCAATGACGTTACCGTCTGCCAAATGGTGTGCGTACTGCATATGCAGGCAGCGTACTTTGTCCCACTGGCGTATGCCGCCAATGCCATATTGGTTAAACAGGTCGCTGAAGCCCAGTTCTTCAATGCGGGCTTTATCTTCATCGCGCATCAGTGCCCAGCGGAGTTCTACATAAGAGAGCTGGTTGGCCAGATAGGCTGCGCGCAGGTCTTCGTTTTGCTCTAACTCGGCTTCAATCTGTTTTACCCAACCTGAGGTCTCAATCTCGGCAATGGCCTGGTACAGGTCTTTGGAGCTGAGCCAGAACAGGGTAGGGAATGGTTGGTCTTCGACCAGTGAGCGCATCTGCAGGACCAGCGGGACCCCTGAATCGGTGGCAACCGCCACGCCCGCAAGACCGCGGGGTTTACGTCCGAGTTGTTGTTCAATCAGTTCGAGTTGCTGTGCAGTGGGTTCTGACATGAATATTCCGCGTTTCGTTAATCTATGTTGTTATCGTTATGGCGTTACACGTTGCCGTACTCTTCGCCGACACCTAACCAACGGCGAATCATTGGCTCTACGTGTTGAGGGTAGCCTTGCATCTGACCGGCCACGTGTTTAACACGGCTCAGCAGGTCAGCATCCCGTTGAAGGTCGGCAATTTTAAACTGCATCATACCGGTCTGACGGGTGCCAAGCACTTCGCCGGGGCCGCGTAGTTCCAGATCTTTTTCGGCAATTTTGAAGCCGTCTGTTGTATCGCGCATCACCGCCAGGCGTTCACGCCCTTGTTTAGAGAGCGGTGCGTGGTACATCAGCACACAAAAACTCTCCACTGAACCACGGCCGACACGGCCACGCAGCTGGTGCAGCTGGGCAAGACCCAGGCGTTCCGGGTTTTCGATGATCATTACGC
>Ga0213839_1002283_pt1 | contig 10908 bp, 9 predicted proteins | sample SWPATP21_FD_160075 | JGI IMG/M metagenome (GOLD analysis project Ga0213839, IMG submission 160075) | Coastal seawater microbial communities from Marineland, Florida, United States - SWPA TP2 #1 | ecosystem: Environmental > Aquatic > Marine > Coastal | place: USA: Florida | collected 2016-08-14 | reverse complement strand
CTCGTCGGAGAGCAGCGTGAGCTCGTGGAGGGCCAGCCCGGGCTCGTCCTCGGCCAGGGCCCATGCCCGGTCGAGGGTCAGCTGATCGAGCCGTCGGCGCTTGTCGGCGCGCAGATCGGCCGCATCGGCGCGGGCCACCTCGGTGGCCTGGCGCTGCAGCTGAACCTGGTGGGTCACTCGGCTGATCCCGACGACGGCGAGCAGTGCGCCGATCACCAGCACCGTGCCCAGGGCGAGCGGCAGGGGGTGCGCCCGCACGAAGCGAGCGACGCGCTCGCTGGCCGTGTAGCGGTGGCGAGAGACCGGGCGCCCCTCGCGGAACCGCTCGATGTCAGCGGCGAGGGCCTCGGCGCTCGGGTAGCGCTCGGCGGGCTCGCGGGCCATCGCCACGGCGACGATGGTGGCCAAGTCGCGGGGAACCTCCGGCTCGAGGGCGTCGATCTCGGGAGGGGGGCCGGCGACCACCGCGGCCAGCGCGTCGTGGCTGTCGTGGTAGGGCGACCGGCCCGTGATCACCTGGTAGAGCACGGCGCCGAGCGCGTAGATGTCGGCGCGCTCGTCGACGGCCTGGCCGGCGGCCTGCTCGGGAGGCATGTAGGCGGGGGTGCCCACCACGGAGCCCACCTGGGTGAGGCTGTTCGAGTGGTTGACGACGAAGCCGTCGCCCAGGTCGGTGGATTCCTCCACCGTGTCGAGGTCCTTCGCCAGGCCCCAGTCGATCACCACGGTCTCGCCGAAGTCGCCGACGAGGATGTTGTCGGGCTTCAGGTCGCGGTGGGTGACCCGCTGGTTGTGGGCGTAGGCCACGGCGTGGCACACGTCGACCACCGCCGGCAGGAGGGAGAGGCGTGCGGGGAGGTCGGCGCAGGCGGCGATCCGCTCCTGCAAGGATTCGCCGTGGACCAGCCGCATCGCCAGGTAGGGGCTGCCTTCGTCGTCGTCGCCTCCGTCGTAGACGGGCACGATGTTCGGATGCTGCAGGCGCGCTGTGAGCAGGGTCTCGCGGCGGAAACGGGCGGTGGCCGAGGTGGACGAGTGCAGCAGCACCTTGACCGCGACCTCTCGGTGCAGCGCCCGGTCGTGGGCGACGTGCACCCGGCCCAGGCCTCCTCGGGCCACCTCGGGACCCAGGTCGAAGCGGGCGGTGTCCCCGGCGGGGGTCTCCTCGCCCTGCGGGTGCTCCAGGCCGTCGAAGGTGGCGTTGTCGTCTCGGGTCGACACCCCGAGAGTGTACGAGGGCCCGGTCGCTACTTCTTCTCTTCTTCCTTGATGCGCTTGTCGACCCCCGCCAGCTCGTGGCAGCCCGCGCAGGTCTGCAGCATGTCGCCGAACGCCCCGCTGCGCTCGTCCCAGGTGTCGGCGGCCTCGGCGCGGGCCACGATGGACTCGAACACCTGCATGGCGTCGAAGAGCTCCTGCCGCGAGTCGAGATCGATGGGGGGAACGGCGCCCGCGAGGCCCAGCTGGTAGGCCTTCTCGTGGGGCGTGACCAGACCGATCCACATGTACATCGCCGCCACGGCGTGCTGCTCGGTGGGCGGCAGCAGGGGCAGGCCCTCCATGCCGCTCGGTCTCGGCCCGACCCCGCCCTCGACGTGGCAGGTGGCGCAGGTGCGGGCCAGCTTGGCCACCTCGGGCCCGCCGCAGTCGAGCTTCTTGCACTTGCGGATGATGTCGGCCTGATCACGCACCGGCTTGGGCACGCTGGCGCGCTCCCACAGCGACTTCGCGTGCTTGCGCGCACCCTTCATGTCGTCGACCGCCACCGAGAGGAAGGTGTAGGAGGCGGCCTCGAAGTGACCCACCATGCCCGGGTTGTCGTCGGCTGGCTCCTCCCCTTTGCCGCCGGCCAGCGCCAGCGTCCCCAGCACAAGCCACATGCACACCTCCTCGGCTCGGTGTAGCGGAACAACCCACTCCGAGGCAAGGGTATGCCCACCTCGGGGCGGGACGCCCCAGGGTCAAGGAACCTCGGACAGGCCGCCCCGACCGGCATCGGCGACGGCCAGGTGGCCACCGGTGGCCGAGGCCACGCTCACCGCGCCGGCGACGTCGAGGCGCGCCGTGAGCCGCTCGTAGGCGGCGCGACAGTGCTTGGCCCACACACCGCTCCCCCGCGAGGCGGCCTCCCGGAGGGCCTTGGCGCTGACGACCGTTCCGTGGGACTGCATCGCATCGAGCAGCCGGGGTCCCGAGCCGCGACCACCTCGGACGGCGGCGCACCACAGGTCCTCGGCCTCGGGGCAAGGGTGCTCCAGCGACAGCGCGAGGATGGCGTCGTAGTGGGGACGAGCCTCGGCCTGGTGCTCGGCCCACCAGGTGGCGAGGTCGGCGGTGGCGGCGCCTCGGGTCGTCGTCTCGGCGTCCGAGATCAGCGACACGGCCAGGGTGAGGTCGGCGTCGAGCAGCCGTCGCACCCCCTCCGAGCCGAGCGCGAGCATCCGCTCGGCCACGAACCGCCGCCGGCCGGGGAGCGTCAGCTCGCCGAGCACCGCGCCGAGCATCGTGAGGTCGCCACGCCAGGCTGCTGCGCAGGCACGTACCCGAGGGTCGGGATCGTCGAGCCAGGGCCACTCCTTCGGATGGGGACGTGCCTGGCACCGTGCGGCGTCGAGCCAGCGGCAGAGCCACTCGGGGTGGGTCTCCTCTCCCAGCAAGGTCGCGAGGCGCTCCTCGACCGGGACGCGCTGCGCCTCGATCAGTGCCTGGCACACGGCGAGGGCGTGGTCGAACAGGTCGATGCTCAGGTGGTCTCCTCGCCACTGGAGGACCCCCGGGCGGGCCCCTCCCACCCCGAGGCCGTGACCCGACGCGAGCTGGTCGGCCAGGCGGCGCAGCCGTGGAGACCACACCGTGATCTCCCCGACGGGCTCGAAGCGATCGTCGAAGGGCTCGCCGGTGACGGGCTGGCCGTCGATGGTCTGGTCGCGCTCGGTGAGGCCCAGGGTCTCGGGCAGTCCCTCGAGCTGGACCACCACCCGTGGTGGCTCGAGAAGCACGGTGACGACCAGGTCGTGCACCCGCCCGTAGACCCGTCGGTCGGAGATCGTGAGTGGGTAGCGGGCAGCGAGCTCGGTGGCCGCGTCGTTGACCTCGATCACCTGCTTCGTGCGTCGGTACAGCTCCGCGACGGCGGGCGGCGTGGCAGGGAGTGCGGCCAGCTGGAGCAGGGTGCCGTGCTGGCGAAGCACCGTCAGGCCCTCTTGCCACAGGGCGCGGCTCGGGACCCGTTGCATCAGCGACACCGCGAACTCGGCCAGAGGCGCCCCCTTGTCGGAGGCCACGGCGATGCCGAGGAGGACGGGTGCCAGCGCCTCCTGCTGCGCTGCAGGCACACCCGGCCAGCCCTCGGCCATACGGGGGATCACACCCGGTGAGCGCAAGGCGCCGAGGCGGGTGCGGATGCGTGCAGTGGGCCCACGAAGGAACAAGGCGTCGACCAGATCGGTGGCCAGGCCATCGGCGTCGCGCTCCCGCAGGCGACGGAAGCAGCGGTCGGCGAGGCGCTCGTCGTCGGCGTCGAGGAACAGCTGCAGCAGGGCCTCGGGGTCGTCGAACTCGGCGGCCAGTACTTCATGCACGCTGGGGTCGTCGTCGGCGCCCGCGAGCTCGATCACCTCGGGCCGCGCGGACGTGGTCAGGCCCACCGCGAGCAGGCAGGCCCGCACGGCCCCGTCGGGCTCCGAGGCCCACCGCTCCCGCACGGCGGGCAGGGCCTCGTCGGGTCGGAGCAGGCCGGCGACGAGGCGCGCCGCGGCCACGAGGCGCGGCATGTCGTCGGTGGAGCCCCGAGCGACGAGCTGCCCGCCCGTGAGCTCGAGGTCGACGTGGGTGAGCACCCGTACGAGCTCCGCGCGGCGTGGCGCGTCGAGTCGGAGCAGGGTCTGCAGCGGGCGGGCCGAGGTGAGCACGGCGGCGCGGTCGAAGGCGCGATCCCCCGTACGTACGCCCACCTCCGAGGCGTCGAGCACGGGGTCGCGTGGCCGGAGGTGCAGGTCGCCGTCCCACGGGGCCGTCAGGGTGCATCCGCCCCAAGGGCTTCCGTGTACCCGGAACGCGTAGTCCTCGGACAAGGCGCCTCGCGCGACGCCCTGATGCACATGGAGACGCGCACGCGCGGCGGCGGCGTCGAAGCGTCGTCGGTGGCGCACGAGCCCGGCCGTCAGAGCGCCCGAGCCCAGCATCAGCAGCAGCAAGACCCAGGTCATCGGCCCCATCATCGCCCGTGGCCGTGCACGGCCGCCAGTGGGGTTAGGCTGTGCCGATGACGAACGACGACGAAGAGCTGCCGTCAGGCCCCGGTCGGCATCCCCTGTGGGGCATGCTCGGGTCTCTGTTGCTCGGCGTGCTGGTGCTGGTGGTCGGCTCCACGGCGATGGGCCGGTTTCGCGCGCCCGAGCTCCCCGAGCGCGCGCCCGACTTCCGCCTCACCACCCTCTCGGGCGACGAGGTGGCGCTGTCCGAGCTCGCCGGGCGCACGGTGGTGCTGAACTTCTGGGCCACCTGGTGTGGTCCCTGCCGCATCGAGGCGCCTTCGTTCGCTGCCTTCGCCGAGGCCAACCCCGACGTGGTGGTGCTCGGTCTCGCCGAAGACGACCATCAGGGACTGGTGCGGCGCACGTCGGCAGAGCTCGGCATCACCTACCCGGTGGCCCTGGCCTCCGACGAGCTGCTGGCCGCCTACGGGGTCACCACCTTCCCCACCACGGTGGTGATCGGCGCCGACGGGCAGGTGCGCTCGGCCCACACCGGGCTGCTCACCCGGCCGCAGCTGTGGGCCATGACCCGATGAGCGGCCCCGATCTGGCGATCTACCTGGCCCCGAATCGCTACGTCGACGCCGACCATCCGGCCATCGTCACCTTTGCCCACGAGGTCGGCGGCGAGGGCGATGCCCGCGAGGTGGCGGTCCGTCTGTACGACGAGATTCGCGACATGCTGCGGTACAACCCGTGGAACGTGTCGCTCGAGCGCTCGGGCTACACCGCCAGCGGCGTGCTCTTGCGGGATCGGTCGCTGGGGGGGCACTGCATCGACAAGGCCAACCTGCTCGCAGCGTGCGCTCGGGCCCGGGGCATTCCGAGCCGGCTGCACTTCGCCAACGTGCGCAACCACATCGGCACGGCTGCCCTCGAGCAGAAGCTGGGCACCGATCTGCTCGTGTACCACGGCTACACCGAGCTGTTCCTCGACGACCGCTGGGTGGCGGCGACGCCGGCGTTCAACCGGGAGCTCTGCGAGCACCTGGGCGTGGCGCCGCTGGCGTTCGACGGACGGAACGACAGTATCTTCCAGGAGTTCGACCCCGAGGCGGGCCGGTTCATGGAGTACGTCACCGACCATGGCCACTTCCCGGACATCCCGTTCGATGCGATGCTGGCGGCCTGGCAGGAGCACTACGAGCTCACCCGCAGTGGCGTGTGGCCCACGCGAGAGCGGTCGTGAGCGAGTCGGAGGAAGCGGATGCGTGAGGCGATGATGCGCGTGGGGGCCCTGGCCCTGATGATGGGCTGCGGTAGCGACGAGCCCGAGGAAGGAACGGCCACCGACGGGCTGGGTCCCGACGACGTGTGCGGCGCCGAGGTGGCGTGCACGGGGGCCGAGGCGCAGGCCTGTGAGGCGGTACGCCAGGCCGAGCGCGACCAGGCCTCGGCGGCGGGATGTGACGACGAGCTGACGCTGTGGTGGAGCTGCCTTCTGCAGAACGCCACCTGCGATGCCGGGGTGTGGTCGGCGGCCACCTGCTCGGCCGAAGAGACAGCGGCGACCGTCTGCGTCGAGGGGGCCCCGAGCACCACGCCCATCACGGTGACCGACCCCCCCGTGGTGCAGAGCCTCCAGGTGGTGTGCCCGGTCGACAGCTCCGACACGGTGCGTCTCACCGTCGTGGCCCCCGGTCTCGACGGGGTCGAGGTGATCGTCGACGTGGTGAGCACCGGCGAGCCCTCCCACCGCTACGAGGCCCACCGGCTTCCTCGGGTCTCCGAGGGGCGCTACGAGGTGCTCCTCGACACCGATCTGTCCTACGCCGACGGTCAGGCCTCCTCGATGTCGTGCATCAAGGGCATCCACTACAACCGCAGCGACGTGATGACCTACGTGGTGCGCGCCTACGATCCGCTGGGCCTCGCCGACTGCGTGGCCGATGGCCACGACCCCGCGGGCGTGCTCGCCGGCGACTACCTCGACCTCGGCAACGGGATCGATGGGGGCAACGTGAGCGACCTGGTGTGCGAGGTCGCGCCCCTGTAGGCGAGCGCTCGCCGTGCGTCCGGTGGACGGCGGCAAGAGTGAACGATGTTCACTCGGTGTCAACCGTTCGTAGGAAGCTGGCCTTTTCCGCGGCGGTCGGGTAGAACTGCGCGGCCCGGGAGGATCGATGCTGGATCGCTGGCTCGACCGAGATGATCTCACCGACGAAGATCTCCACGAGATGACCGCCGAGGAAGAGGTCATGGACTGGATCGTCGGCTCGCCGGTGCCTGCGGCGCGGCGTCCCAGCTACCTCCCCGACGACGGCACGATGGAGTCGGGGCCGCGGGCGCCCCTACCTCCGGCCCCCGCCCCCCCGCCGACGTGGCCGCTGCTGGTGGCGGCGGTCGTGGTGGCCGCCACGGGGCTCGGGCTGTTCGCCCTGTCGATGGGCATGCTCACCGCCTGGTGGGTGATGCGCTAGCAGCGCTCGGGGAGCGCCTCACCCGCCCGTCCACCCCCCTATCGAGCGATGCTCGGTCGGTTGGCTGTCGTCGAGGCGAGGGTTGGTTAGTCGGCGTTCCACCCCTACGAGGAGAGCTGCAATGGCGGACATTCGTCCTGGTGTCGTGACCGGCAAGGCCTACTACGCGATGATCGACGCGGCGAAGCGCGGGGGCTACGCGCTTCCGGCGGTCAACGTGGTCGGCACCAACAGCGCCAACGCGGTGCTCGAGGCGGCGGCTCAGGCCGGCTCCGACGTGATCATCCAGCTGTCGAACGGCGGTGCCCAGTTCTTCGCGGGGAAGGGCTACCCTGACAGCTTCCAGGCCAAGGTGCTCGGCGCGGTGAGCTGTGCGCAGCACGTGCACCTGATGGCCGAGGCCTACGGGGTGTGCGTGGCGCTGCACACCGACCACGCCAACCGGGGGCTGATCCCGTGGGTTGAGGCCCTGGTGGGGCACAGCGAGCGTCACTACGAGCAGACCGGCCGGCCACTGTTCAGCTCGCACATGCTCGATCTGTCGGAGGAGTCCCTCGAGGAGAACATCCGGCTGTCGGCCGACGCGCTGAAGCGCATGGCGAAGATCGACATGAGCCTCGAGATCGAGCTCGGCGTCACCGGGGGCGAAGAAGACGGCGTGGGCCACGAACTCGAGGAAGGAGCGGACAACTCGCACCTCTACACCCAGCCCGCCGACGTGCTGCAGGCCTTCGAGGTGCTCTCGCCGCTCGGGCACTTCTCGGTGGCCGCCAGCTTCGGCAATGTGCACGGCGTCTACAAGCCGGGCAACGTGCAGCTGCGACCCGAGATCCTCAAGAACAGCCAAGACCTCGTCCAGTCCACCCACGACACGGGCCCCAACCCGCTGCACCTCGTGTTCCACGGTGGCTCGGGCTCCGACCCCGCGAAGATCGAGGAGGCCGTGGGCTACGGCGTGTTCAAGATGAACATCGACACCGACACCCAGTGGGCCTTCGCCAAGGACGTGGGCGCCTACGTGGCCGGCAACCCCACGGCCTTCGCCCACCAGCTCGATCCCGACACCGGCAAGCCCTACAAGAAGGTCTACGACCCGCGCAAGTGGCTGCGCAAGGGCGAAGAAGGCATGGTGGCACGCCTGCAGCAGGCCTTCGCCGACCTGGGTTCGACCGGCAAGAGCCTCTGTCGCTGATCGGCCGAGGCTTCTCCGCCCCCACGACGACCAGCACAACCGGCAGCACCACCAGGACTGGTCGCACGGACCGCCTCTAATCCAGTGTCCCGGGGCATTCTCGGGGGCCCCCCAGGAGGCGTGAGTCACCGCTGATGGGGGGGCCCCTGTCCGTGCGGCGGGTGTGGATTCATGGGCCCCCCAGGAGGCGTGAGTCACCGCTGATGGGGGGCCCCTGTCTTTTGCCGCGGGCGGGGATTCATGGGCCCCCCAGGAGGCGTGAGTCACCGCTGATGGGGGGCCCCTGTCCGTGCCGCTGGTGTGGATTCATGGGCCCCCCAGGAGGCGTGAGTCACCGCTGGTGGGGGGCCCCTGTCCGTGCCGCTGGTGTGGATTCATGGGCCCCCCAGGAGGCGTGAGTCACCGCTGGTGGGGGGCCCCTGTCCGTGCCGTGTGGGAAGGGCCGTCCACTCCGCGTCATGCTGGCCCCGCGGCCTCAGTCGAGCAGCTCCACTTCGGCCAGGCGAATCCTCGTGCGCCCCGACCGCTTCTCGATGAACCAGCGGTCGAAGCCCGCGCTCGCGGCCTCCTTGCGCACGCGATGCACCAGCACGTGCAGGTTGTTGGTGCCGTGTTCCTGATGGCTACGCCCCCACACCGCGATGGCCAGCTGGTCGTCGTCGATCCACCCGCGGGCGTTGCCGGGGCTGTCGGTCTGCCAGCGCTGCCCGAGGGCATAGAGCATGGCCACCCGGTGGGCGCTGGTGATCCGGCAGACCTCCTGGGTGCCCAGGTGGGTGAGGACGGCCTCGTCGGCCTGCAGCGACACCGACATGCGGTAGGGGTGGGTGCTCGCCGAGGGGCGAACGGTCTCGGGCGTGGGACCGGTGACCTCTCGCAGCACGAGGGTCTGTCCGTTGATCTCGAAGGGCTCACCGAGCGTGACGGGCTCGGTCTCCATGCCGTCGACGGCCAGCCACACCTCGTCGTCGTAGACCAGCAGGGTGACGTCGTCGCCGCCGGGAATGGGGAAGGCCATGTCGGAGACGGTCCAGCCGACCGCGCCATCGGTGCGCTCGAGCCGGAGGGGAGCGCGGGGCAGGGTGTCGCTCTCGGACAGGGCCAGGGTCGTGGCGCCGCCGAGCTTCAGCTCGTCGCCCTCGACCACCACCACCGGTGCGCGGATGCGCTCGCCGTTGACGAAGGTTCCGTTCGACGAGCCGAGATCCTTGAGCCACACCTGGCCGGCGTCGCGGTAGAGGATGGCGTGGTGCCCCGACACGTCGACCTTGGGCAGCACGAGATCGTTGGTGGGTGCGCGCCCGAGGTGGAGGGGCTCGGCGCCGAGGCGCTGGGCGTGCACGACCTCGCCCGCGTGGAGAACCAGGACATCCATGGTCAACGAGCCTGCCGGGTGCGACCAGCGCTTGCAAGCAGCGTTTGGTGGCACCCTCTGCGGCCGGTGGGCGGTACTCGCCGCGGCGACGCGCTGGGCTCGGTCAGGACCGTGACGCGCCGACGACGATGTCGGGGGACAGCTCCCCTTCGTAGACGCCGGTACACATCCACCTGAGGATCTCCATCTCGGGGGCGATGCGAAGCCAGAACGCCTGGAAGCGCATCATGCGGGTCCATGCCGACAGCGCCGGTCCGAACACCTCGGGGGTGGGGTCGGCCCAGCTACACACCACGGCTCCCATCAGGGACAGCACGGCGAGCCCGTGGGCAGCCGGCGACACCGGCGCTTCGCGCAGCCACAGCTTGCGGCGCACCACCTCCCGGCTGAAGGCGTCCTGCTCCTCGGACAGCTGCAGCGGTGGCAGACGAGCGACATCGAGCTGGTCGAGGAAGGCGGGGAGGTGCGCCAGGGGCTCGATCAGTCCGTCGCCGAACTCGGGCTTGCCCAGCAGCTGACCCATGCGGATCGCCTTCGCCCGGATGGCGATGCGAGCCGGGAGCTCGGCCGGAAGCTCGGCGGCGTCGATACGACCCTCTCCACAGAGGACCGACCACAGGCCCGGGACCGTGGCCTGCTCGGCGGTGGTCATCGCGAGGAGCTGCTGCTCCACCCGCGCCTCGGCGGGGGAGGTGGCCGACGGACGCACGACCATGCGCTCGGCGGGCTCCTGCTCGGGGCCCGTGCGCCATGTCTTCCACAGGTTGAGGCAGCCCGGATCGACGCCGAACCGCAGCCCGTCGTCGGCGCGAACCACCTTGAGCGGCCAGAGCTGACAGCGCAGCGGCTTCACCTCGGCCCCGAGCTCCTTGTGGATCCGGCACAGCCGATCCTCGTCGTGGAACACGCAGCGGTGGTTGTCGTAGCGCAGCTGCCCGTCGACCACCGGGTTCGGCACGCCGAGGCGGGCGCCCGCCTGCCGGATGCGCTCCTCCTCGTCTTCGTCGAGCAAGCCGATGGCGTGGCCGAAGCAGCAGGAGCCGCAGCCGAGGCACTCATAGCGGTTTTCGCCGAGGGTCTGGAGGGGGGTCGACATGCCCGGAAGCCTACACCAGTCGAGGCCGGTGGGTTCATGGCGGTCCATCTGCGAGTACAATGCCCCCATGAGCAACTCGAGCGGCGGAAAGGGGGCGGCGGCCTTCGGCATGGGGATGGTGGCGGCGGGCACGACCGCGGCGGCCACGATCGTCGCGGGGCTCGCGCTCCTCGGGGTCGGCTGGTGGATGATGGCGGTCGACGGCTCCCCGGTGGCCTCGGCCGAAGACGAGCTCCAGTTCGCGGATCCGGGTGCCGAGCTCGAGGTCGAAGGGCGTGACGAGCCGGGTGCACGTCGCGAGGGGCGCAAGCCGCGCAGTCGTCCATCGCCTGCCCCCGCGCAGCCCGTCCGCGCCGACGCACGAGGGGCCGACGCACGAGGCACCGACACCCGCGGCGACACGCGTCGTGCCGACGCCGGTGGCGCCGAGGGCCGCGGCTCCGACCTCCGCGGCCCCGATACGCAGAGCCCGTCCCCCGTCCCGAGGGAGGCCGATCCCGGGGGCAGCCGTTCGGCCCCACCTGCCGCGCCCGAGCCGTCCCGGGGCGCCGAGCAGGCAGCGGTCCCTA
>Ga0213839_1002282_pt1 | contig 10920 bp, 4 predicted proteins | sample SWPATP21_FD_160075 | JGI IMG/M metagenome (GOLD analysis project Ga0213839, IMG submission 160075) | Coastal seawater microbial communities from Marineland, Florida, United States - SWPA TP2 #1 | ecosystem: Environmental > Aquatic > Marine > Coastal | place: USA: Florida | collected 2016-08-14 | reverse complement strand
GTAAGAGTCAGACGCGTAGGACCCGTCCTTGGTTTTGACTTGATTCAGCGAAACGAACTGCCCGAACGTTGCTTTCTTGGCGCGTCCGCCACGGAACTGGGTACCCTTGAAACGAGAGTCAGCATTCTTTTGCTTGGGCTGGTACGGATCACCGATGCTGGTATATCCCACTGGCGTGAACGACGCAAGGTTCTTGTGGACTTTGGAATTAGAGTACATCTTTGAGATATCAGGGCGGCAATTCAAGTGATAGTTCGTTCCTGAATTGATTACAAAAAATAAACAAAACTGCAAAAACACGCTTGGTCATTTCTAGAACTTTCAGTCTTGACCGCGAACTAGTCGCGCGAGGATCCTAGCGCGAGCGCTATCCACATCGCTCGTTCCGAATTCACATCTTCGTATTGACCTTGTGTCGTCACACCGCCACCTCATTGTCCCACTGCACACACTCGTGCGTCTCCCACTGCACACCACAGTTGTCTCCGCGTCACCCCAACAACGTCCCAGTCCCACGCAATTCGCCAGTCGACAAGACATGGACAAGGGCAAGACAAGACGGCGGCCCCTTCATCTTCACGACACCATCACCACCAACACAGCACACAAGATGCATATTATACCAACAACAGACCTTACAACAACCGCAACACCACGAGTGTGCTCATTGCTGTGGTCCACCTTTCAACACAACCCAACAACCCAACAACCCAACAACCCAACAACCCAACAACACAACAACCCAACAACACAACAACCCAACAACCCAACAACACAACAACACAACAACACAACAACACAACAACACAACACAAACACAACCCAATACAACACAACACCGTGAGAAAGAAAGTAACAAGACAGGGCGCGAGTGCAAGGAAGGAAGGAAGGGCATGGCGCAAGCCAGCCAGCCGAAGCCAACGCGGACAGCCGAAACAATCCGGCAGGAAGTGAGCTCGCGTGTCACTGCGCAAGGGCGGGCGGAGCTGAATGAGCACCCGCATCAGTACTACGACCCTAAAGCCAGCACTCGCACCGCGCTGGCAGCGCCCTCCAGCGCCAGCACCGGAAGGCGTAGTGCAGCGGTAGTACAGTCGCGCTGCTCCGAGCGACGTTTCAGATTGTTTCAGGTGGCGGCTCCCCCGCACTCACTCACTCACACACACATACTCACTCAGTGAGTGACAGTGAGTGAGTGAGTGAGGGTGTATTCAGTGTCGCGGTGGCGGCGCAGTGCTGCTGAACGCACAATGTCATAATGCCGTAACGTAGTGGTAGTAAGATAAATGAAACACATTGAGATAATATGTACTTGATATTGTGTGAGGTTTTCGCGCGAGTGCGCCTGACTCCGCTGCTGACGCTGCTCCACTGTTCAAGGAAGGGGTAACAGCTCTATGACCCCTTGGTTCAAGCACTTGGAACCCTTGTCCAGAGCTATAATTGCTATGCCCCTTGGTTCACTTGTGACAACAACTGACAACCAAGTGCGACACAACATGACATGACATGAGATGTATTACGAAATTAGCTTTTATGGCAGAGAGCACGATTATTTGACATGACATGCCGTGCTCCTTCATTGCAAAGTACTTCACACATGACACATGACAACACGTTGAACGTTTCATGCTTTGTGTTGGCTGGTTGATTTTATTCCTCCGTGTCCGTGTGGGCTTGTTGCTTGGACACGAATTTTTGATATTGACTCCAGTGGTTGGGCACAGATTGGAGTTGCTGAATGAGAACAGACTCCTCCGTATCAGCAGCATCTTTACGGATGGATCCATACAAGGCTTGCAGCATGCGAGCGGCGGATGGACCAACTTGGCTTGTGGGGAATCGCTGGAGAAATTGAACCAGCGGGGTTGGCACAGTCGTGCTCTCAGTCCCGCTTGGCATTGTGTGGGCTCCGGCGTCCATCAATTTAACCGACTGTAACACGTGCATAACCATGGATTGCAATTGAGTTGCATTGAACCCATCACCCGCCAACTTTCCACATGCAAGGGATGCCGCTCGATAACATTGAAACGCAAGCTCCCAGCGACCAAGTCGGCAACATATTTCGCTCAAATTTTCCATGCTTGCGGCGTCCAACAGCGTCAGGCCCTTGTCAAACGAAGTCGAGGAAATTTGATCCAAGCCCCGCTCTGCAAGAGATACGATGTAGTTCAACATGTTGTTGACCTCGCTGTACTGCTGGCCGTCACGAGAAATCGCGGCAACGGAAGCAGCCGTCGACGCATGAGCTGGCCGGTTGGCGGTCTCCATATCCAATTCGCGAATGCCGTGACGCACAACTGTTGTCCACACCTTGCAAACAGGTTTCGACGAGAACAGTCTGGTGTCAGATGGTAATCCAATGAGGAGAATAACCAGACGACGGTACATCCCCAGCTTCTGCATTTGTTGCAGGAGCGCTGTCCACAGCATTGTGTCCATGACACCAAAGTCCAACATCATCTGACCGATGACAGGGAGCATGGAGTTGTGGTGACGGTAATCACGCCACAACCCACGAACGAAGCCGAGTGGGTTCGACCTCATCGTTGAAAGTCGGTCAATGTTGTATGGCAAACGAAGCTGGTCGAAGACTCGCATGTACATGCACTGCTGCCAAAACGTCATCACCTGGTAACACACATTTTGAACAGAAATATAATCAGAAACTTTATGCAATGTTCGTCAAGGTACATCAGCGCGACGTTCGTACCTGATCGAGAGAAGATCCAAGTTTCTTTGCGGCAGCTTCGAGAGTTTCTGGATTGTCAATCACGTGGAAGAGTGTGTGCAGCGCAATCGCAGCCGCCTCGTACGAGACTTTGGTTTTGCTCTTAGACTTGGCATCTTGTTTCCGCAAAACTTGGGACGAGTTTCTTGGGTGGGCACGGTATGCAAATTCCATCAAGAATTCGGCACGTCGCTGCATGGTCCACGTTGATCCTCCAAATGGTGCCTGGATGACAAACGAAATGCGACCCACCACCTCAAGGTGACGGTGGTGTTGCTCTTCCTCCGGCGTTCGCTCAAGAAGACTCTTGGCATTTGTTGAGGTTGAGGCATCATCCGGAAAAAGATCATCGAATACATCGGCCTCGTCTTGAGATCCATCGGCGTCAGCCAGACGAGATGCTGGCTTACATGACATGACCTTGTGCAAATTGAATGGCGATGGAGAGGTCTCGGAATCTGTGGATAAGGTGGTGTTTGGTTCGGAACAGCCGGAACGCTGGGATGAACTTGTCTGATCATTGGCGGTTGAAGAAGCGACTGAAAGCGACGAATCGCTCAATGCCACTCCTGTCAAAGTTTCATCTGCCGACGATTGCGCAGGGTTGTTTGCCGCTTGGGCATTTACACTCGTTTTCACCGGTGGGACCGGACCATTCTTCAGCCAATGCTTGATCAAGTGCCTGTTGGAAAGCAAATAAGGTGTCACAGACAACTCGTGATGGCGATAATGTATTGTGCAATGTTTATGACGTACTGTGTCACCGGCCCAACTCGTACACCCGGCCCATAGCAGGCAGCAATCTCTTGTGCAATGCCATGAACATCGACGCGCGGCACAGTTGCATGGTCTGCGGAGAAAGCGCTAGCATTTTGATCCAGAGTACTGGGGGACATGTAGTGATAGACTAAGCAAAGCAATCTCTGAGGGTTGTGGAGGTAGGGCTCGTAATTTGTCTGTAACGTCTGAGGATCTGTATGCGCTCCCAAAATGTGAAGAACCCGAGCATTGCACAGAATAACTTGCAATTCCTTTATCTTTTCCATGGCATCTAACTGATCTGATAACTCCTTCTCTTGGCTGTGCTTGAGCCACGCAGAGGCCATGTCAATGGCAACACGCAGAGCCTTAATTTTCAGGGCACCTTCTGTTCTCTGTGCGACCCACTCACATCGTTCCACAGCAAACTGAGCGGGGAACATGTTGTCACACGCCGCAGGAGTTGAATTTCCAATGCGACGTAGATCTGCTTCAATGGTACTGATGTCGTCATGGGACCATACACTGTCAGCTTCCTTGCCACTAAACCTGTTTTGCAAAATGATATCGCACAACTGGGCTTGGGATACCGCATCACGCACAATTGGAGCCCAAATGAGGCCATCAGTGAGTATGTCGACCGTGTCGGTTGTGGTAATGGACACCAGGATTTTGTGAGGATTCGACACAAGATCATGAAAACTGATGCTTTCAAGCGCTTTCAAACTTGTAATTGCATTCGCTGTCTTCGCCTTTGATCCGCGTGTCATAGCCTGTCGTCTACAGTCAAGTAGAGCATCTAGAATTCTAATTTCGTCCCAACCCATTTGTTGGTGGGCAGATGAAGGTTTGTCTCCAGAGTTGGCGCCTGCAGACGTGTCATCAGTCCAATCACACCCGCATCGACGGACCAAGGAACGTACGGCGAGCTCAGCTTCACGGACGACAGTGAACACATGACGGAGGTGACAATAGTCTTTGCCATCAATTTGCTGCACGATTGAGTCTCGCAATCCACGAATTTTTCCGAGACGAGAACTCAGCTTTTTCAAATTCGGCAACAAAGTCCCTGATTTCGCTGCAGCAACTCCCGCAAAGTCAGCAAAGCCTCCTGCTCTTCCGCCCGAACTCTGTGAATCTACCAGACCACGCGCATCAAATTGAGCATGGGATTGAAGAGCTTGCGACTTCGAAGACGGCGGTGTCAACAGAAGATCAATAATTTTGCCAACGAGTTCGTGTCTCTTCACGTCACGCTGCTTCGCATCCTTCAGCCGCAACATGTATTCGATGTAGCGAAGACACACAAAATCTCGGTTGACTGCGTATGTGTCGGCCAATCGCAAAGCGGTGGCAAAGCTAAGTCGGCCCCACAGCCGTCCGCCATCAGTTCCCCCAAGAAGGCAGTCATCTAAGTACGCTTTGGGATCTTTTGTGAAAGCAGTCGTGTCAACAGAAAGAGATCCACGAAACTCGAGGTACAGCCACCAGTACGCACTGATGGCTAGCTCCTGGAACTGACGACGGCCTGAAGCGCTTTCTGACAGTGCAAAACCGAGTTCGGAGAGTTTGAACAAACGGCTGTAGTTGTGAAGGCCCACCTTGATTGCATTTTTCAAGAATTTTGATCTGAAAGATCGCCTTTCTCTTTGATCGCGCATCGAGGAAACGTAGCCGAAGAGCAGCCCAACGTCGAGATTTGCGCTTCGAAGAAGTTTCGCAAACAATGATTGGAAGATGTCGGAACTAGTCTTCATCTTTGCTGCAGGCGAAAGCACAAAGCCAAAGCCGGCGAAACACTGCATTGAGGACAGGACATGTAGAGCTGTTTGTTCCGCGCCGTTGTCCAGCAGATATTCCATTAATTGATGTGTTGAATTCGCAAAGGCAGCCGTAGCTCTCGGATCTGGAGCACCCAGCTCCCCACTTTGCGTCGAAGACAGTACAGCTGCCGTCATTGCGAAGCTAATGGCTTTTTGAAGTGCAGCAGAAGTGTCAAGAACGGAATTGCTGTCAACATAGTGAGACATCGACTCAGAAGATCGTGCAATGTCAGATGTAGGTTCCCCCGACGTCGACCACAGCTTCCCAAAATCGCCGTGTGCACTCTTGGAGAACACTTGAATCACAATATCAGCCGCTCGATGCAATCGCAATAGTGAGGACAACTGGTGTGAAGAAGCGCCTACGAGCGCTCTTCCAAGAAGTTGACAAGCAAATTCAGGAGAACAGTCAACACGATTGTCATCATCTCCAAGGCTGGCCTCGTCAAAAGCAGACGTATGCGAGGCTGTGTATTTGCACATTGCAAGCGCAATGCGTTTCAGAGTGCCTGTTTCAGTTTCAGAAAGCTGCTGAGTGCTAATTCGCACATCATTTGAAGAAACCCCGGGGTTGCTGGCCGTCGAAGATGGCACCACAGTGCTCGGTGTGTCCGTATTCTCGAAGAGGTGTAGGGAGTTGAAGCACACTTGCGTTGCCAAGGAAAACTGACCATTTTTTGCTGTGATCTCTGCCACGTGCGCTTGAAGTTCTTGGCGGCCAATACCAAGTAGTTTTGCAAGTTGGTCACCACTCGGAGTGGACAGTCTCTTTTCATCGACGGCAATCACAATTTTTTCTGCAATTTTCGATGTCTGGGCTGTGTCCAGCCCTTCAAGTAGGGACGGAGAAACAACAATACCAAATTGCTTCAATAGGGTTCTACTTCGCTCAAATCGTCGGCGTAAGCTCGAAATCTCCTCACTCGCAAAGAGTTGAACGTCATCACTAACACCCCCATCTCCCGAGCCGGAGCGCCTGTCTGTTTGCAATTGTGAAATGGCGAGCAATCCAATCTGCAAAATCATGTCTGCGGTTGTTGTGTGTGCAATTGGGTGAATACCCGAACTCGACGCCAAGAACTCCAACACTATGTCTCGAATAGATCGGTGGTTTGTGATATTGTGAACGAAAGCACAGCACAAGCTGATGATCTCTTCGCAAATTTCGGCTCGAAATGCTCGCCCGTGATTGCTAGCGTGCTTAAGCACCTTGGCGACAAGTTTAGTTCGGCTTTTCAGAGTCAAGGCAATCGAATCGCCAGGACCTGATGAAGGTCCCTGCGGGGTTTGAAATTCGACTGAACACTTTTCGTCGGGCGCCGCAACTGCTTTAGGCAGCGGCTGAGACATAATGCAAGACAAGAAATCAACATACACGTCCAGTTTATTGAATTCTCGGTAAGCATCGGCAAGGATAAGCGCATCTTGTAAGGCCGGAATTCCAAGGTCAATTTGAGACGTGACAAACGCAAGCAGCTGTCGAGCATGCCCAACGACAGTGACACTGAACGCCCACGATGAGCATCCACTCAGAACTCCGTACTTTGACAGAATGCCATAAATATCGAGCAGTCGCCGCTGCTCCAAAAGTTGCTCCTTGTGAGTGGTGCTCCAGGTGGAAGCATCTTCTGCAAATTTGAATATTGCGTCAGAAAAGTCAGATGGGCGTAAATTGGATAAGAAGTCCAGTGCCCGCTGTGACTTGAGGTCCAAGTCTTCAACCAAGCGGACCGCGCGCATGCTCTGATTAAGACAACTGGTGATGGCCATTTTCAAATCAGCGATGTGGTCAACGCTTTCATCATCGACAAATTCAGTCGAGCTACTACTTGTATTGAGTGCAGAGACTCCACCTGGCTGCAGATGATCAAGATCTTCTTCCAGTTTGGCCTTCTTGGCAAATAAGGCGTCGACGTACTGGCACAACACGCGGTCGACAGTTCGTTCCGTTCTGTCCAGCACGGATCCTTGTGGTTGAAAGGAAAATGAGTGCCGTTGCAAGAAGGGCAACACGTGTTGCTCAAGTTGAACGTCAACATCTGCCACGTCATTTGCTCGCATGAGCATTTGAAGCGACACTTCATCGACATCAAACGACATTGACTCGAGAAAAGTTTGAATAGGAAGACCATGTGCTTCATGAAGATATATCATTTCGTCAACTGCCTTGAGGAAACCATCCACCGACTGAAGGCAAGAGGCCTCCGGAAGGGCAGTGGACGAACGAAGCGAATTTGATACATGCTGCTTAAACACCTTTGACATCTGAATCCGTTGCAAAACCTGTGTTGCAGAGCTTCCGCTTAAGTTTCCATTTAAGACATTGGAGGTGCCTTCACAAACGTTGGGGTCCAGAATACTGAGCACTGCCTTCGCACTCTTCGTACTCAACAGAGTACCTTGTTTCAGAAGAACCGCAGCTGCGATAAAAATCCAATCTCGTAGTGACGCTAATGCCGTCGGTGATTTCGATATGTACGGCAAAGATTCTGTCATCCATGCAGTAAATGCATTTGTGAATGCAGACGCATCTACCAGTCCGGGAGCAAAAATAGTTTTGACGTCGAGTTTGTGCAAGACAGCGACGATGTCAGGCGGGGAGTTGCATTCGTAAGCATAGAATTGCCAGATTTCAACTGCTTGGCCGATCATCCGCCTGCGCAGCAGCAACACGATGGCATCCACCAAATTTGCTTTGCGAAATTGGTGCCACGCTTGTGACTGAATGAATCTGCACGTGGAGCTCGACGAGTTGTCAGTAGCCATGGTTGGATCAATTGAACCACAGAAAGTACGTTCATAAATTTGCCAACGATGGAAAAGGTGTTGGTAGATGTCCTTCAGCCGCCGTTTATGGCGTTCCCGTACCTCAGAACTACTTTGCACCTTATCAAATCTTGATTCCGCTGCTTCGTGCATGGCATGAATAACCGACAAGTGGGAAATATCCAGAGAAAAAGCTTGCTCGATAGCCGCAATGTCGTCCTCAATTCGTTCGATGACATCAACGAGTTTCTTCGTAAGATCGTGTCGCGCAGCTTCTGCCTCTTCAGTTGTAGTATCATCAAGTTCGTTCAGTTGTACAGTCAGCTTTTGGATGCTGGCCTCAAGAAACCCAACGGGGTTGATATCGAATTTTGTTGCAACATTCATGGCGGCATCCAGACCATCATCTCTGTGAAGCTGCTGCATTCGGATGCTTGGGTCAGAATAACAGTAAAAGTGAAGGGAGCCTTCATCAAACGAAATGGTAAATAAGCCGGCAACAATAGACATTGAACCTCGAAGATACGTGTTTTGAGGAAGTGCGTTTGCAGAAAACACTTTCCGGATTTTTTTCCCGTCCAAATGAAGGACTTCCACGCACGCGCCAGACGATCGGCGCTTTTGAATGGCGATTCGAGGAAGGGACGTGGACTCCGAGGCTTCAGCGCTTTCAGTTTCAAGAAGGCTGAAGTCAAGCACACTGCTGAATTTGTCCATAGTCTTGACAAGTTGGCAATTGTTACTGCTCCACCAACTGAGTCGTCCTTCAGCTCCGAGTAGCATGAACCACTTTCCATTGCTCGTCCAATCCATTTTAATCACGCCCGCGTGCACGGATTGCTCGGTGACTCTGTCCGTCAAAGCGATGTCTTCGCTCAAAACTGGCTTGGCCTCGTCCGCAGCGTACGTGCAACTCCAAAACTTCACAGCAGTGGCCTTTTCTTTGGCAGAGCACACCGCCACAGCGATGGTGTTCTCACTGATGTACGACGCATTCAAGAAATGGTGTGGGCCCCGCATTTGAGAGTCTACGGAAGAAACGTTGAGTTGCTTGCGGTACTCAGCAAGTTTTGACAACTCCTTTTTTGCAAACAACACTTGAATTGCTCTGAAGTTGATTTGGTGGAACATGAACAGTTTGCCGTCGTCGGCCAGAATGATAATGTCCTCAAAGTTGCCGTGCTTCTTGACAACAATTGAAGAGAAGCGTGTCGTTGGAGCGAGCAGTCTCTGCGAGAACAATGTCTTGCCCGTAGTGGTGGCAAACACCAGGTTTCCATTTTCCGTACCAGCGACAATGCAGGCACAATTAGCACAGAAGGCGGCAGCTACAACGTTCGACTTCAAGGTCAACAAGACAGGCTTTGAATTTGCCACTTCAGCATTTTGACCATCAAAAATAGCACTTTCGTTGACTGCAGTTGTACAGAGATTTGGCCCACAGAAAAAACCAAAGTAGTCCGATGTCGTGTTTGATGAATGAGCGAGCCCAAATTGGCCAATGGTGCTTTGGGAGTTGCCAGTCGTACCCTCGGCCGAGTTTTCCTTGTCCGTGTTGTCTGAGGTGTGTCCTTCGCCAGATTTCTGACGAAGTAGTTTCTCAATATCAGAGGCAACATCTACCGCCCGACTGGCATACGAATTGTCGAACACTTCCGCCATGGTGCTCCTGGCCCCAGGCCACAACAGCAATTGAGTTCTAACCGATGACTATTGCGCACAAAACTACGCAAGCTGTGTTTGTCAGAAAAAATGGCACCGAGATAGGTTCTGTGTTCGTACAAATTGCACCCATGACGCTGTGCGTCTACTAAACGACTTGTACTCGCAGATTGGCAACTGCATTCCACGATCAGTGACCCAGTTCAGTTGTGCGTCCGTCCTGTCGTACACGTCCCACCTTGGTCGCTTTGTTGCGTTTTCGAATTTCGTGTGCGATGCCTCATGACACCAACAACCACCCCCACGCGGTTCGCCAGTTGATGGTTTCTACCTGCATTCTCTCTCGGCTTCCAACCCATCCGCATGCTTGCCTACACCGAAGCATGCTTCGACACGCCACGCACCGCCGCAAGAACGTCCGTCGACACGCTGGTTGCTCTCAGCGCGCTGTCACGACGAACGGCGAACGGCGAACGAACCATCGAACGACGACGAACGACGAACGACTAACAACGAACGAATGAACGAACAACGTTTGAAAGCAAACCGTCGCCGCGCATTCGTCGGTCAGCGCAGTGTCCGTCCGACTGCCCAACGAACGAACGAACGAACAGTGAAGTGAAAGTGAGTGAGCGTGAAAGGGCGTGACGTCGCGGATATTCCTATTTGTAGAAAGTACATTCATTGATTATCACATAGCGATTTATCTGCACTACGCATAAGTGAGAAGCATACTTAACCTTATATAGGATATCAGTGCATGGCATCTATAAATAGGAATATACTCTGAAATTTGAATGTCGGCAGGAGCGTGTCACTCACTGCCACCCACTCACTCGCCCTCACTCACTCACTCACTGCCACTCACTCACTGCCACTCACTCACAGACTTCGGACATTTTGTTATACAAAGCGGTAATGCGGACTTCTCTTATTTCATTATAATTCGTGCAGTACTGCTCAGACGAAGCGCGCCTCACTCCGGCGGTGAGTACTATGAACAAACGCGCGTTGAAGTCCTCTTAATAATAAGATAGAAAACGGCAATAACGTAGTGCGTGCCGGCCTCCTCACACTGCAATGCCAAAACTGCGTCGTGGCCAAGCCAACTCAACTCAACGCTTGGCCATGCACGGTGTCGTTCGTCGTCGTTCGTCGTCGTTCGTCGTCGCCGTC
>Ga0213839_1002281_pt1 | contig 10920 bp, 12 predicted proteins | sample SWPATP21_FD_160075 | JGI IMG/M metagenome (GOLD analysis project Ga0213839, IMG submission 160075) | Coastal seawater microbial communities from Marineland, Florida, United States - SWPA TP2 #1 | ecosystem: Environmental > Aquatic > Marine > Coastal | place: USA: Florida | collected 2016-08-14 | reverse complement strand
TGGATATGGAAAGAAGGTAGAGGCACATCGGTGTCTTTGCATGTTATTGCGGTGGCGCCCGAAGAGAGTGTTGCGCACAGAATCAACACGGTTTGCATCAACCCGTGCCCAACTGTCATCGTCAGCAAACAAAAATGCTACTGATTTGAACCGCTGCTGCAACACCGTAAGTGAGAGAAAATATGCCTTGTCTGTTGTATGTGACACGCTGAAAAGAATCCGCCAGATGGAGGAAAGACTTTAATTAATTGGGGACAAAAGCTATCGCCTCAAGTGTGACCAGCCCATGTTCCCGTGCGCGCGACACGGCTGCTTGTGTCTAACTCGCGTGAGTGTCTGGTGTCTGTTGCAAGATAGGTGCACGAGCACGACAACGACTCTTTCTCATGCGCCATCCGATCAAGCTCCGGTCTTTTTCTTCCACTCCACATCCCTTGTTTGAGGAAGGCAAATCAGAGGACACCAGCGTGTTCGTGGTGACTGGTGTCGCGCCCGTCTTCATCCGTCTGACGCCACGTACTTGTTTTGTGTGTTTGTTGCTCGTCGTCGTTGCTCGTCGTTGCTGTCGTTGCTCGTCGACGTTCTTGGGAGCTTCCTGCGAATTGACAAAAGTTGTGTAGGAGACACCGTCGAGGGCGGTTCGCAACGATTCAACCATCAATCATTGCTGGGAGCAAGCGACTCACCACTCTGGCGACGTCACTCACTCACTCACTCACTCACTCACTCACTCACTCACTCACTCACTCACTCACTCACTCACTCACTGCGCCCCACCCCAGTCAGGAACAGTCTGTGGTGACAACGTACAGAGCATGACACTGGCTGCGGGTGGGAGCCACGGCGACCCACTTCTGACAGTTTGTTTTCGTTAGTGCGTTGTATTACACTTTTGAAGTGACCAGTGTGGGCACTTCCCACAGCCTCCTCAGCCTCAGCACAGTGCCGCAGTGGATCGACAGTGGGTGGGTGGGTCAGTCAGGCAGTGAGTGGTCAGTGGAGTGGGTGTCTGGTGTCTGCGGTGTCTGTATGCGTTGGTTGGTGTCGTTGCTTGTTCCTCGTTGTTGGTTGTTGGTTGTTGCTCGCTGTCTGTCTGTGTGCTTGCTACGTTTGTTTGTTCCTTCCTTCCTTCCTTCCTTCCTTCCGTCGTTCGTTCGTTCGTTCGTTCGTTCCGTTCCGTTCGTTCGTTCGTTGATTCGTTGATTCGTTGATTCGTTGAATCGTTGAATCGTTGAATCGTTGAATCGTTGAATTGTTGGTTGTCTTGGTTCGTTGAATCGTTCTTTCGTTCCTTCATTCCTTCATTGCTTCGTTCGTTCGTTCGTTCGTTCGTTCGTTGTCTCTCTGCTTTGGGTGAGTCTGTGAGTGCATTCATGCGCGTGATCTTGAAACGCCGTCGGCGGGTCTGCCCCTCTGAGGTCTGTCTCAGTACCAACGGCAAAGATGTCTGTGTCATCGGATTGTTCATTGTTTCGTGCGTTCGCAGCTACTTGTTCGGTGGGTGGTCGGTATTGGGAATTCAGCACGGTGGCGCAGTGCAGTGGATGCTTGCGCCGGCAGTTCCATGAGAGATTGCAACGGTCACCGATATAGCACCTAGTATGGGGTGTGACTGTTCTTCGTAATGCTGTGCTCGTACGACTCGGGACCGGCCGTGCCGTGGTGTGTCGCATTCCCAGTTGTTGTCAGCATTGACACGCTGCGCCGCTGGCGTTTCCCTTGACGACGTACAAGCGGATACTCTTTTGTGCTGTGTGGACTTTCTAGAGCACCCATTTGGCTGTTTGGCACTTGTGCAAGGTCATCACCTGAGAACTGACAAATTGCACGGACCACAAACTGTGCACCATGTTGCATGTCGGCAGCTGCTGCAGCAAATTCTACCATTGGAATAAAACGACGCAAGTGTTTCCAACACAAGCGTGATCCGACGTCAGTGGGGTTGCTGCATGTTGTGACGTTGGCGCTGTGTGCGGTCCCAGTCAGGTACAAAACCGGCCGCAGCGTCCCTCCGGCTGTAGTAGCTGAAGCCGTCGCGCCTCTCGTTGCGACGCAATGCCCACGAAAAAGGGGGCGGCGTTGAAGGAGACCTCGGTGTCACTAGAATCTTTTCCTGCGCCGTCCGGAGGCAACGCTCGTATTCTGTCGCAATACGAAAGACAATACAATCTTGTGCATTGGAACCCACCGAAGCAGGCTCAATCAGCGGCGTCGTACGCTGTTGAAAACTACAATTACTTTTATGGAAACATTCATAACCCCAATGCTGCACTAGAAGAGGACGATGAAATTCCAGCAAATTGGATGCCCAATGACAAGTGTTTGGTGTGCTACGAGTGCGGCGCAGTTTTTACTATGTTTCGCCGCAAGCATCACTGCCGACTGTGTGGACACATTGTTTGCGGAGATTGCTCAAAGAAAAATATCGACAGGCGATTTATTTACCCCCACACAGAATATGGCTACGTCAGGGCCTGCGACTTTTGCTACACTTACTTCATGGAAAAGAATCCTGATCTTTTACTGTCGCGGGGAGAAGGAAGTGCACCCGCTGTCAACATGGAGTCAGATGATGAAATGGATATGATAATTGCACACGCCAGATCCGAGGCCGAACGAGTGGAGCGCGAACATTCTGTCGGTGTGGCTGGCCTTCGATCATTGATATCCTCATCGCGAATGGATTCTGTTCACTCTGAAGACTCGCGGGACAAGGCCGGGGCGCGAGAAGTTTTGCGCCGAAGTGAGCACAAGCGACTGAAGCTGGCTTGGGCGTTGCACCAAAGTCAGAACTACGCAAAGTACTTGAAGTCACTTGAATCAAAAGTGGATTTCGCCAAAATGGAAGACCGCAAAGGCCAAGAACTGTTCAAGTCGCCGCACATTTCAGCATCCACTGAAAAAAACCACGAAGTCGCCGCTGCGAGAGTCGACGTGGAGGACGCAGAAAGTTCCTCAGTCCAATTGGAGACGAAGTTGCAGGACGGATCAAATGAGCCCGAGGCGAGCATCTCAAATGACGGCGCGCCCAGCAAACTGCTGGGCGATGACGTCCTAAACCACAGACGCCCAAGCCTCGGCACTGTTGTCGTTTCTGCAGCAGCGTCAGACGGAGGGCAGCGTTCACGGCAATGGGTGCAGCAGATGAAAGAAAATTCGCAAGCTGATTCCTCACACTCTGCCAGCAAACTGCGGCAGCGTTTGCCACATCTTGGGACTCTTGCGGTGTATGATCTTCTTGAAGATGCTGCAGTGGACTCCGCTATGACACCGAAAGCGGCGGCTTTGCGAGATAAGAACTCGCTTCTGACTCGGAATCTCGCTAAGTACTTGTTGTCACAGGCGACACAATTAAGTGATGACAACAAGCGCCAGTGGCTTTCTGTGATGTGCCGGCTTGTTTCCGAATGCGTTGATGCTGTCAGCCCAGATCCCAATCACAGTGACTTCATCAACGTGCTAGAATACGTGCACGTCAAGGTCATCCCGCAGGACGAGCCTTCGGCGAGTGAAGTTGTACACGGCGTAGTCTTTCGGAAAAATGTGGCACACCGTACCATGATGCGGCCGGTGAAGAATCCACGCATCCTGCTTCTTGACACTGGAATTGAGTATCACCGCAAGCATGAGTTCACCAGACTCCAAACCTACTTTCAACAACAAGCTGATTATATTGACAGACTCGTCATGAAGATCCAAGAGTTGAAACCTGACATCATGTTGGTGAGCAAGAACGTGTGCTGCAGGGCACAAGTTCATTTGCTTCGTGATAACGTGACCCAAGTTTTGAACGTGAAGAGGTCTGTTCTACGTCGGCTGTCACGCGCCACAGGCGCTAGAATTGTTGATTGCGTAGACCACGTCGACAAAATTGACCCCAACAAAGTTGTTGGTACCAAATGCGGGTCTTTTCGTATTTCACATTTTGGATTGGAACCGGTGCGAACTGCACAAGAAGAAGGCGCCTGCAATTCATACCTAGTGTTTGAAGACTGCCCCAAAGACCTGGGCGTCACAGTGGTGTTTCGTGGATGCGACTCGGCTGATACTGGTAAAGTGTTGAAACGTATTTTACACGCTGGCATTTTGTACTTACACCATCAACGGCGATGTGAGTCCCTATTTCGTGCCAGTCACGGTGAATTGCGATTCATTGATAGCAGCGGTTCAGGCGACGTTAAGTCGTCTGAGCTTCTGCACGATACTCCAAAGGCGCGCCCCGCCGATGATTCCAACTCAAATGCCAATGATATATCTTCTGCACAGAGCACTGAAAGTGAACAGCTTGTCACAACAACAACCGGAGATGCTGAGTCATTTGGACGTATTTCCGGGAATGATGAGCACTCCTCTCTCGAGGACATTCTCGTCAAGACCCGCGAATGGTACTGGTGCATCAGAGCAGATGAATACGACTTCACTTACTCGATCGTGGTCATGGACACGACGCGCAGCGTCGTACAATCTCAAATATTGCAAGCCGAAGAATTATCAATTGGTTTTTATTCTCCAGATGACACGACCCTGTCAAAGTGGTTGGCGAACTGCTGTGAAATCGAAACCACGCACACTCCGCAACATCAATTGCGATGGCAAAAACCCGACGACGTCGGGAATACTTTACACCATGGTCTGTCTCCAGAAATTCGGCAAGCATCCAAGAATCTGACGAACCCTTTCAGTTACCACCGCACTATCGTCAAGGGTCAGAACCGCATTCACGTTGTCGTAAGTTGGTGTCGTCTGTACTTCCGACTTCTATTTGCAGACGTTTAAATTCTGCACAATCGCTTTTGTAGGTGTCCGACATGACAGTGAGTGCAAGCACTTTCCGGCAGACAACGTCTCGCAATACGGCAACGACTTCTGAAGACGCGAAGAACACAGAAATTTACATGTGGCTGTGGTCTCGAGTGACGCAGAGACAAGTGACCAATCCAACCAAACTGGACAGAATGGCAATGGGCCTCAGCTTGGCCAAATTTTTCGAGCTCATGCTCGACCCGGCAAACGACTTCAAGCAATATGTTTGGTTCTTTGCCGTGCCGTCTTCGTCATTCTCATCGTAAGTCTCTGCTTCATTCAACGCCACTTTTGTGCACCTTGTGCGGTTCATTGGTCGCTGACACTATTTGCACATTGATTTTGTGGTCAGCTTTGACAAGACTGCCGACGTCACAACGTGCCCAGTTGTGCGCTTTGAAGTCGAATCAGTTGTCCTTTATGACGTTGTCACGTGCAACTTAGATGCTCCAGTTGTTCCGTTGAAGGGTTCCCATGTATGTATGGTTTGATGGTAGTGACAATCACATGGCAGTGTGTCACATTATTGCTGTTTAATTCACCACAGAAACTATTTGCGGAAGCAGATTTGGACGAACTTGAAAAAGAGAACATGAAACTGTATAATTTCTGCAGACGGAAGCTGCAAACACTGAAGTCTGCGTGGGAGGCAAAGTTACTCGAGTACACACAGCAAGAACAGCGACTTCGTAGCCGGCACGCTTCATTGGATAAGCTCGCTGTGGGCGGCGAGGCTGATGCCACCGACACAACCGCCTTGGTTGGGCCCGGCGCATCTGTTTCTGCTCCTGTGTCTCCATTACATGGATTACCTGCTGCTGACATTGATGCCAGTTCCGGATTGGTCGAACATGAGTCGGTGCAGCTCCCCGTGGCGGCGCCGATCGACACGACTGCACGCAGCGCGTCAAATTCGACAGATGGCGCGCTGACTCCTGTTTTCGTGGAGTCCGCCACGCCAGTGCCCGCCGCGTCTTCTTCGATTGTGGGTGACAGTGACGGTGTCTCAACCCAACCAAACGTGCAAGGTGACGACATCTCTGCCAATAGTGCGGAGCTCGAGGGTACTGGCGCGGCCACACCCGAAGTCCCGAGTTCACAACAACACGCTGTGACTGGAGACGCAACTGCAGTGGAGGCTCGAGGGTCAGAGTCCGCAATTGTAACCCCTGCCGCGTACCATGTATTGCATTTGTCACAGCTCTACAGTGAAACAATGGGACAAATTGTGGCCGCTTTTGAAACAGTTTGCGAATTGATTGCTGGTTGTCGGGCACAACCGGATTTGTTGCAGGTGAGCGTCATTTGCGCACAAATGTTTGTGAACAATTGTATCATCATTGTGTACCATGCGTTGTGAAATTGCAGTTGGACGTCAACTCTGTGTGGCGACGACTCTATCAAGCCGCAGTCTCTTTGCACTTGAGTCTTGTTTCTTTCACTGACACCGTTGAAAAGCATTTTATGCAAAGTGATTCAATGGCAATTCATCACCAGGTCTCCACGAAGAACATTTCTGGCGTTCCATCATTGACCCGTGACGTGTTTCGAACAACGTCAGTGGACGCTCGTAGCAGCAAATCAACAGGCAGCGTTTCTTCACGTTCCCTGTCTACCAACGATGCCAGCACCCTCCCCCTTGATCCTCTCTCTGTGAATGACAATTACTTGTCCGTGGCGCCGACCACGTTGTCTCAACCACGGACGTCGACGAATAGTGAATCTCAACCAACACCAAGAGCATCAGAGCTGTCCAGTTCACAGCCCATCAGTTCGAGGCCGTCCACAGCTCCGTCCACCCAGGCACCCAAACTTTCCATGCCGTCTCTTGGTCAATGGCTCCAAGCACAGGTGCTGGCAACGTCGGACGCTAAAGAAAAATCAATGTCCGACATGATATTGGAGGCATGCACTTTGTGACGTGTTTGTGCACCCATCGGCTTCGTTAGGCTGATCTGTCGACCACCATTGTCATCATTGCAGGCCAATCGTCTGTCAAGAACCAGATTACCTTTTGGTTTCGGGCCAGTGTTGAAGAACGGGTTTCCCAACCTCTCGAACGGTGTTAACGGGTAAGCACCATTTTGCGTGCAGTGTTTGCTTCTGGCATGGCGTCACCTGTATCGCGATGACGCGGACCACTACAGATTATTCGCTTTGATCCGCGGCTCTGACAAAGTTGGCAAGCCTGCAAGGAAGCGACCAGAAACCAATGGAGTGATAGCGTTCGTGAAGTTGCTGTGGATGCCCTCCAATGTTGTTGTATTTGTTAGTACTTTCCTCACTCAGTGCGTTCATACTGCAGTTATGCGCTGTTATCATACAAGTTTCAGCAAGCACTCGCTGTCCGCGTTGACGCCATGTTGGGTGCGTCTGCTGCCGCTGCACGCATCTCGCACGTGCTCCTTAAATGACATGCAACACTTGCCTGACACCCACCAATGTAGGACATTCCAAAAGTGTTTCCGAGATGTACGCCGGTGAAGATGATGACATTTTGAATTCAATTGAGGTGTGTCCACAATGGCATAACATGGACATAACGACAGTCTATTGATGCTGAATTTGCTCACACATCTATTGTCCAAAACATTGTTTGACCAGGAGAAGGAAAGAAGTGAATTCGGAGCGGATCAGCCAACAAAACCAGAAGCTAATGCTTCAGGCAATGATGCAGTGGCGGGTAATGGCTCCTCCGAACATGGCCAGCCTGAGCAATCGTCTCACGATGCATCGTCACGTGGACGACGTCGGTCCACTCACGAAACGCCGGTGGAGTCTCCAAAACGTGGCTATTTGAAAAGCCTCACAATCCATGAACATGACGCGGGTTTCACGTCAGTTTGCGAATGCAGCTCGTCATGTTGAGCGTGGGCATGAACCGCACGCAGCAAGCACTGATTTGGTTTCGATATTTTTGTATGCATATTTGTGGATTTCTTGCAGTCCTCCGGAACAGTTGTTAGTTTACGACATGACAGAGAAATTCAAAGGGTCGGTCCGAAAAGCCCGTGAAGAGATAGAGTCGGGGCGTGCACAGGTTTGATGCTGCGCTAGAACGAGCCTGTTGGCTGTGACAGTTCACACAACTCACATTGTATGTCTGTAGATCCACGCGAAGCATGGCGCACTCGTCAAGTCTCTTCGGCTGACCAAACAACGCGGCCACGATGTGTGGTTTTCCATTCGGCATCGTCCAGCAGTGTCTCGGCGAGCTGCTGAGATGTTCAAACCTGGACGAAGCTCTCTTCCGCACGAGGCTGTTTTGAAACTCTTGATGACGTCGTCAGTTGCCACCGAATGGACCGACGATGGAACTGAAGCGACGGACCGGAATTCCGACCGTCTTGGACAGTCCGATCACATTGAGGTCCGTCTGACACTGCACCTATTCGTTGCGACAGTGAACTCAGTCATCGCTGCCTTGTGTTGTCCTGCATTTCCCAGAGTGTATTCAGCGACAGCTCTTCTGGCGATACGTTTTTCGTGACGGTATGTATTTGAGCAGGTGTCTTGTGTTGGAGTTATATTTTATCACGTCCGCCAACTCACAACGTAATTTGCACTGTCTCTAGGCGTATTTCGCGGTGCAATTTGCAGCACTACGGACACTCTATCTCGGCAGTAACGACATGCACTTTATCAACTCTCTGTGCACTAGCGTGCACTGGAACGCCACTGGTGGCAAGTCTGGAGCAACATTTTTGAAGACTAGCGACCAAAAGTTCATTGTCAAGGTTCGTACGACTGCTGTTTGCACCGTCAATTGCCGAGTGACTTATCGTTGTGAACGGGACCTTGCCAGCATATTTCGACGACGGAACGAGATGGCTTCAAGGTCAATGGGCATTACTATTTTGCCCACTTAGCACAATGTCTCCAACCCCGATCTGACCCCACGAGTGGATCAGAGAGTGAGCGACAGAAAGATCGCAATCGAAGTCGTTCCCTGTCCATGGCGCACACTGCTAGCAGTGCCAGTTCTGCACTGGCAAACGCATTTCCTACGATTTTGGTACGTGTGGCGATTGAAATCTGCATGCAGGCAACCATTTTTCTTTTCTTAACTGCCTTTGTTGTCATAGGTAAAAATATTGGGCATGTACACGGTGACGCACGAAAACGGCACGAGGTCTCGCACACGAAGTTTTATTGTTATGGAGGTGAAGAATTTGCTGCGACCTTTCCATTGTGCGCGTGAAAGTAGTGCGCTGACTCCTTGGTGTGTGATGCGCACAGAATCTATTGTACGGGAAGCGTGGCGATCTCAAAACTTTCGATTTGAAAGGTACATTTGGAAGCAAGCGTTTGGTTGGAGAGGACGACGAACCTGATGCCGCTGGCGATGCAACAAAGAGTGCTGAACAAAAAAGTCGCAAAAAGGGTTCGAAAGGTTCGAAGAAGTCAAGTCCCACCAAAGCTGCGGGCAGTGCGAGCGCTCCGCGAAGCTTGAACCACGCTGATGTCGATGACGATAAAATTGGCGACGACAACGGCGAGCTAGAGAAGAATGACGAGGAGGAAGAGGGCGCGACACCCGATCCCAGCGCGGCGGAAGTTGAAAAGAAGAATACAGTTTTGCTCGACAACAATTTCATGCAGTATACATGCGGGCTGCCTTTGGCACTATTTCCACAGGTCAGTTGTCTTGCCTGGTGCCAACTTCGTCAATTCTTTCAGGAACTGAACGCGCATGCTGTGCTCTGTAATGCAGGCGAAAACTGCGTTGACACAGGCTGTGCGCAGAGACACCCAACTCTTGAGCAACGACTGTGAAAAGCCAGTGATGGATTACAGTATCCTCGTCGCAATCGACCCGGTACGCTATCGTTTCCTGCTTGGGCTTGTGTTCTTTTTTTCTTGCAATTAATTGTGTGCTGATCGGTGATTAAAGGCGAAACATGAAATGAGCGTCGGAATCATCGACTACATGCGCCACTATGATCTTTTGAAGTTCATTGAATCCCACGGCAAACGAATGCTGCAAGGAAGTGCGACGGTCTTGCACCCTGAGAAGTACAAAGAACGGTTTCTTCACCGACTTGACAGCTACTTCATGAGCTCGCCGTCTGATTCATTGACCGACGCGTTGCAAGAGAAAGAAACCGAGTGAAAGTTTTGAGCCCACTGCACCTGGATGAATAATGTTCCCTAAAATTTACGATTGATATCACTTACAAGGCAGCCGTACGCTGCTGCTATTCGGCTGGCGAGTCGTCGCTGGATGATATTTGACGCGGAAGCGACAGTGCCTCTTGGAACAATTGCGCGCCCATGGCGCCAAGTGCAGTGTCGTCCTGATCCAGCAAGTCTTCGAAGGAAAGATTGAAACGGTACCACAATATTTCATGCGGTGACTGGCCATTACCATTGAGGTCCTGGAAGACATCCACCCCATTGTTATAGAGCACCTTCAGCGCTGCAACGCTGCCGTAGTATGCGGCGACCTCAGCCACTGACCATTGATTTGTCCCTGTGGTGGTGTGAAACAAATCCGCCCCGGCATTGGCGAGCAACTGCAGTATCTCTGAGTTGTTGTCCTTGGCTGCGAGCCATGCTGGTGTCGTGCCGTCATACGGATCAGCCCAATTCACGTCGACGTCCTTATTCAGGAGGTTCTGAACTGCTTCTAGGTCACCATTCGATACGGCCGTCCACAGTCCTTGACCTGTTGCAGTTGTATTTGTTGCAGCCGCCCATTGTGCAGCAAGCTTGTTTTGCTTCTTGCTACCTTTAGGATTTCGTCGCGTTGGGCTTTTCTGTTTTCGCGGCGATGCAGCACATGCTCTTGCGGCGTCCGATACTCGCCGGCTGGGCATTTCCACAGGCGGTGTGAATTCCGCCGAGTTTGACGACGGATAAGTATGCAGCAGAGCGCAACCCAAAGACCTTGTGAGTGAAAAGAAACCAGATACGGCAATCAATAAAAGCCAACACCGGATGCTGCCCAAAGGGTCGAAAAACAGAACAAGACAATTCAAACAATAAATCGCTCTGGATGTTTGGCAGTGAAAACACAATCGTCGCCCGCATACAACAACGCAACAAACACTCCACTTTCAACAACGACCTATCAAAACGAGTCAACAGAGGTAATATCACAGTGTAAGTCCACTC
>Ga0213839_1002280_pt1 | contig 10922 bp, 8 predicted proteins | sample SWPATP21_FD_160075 | JGI IMG/M metagenome (GOLD analysis project Ga0213839, IMG submission 160075) | Coastal seawater microbial communities from Marineland, Florida, United States - SWPA TP2 #1 | ecosystem: Environmental > Aquatic > Marine > Coastal | place: USA: Florida | collected 2016-08-14 | reverse complement strand
TATTTTGACGCCATGACCAACCCGAACGCGCTCGAGTTCTATCCCGACGTGGCAGTCGACGTGGCCAATGCCATCCGCGAACGCGCGAAACTCGCTGGCGAAGACGCCCCGCGGACGCTGGACATCGACGTCGAGATCACCGCGATGCGCCTGAACGACAACCCGGTGCTGACCAATGACGGCGAATTCAACATCCTGGAAGGCGTCGTGACCATCCGTGACGGCGAAGCCTCGGAAACGGTGCGCACCGAATCCATCATCCTGCGGGCCGAGGAAATGGACGTGCCCTACACCTCCGTGTCTCCGGACAACCGCGACTTCTACAAGGCCATGGTCTACGCCTTTGCCGACCGTGCCGTAGACACGGCGGAACAGGTGACCGAGCTTGCCGAGATCAGCGAAATCCGCAATTGATCCGGCACTCCGGCCGCGTCCTGAGGACGCCCCGCAGCCCCCGCGCCTCCCGCGCGGGGGCTTTTGCGTTCATTCCGCCGCGATCTTGATCATGCGTTCATTCCGCCGCGATCTTGATCACCGGCTCCATCGAGGCGAACTGCTCCTCGCTCAGATGGCATTTGATCTGGTGGCCGTTCTGGTGGCGCATCGGCGGCACCTCCGTCTCGCAAAGGCCGCCGGGAACCTGCGATTTCCACCGGCAGCGCGTCTGGAACGGGCAGCCCGGCGGCGGGTTCATCGCCGAAGGAATGTCGCCCTCCAGCACGATATGCTTCTTCTCGACCGAGGTGTCGGCAATCGGAACCGCCGACAGCAGCGCCTCGGTATAGGGGTGATAGGGCGGGGAGAAGACCTGATCGGTCGTCCCCATCTCGACCACATGGCCGAGGTACATGACCATCACCCGGTCGGAGAGGTAGCGCACGATGGACAGGTCGTGCGAAATGAAAAGCAGGGTGGTCTTTTCCTCGCGCTGGATATCCATCAGCAGGTCGGTCACCGCCGCCTGCACGCTGACGTCGAGCGCGGAGACAGGTTCGTCCGCCACCACGATCTTGGCCCCGCCGGCAAAGGCCCGCGCGATCCCGACCCGTTGCTTCTGCCCGCCCGAAAGCTGGCGGGGCATCCTGTCGGCAAAGGCGCGGGGCAGTTTGACGAGGTGGAGCAGGTTGAGCATCCTCTCACGCCGCTCCGCGTCATTGGCCCCGTAGCCGAAGATTTCCAGCGCCCGGATGATCTGCCGTCCCACGGTCATCGACGGGTTGAGCGTGTCGAAGGGGTTCTGGAACACCATCTGCACATCCGCAATCGTCGCAGCCCCGCGCTTCTCGATCGGCGTGTCCTGGATTTCCCTGTTGCGCAGCAGGATCTTGCCGTCGGTCGCGGTTTCCAGCCCCATGAGGACCTTGGCAAAGGTGGACTTGCCGCAGCCCGACTCCCCCACGATGGCCAGCGTCTCGCCCTCACGGGCCTCGAAGCTGAGCGTTTCGTTGGCTTTGACGACCTTGGTCTGGCCGCCGCCGAACAGGGCGTTGGCCGAGACCTCGTAATATTTCTTCAGATCGTCCATTCTGAGAACGACTTCGCCCACTTCGGTCCGGCCCTTGTCCTTCTCCGCCACGACGGGCGCGTCCCAGTCGATCTCCTCGTGCCGCAGGCAGCGCGTGCTGTGCCGGTCATCGCCCGCGATCCGGAACATCGGAATGTCCTTGGCATCGCAGCGGCCCTTGACGAAATAGTCGCAGCGCGGGCCGAAATTGCAGCCGCGGGGCCGTTCATGGGGCAGGGGGAAGTTCCCCGGAATGGCCTTGAGCGGGCGGGCGGTCTTGTCCGCGCCGGGCAGCGGGATCGACCGGAAGAGCGCCTGGGTATAGGGATGCCGCATCTGGTCGAACACGTCCTCGATGGAGCCGGTCTCCACCGCCTCGCCGGAATACATCACGCAGAGCCGGTCGCAGGTTTCCAGCACCAGCCCGAGGTTGTGCGAGATGAACAGCATCGAGGTGCCATATTTCTTGCCCAGATCCTTCACCAGATCGACAATCGCCGCCTCCACAGTGACGTCGAGGGCGGTGGTCGGTTCGTCGAGGATCAGCAGCGCCGGTTTCGACATGAGCGCCATGGCGATGACGATCCGCTGCTGTTGGCCGCCCGAAAGCTGATGTGGATAGCTGTCGAGCATACGCCTGGGGTCGGGCAGCTTGACGTCGGTGACCACCTGGAGCGCGCGCTGATAGGCCTCGTCCTTGCCGATGCCCTCGTGGATCATTGGCACTTCCATCAGCTGCCTGCCGATCTTCATCGCCGGATTGAGAGAGGCCATCGGCTCCTGATAGATCATGGCGATTTCATTGCCGCGGATATCGCGCAGCTCCTCCGCCGACATCTGTGCCAGGTCGCGACCCTTGAACCGGATCGTCCCGCCGACGATCCGCCCGTTCACACCGAGATCCTGCATCACCCCGAGCGCCACGGTGGACTTGCCACAGCCGGATTCACCGACGAGGCCGACCGCCTCTCCGGGCATGACCTTGACGGAGAAGTCCATCACGGCGGGGATTTCCCTCAGGCGGGTGAAGAAGGAGATCGAGAGCTTGTCGATTTCCAGGATGGGGCCGTCGTAATCGGGGGATTTCATGTCAGGCTCCTGTGATGATGGCAGGACCGGGGGCGCCGCCCCGGACCCCCGAAGTCTTTTCGACCAGAAGAGGGGGAGAAGGCGCGCGCATCATCAGTCCTTCAGGCTTTCTTCGCGCAGCCCGTCGGCCAGCAGGTTCAGTCCGAGCACGAGCGACAGGAGCGAGAAGGCGGGCACGATGGCCGGATGCGGGTAGATCGACAGAAGCTTGCGCCCCTGGTTGATCGTCGTGCCCCAGTCGGGGCTGTCCGAGGGCAGGCCGAGGCCGAAGAAACCGAGCGTGCCGAGCAGGATCGTCGTGTAGCCGATGCGCAGGCAGAAATCGACGATGAGGGGGCCGCGGGCGTTCGGCAGGATCTCCCACAGCATGATGTACCAGGGGCCTTCGCCGCGGGTCTGCGCCGCCGCCACGTAATCGCGCGTCTGGATGTCGAGCGCGAGGCCGCGCACGATGCGGAAGACCGTGGGCGCATTGACGAAGACGACCGAGACGAAGACGACGAGGATGCCGCCGGGGATGTCGAAGAGGTCGAGGGCGGGGGGCAGGAAGTTCACCGGCGTGCCCGCGTCATTGACCAGCGACAGGTAGAGCCAGCCGAAGACCGCCACCGTCACCGCCACCATGACGTTGCGCTGCATCGGCTGCGTGTGGAAGCGGGAGTTGATCAGGACGACCAGGAAGAGGATCGGCAGCACGAAGAGGACGACCGCCATGTAGGACGGGATGCCGCTTTCGACCATCTCCGGCGTCACCAGCAGGTAGAAGAGCAGGATCACCGGGAAGGCGAGGATCAGGTTGGCGAGGAACGACAGCACCGTGTCGAGCCGCCCGCCGAAATAGCCCGCAGGCAGGCCCAGGGTGATCCCGGCCATGAAGGCGAAGAGCGTGGCCAGCGGCGCGATGCGGATGACGACCCAGGATCCCTGCACCATGCGGGAGAAGACATCGCGCGCCAGCGTGTCGCCCCCGAGGAGGTAATAGGGATAGTCGCCCTCTCCGGCACCGCGCAGGGGCGTGCCGGGCACCTTGTTCTTCATGCCGGAGACCGCCGACAGCGGATCATGGGTGATGATCCAGTCGAAGAGGCCGACGAAGAGCGCGGTGAAGACCCAGAACATCACGATGGCAAAGCCGATCATGCCGATGACGTTGTCGAAGAGCTTGCCGTAGAGGCCGAGCTTGCGCTTGTAGGCGATCGACAGGCCGAAGGTCACCGCGAGGGCGATCCAGACCGGCGTGAACTGATAGGCGAGGCGGAGGAGGATTTCCCCCCAGGACAGCGGTTCCATGGGGCCCTCCTATGAAATGCGGATGCGGGGGTTGAGGTAGACATAGCCGATGTCGGAAATCAGCTGCGTCACCAGAACCACGAAGACCGACACGACCGAGATGCCCATCAGCAGCTCGATGTCATTGTTGCCCGCCGCCTGCACCAGCGCCCAGCCCAGCCCCTTGTAGTTGAAGAGCGTCTCGACGATGACGACGCCGTTGAGAAGCCAGGGGAACTGCAGCATGATCACGGTGAAGGGCGCGATGAGCGCGTTTCGGAGCGCGTGCTTCAGCACGATATTGCCAAAGGACACGCCCTTGAGCCGCGCGGTGCGGATGTATTGCGCCGTCATCACTTCGGCCATCGAGGCGCGGGTCATCCGGGCGATGTAGCCCATGCCGTAAAGGGCGATGGTCAGCACCGGCAGGAAGAAGTTCTCAAAGGTGGCGTTCTCCATCGCCGCCGTCGCGGTGCCCTTGAACCATTTCAGCCCCACGGCCGAGGAGGCGAAGACAGAGATCAGGATGACCCCCGAGACATATTCGGGCGTGGCCGTCGTCGCGATGGAGAAGGTCGAGAGCGACCGGTCCAGCTTGGACCCTTCGCGCATCCCCGCCAGCACGCCGATCACCAGCGCCGACGGCACCATCAGCAGCATGACCCAGAGCATCAGCTTGCCGGTCATGTAGAGCCGCGTGCCCACGATGGAGGAGACCTCGTCGCGGAACACCCGGCTGACGCCCCATTCGCCCTGAAGCACACCGCAATAGCGCGGCGCGAGGGCGGGATCTTCCCCAGGGGCGATGCAGCGGCCGCGCGTCGTGTCGCCCCGTTCGGTCGTCCAGCCCGGCAGCACCCCCAGCCATTCGCCGTAACGCACCAGCATCGGCTGGCCAAAGCCGTTGTTGGTCAGGTAGCGCGCCACCTCTTCGTCCGACATGCGGGAGTTGCCTTCGTATTTGGCAACCTTTTCAAGCATGGGGGGCTGGTTGGTGAGGAAGAAGACCATGAAGCTCAGCACCAGGGCGGTGAGCAGCATGGTCCCGATCCGTTTCAGGAGAAAGAGAAGCATCGTCTATCCCTGCTGGCCTGGGCCCGCGCCGGTGCGGACCTGGGATACGGGCGGGCCAGGGGCATGGCCGTCCCGCGAATAGGGTGGGGCGCCCGGCGGGGCGCCCCGGCGCGGATCACGCCTCTTTCCACCACTTGTAGTGATGCATCTCGAAGGTGGGATGCATCTCCGTGCCGTGCACGGTGGATTTGTAATGCCGGAAGAGCGAGCGCCAGTAGGGCTGGATCATCACGCCCTCGTCCAGCATGATCTGTTCGATCTTGGCCATCACCTCGCGCCGCTTGTCGGCGTCGGCAATCGACATCGCCTCGTCCAGGAGGCTGTCGAATTCCTCGTTCGCCATGGCAGTTTCGTTCCAGGCCACGCCGGACTTGTAGGCGAGCGCCAGCACCTGCACGCCGAGCGGACGCATGTTCCATTCGGTCGCGGACCAGGGATAGACCAGCCAGTCGTTCCAGAAGGTCGAGCCGGGCAGGATCTTGCGTTCGATGTTGATCCCGGCGTCGCGCACCTGTGCCGCCACCGCGTCGCAGCTTTCGGTCTGCCATTGGTCGTCGATGGAGATCAGTTCGAACACCGTGTCCGCATGACCCGCATCCGCGATCATCTGCTTGGCCTTGTCGGGATCGACCGGCACACGGGGGATCTCGGCATATTCGGGGTGGATCGGGCAGACATGGTGATGTTCCGCCACCGTGCCGTAGCCGGCATAGCCCAGTTCCAGGATCACCGCCGGATCGACCGCCATCTGAAGCGCCTTGCGGACGTTGACGTCCGAATAGGGCTCCTGCTGCTGGTTGAACCGGATGCAGAGCGTCGCCGCCGTGACCGCTTCGGACTTCACCCAGTCCATCGCGTCCAGCACCTCGATGAACTCGCCGGTGGACTGGTAGGTCATGTCGATCTCGTCCGCATCCGCGGCCGCCACCCAGGAGGCCATGTCGGTGCCGAAGTCGATGAACTCGATCCGGTCGAGATAGGCGCCTTCGCCCCACCATTCGTGATCGGTGTTCTTTTCCAGCACCTGGCGCACCCCGACCTCGTTCTCCACCGGCTTGAACGGGCCGGTGCCGATCGGGTTGGCCGCCGGATCGCCGCCGTCATAGCTGGGATGCACGATGGCGGACGGATAATCCGCCATGCCGGCGATGATGGTGATGTCCGGCGACGCGGTCTTGAGGACGACGGTATGGTCATCGACCTTGGTGATCGCCCCCTCCCGTGCGACGCCGGTCTCGTCGTCGATCAGCGAGGCCATCCGCGAGGCCATGGAATTGCCCTCGACATTCTTTTCGCACCAGCGCGTGATGTTGAAGATCACGTCATCGGCGGTGAAGTCGTCGCCGTTGTTCCACTTCACGCCCTGGCGGACGTTGAGCGTGTATTCCGTCGCGTCCTCATTGGCCGCCCAGCTTTCCAGGAGCATCCCCTTGAAGGAGCCGTCGCGCTGGTACTCCACCAGGTATTCCAGCCACCCGCGAGAGAAGTTGGCCATCTGCGACCAGTCGTAATTGCGCGGATCCTTGAGCGCCTTGGTCTCCATCTGGACCCGCAGCGTGCCGCCCATCTGCGGCTGTATGTGGCTTTCGGCGCGGGCGGGGGCGATGCCGCCCAGCCCGTAGATCGTGGCCGTGGCCACGCCGAGCGATGAGGCGCGGGTGATGAATTCGCGGCGGCTCATCTTGCCGGCCTTGAACTCCTCCGCCCACATTTCGGCCGCCGGGTGGACGGCCGTCGTGATCTTGTCCATGCGAGTCATGTTGGTCTCCCTGTGAGGTAACGCTGGTCCGGCCCTTCGGGCCTGTTTTTCATGGATTGGCCCCGTGACAGGGCGGTTGTCTTGTTCCGGGGGCCGGGATCGGACCCGCAGCCGTCGCTTGTTTCCCCATAGCGAAGCAATTTTCGCCGTTCGGCTAGGGCCATGGTCGACATATCATGGTCAGTTTGCGACATCATCATAAGTCAAAGACGACATGCCGCCAGTTTGCAAGCAGAAACAAGGCGCTCGCGCGCAGACGTGAAAACGGGCGCCCCCGCCGAAGGAGACGCCCGTGTCCATTTTTCCGCCGCCGGATCAGGCGAACGTCACGTCCGCGCCGCCATTCTGAGCGCCGAGGGCGTCTGGCCGGTCTGATTCTGGATGAACCGCGTGAAATAGGCGGCGGAGGAGAACCCCAGCATGTCGGCAATATGCCGGATCGGCAGGTCGCCGCTTTCCAGCATGTCGCGCGCCGCATAAAGCACCCGCTGCGTGATGATGTCCGCCGCCGTCATGCCCGAGATCTGGCGGCAGGCGCGGCTCAGATGGGTCGGCGTCACGCCAAGCTGTTCGGCGTAATCCGCCATCGGCTTGCCGGAACGATAATTCTTTTCGACCAGCGCGCAGAACCCGGCGATCAGCCGCTCTGCGGCGGGCACGCGGGGGGCGGGCTGATTTTCGGGATGCGCCAGCATCCGCCGCATCCACACCGCCAGAAGCCCGGCATGGGCGCGCGCCGCCTCGTCGCCAAAGGCGCGGTGCGTGGATTGTTCGCGCTGCATGTTGTCGAGGATCGCGGTGACCTCGTTCTGCGCCATCACGTCCCGGACGCGCACATGCTTCACCTCGTCGGGCATGATTCCCGCCTCGTGGGCCGGCAGATCGACGGCGACACCGTAGCACTGCTTGCCCAGGTCCATCGACATCAGCGTCCCCGCCGGGATGTAGAGCGCGTTGTGCGCCCCCACGCCCCGCCGCTTGCCGAGGATCGTCGCACGCCCCTGACCCTTGGTGATCCAGAGAAAGAGATGCGAGGCCCGCGCGTGCTGCAACTCCAGCCTCCAGGGGTCCCCCATGGTGAGCTGGCCAAAGCTTCGCAGGCGCGGTGAGGCCACGGAATGTTCGTGTGGCGACTGTGCGAGGATGTTCTGTATCTGCATGTCCGGTCCCCTTTGTTGAACCGAACCTAGGGGTGGATGTCGCATATCGTAAAGTCCCGAGTGGCTTATCCACAGCTTCTCCACAGAAATCCGACGCTGAAAAGGCAAACTGTGGACGCTTTGGGGATAGTTCACCCTGAAAGTGCCATGTGCCTCGTCCGAATCAACCCTTGGGGGAAATTTTCCGCCATGCGGACATGCGGGCCCGGAACCATGTTCGCTGCCGTTTGGCGAATTGCCGCGTCGCCACGGTCGCGGCTTCCCGCGCGGCCTCGAGGGTCATGTCCCCGCGTAGATGCGCGATCAGTTCCGGCGCGCCGATCGCCTTGGAGGAGGGCAGGGCGGGGTCCCAGCCCGGCAGGTTCGCCGCCGCCTCCTCCAGCGCGCCCTCGGCCAGCATCGCATCGAACCGCCGTTCGATCCGCGGCGTGAGCCAGTCCTTCGGCGCATCGAACACCAGGCATTCCGCCCCGGCCGCAGGCAGCAGCGGTGGCGGCGTGTCGTCCTGCCAGGCCGACAGCGGCCGCCCCGTGGCGCGCCAGACTTCCCAGGCGCGCTGCACCCGCATCGGGTTCTGCCGGTCGATCCGCGACAATGTCTCCGCGTCGAGCTCCGCCAGCATCGGCGCCAGCCCCTCGGCCTCGCGCAGACGGTCCCCCTCGGCCCGAACCTGCGGCGGCGTGGCGGGGATATCCGCCAGCCCCTCGGTCAGCGCGGTGAAATAGAGCCCCGTGCCCCCCACGATCACCGGCGCCCGGTCAAGGTGCCCCGCCACCTCGCGCAGCCATTCGCCCACGGAATAGCCCTGCTCCCGTCCGACATGCCCATATAGCGCATGTGGCACCCGCGCCTCGTCCGCCGCAGAGGGGCGCGCGGAAAGCACCCGCCAGTTGCCATAGACCTGAAGCGCGTCGGCATTCACCACCACCCGGCCATCGCGCGCCGCGATCTCCATCGCCAGCGCCGATTTGCCCGACGCGGTCGGCCCGGCGATCAGCACCGGCCGTTCTGCGGACAGCCCCGACGGGATCATGACGCGATCATCCTGCGCCAACGATGGAAAGAGGGGAATGCCGCATTGAACTGCCTGCCGTTTTCGACCATTTTGCCGCCAACCTACCCCCCCGGACAGACGGAGCGCAACATGGCCGCAGATCAGCCCAAGACCACCTACAAGCGCGTATTGCTCAAGATCTCGGGGGAGGCGCTGATGGGAGATCAGGGCTACGGCCTCAACCCGCCCACGGTCGACCGCATCGCCCGCGAGGTCAAATCGGTTCACGACCTCGGGGTGGAGATCTGCATGGTGATCGGCGGGGGCAATATCTTCCGCGGCCTCGCCGGATCGGCCCAGGGGATGGAACGCACCACCGCCGATTACATGGGAATGCTGGCCACGGTGATGAATGCGCTGGCCATGCAGGCCGCGCTGGAGGCGCTCAAGATCCATACCCGCGTGATCAGCGCCATCCCGATGGACCAGGTCTGCGAACCCTACATCCGCCGCCGCGCCGTGCGGCACCTGGAAAAGGGCCGGGTCTGTATCTTCGCCGCCGGCACCGGCAACCCCTATTTCACCACCGACACCGCCGCCACGCTGCGCGCCAACGAAATGGCCTGCGAGGCGATCTTCAAGGGGACCAAGGTCGACGGCGTCTATGACAAGGACCCGATGAAGCACGACGATGCCAAGCGCTTCGACAAGGTCAGCTACGACGAGGTGCTGGCCCAGCATCTCAACGTGATGGACGCCTCGGCCATTGCGCTGGCGCGGGACAACAAGAAACCGATCATCGTCTTCTCGCTCGACGAACCCGGCGGTTTCCGCGGCATCCTCGCAGGGCAGGGCACCTATACCATCGTCCGCGACTGACGCCCCCGGTCGGCAGTGAGGATTTGAGGCAAGATGAACCCAGGGCGCGCGGCCCGGCTTCCTCTGGTCGGAAATACCTCCGCCGGAGGCATCGGCCCGCCGCAGGAGGGGCGACCGGAGGCGTCACGGTCCCTCGGACATGCAACGCCTATACAAGGCGGAACCGCTGCCGTATTACGCCTTTCGACAAGTGAAGAACGCGGAGCCACCCATGTCAGACGATTTTGAGCTGGATACAGACGACCTGCAACGCCGCATGGACGGCGCGATGAGCGCGCTCAGGACGGAATTCGCCTCGCTGCGGACGGGCCGCGCCTCGGCCTCGATGCTGGAGCCGGTGATGGTCGATGCCTATGGCCAGCCCACCCCGATCAACCAGGTCGGCACGGTCAACGTGCCCGAGCCGCGCATGGTTACGGTCAATGTCTGGGACAAGGGCCTCGTCGGCAAGGTCGAAAAGGCGATCCGCGAGAGCGGGCTGGGCATCAACCCGCAGCTCAACGGCACCATCATCATGCTGCCGATCCCCGAACTGAACGAGGAACGCCGCCGCGAGCTGACCAAGGTCGCCGCGCAATATGCCGAAAGCGCCCGTGTCGCGATCCGCAACGTGCGGCGCGACGGGATGGACCAGGTCAAGAAGGCCAAGGCGGACGGCCTGTCGGAAGATGACCAGAAGTTCTGGGAATCCGAGGTTCAGGACCTGACCGACAAGTACATCAAGAAGGTGGATGCTGCCCTCGAGACCAAGCAGGAAGAGATCATGCAGGTCTGATCGCGGAGCGATCCCGTGACGGAACAGGACCATATCCGGCGGGGCCCCCGCCATGTCGCCATCATCATGGACGGCAACGGCAGATGGGCCACCATGCGCGGCCGCCCGCGTCTCTTCGGCCATCACGCCGGGGCGAAGCGGGTCCGCGAGGCGGTGGAGGCCTGTCCGGACCTCGGGGTCGAATACCTCACGATCTTCGGCTTCTCGACGGAGAACTGGAAGCGCACCCAGATCGAGGTCGCGGGCCTCATGTCGCTGTTCAAGCGCTACATCCAGAAGGAGGCCCGTGCGCTGCGGGCCAACAACGTGCGGGTCCGTTTCATCGGTGACCGTCCGGGGCTGGACGACAAGCTTCAAAGCCTGATGGACGAGTTGGAAGAGATGACCCGCGATTGTGACGGCACCAATCTGACCATCGC
>Ga0213839_1002279_pt1 | contig 10939 bp, 7 predicted proteins | sample SWPATP21_FD_160075 | JGI IMG/M metagenome (GOLD analysis project Ga0213839, IMG submission 160075) | Coastal seawater microbial communities from Marineland, Florida, United States - SWPA TP2 #1 | ecosystem: Environmental > Aquatic > Marine > Coastal | place: USA: Florida | collected 2016-08-14 | reverse complement strand
GCACAGCGCGTTGGGGCAGGGGACCTGGACTTGCGTGTGACCGAAGATGACGGCGATGACGAAATCGCCATGTTGTCCAGATATTTCAACCAGATGACCACGCAGCTCAAGGGCCAGCGCGCGGCGCTTCTGGAAAACACCAACCAGATCGAACAGCGCCGCCGCCTGTTCGATTCCGTTCTGTCCTCCGTCACCTCGGGCGTCGTTGGGCTGGACCGCGAGGGGCGTGTGACCTTCGTCAACCGCTCCGCCGAACGGCTTCTCGACTGGAACGAGGATCACGAGAGCCTCGCCATCTCCGTCGCCGTGCCGGAGTTCGGCGCGCTGTTCGATCAGCTGCGCGACAGCGGCGGCCAGACCATCCAGTCGGAGATCAAGGTCGTGCGCGCCGGGCGGCAGGAAACGCTACTCGTCCGCATGGCCACCCGGCGCAACACCGAAGGACGGCGCGAGGGCTACGTGGTGGCCTTCGACGATGTGACCGACCTCGTGACGGCGCAGCGGATGGCCGCCTGGGGCGATGTCGCCCGCCGCATCGCGCATGAGATCAAGAACCCGCTGACACCGATCCAGCTGTCCGCCGAACGAATCCGCCGCAAGTTCAGCCGCCACCTGGAGGACCAGCAGGCCGAGGATCTGGAGGCCCTGACGGAGGTCATCGTGCGCCAGACCGGCGATTTGCGCCGCATCGTCGACGAATTCTCCAAATTCGCCCGGATGCCGGAGCCGGAGAAACGGCAGGAAGACCTCCGCGAGCTTCTGCAAGGGGCCGTTCTTCTTCAGCAATCCGGCCAGCCGGACGTGGAGATCCGGGCCGATCTGGGCGACCGGCCGATGCCCGCCGACCTTGATGCGACCATGATCGGCCAGGCGCTGACCAACCTGATCAAGAACGCGGGCGAGGCCACCGAAACCCTGCGCGAAAAAGGCGCGCCCGAGGGCTATGCGCCGGGCATCCGCATCAGCGCCACCATTGAAACCGAAGAGACGGAGATCGGAGAGGCCCCCTGGGCGGTCATCCGCATCGCCGACAACGGCATCGGCCTGCCGGAGGACCGTGCCCGCCTGTTCGAACCCTATGTCACCACGCGCGACAAGGGCACCGGGCTGGGCCTGCCGATCGTCAAGAAGATCATCGAGGAACACGGCGGAACGCTGCGCCTCGAAGACGCCGAACCATTTGAAGAGCTGGAACATTCCGGCGCCTGTGCCGTCATCCGCCTGCCGCTGATCGCGGGCGCCGGGTCGGCCTGATGAAAGACATAGTGAGGGACCATGAGTGATATTTTGATCGTGGACGATGAGCGGGACATTCGTGAGCTCATCTCGGACATTCTCGAAGACGAGGGCTTTGCCACGCGGCTGGCCGGCAATTCGGACGAATGCATGGCGCATCTCAATACCGAACCGCCCGCGCTGATGATCCTCGACATCTGGCTCAAGGACAGCCGGATGGACGGGATCGACATCCTCAAGCACGTCAAACGCGACAACCCGGACGTGCCGGTCGTGATCATCTCGGGCCATGGCAATATCGAAATCGCCGTCGCCGCGATCAAGCAGGGCGCCTACGACTTCATCGAAAAACCGTTCAACATCGACCAGTTGCTGGTGGTGATCCGGCGCGCGATGGAAACCTCGCGGCTGCGGAGGGAAAATCAGCAATTGCGTCGCAAGGACACCCAGTCCGCCGAAATGGTCGGCAATTCCGCCACCTTCCGCACCCTCATGGGGCAGCTCGACAAGGTGACGAAATCGAACGGCCGGGTGATGCTCAAAGGCCCGTCCGGGTCGGGCAAGGAAATCGCCGCGCGCTATATCCACGCCCATTCCAACCGCGCCGAGGCGCCTTTTGTCGTCGTCTCCTGCGCCACGATCGAATCCGACCGGATGGAGGAGGTGCTGTTCGGCCGCGAAAGCTCCGACCGCGGGGTGGAACAGGGGCTTCTGGAGCAGGCCCACGGCGGCGTGATCTATTTTGATGAGGTCGCCGATATGCCCACGGGCACCCAGTCCAAGATCCTGCGCGTTCTGGTGGATCAGCAATTCACCCGCGTCGGCGGCACCGACAAGGTGCGGGTCGATCTGCGGGTCGTCTCCTCCACCTCGCGCGATCTGGAGGCCGAGATCGCCAACGGCACCTTCCGGCAGGAGCTGTTCCATCGTCTGAACGTGGTGCCGATCGACGTGCCCAGCCTGGCTGACCGGCGGGAGGATATTCCCGTTCTGGCGAATTACTTCATCGACGGGCTGCACAAGAGCCAGGGCCTGCCGCTGCGCCCGCTGTCGGATGATGCCGCCGCGCTGATGCAGACGATGGTCTGGCCCGGCAACGTGCGCCAGTTGCGCAACGTGATCGAGCGCATCCTGATCCTTGGCGACGGGACCGGCGCGATCGAACCGCGCGAAGTGCCGACGGAAGACGACAAGCCGCAGGAAGAGGGCCGGGTGGTCCTCTCCGGCACCCTCGCGACCATGCCGCTGCGCGAGGCGCGGGAGGCGTTCGAAAGGGAATACCTGCTGACCCAGATCAACCGGTTCGGCGGCAATATCTCCAAGACCGCGCAATTCGTAGGGATGGAAAGGTCAGCCTTGCACCGTAAACTGAAATCCCTCGGTGTCGTGACGACCAACAAATCCGGCGGGCGCGTGGCGCAGATCGAGGATGACGACTGACACGCCCCGGCCCCTGAGCCGGGGCCGCGTGATGAAATGCCGGAAAAGGCGGTGTCCGGTGAGGTCCCGGCGCACAGGCCGGGACAGCAGCCCGCACCGGCCCCCAAGCCGGGGCCTCTTGTGCGCAAGTTGCGCAACGTTGGCAGGCTTTGGCGAAACAACGGATCACGGGGTCCCGGCGCGGAGGCCGGGACAGCGTCCCAACATGCGTACCAGGCGAAGCCGGGACAGGTCAGCGCGTGACGATCTGATAGGCGCCCGACCCGCGCGGGATCAGGCAGGCGCGGTCGGTCAGCCGGGGCAGGACCCGCGTCACCCCGGGCTCCACCGCATCGCGCGTCCTGCCGTCGCAATAGGGCAGGCTGACCCGGTCGATCCCCCGCGAAGCCAGGCAGGTCCGCGTCAGCAACGCGCGCCGGTCCTCATTCGCATCGAAGCTTTCGAAGCGGGGAAATTCCTGATGCGCGGGCCGGGTGGTGCAAGTGCCCTGACCATCGCAGACGGTTCGCGCGGGGATGAACCGCCCCGGCAGAACCCGCGTTTCGGTGCGCACAGGCGCCTGGTCCAGCGCCTCCAGGGCGCAGGCATCGCTGGCGCGCCGGATCTCTGCCGTGGTCATGCCCTCCCGGTAATAAATCTCCTGCACACAGGCGCAGAGCACCGTGAGCGACAGCAGGGCGATGAGCGGTCGGGCAAGCATCATGCCATGCAGTCTAGCGCCTTTGCCGGCGGGGACAATTCGTTTGACCGTGTCATCTGCTTCTGTCATGCGATAGGTTCGGAAAAGGCGAAACCCCCGGGAGACAAGGGATGAAGGTCATCATCTGCGGGGCGGGGCAGGTCGGCTGGCAGATCGCGCGCCACCTGTCTGGCGAAAACAACGACGTCACGGTCGTTGACAACAACCCCGATCTGGTGCGCCGCGCGACCGATACGCTCGACGTGCAAGGCATTGCCGGTTTTGCCTCCTACCCCGATATTCTGGAAAAGGCGGGCGCGCGCGATGCCGACATGATCATCGCCGCCACCTATTCGGACGAGGTGAACATGGTCACCTGCCAGGTGGCCCATTCGGTCTTTGCCATCCCGCGCAAGATCGCCCGCCTGCGCGCGCAGAGCTACCTGACCGCGATCTATTCCGACCTCTACCGCCGCGACCACCTGCCGATCGACGTGGTGATTTCGCCCGAGAGGGAGGTGGCGGAGGCCGCGTTGCAGCGGCTTTCCGCGCCGGCCGCCTTTGATACGGAGATGTTCCTGGGCGGCAAGGCGCAGCTTCTGGGGATCACCATCGACGAAGACTGCCCGGTGGTGAACACGCCGTTGCGCCAGCTCACCGACCTCTTCTCCACCCTGCGGGTCATCGTTGTGGGCATCCGGCGCGAGGGGCGGCTCTTCGCGCCCGAACCCAATGACCAGATCTTTCCCGGCGACGCCTGCTATGTCTGCGTCGTGACCGAAGACGTCCCCCGCACGATGGAGGTTTTCGGCAAGACCACCCAGACGCAGGAACGTGTGATCATCGTCGGCGGCGGCAACGTCGGCCTGTCGGTGGCGCGCAGCCTGGAAAAACGCGGGCGCGGCATCCGGTCCAAGGTGATCGAAAAGAACCGTGTCATCGCGGAACGGGCGGCGGATGCGCTGGAACGGACCATCGTCCTCAACGGCGACGGTCTGGACAAGGCGCTGCTGGCCGAGGCCGGGGTCAGCCGGGCGGACGCGATCCTCTGCGTGACGGATGACGACAAGACCAACATGCTTGCCGCCGTGCGCGCCAAGAACCTGGGCTGTCACATGTCCATCGCGCTGATCAACGATCCGTCGCTGACCACGATGATGAAGCCGCTTGGCATCGACGCACATATCAACCCGCGGCAGACCACCGTGTCCTCCATCCTGCGCCACATCCGCCACGGCCGCGTCCGTGGGGTCTATTCCGTGGGCGATGCGGAGGCGGAGGTGATCGAGGCCGAAGTGCTCTCCACCAGCCCGATTGCGGGGCGGCACCTGCGCGACATCGGGTTCCCCGAGGGCGTTCTGATCGGCGCGATCCAGCAGAACGGCAAGGTGGTCAAGCCCGACGGCAAGATCAAGATCGAGGCCGGAGACGTGATCCTGATCTTCGCCCTGGCCGACGATGTGCCAGAGGTGGAGCGGCTGCTTCAGGTCTCCATCGACTACTTTTGATCCGATGCGCCTCCGCCTGATCGATCAACCGCTGTTCCTCATCATCCTGGGCTGTTCCGCCCTGTCGATGATGTTGCCCGCGGCGGTCGCCCTGGCGATGGAGGAGTTCCACATCGCGCGGAGTTTCCTCTACGCCGGGGTGCTGGGGCTGCTGGCGGTCTGGCTGATCGCGCTGGCCCGCGGACGTCAAAGCTGGACGGGCCGGAACACCGATCTCGTCGGGCTACTGTCATTGCTCGGCACCTATGCACTCGTCCCGGCCTACCTCGCCATTCCGTTTCAGGAAAGCATCGGCTCGACCTCCTTCCTGAACGCCTATCTCGACATGGTGTCGGCGCTGACGACCACCGGCGCGCCGCTGTTCGAACCCGGACGCCTGCCGCCGGTGCTGGAACTGTGGCGCGCGCAGGTCGGCTGGATGGGCGGTCTGCTGATCTGGGTGGCGGCGGCGGCGGTGCTGGCGCCGCTGAACCTCGGCGGGTTCGAGGTCACCTGGGCCGCGGCCTCCGGCGGGCCCGACAGCTATGCCGAACGGTTCAAGCGCGCCGATGTGATGCGCCGGGTCGGGCGCAATTTTGTCCAGCTCGCCCCGATCTACACCATCCTGACCGCCGTGCTCAGCGTGCTGCTGCTGATCAACGGCGACGCGGCGCTTGTCGCGGTCAGCCATGCCATGTCCACCATGTCCACCAGCGGAATCACCCCGGTCGGCGGCCTGCCCAATGCCGAAAGCGGCATCGCGGGCGAAATGGTGATCTTCCTCTTCCTGGTCTTCGCCGTCTCTCGGGTGAGCTTCACCACCGACACCTCCGTCTCCCGCTTCGGTCTGCACCTCGACCCGGAGCTTCGGATGGGCGCACTGATCGTCCTGGGCGTGCCGCTGCTGCTCTTCCTGCGCCACTGGATCGCGGCGTTCGAGGTCGATGCGGGGGAGGACGTGATGCAGGGGCTGCGCGCCTTCTGGGGCGCGCTCTTCACGGTGATGAGCTTTCTGACCACCGCCGGGTTCGAAAGCGTCGAATGGAACAGCGCGCAGATCTGGTCCGGTCTGGGCACGCCGGGCATCATCCTGATGGGGCTGGCCATCATGGGCGGGGGCGTCGCCACCACCGCCGGCGGGGTCAAGCTGATGCGGGTTTTCGCGCTCTACCTCAACGGGTTGCAGGAAATGCAGCGGCTTGTCCATCCCAGCTCCGTCTCGGGCATGGGCGCGGTGGCGCGGCGGATCGGGCGGCAGGGCGCCTATCACGCCTGGATCTATTTCATGCTCTTCGCGATGAGTCTCGCCGCGCTCATGGCGCTGCTGTCACTCTTCGGGCAGGGGTTCGAGGCCGCGACGATCCTGGCCATTTCCGCCCTGACGACGACCGGCCCGCTTCTCACCCTGGGCGGCGACACGCCCATTTTCCTCGGCCAGCTCGCCCCCGAGGCGAAGATGGTCTTTGCCTTCGGGATGATACTGGGGCGGCTGGAACTGCTGGCATTTATTGCTCTGTTGAACCCCGATCTGTGGCGCGGATGACGTAAACCCGTATCAGGGTGACACAAATGGTAAAATGGGGCTGGAAATGGCCCGTTTCCCGGACCATACTGGGGACCGCTAGAGGGTAGGCCGCCATGCGGCTTGGTGAAGAGACAATAAAAATATAAGGTTCACAACATATGGCTTCCGACAGACAGAACCTGCAGGACGCATTTCTCAATCATGTGCGCAAGACAAAGGTTCCGGTTACCATTTTTCTGATCAACGGTGTCAAACTTCAGGGGGTCATTACCTGGTTCGACAACTTCTGCGTTCTGTTGCGCCGCGACGGCCAGTCGCAGCTGGTCTACAAGCACGCGATCTCGACGATCATGCCGGCGCAGCCGATCAGCCTGTATGAAGGCGAAGACAGCAATTGATACCCCATGACAGGCCCGTGACCCGGGCCTGGGTTCTGCATCCCGACCTCAAGAACGAGGACCGCCGCCATGCGCCGTCGCACGCGCTGGAGGAAGCGGTCGCGCTTGCCCGCGCGCTGCCCGACCTGGAGGTCGTGGGCGCCGATGTGGTGCGCATCGCCAAGGCGGTTCCCGCCACGCTTCTGGGATCGGGCAAGATCGAAGAGCTGAAGCAGCATTTCTCCGATGCCGAGGTCGAGCTTGTGCTGGTCGACGGGCCGGTCACGCCGGTGCAGCAACGCAACCTGGAAAAGAAATGGGGGGTAAAGCTCCTCGACCGGACGGGCCTGATCCTTGAGATCTTCTCGGACCGCGCCCGCACCCGCGAAGGGGTGCTTCAGGTGGAAATGGCGGCGCTGGCCTATCAGCGTACCCGCCTGGTCCGCGCCTGGACCCACCTTGAACGCCAGCGCGGCGGGCTCGGCTTTGTCGGCGGCCCCGGCGAGACCCAGATCGAGGCCGACCGCCGCGCCATCGACGAACAGCTCGTGCGCCTGCGCCGGCAACTCGACAAGGTGGTCAAGACGCGGGAACTGCATCGCTCCGCCCGGGCCAAGGTGCCGTTCCCGATCGTCGCCTTCGCGGGCTATACCAACGCGGGAAAATCCACGCTTTTCAACCGCCTGACCGGGGCCGAGGTCTTCGTCAAGGACATGCTCTTTGCGACGCTCGATCCGACCATGCGCCGCGTGCGCCTGCCGGGCAACGGGCCGGAGGTGATCCTGTCGGACACCGTGGGCTTCATCTCGGACCTGCCGACGCAGCTGGTCGCCGCCTTCCGCGCCACGCTGGAAGAGGTGCTGGAGGCCGACCTCGTCCTGCATGTCCGCGACATCAGCCATCCGGAAACCGAAGAGCAGAAAAGCGACGTGTCAGAGATCCTGCACGATCTGGGCCTCTCCGAGGACACGCCCGTGCTGGAGGTCTGGAACAAGATCGACCGGTTCGGGGACGAGGATCGAGAGGCGCTGATCCGGCGCGCCGAACGCGAGAACTGCCATCCGATCTCCGCGGTGAGCGGCGAGGGGATCGACGCGTTGCTCCGCGCCATCGAGGCCGGGCTGGAACAGGAGCATCTGACAGAGGTGCTGACCCTCGGCTTCGACCGGGGCCGCCAGCGCGCCTGGCTTTTCGATCAGGGCGTCGTGGTCCAGGACGAACAGGTCGAGGACGGGCATCGCATGACCGTCCGCTGGACCGCCAAGCAGGCCGCCCGGTTCCGCGCGCTCTGACGCCGCTCAGGCCCCCGCCGCATCCAGCCGCGCCATTTGGTCGGGGGTGAGTGTGACCTCCGCCGCCCGCAGCAGGGTATCGAGCTGAGTGTCCGACGTTGCAGAGGCAATCGGCGCGGTGACGCCCGGTTTCTGACGCAGCCATGCGATGGCGATCTCTGCCAGCGCCGCCCCGGTCTCTTCTGCAACGAGGTCCATCGCGCCCAGAATGGCCATGCCCCGCGCGTCCATGTAGCGCGCGATGCTGCGTTCCCCGCGCGGGCCGGTCAGGTCGCTGTCCTGGCGGTATTTGCCGGTCAGGAACCCCGCCGCGAGGGCGAAATAGGGAATGACCCCGATGTCATGGTCGATGCAGAACTTCGCCAGCGGGCCCTCGAACCTCTCGCGCGCATAGAGATTGTACTCCGGCTGCTGTGCGCCGTAATGCGGCAGATCCGGCACCGCCTCGGCCGCGGCCATTTGGTCTGCCGTGAAGTTCGATGCGCCGATGGCGCGGACCTTGCCCGCGCGGATCAGCCGGTCATAGGCGGCCAGCGTTTCCTCATGCGGAGTGGTGTCGTCGGGACGGTGCGAAAAATAGAGGTCGATGCGGTCGGTCTGAAGCCGCCGGAGGGAGTTTTCAACCTCCTGCGTGATCCATCCGGCCGAGAGCCCGCCCCCGTCCGGCATGGGCGAGCCGACCTTGGTGATGAGCTGCACCCGGTCGCGCATACCGGGGCGCGTGGCGAACCAGCGTCCGAGGATGGTTTCGCTTTCGCCGCCCTGATGGCCCGGCACCCATCTGGAATAGACATCCGCCGTGTCGATCGTTGTGATCCCGCCCTCGACCATGCGGTCGAGGAGCCGGTGCGAGGCGGCTTCGTCCAGCGTCCAGCCGAACACGTTGCCGCCAAACACGACGGGAGAGATTATCAGGCCGGTGCGGCCAAGGCGTACTGGGGTCATGCAGGGTCCTCCTGCGGGCAGGCTAGCGGTTTTTCCCCCGGGTCCAAGGGCGATCTGCGCCGGAGAGGGCTTTGCCCCCGGCGCGTGCCCGCGCCCCCGAAGGCCTTTCCGGCCAGAAGCAGCCCCCGTTAGGGATCGGGTTGCAGGATCGTGATGCCCTCGTTCGCGGCGCGCGCCAGTTCCACGTCGAGCGACATCGGCACGTATTCGCCGCGCCGCCAGAGCTGCGCGAGATCGTCGTAATGCTGTGACAGGAAGTGCCCCGACTGGCCGGTGGAAATGATGAAGACCGAGGAATTGGGATCGGCGAAATCGTAGACGCCTCGGAACCCCGCGCCGTGGACATTCAGGAACGGATTGGGCCCGGTGCCCTTGGTCATGCCGCGCAGGAGCGTGTTGTCGCCGCCGCTGGTCGACTGGCGGATGTTCACGAAATAACGCAAGAGCGGCACCTCGCCGAGGATCTGGTGATCGTGGGTGGCCTGGTGCGCATCGCCCCACCTCAGGCTTTCCAGCGCGTCGCCATAGCGTTCGTCGATCCACACCAGCGCGTCGTCCAGTGCTAGCCGCGCGATGTCGGAGCAGGTTTCCACCCGGCTCGACTGCCGGATGTCGCACCAGGCGGAGGCGCCGTCGATGTCGCGGTAGACCCGTTCGATGAAGACCGGGTTCACATGGGTGAATTCAGGCGCCAGCGGCCCGAGGTCGTCCTGGATCAGCCGGGTCTGGAGCGCGCGCAGCCATGTCGAATAGATCAGCGGTTCGGGCAGGTGCTCGTTCATCTCGCCGTTCCAGTCCGCCAGCAGTTCCAGCGCGCGCTGGCGCAGACGCTGCGGCGTGCCCTCCGGCGCGGCTTCTCCGGTGAACCACAGATCCTTGCCGATGAGCGGCAGGAGCGCGCGGGCGGTGAAGGACACGGTGTCGAGCTGCGCCTCGATGAAGCTGTCACGGGTGTGGACCTGGCGCGACTGCATCAGGCGCTGCCAGCGGTGCACGCGCTGCGTATCGCCCCACAGGAAACTCATGTGCTCGGGGAAGGGACGGTCGATGACCTTGTTGTTGGTATTGCCGAGGATCCCGCCCTCGGGATCGCGGAATTCGGGGTTGCGGTCATAGGGCAGGTAGCCCTGCCAGCGGTTTTCCTCCAGCCAGCCCTGGGTCGGCAGACGCCCCTGAGAGGCATGGCCGGGGTCGCGGGCGGGCATCGCGCCGACGGTCTTGAGCGCGATGCGCGACCGGTCGACCAGCGTGATGTTCTGGCTCGGGGCGGTGAAATCCTCCAGCACCTCGATCGCCTCGTCCACGCCCGCCGCCGACATCAGGCGGATGCCCGCGGCGATGGTGCGGTCCTCGACCTCGAAGGCGGTCCAGGCGAGGGAGGCGACATGGCCCGGCGGCGTGATGGTGGCGAGGTCATAATCCGTCCCCGCCAGCACCGGCCCGTTGTCGGTCCAGCGCAGGGTGATGGTCACCGGCTCCATCCCCTTGACCCGGATGATCGAGCCGCGGGTTTCGAACTCCTTGAACCCGTCCGGCGTGCGATATTCGTTCGGATTCTGAGGGTTGAGCTGTTCGATATAGAGATCCTGATCATCGAGATAGGAGGAGGTCAGCGCCCAGCCCAGGCGTTCGGACCGGCCGGACAGGATGGAGGGGATGCCCGGGATGGTGCCGCCGATCACGCCGCCGGAGCGCAGCTCAAGCCGGGCCAGGTACCAGATCGCCGGGGCGGAGAACCCCAGATGCGGGTCATTGGCCAGAAGCGTCCCGCCGGCGGCGGAGCGCGCGGGCGCGGCGGCAAAGGCGTTGGAGGCCCCCGCCAGCGGTGTCGGATGGATCGGGGAGAGCGGATGATCGGGCAGGCCCGCGCCTTGGGCATAACGGGGCAGGCCCTCGAAGAGGTCGGCATATTTCGGCAGCGCCGCGATGGCCTGTCCGGGCGCATCCGGCATGATGTC
>Ga0213839_1002276_pt1 | contig 10947 bp, 9 predicted proteins | sample SWPATP21_FD_160075 | JGI IMG/M metagenome (GOLD analysis project Ga0213839, IMG submission 160075) | Coastal seawater microbial communities from Marineland, Florida, United States - SWPA TP2 #1 | ecosystem: Environmental > Aquatic > Marine > Coastal | place: USA: Florida | collected 2016-08-14 | reverse complement strand
GAGCGATACGGCCGCGACCGGGCCGGGATGGTCAACGAGTTCATCACCTACCGGCAGCGCTCCGCCATCCGCGACGTAGGCAAGGTCTTCGGGCTCTCTCTCGACCAGGTCGATCGTCTGGCGAAGGGGGTCGACCGCTGGGCCGCCGGCATCCAGCCCACCAACCACCAGGGGGCCGAGGCCGCAGGCCGCACGCTCGAGAAGTGGTCCCAGCCCCACGAGGGAGGGCGCCTGCCCACGGTGGCGCCCACCATCGACGACCCGGCGGTGGCGCAGCTGGTACGCGACGCGGGGCTCGACCCCACCGACGTGGGGGTGCGCTCCACCCTCGCCGTCTCTGCGGAGCTGGCTGGCTTCCCCCGCCATGTCTCGATCCACGTGGGGGGATTCGTGATCGCGGCCGAGCCCCTCATCGACCTCGTCCCCATCGAGCCTGCCACCATGGAGGGCCGCACGGTCATCCAGTGGGACAAGTACGACGTCGATGCCCTGCACTTCGTGAAGGTCGACGTGCTGGCTCTCGGGATGCTCACGGCCATTCGCAAGACCTTCGAGCTCATCGAGGGCTTCGGCGGGCCCCGCTACGATCTGGCCACGGTGCCCGCAGAGGACCCCGCCGTCTACGACATGTTCTGTCGTGCCGACACCGTCGGGGTCTTCCAGATCGAGAGTCGGGCGCAGATGTCGATGCTCCCGAGGCTCAAGCCCCGCTGCTTCTACGATCTGGTCATCGAGGTCGCCATCGTCCGACCCGGTCCGATCCAGGGAGGCATGGTTCATCCCTACCTGCGGCGCCGCAGCGGCGACGACCCCGTCACCTACGCCCACCCCGACCTGGAGCCCATCCTCGAGCGCACCCTCGGCGTCCCCCTCTTCCAGGAGCAGGTCATGGCCATGGCGGTGGCCGTCGGTGGCTTCTCGGCGGGGAAGGCCGACCGGCTGCGGCGAGCCATGGGGGCCTGGCGGAAGCGAGGCAACCTGCGGGAGATGGGGGAGGAGCTCGTCGAGGGAATGGTCCAGAAGGGGATCACCCGGGCCTACGCGGAGGCCGTCTTCTCCCAGATCCTCGGCTTCGGGGAGTACGGCTTTCCGGAGTCCCATGCCGCCAGCTTCGCGCTCCTCGTCTACGTGTCCGGCTGGCTGCGCTGTCACCACCTCGCGGCCTTCACCGCGGGGCTGATCAACAGTCAGCCCATGGGCTTCTACAGCCCCCGTGCCCTGGTGGCCGACGCCCAGCGGCACGGGGTCGAGGCGCGGCCGGTCTGCGTGGCCTCTTCTTCGTGGGACTGCACGCTGGAGGAGGGCGAGGGGGGGCGGGCCGTCCTGAGGCTCGGCTTCCGCCTCGTCGCTGGGATGGGGCGGGAGCAGGCCGAGGCTCTGGTCGCGGCCCGGGCGGAGCGCCCCTTTCGCTCCCTGGCCGACATGGCCCACCGCACCGGCCTCGACCGCCGTACCCTCCAGACCCTGGCGGAGGCGGGGGCTTTCGAGGCCGTCCAGCGAGGGCGGAGGGAGGCCGCCTGGACGCTCCAGGGCCTGTGGACCGACCTGCCCCTCTTCGCGGGCCTGGAGCCCGTCGACGATGCCCCGGAGCTGCCCCAGCAAGACGAGCTGGATCGGCTGAAGGCGGACTACCGCACGGTGGGGCTCTCGGTGGAGACCCATCCGATGGAGCTCGTGCGGGCTCCTCTCGACGCCATGGGATGCCTGAAGCTCGACACCCTCACCCGGCGGAGGCCCGGCGACCGGGTGCGCATCGCCGGGCTGGTCTCGAGTCGGCAGCGGCCAGGCACCGCCTCGGGGGTCGTCTTCATGACCTTCGAAGACGAGACCGCCATGGTGAACCTGGTGATCTGGCCCAAGGTCTGGGCCCGCTTCCACCGCATGGCGAGGGGAGCGTCGCTGCTGGGGTGCGATGGGCAGCTCCAGAGGCAGGACGACGCCGTCAGCGTGCTGGTGGAGCGCTTCTGGGCCGTCCCGGAGCCACCACGACCGGCGGCACACCGGGAGGTCGAGTCCCCGCCGGCCGACCAGCGCTCGGGGCTGGGGGCCCTTCCGGTACGCTCCCACGACTTCCACTGAGCTGGTCGCCGCCGGCGCGTTGCGCAGGCGCGTTGCCGCGATAGAGTGCGCGTCGCTGCTGCCCGGACAGGGCCCCGGAGGAATCATGCTGCGCTTCTCGATCGCCACCGCCTTCGTGCTGGCCCTCGCCGCCTGCTCTGGCGACGACGAGGTTCCGCTCTCCGCGACGGCCGAACCCACCGTCGAGCTGACCCAGGTGATCGACGAGCAGCCCGTCGGCTTCCCCTGCCCGCCCTTCGAAGGGGTCTACGTCGATGCCGCCGACGTCCACGACGATGCCGACAGCGACGGTCTGAGCAACTGCCAGGAGGCTCAGATCGGCTCCGATCCGAACGACGATGACTTCGACGACGACGGCATCATCGACGGCATCGAGATCACCGACCTGCTGGAGCCGGACGACTTCGACAACGACGGCACCCCCAACTGGCAGGACACCGACGACGACGACGACGGCTGCCCCACCCTCACCGAGGGCATGGGCGATCTCGACAAGGACGGCAAGCCCTCCTACCTCGACCCCAACGACAACCCCTGTCCCGGCGACACGGGGGCGACGGGCGACACGGGAACGACGACGACGACGGACACGGACACGTCGACGGACACGGACACCGACACGTCGACGGGCTCCACGGGGGACACCGGCTCCACGAGCAAGACCTCCAAGTCCTGAGCCCTCCTGGGCCGTCGAGACCGACCTTCACGTCAGCTGGTGGGTCGTCCTGAGAGCCCCACGGGTCGACCCTGCCGCGAGCCTTGGTTCGGCGCTACGCGTGGCGCCGCCGGGGGCGTGGCTTGTCCCCAGCACCTGCGGATGCGCCTCGTGAGATCCTTGCGGCTCTGGCAAGGATCCTGAGGAGGGCGCGCGCGGTGCGGCCGTGAAGCACCGGGAAACGCCGGATATCGCTGTCCGCAAGTTTTCCACAGGCTAGGGGCATCTCGCCCATTTCCCAGGGCCAATGGGGCTGCTTCGGAGGCGTCGATCCACATGGCGGGTCGATCCGTTCCCTGCGTTTCGGGCCGGATCTCGATCGTCGGACCAGGTTTTCCCCAGCCTCCTGGACCGGTGTCCCGACGAGCCTATTCGCAGATATGGGTGCTTGACCCGCAAGGATCGTAGCGGTACACCACGGTGCCGGTAGCGACCGGCTCGGCGGACGCGCGCCCCTCCCCATCTGGTGCGCGCCCTCCGGCCCCGCGGAATGCGATCGTGCGGCCCCGCTTCCACTGACTGCCTCCCTCATCGTCCCGCCTCCCGCGGCGCTCGACTCCGACCCCAGGGTTCGGGTGCCGCGCCTCCACCTCAGGGCTGCGCTCCGAGGTAGGGTTCCGAAGGAGGACCCTTGATCACCCGTCGCCGTCTGTTGTCCCTGCTGGTGGGCTTGACCGTGCTGGTCGGCGCCCTGGCCGTCTGGCAGCAAGCTCGGCTTCGGCGTGCATGGTGGGACGCCCTCGCCAGCCGCGGCGCGGATGCGGAGGCGCTGGCTCTCCTGGAGCGCTGCGAGGAGCCAAGCTGGTCCGGCTGGGTGACAGTGGCCGCGGCCGACCTCGCGATGCCCTGTGGGGAGCCGCTGGCCGCAAGCCAGCTGGCAGCGCGCCTCGACGCCGGTCTGCGACGGACCTGGCTTCGGGACCGACTCGATGGTGAGCTCTCGAGCAGGGCGCGCTGGCGCATCACCCGAGCCCTCGAGCTGTCCGGCGGCACGGTGCCCACCGCGACCGTGACCCTGCTGCTGGACGGGCGACTGGGGGATGCCCTCGCGACGGAGCTGCTCCTGGCGGACGGGGGACCGAGAGATGCGCGGGAGCAGTGGATGGCCACCGTGGTCCGCGCCCGACGGGGGGAGCCGCTGGAGGAGCTTCCCTGGCGACAGGTCCTGTACATGGCCGAGCTGTCGGGAGACCGGGCGTTGGCGGTCCAGGCGCTGCGGACGTCCCTGCAGGTACCGGACGACGTGGACCGTCGCCTTCACCGGCTCCCCGAGGCCTGGGCCGAGGCCCTGTCGCCGGCCCTCGGCTGTGAGCCCGCTGCGGCCGGCTGCGTGGAGAGGTGGGCCCGCGCGGCCCGTGTCTGGGAGCAGGCCCCAGAGGGGGAGGACCACCCGCGGCTCGACGGCACCGAGGGCGTCGACGCCGAGCCGGACGTGGGCCTCTTCGGGCCGGTGCTGGCCTATGAGCACGCGGGGGCAGGCACGACCGAGGCGGTGGCGGCGCTCCTGGCCGATCAGGCTCGGGTCCTCTCCGGGCCCCACGGTCGGCCGTGGGACGGCGTGGGGGTCGGCGGTGAGGCGCCCACGCTTCCCGCGTCGCTCTGGAGCGGCCGCATGGGGCCGTGGACCCAGGCGCTCTGGGGGCGGGAGCTGGCGCGTCGGAGCCAGGTGGAGGGGGATGTCCGCCGCTCCGACACCCACCTGGTCGCGACGCTGGGCGCTTCTCCCCAGACGCTCTGTGGACGGGGCGCAAGCAAGGGGACCCTCCGTGTGGTCCTCGACCAGGAGCTGGTGGCTCGTGCGCTGCTGGAGCTGCACCCGGAGGCGATCGCGGCGGCCTCCCGCATCGCTGGCTGGACGGGACCGGACCACGCCGTGTTCGGTGGAACGGGCGAGCAGGCACCGCCCGCAGATCCCTGCGGAACGTCGGACGCTGTCAGCGAGGGCTGAGGCAGACCTGCTGGTAGCCGATGGGAAAGCCGGTGGGCTTCTGGCCGACGGCCAGCTGTACGGTGGCGAGACGCCAGCCCCGCTCGGTCATCTCGTGGACCCAGGCGCCGATGGGCTGGCTCGTGTCGGCGGTGTCGAACCCCGTGGAGGCAGGGTCGGCGCCCTCGCGGAGCTCCACCGGGAAGATCCGGCAGACGGCCCGCTCTCCGAGCTCGTCCGACGCCACCGCGGCGGAGCCCAGGCTTCCGGCCAACACCAGGCAGACCAACCCCGTCGCTGCAAACCAGGCCTTGTGGGACACCGCATCCTCCTTCCGTGACCCCGAGGGGTCTGGCAGGGGTAACCCGCGGCCCGGACCCCCGACGGGCCATCCAAGCGGACAGAAAATGGTCGTAGGACAGAAAGTGTCCTCGTCGAGTGATGGGGTGTTCAGTATAGTGAAGACATCCCTGGAGGCGACATGTCCGCTCCGCTGCTTCGCGCCCTCGACCTGCACCACCCCAACGTCGTGAGAGACCCTGGCTGTCTGCCGGCGCTCTCGCTGGAGCCCGGTCTGGAGGCCTTCCTGGTGGTGGGCGAGGGGAGCTACCTGGGCGTGGACTACGCGGTGGGCGATGTCCTGGTGTGTCGGGGGGAGGCACGCAGCGGCCGCCCCACGGTCCTCGTGGCCCGTCATGGCCGTCCGCGGATGGGGTCCGTGGTGGGGCAGCGTCTGCTCGGAGATGCCAACGAGCCCTGTCACCCGGGTCGCTGGCAGCCTGTGGGTGAGCTGTGGGCCCTCTACCGGCGCTCCGCAGTGGCCCGAGGGGGCTGGGCCGTCCGGAGCCTCCACGAGGCGTCTACGGCCGCCTGTGGCGCGCCTGTCCGTACGGGTCCACCCGCTCCGGTGGGGCGGGTGGTGCGCCGCCGCACCGCTCAGCAGGCCTCGCAGCAGGATCAGCTGGCGCTGTTCGCGGCCTGATGGGTCGGGGTGCCGGAGGGGGCGCCTCCAGACCGGGCGCCTCCAGACCGGGGGTTTCCAGAGCCCCTCGTGGCTGGATCACCAGGCGGCGCGCATCACGGCCACGCGCCTCGGGTCCACCGGCGCTTGCAGGTCGCCGTCTTCGTGGAAGTACGTGCCCACGATGGCGCCGTGGGCCGCACCGCTGAACGAGGTCGCGCCCTCCGGCGTCAGGCCCGACCCGATCCACACCCGAGCCTCGGGGACGGCGTCGCGAATGGCGCGCACGTCGGCCGGGGAGGTGGGGGCGCCCGTGCCTGTGCCGGTGACCACCAGTACGTCGGCCCGGCCGCGGTGGAAGGTGTCCCTGGCGGCCACCTCGAGGGGCATGGGGCCCAGGGGCACGGCATGCTTCACGGCCACGTCGGCGACGATGCGCACCCGTCCGCCCCAGGCGGAGCGCGCCAGCAGCGTCTCCCGAGCCCGTCCTTCGATCAGGCCCTGGTCGGTGACCATGGCGCCTGTGTGCACGTTGATGCGCACGAAGTCTGCTCCGGTGGCCGCGGCGATGGCCATGGCCGAGAGGGCATCGTTTCGGAGCACGTTCACGCCCACCCGCACACCGGGGGCAGCCTCCTGCACCACCTCCACGGCCCGGGTCATAGCGGCCACGGTGTAGGGGGACACGCTGTCCTTGGCGAAGGGAGCGTCGCCGAAGTTCTCCACGATGATGCCGTCTACGCCGCCCTGAGCCAGCGCCTGGGCGTCCTCCCTCGCGCGGCCGAGGACGGCCCCCAGTCCCGGAGAGGGCCCCGGGTTGCCGGGGAGGGTGAGCAGGTGCACGACCCCGATGAGCTCTCGCGCGTCACTGGCGCTCTTGCCGGAACTCACAGCAGGAAGAGCAGGGTGAGGACGATGTACACCGGGCCGAGGAACAGCGCCGCGTAGCCGACGTAGCCGAAGAAGCTCGGCATCTTGTACCCGGACTGCTCGGCGATGGCGCGGACCATGAAGTTGGGCCCGTTGCCGATGTAGGAGCCGGCCCCGAGGAACACGGCGCCGAGAGAGATGGCCTCCAGCACCGGGATGGACGCGGCATGGCTCGCCAGGGGGCCCAGCTGGTCGGCGGTGGAGCAGAACTCGTAGGAGCTGCACGCCAACGCGGCGAAGGTCACGTAGGTGGGGGCGTTGTCCAGGAAGGCCGAGAGGGAGCCCGTCGCCCAGAAGTACTGCCAAGGCTCGGTGACGCCGAGGGAGGCGCCGTGGACCTGGAGCAGCGTCGTGGCGGGGATCATGGCTACGAAGATGCCCAGGAAGAGGGCGGCCACCTCGAGGATGGGTCCCCACTCGAAGTTGTTGCCCTCCCGGATGGCCTTGGAGGTGACGACGATCGATGCCACCGTGAGCGCGGCCATGCCGGCCTCGCGGGCGTAGTAGTGGCGGAAGTCCACGACCTCGGGGTTGGGGGACAGCAGCAGCACGCAGGCGATGACGCCGCCGAGCAGCAGGAAGTTGACAGAGCCCTGCAGCGACAACGGCTCGAGCTGGCTGGCGTCGAGCTGCTTGCTGGCGGCCTCCTCACGCCCGTACAGCACCGTGTCCATGGCGAAGAACACCACCAGCAGGATCGCAACGGTCACCAGCCACGGGAGCCACAGCGCCGACAGGGTCCAGAAGAACGGAACGCCCCGCAGGTAGCCGAGGAACAACGGCGGGTCGCCGATGGGGGTGAGCGCGCCGCCGATGTTGGACACCAGGAAGATGAAGAACAGCGGGATGTGCCAGGTGTGCTGGCGCTCCGCATTGGTCCGGAGCATGGGGCGGATGAGCAGCATGGACGCGCCCGTGGTGCCGATCACGTTGGACAGCACGGCCCCGATGGCCAGGAAGGCCACGTTGACGAGGGGCTTTCCCTGGAGATCGCCTCGCAGGAGGATGCCCCCCGAGATCACGTAGAGCGAGCCGAGCAGCGCGATGAACGAGATGTACTCCGCGCCGGCGTGCTCCAGGGAGTGCAGGGCGTCGTGACCGAGGGTCTCGTGGTTCGTGGCTGCGAGGTAGACCAGGTACACGAACACCGGAGAGGCCCAGAGCACGGCCACCAGCAGCTGGTTCTTGTTGTGGTGCCACCAATGCTCGGCCACCATCGGAAGCAGGGCGATGGAGAGCAGCAGGCCGGCGAAGGGCACCACCGACCACATCGGGAGCACGTCGCCCAGCCCCGGGCCGTGGTGTCCGGCCTCCCCGTGGGCCTCGGCGCCTTCACCACCGGCAGCGAGCGCCAGCTCCGGGGCCGTCACCACCGTGAGCAGGATCAGGACGGCTGCAGCCGCTACGAGCCAGGTGGCGACGCGATGGTTCGTGAGCCACTCCCTGCATGCATTCCAGTGACCGTACAAAGCCCGACCTCTCGCTTGATGAAGACGCCGCATTATGCCGGACAGCCTTCGCGAGGGCCATCGGCAGAGGGCGCAGGGGGGTTTAGCGTCCCGGGAGCAGGATGGCTTCGAGGTGGCCTACTGGGAGCCGCGGGCGCGGGGCCCGGTGGGCAGGATCAGTTGCCAGGCCACGGGGCGGGTAGGAGGAATGCGACGGTGTATTGGCCGTCGACCACCGGCGGCTCAGCCTGCTCGTCGCCACTGAGGTGGGCCTCCGTTCCCGCGATGCCGACGATCCACACGGGCGCCGTGTCGGTCGCCTGCAGGTACAGGCCGAAGGGCGTGGCCCCGTCGAAGCCCTGCTGCACGAGGGGCACTTCGAGGCGATCGTCGTAGTCGCCGATGCCGATGTAGCGGAAGAGGTCGTCGGGCACGCCGCAGATGGAGTCCGTGGTGTCGAGCTGGACCTCCCACCAGGTGGTGATCGGCTCGTCGGCGGGAGGCGTGGCAGCCTGGATGGACAGGAACAGCGGCTCGGTACAGGCTTCGTTGCCGTCGACCGCCACCGTGATGATGTCGAGCAGGGCGACGTCTCCCTTGGCCTGGTCGAGGAGGAGGGTGCCCGACAGGGCGTAGCCGGAGAGGGCGACGGGACTCGCGGTGTCGGCGGTGCCGGTGTCCTCGGTCGAGGTGACGTCGCGGTCGCTGAGTGGCGAGGCGTCTGCAAGGCCCGTCTCCGAGCACGCCGCGAGGGCGAGCGAGAGACTCAGCCAAGAGATGGAAAGGGATCGGCGTACGGCCATGGTGCACCTCTATCGCACAGCTCGTGGTGGTGCAGAGGACGTGCCATGGATGCCGAACGGGGCCGGAGCCGCGGTTCGCCCATCTCTTTGGGCGATGGGGAGCGTTGCGGCGGGCGAGGAGGCGTGGCCCGATCGCGACGTGGATGTCTCGCCGGAGCTCCTGCGACGCAGGGGAGGTGCCGTCGTGGGGGGCCTCCAGGCCGGGCCCCCCGAGGCTGGACTCCGCTACTGCACGATCAGGTTGGCGGGTCCGACGCTGCCGGAGCCCATCAGGTAGATCCCTCGGGCGGGCGTCTGGGTCTTCTCGTCCCAGGCGTCGACGGCGAGGATCTGCTCGGCGTAGCCGGACGTACCCGCGACGACGCCGAAGTCGGCGTCGGCCGCCAGGGCCTGGCCGTAGCCGATCAGGTAGCCATCGTCGTTGAGCACGCCGACGAGCGCGTCGGTGAAGCCTCCGCCGCCCATGAGGTAGGGCTCGAGCTGCGGCCAGTCGGCTGGGCTCACCTGGCTCTCGAGCTGTGCGCTGATGGTGGGGTCGAGGGCGTCGATCACGAATCCCCAGTTCCACGCGGTGACGTGGGACGCGGGGTCGCCACCCCACTCCGCGGGCAGCTCGGCGTAGCACTCGGTGGTGACGTCGGCGTCGGACGGCATCTCGAAGCCCCACCACGCACCGATGGCGTCGACGGAGATCAGCGGCTGCGGTGTGTTGGTGGAGAGGGTGACCGTGCACGTGTTGGCGGCGGTCACGCCCGAGGTCTGCACCGAGCTGTCCGAGATGAGGATGCTGATGGAGATGGGCTGAGGACCGTAGTTCGGGTCCTCGAAGGGGACGACCATGTTGGTGGTCTCGTCGTAGGCGAAGGCGCCGACCATGGTGAGGACCGCGGCGTCGATGGACAGGTCGCTGTAGGGGGTGGTGCTGTCGTCGTCGTCGTCGTCGCCGCTCACGTCGTCGTCGTCGTCGTCACCCGTGGGACCGGTGGTGTCGTCGGTGGTGTCGGTGCCTTCGCTCTTCTCGCCCCCGGAGCAGGCGGCCACGAGCCCGAAGGCGAGGGGAAGGACGAGGGAAACGCGCAGCGACATGGCAGACCTCCAGGGACGGGCAGCTGTTTACCCGGATCGACAGGGGACCCGCCAGCCCTTTCAGAGGAGCATGCCCGCAAGCACCAGGGCGGCGACCATCAGCGCGCCCAGTGCCATCAACAGCACGATGAGGGCCACCCACCACGGCCAGGCCACCAGGCCGCCCGGGGGCTCGTAGGTGAGCGGCTCGTCGGACAAGTCGGGGGTGGCGGCGCGAGGCTTCGGGGCGTCGAGGTCGACCGTGGGCTCTCCGCCGGACTCGACGTCGTCGTCTGCGGCTACGTTCTGAGCCAGGAACTCCTCGCGGTCGATGTCGGTGACCGTCTCGAGCTCCGAGGAGGGCTTCTGCCAGGCTTCGTCCTCGTTGGTGCCGAGGGCCCTGGCGGCCTGGTCGTCGATCGAGGAGTCGAGCTGGATGCGGGGCCGCTCGGGCGCATCGAACTCGGGGTCGTCGGGCTCCCCCTGACGGGTGACCACCACCACGGATTCGTCTTCGTCCTCGGGACCGACGAAGTCCATGTCGGACGAGAGCGGACGGGGCACCATGCCCATCTCCCGCTGGTAGTCCGCGAGGTTGAAGCTGGCGTCGGGCTCCGGGGTGTTGGTGTGGGCGGCGCCGGGTGCGACCGACTCCACGCCGCCGCGGTGCACCACACGCATGATCTGGGTGTCGTCTCCGGTGCCGGGCGCGCTGGCGGCCGCCTGGGAGCTGGCCTCCAGCATGGCCTTGACCTCGGAGAGGCTGCTCACCGCCGTGACCTCCTGGGAGGGGTCGAGGTCGGCGGTGGTCTCGGGGACCTTGTCCTCCGAGAGACCGCGGAACAGGGCGGGGAAGCGGTCGTCGAGGTCGTCGCGCTCCAGCTGGAGGGGCAGGTCGTCGAGGTTGGCAGACTCGGTGTGATCGCCCTCCTCTTCGATGTCCGGTAGGGAGAGCAGGACGCCGTGACGGGCGACGACCTGGGAGATGGGCTCGTCGAGGTCGAAGTCGCCGTCGAGAG
>Ga0213839_1002274_pt1 | contig 10950 bp, 9 predicted proteins | sample SWPATP21_FD_160075 | JGI IMG/M metagenome (GOLD analysis project Ga0213839, IMG submission 160075) | Coastal seawater microbial communities from Marineland, Florida, United States - SWPA TP2 #1 | ecosystem: Environmental > Aquatic > Marine > Coastal | place: USA: Florida | collected 2016-08-14 | reverse complement strand
CGTCGTTCGTCGTTCGTCGTTCGTCGTTCGTCGTTCGTTGTTCGTTGTTCGTTGTTCGTTGTTCGTTGTTCGTTGGTCGTTGTTCTTGGTCGTTGGATGCCGTTGGATGGTGACGGTGACGGTTGAGGTCGTGGCCGTCTTCTTCTTCTCCGTCTTCTCGACACAGGCTCAGAGTTGAGCTGTTGAATGTGATCCCTGAGTGGCGAGCACTTTGCCGTATGCAACCAACAGGCGGGATTCCAACGTTGTTACATCCAACGGAAAAGTACGTAACAAAAAAACACGCACAAAGTGAGAGCCATACGTACCTCGTGGAGGTGTGATCTACGTGGTCGTTGCGGCGGTAGGACCAATGCCGGCGTAAAACAAAACAACGACTCCCGGGCGCCGGTTGCGGCGGCAAGGTCGCGATGAAGCGCCAACCTTGGCCGCCAGCCAACAAGATCATTGCAAAAGAGTCCAAGCGGAAGCTTGACGCTATAGCCGCTCAGCGGCTTCAGAGCGTGAAGAAGCTAACAGACACTTCAAGCCCCGACCGCTTCGACCATATTCGTCAGAACCTCAAGCGAGAGGTTAACAGAGAATACGAGTCCAAATTGCTCAACGAGCACAATGCGGTGCTCTCGAAGACACTGCGACAAATTGACGAGCGAGAAATGCGGAGCGAGTTTGTCAACAAGGACATCGAGCCGCGCGGCAAGCGCACCACAAATTTTGGATTTCGTGTGAAAACAGCTCGTGAAATCCACCAACGCAACTGGGCTCTCCTGCAACAGTTGCGGAAGGTGGAGCCGGCAATTTATCATGAAGAACCATTCGCCTCCAGCCGCGACAAACGCGACGTCCTCGCCGAGATGCGAAAGAAACGCCACGCACTGCCGTCGGATCATGTTTCGTCACATGACGGGAGTGACAGTGACGGTGGTAGTCGCAGCGATGGCGGCCATGCCGGCCCCTACGGGCGGCGAAAAGGAAAGCGGGTGCAAAACCGCAAGAAAAATCGGCAACGCTCTCGCGCTGCATCGCATGATAATCCAGTTGCAGGGCCCAACAGCCACGTGCCTACACTGCCACAATTGACAACTCAAGACGGCAACTCGGCTGCTACGACATCATCGTCAACGGCATTCAACGCCGCTGCGTTCAAGCCCAAGTCACCAACCAGTCGCGGTCGCCGCGGCGGAGGTGGAGCCCCGCGATCTTTCGAGTTCGACGAAGGTAGTGAAGCAGAGCCATCGCCGGCGAGTCAGACAGCAGCAAACACCTATTCACCCGCACCTGGGCGTGATCCTCTCATGGACAGCCCTCGCACGAAAAACTCGAAAAAGAAAGGCTCACGAGGAAAGCCGAAAGGCAAGCGACGCACTGGTCGCAAAGGCAAATTTTCGAGGACGTCCCCGCAACGCCGCGGAATGTCACAACTGACGACTCCCCGAACCCAGACCATCGCAGGTCCATTCGTGAACCAAGGGAATGACTCATCCACGGTATTTTTCTCGCACGACTGCCTCGTCCCTTTTGTTTCCAGCAATGAAGACGACAGTGAATACCGCGAAATGTCTTGGGACATCGCAGTGATTGATGTCGCCAATAATCGGAAGCCCTCTCGAGGCCTTCTTGTGCGAGGCAGTCGGCGCGACCCGAAGGACCCCTTCAACAAGATGACAACCGATGTTCTCATCAACATTCCTACTCTGAAGAAAATCGTGTTTGCGGACGTTGGGTCGGGTTCCAATGCCGCACCAGAGCTTCGGGACACGATGGCATTGTTTGACCCGAAGGAGCTGCGCTGCAACCGAGTCTACAAGTGTTTGCAGCGCGATGGGCGATCGATAGCGCACACAGGGCATGCCATGGGCACTTTTCTCATCAGTCGTTTGGCCTGCGTGGATGGGCGGTTCGTGGTGTACGGGCGACCCAACGTCGCCCGTGAGGTGTACAGAGACCGTGCCAGAATGCGGGAAGCGATGCAAGAGCTTCACGAGTCGATGCACATTGGAGCTGTTGCCATCCAGACGACTTTTCGATGCTACCGCACCGAGCGGAGATATCGTCGCATGCGCGCCGCAGCTATCAGGATCCAAACGCGTGTTCGTATCCTGCTCGCAAAGCGAGAGCTGCGCCGCCGCCACATCAACGCCCACATCGAAGAGTGCAATGAATCTGCCATTAAAATCCAAACACAATTTCGTGGCAGGCGCAACCGCGTCAACTTTGATCGGCAGCGAAATGCCGCATTGGTGGTGCAATGTTCAGTCCGCCAAATGCTTGCTCGACGACGTGTGGAATCTCTGCGGCAGCTCACGCAAGAAGCCAGCGAACGCCAAGCGCAAACCAAATTGGCAGCAGCTACCCGAGGCATGCTGCAGCGGAAGACGTACCAGCGGCAGCGGAACGCCACCATTGTACTACAACGGCATGTCCGTGGCTTGTTGACTCGAAAATGGTTCGCCAAACGGGTCGGTGAAGAACGCGCCGTGCGGAAGATCCAAGCATTGGTACGAGGAGGTCTGTCCAGAACTAGAGAGCGCCGGACAAAAGCTGCTATCAACATCCAAGCGCAGGTGCGGCGTCTTTTGGAACAGAGACGCTTCCACAGAGTGTACCTTTCAACGATTCGCATCCAAGCAGTTGGGAGGGCCTTCTTGTCGCGGCGCACACTGCAGTGCGCCCACCGTGCCGCCGTCGTCATGCAGAGCTTTTGGAGACGATATCGTGATCAGCAGGCGTTTCAGGCAGCGATGGATGCAGTTGTACAAATTCAATCTGTGGTGCGAATGGCTGTCTCGTCCCAGACCACAATTGCGAAAGCAAAACAACTCGCTGCCGAGAAACGGGCTGCCGAAGAGGCCGAAGAGGCCGAACATCAACGCGAAATGGAGCAGATGGCTCGCGAACTCGAAGAGCAAGCTCAACTAGAGGAATCTGGAGACGGGGAGCGAGACGCCGCCAAGGAGGTCAAAACTGAAGAGAGCGATGATGGAGCTGGTCTTGACGAAGACGGCAATGGCGATTTCGATGATGAAGAGGCACCTTCAAACGGCGAATCAAAGAAAAGCGATGACCAGAGCGACGCGCCCTCTCCAGTAGCTGAAGATGTTGCCGATGGTACAAAGAATCAATCTGGCCGTTCGAAGGGTCATCAACCTCGTGACGGGGCCAAAGGCCCTGACTGGGACGTCTTACACGAGGTGAAGGGAATGGTGAAAACTGGTTCAGGACGATACGTTGCCCTGGATTCTGAGGCAGGCATACGTGCTCTCGCCGCTCAGAAAGCGGCAGCTCGCGACAAAGAAGATGAACCTGTGAGTCCCAACACTGACCCAGAGACGGACGTTAAGAAGGAAGCTGAAGCGAAGGCCGAAGCAGAGGCCGACGCAGAGGCCGAAGCAAAGACCAAGAAAGAAGCCGAAGCGAAAGATCAGGCCGACGCGAAAGCCAAGGCAGAGGCCGAAGCGAAGGCCAAGGAAGAGGCCGAGGCAACGGCGAAAGCAGAATCCGAAGCGAAGGCAAAGGCAGAGGCCGAAGCGAAGGCGAAGGAAGAAGCCGAAGCTGAAGCGAAGGCGAAAGCAGAAGCTGAAGCGAAGGCGAAAGCAGAAGCCGAAGCGAAGGAGAAAGCAGAAGCCGAAGCGAAAGCGAAAGCCGAAGCCGAAGCCGAAGCCGAAGCGAAAGCAGAAGCAGAAGCAGAAGCTGACGCTGACGCTGACGCTGAAGCGAAGGAGAAAGCAGAAGCCGAAGCGAAGGCGAAAGCAGAAGCCGAAGCGAAGGCGAAAGCAGAAGCCGAAGCGAAGGCGAAAGCAGAAGCCGAAGCGAAGGCGAAAGCAGAAGCCGAAGCGAAAGCAGAAGCCGAAGCGAAGGAGAAAGCAGAAGCCGAAGCGAAGGAGAAAGCAGAAGCTGAAGCGAAAGCGAAAGCAGAAGCCGAAGCGAAGGAGAAAGCAGAAGCTGAAGCGAAGGAGAAAGCAGAAGCCGAAGCGAAGGAGAAAGCAGAAGCCGAAGCGAAGGAGAAAGCAGAAGCCGAAGCGAAGGCGAAAGCAGAAGCTGAAGCGAAGGAGAAAGCAGAAGCTGAAGCGAAGGCGAGAGAAGAAGCTGATGCGAAGGCGAAAGCAGCAGACGCAGAAGCGAAGGACAAGGCACCTGCCGATGAGAAAGGTGGCACTGAGAATGCACAACACCTCAAGTCACATCACCGACAAGTGCATACACGCGACCTCTCTGCCCAATCGTTGGAGTCTGTATCAATGGCCAGCACGGAGGGCGAAATACAAGTCGAGGTTGACGACCCGGTGGGTGTGTTCACCAGCGAAGAAATGGTTGCAGAAACTATGCGCGAAGGTGTGGTGGTCGCTGTGTCAGAAGACCGATCGGTGATGACCGTCGACATCGATGGAGAGGTCAACGATTACCCAGCCGATCTTGTGATGCATATCGAAGACGTGGAGGCAGCCCTGGCAGACCATGATCTGCTTTCGCGGCCAACAACGGCCGCCAGTGATGCGACTGCCTTATCGGAGTTCGAGGAAGAAGATGAAATTGGTGTGGGTGAGTACAGACGAAGACTGCGTTTGCTCGCTTGCACGCGTGCATGCCCTGACCAGTGCTTGCTGTTTGCTCAGGGGATGATGTTGTTTGGTTCCCGTCGGAGCATGCCATGGATGTTATGGATCTCTCCGGCATCCGCCGAGGTACCGTGAAGACAGGCGTCAACGAAGATGAACAGGTTCAAGTGTTATTTCAAGACACAGGCAAACTAGAGACAGTGTACGAGCATCTCTGCGTCCACGCAGAGGATTTAGATGGTCATTTGTGAATCAGGACCCACCACGCTGGATGCCTCGTTGCTACAGTGCACTCCTATAAAATAATCATTTGTGCACATTTCGGCTCCTTCTATTTCTATTACTTGATCTTTCGCTTGGGCGCTACATATGCAGTCCCAATGACCATGTCGAAGTACCTGGACACACAATTTGAGGTGAAAGTGACAGCAAAGTGGCAGCAACGTGGCAGCCACGCGGACGTACTTGAAAAAAGGCTGAAAATTTGTTTGAGGCGACGAATGGTGGGTGTCATGCGCCGTTGATCCTATCACAGACGAGACACTCAACGTGACGAATCATTACTTCTCGCTCCACTGAGCAAGTGGCGATATGCCGGGCACAGGCAACATCGTACCACCATAGTACGGAAGAAACCGCTCCAATGCTAGTGGCCACGCATAACCTGTGTGCGCGTCAACTGAAAGCTGAATCGACAGCAGCAACCATGTAATCTGACAACAAAAAAGCGGCCACCGAAGGATTACGCCCTGACAATATGCTACGAACAGTAAGTTTTTGTGGTGTTACCTGGGACAGCGGATGGCACCCCAGAGCGATCGGGATCACCATGCTGTAGAAACCAACGGCCAACAGCTCACATGCATGGACATATCTGTTGCAGCAAAGGCGCGCGTGTGAATACGAAACGCCTTCGTCACGTCACCGAGCATGAATTGGCTTACTGAGTCGTGAAAGCAAAAGGGCTGGCGTATTCATGATGAAAGCTGTGGACAAATCCGTATCTGTCACCAAATTGCAGAACGTGTGAGCTTCTGCGTGATGCGACACGTGAGGGTCGAAGCATCGATGACATGGTACGTACAGTTGCACCGACATGTGGTGCATTTTGTGCCACGTAAAATATGCGGCATCGAAGATGAGAAGGCACAGCAAGACATGAGCCAAGTACTCCCATATGCTCGGTGCCTACAGAGTATATTTGTGATGAGATCACCGAACCAGAACGCAAAAAAACGCAGGGCCTATCAGCGTGGTGCATCACCTCTGCGGGTAACAAAGTATTGTTGCGACTCCCTCCGCATCCGAACAGACAGAACTCCGTGAACGAGGGAAACGGATTCAGCGTCGCGCTGCAGGCAAGCATGCAAATTACTCGGGCGTGAGTTGGAAACTCGGCAGAGAAGTGCAAAAGAAGCATTGCCAACCTGTTGACAGCCGAAGAATTAGAATCGAAGTACACACGATAGAGCCACGGCCTGGTGTGATAAAAGCACGGTTACATCCGTCCAACACAAAAAAGGCATGGCGACAAGCGCGTGTACCCTTGGAGGAAGTATTGGACGCAAACGAGTGGCCCATAAAATGCAATCTACCACAAAAACATGACCATAAGCATAGCTACACACATCGTAACACAGAGTTTGCAACTCGCAAACGCACTTGTGTGATGGTATTGTACTTCAATGCGCGAAGGAATGCCGTCAGAGACGGAATGCTGACGGCAGTGTCCTGGATTTTGTACTTGGACAGGTGCTGGCCAGCAAACTGCAAAATGCAGCTGGCATTTGGGCGTTGCGACACGGCGATGATTGCTACAGCATCGAGGATGGCACAGACCAACGTAAGGAGTACAAAAAATAAGATTGGAGAGTTACGAACAAGGGTGACAATGAGTAACAGAACGCACCGTCGCAAGCCATGGCGGGTAGACACGCCAGGAAGTAATATCCAATCGCGATAGCTCCGGGGAGCACCGGGGAGTAGATGGCCCAGGACCTGAGTTATGCAACAAACACACAGCACAGCACCCGGTAACGTGGCCAAAACGACATGTTCGTGATCGAAGCACTCGGAATCAGTCGTACGCGTAGTGCAAAAGGAAATCCCAGACGGGTTGGAGCAGAAAAGGTTGTTTGTGCGCCTCGTCATTGTGCTCCAGGTGCAAGCGCCACTTTTGAACACCAAAGAAAAGCGGAATTCTGCACGACAGCAGCAAAACCACAGCGTGCGAAATCAGCAACGAGCAACAATGCTTCGAGCAATTGCGGTGTATACAAACCCCAATATCCATATCAGCGCTACCCCGGAAAAAGTAATCAGTGTTGACACCAGGTACGTCGTGTTGCGCACACTGAGACCGATCCTCTTGCTCAACTTTGGGATTGTCGTCGCATCCTTGCCCCGCCTTTTTGTGGCATTTGCCGGCGCTTGGGTCATGACCACGGCGGCTGCCTTGTAACGCACGCCCTGTCACACAAACGCCGACGTTGGTGACCAAACACGCAAACAGCCGAGAACTGGGCACAAAATATATTCGTTCTTGTTTCGCGTACAGTCAAAGTGACGATGCACATTTCTGCTCGGAGACCAGTGAGCACATGCGCACGCCCCACCGCGCGTGGTCACTCCGCACACCACCTACAACCCCGCAAACAACACCCCCCTGGGTTGTCTCCGCATCTCCCATCACTGTTCGTCCGTCGTATGCCTGCATCAACCTGCATTCCGCCCAGTACGCGACTTCTTGCTGAAAATAAACTGCGCAAGGAGCGCGCGTGCATCCATCCTCTCCTCCATCGCTGCTTCGCCGCATGCCCAATCTCTCACTGCCGTTCACAAAACCTCAACGCCACCGCAAACGCACACTTTGTTCTCGGCGTGCATGCCATCCGCAGCAGGCAGACGTCATTGCCTTCGCCAACGGTGGGGCGTTCGCCGATGCGATGCGATGACACGCCACCGTCGGAGCGGCAGACGACAGACGCGCCGCCGACACATCGAACCGTTACTCACCAACGACCCGAACTCGGCAAAGTGGTGAGTGAGTGAGTGAGTGAGTGAGTGACTGGGGAACATTTATTTCGTGGCGATGATGACGTGGACAGGTTGAGGTCACCACCACCACCACCACCAAGTTACTTCGACCACTTGCAGTTGCAGGCAATGCATTCCACTGCCCTTGGTGAACACGCAAGCTACAACTAAGCAGCCTTTTGTACTTGGGGAAGGTACCCGAGCACTCTGGTGGTCACTGGTGTTGCGGTGAGTTGACCGACGATGGATGGCAGCGTTCGACCTTGTTGTGGCATTGATCCTTTGCATGGACAGTGCCAGCATGCAAGTGCATGGCATGTATTTCACTCGTTTTTTGCTTGAACATTCGGCTCGCCACCTGCCAACTTTCTGGACGCACAGTTGATTACTTCTGCACATCACCCGAAAAATTGGAAATACGTTGAAGTGCTGTGCTCCACGAAGAACAGTGGAGGTTGGGAATACACGTTTTATTTTCACGAACTAAAAACGACAAAGCAATACTATTTGTCAAACACAGAAAACGCTACGAGCGAAGTGGGATGTTACGACGGTGGTGAAGGTCACTCGTCGCGCATCGGTAACACTTGGTCGCGTCGCGGTGCTTTGGTCGCTGACTCAGCTTTTTGCGGAGTGTTCACCTTCGACTCGCGGCGCTTAAGGCCGCTGTCGTCGCCAACCTTGTGCTCGAATCGCCCGGTCTGCGCAGTCTTGGCCTGCGCGCCGTCGCTGTCGTCGTCGACACCTTCCACCTTCATGTCATCGGATGCCCCTGCCGTCGACTCTTGCTCTGCCAATGCCTTAGCAGCGGCGGCTTCATCGGCCTACAATAATCACAGTGTGCCAGTATCGTCAGCGCATGTGCACAAACACGCCACAACATCTCGTGCATCCGCCACTTACAAGGCGCTTTCGCTCCTTCTGTTCCTCGGTAATGAGGAAGGCGCGGATGCCCAGGTGTTCCGTGATCTGGTTGATCGCGACTCGGATCCACAAAAAATATTGAAAAGCGCATAGACTCGCCAGCGTACACACCTAAATGCATTGCATTCAGCAAGCACGATGTCAATCCACGGTGTTGATCCTCACCATGCAACAGCACGCACGCGGCCAGGACCGCCAATAAATACTTACCGTGCAGAAAATGACCAGGCAGCGCTCCATGGACAGCGGCTGCGTGTATTCGAATACATTGCAAATTATCAATGCGGCAACGTATGGGATAAAGAGCCACTGCCACACTGGGAACTTTTGCCGACTCATCGAACACACGATCATAGTATTCGTCATCAAGTTCACGAAGAGCCCTACGCACGAATGCAACAGCGGATTTGAGATTGGGAGCAGCGGGCCAAGCGCCGGAACCGCTTTTTGTGAGCACGTGTACGTACCAGAGGACAAAACGATGGCATGTGCGTTGGCGGCCAGCGTCTGAGGTGGCCAGCAAAAGCTCAGCACGAACACAATCAACACTGGTACCAGCTGCTTGAACATTTCGGCCCGTTGTCCCTGGGCATTCTCGTGCTTGCAAGTCGTCACCAGAGCCCAGATGGCTGCCGGACCAGTCAGGAGGGCACACCACCCCATTGAAAACAAGTCTGTGACTCGCAGGCTGCACTCGGCGCCGGTAAGTTCCGCTTCCCATGGCGCAACACACAAGCGAAAAATGTCGAAGCCAAAAATGGTCATCGTGCCCCAGATGAGGCAACCGACGATGATGATGTACTGCACTTCAACCACACCGAACCACGGGGTCTTTCCTTTGGGACCCACTGCGATCGTGAGCACATGCGTCGTGTATTCGTTCCACTGTGATAAGAAAAACACAAGCTGTGTGCTCATCTGCAGCGCGACTGTCCAATTGTTGGGCCCTGGGGTAAAAATACCGACAGCCACCGCGTGCAGACAAATAGTCACACAAGCGTCGCAGCCGTGGTCGAAGAGTTGGCCCAGGGGTGACCCTGCACCCGTACGCCTCGCCTGCTTGCCGTCCATGGCATCGAGAGTTTGGTAGAACCAAATGCACAGCGCGCAGACGTAGTAAACCCAAAACGGCGGCGTCTCGGAGTACGACGGCGAGTAGTACCACATGAGGCCGAAGCAAATGAAGCCGTTAAACATGGCAAACAGCGTGATGAGGTTCGGAGCAACGGAGCGCGGACATGCCTCCGTGCACGCGGTCCAGCCCTTGTTGTGGCACTCCTCTAGATGAGTGTACGGAATCGAGACGTACTTGTGGTTTTTTATCGCCTCGGCCCCTTCCGTGGTGAGCACCGCTGGCTTGGTGGGGGCCACGACAGTGAGAATGATCCAAGTGGAGACGGTCCACACGCCGAAGACGACGGCTCCGATGTACTCCCACTCTTCATACAAGAACCCGTGGGTACCATCCGGCAACCAATGGAGCTGGCAGTGGCAATCGCTGATCGGCTCTGGCGTGAACCAGAACGCGCTGCCGTTTCCGTATTGGGGCTGTTGCGGCAAGTAAGAGGTGTTGTCCAACACCACCAGCGGGATAAATCCCGGGATTGCCGCGCACAGTTGCGTGTTGTTGGCCATTGGCGTCCGCGTCCCCCAACTGGTGGTCGAGCTCGACTCCCGACCGCCTTGAGATGGCCGGTGTCTGTCAAATCATATGACGCAAAATGTATGTGTGGCTTACCACCGTCGATGTTCCAGTAGAATTTCTTGTCAGCAGCACTGTCTTTATTTTGGGCAACGCGACAAAACTGCCCCCGCGGCTGTAGTAGCAGCGCTCAACGGAAATAACGCACACGCTCGTTCTCTAATCAGCAATGCTACCATGACGACAATTGACCCCGCGACGACGATGGCGTTGGAGCTGTGGCACCAGTTGCTCGCGTCGGTACCCGAATAACTTCAACTCCAACACTCCAAGCACTCCAACTCCAACACTCCAACAACCAATTCCAACAACCAATGCCAACAACCAACCAACATTCGTCCAACCACCAACAACCAACAACCAATGCCAACAACCAACAACCCCAACAACCAGCTCCCCAACACCAACTCCGACAACGAACTCCAACAACGAACACTCCAACGCTTCCAACACTCCCACTCCCCACTCCAACGCTACAACTCTCCCAATCAACAACGAACCGCGAACCACGAACGAACTCCAAAACATCGAACTGAAAGTCGGACAGTCCGTCGCGTCTGCCGTCTGCCGTCTGTCGTCTGCCGTCCGCCTGAAACTGAACGAAGTGCAGAAACAACGAAACAACAACGACGGCGACGACGACGACGACGAACGACGACGAACGACGACGACACCAACGAACGACGAACGACGAACGACGGACGACGAACGACGAACGACGAACGACGAACG
>Ga0213839_1002272_pt1 | contig 10961 bp, 14 predicted proteins | sample SWPATP21_FD_160075 | JGI IMG/M metagenome (GOLD analysis project Ga0213839, IMG submission 160075) | Coastal seawater microbial communities from Marineland, Florida, United States - SWPA TP2 #1 | ecosystem: Environmental > Aquatic > Marine > Coastal | place: USA: Florida | collected 2016-08-14 | reverse complement strand
CACAACACAGCCCAACATAGCAAGGGAAACTAAGGAAGGCCGGAGCGGAGCGGAGCAAGGCAAGGCAAGGCAAAGAAAAGCAGAGCACGCAACGCAGTGAAGCTGCTGACGTGAAAGCAGGACGAAGTAACTCAGTGAACAACGACCGCAACATTCACAACGCCCACAACGCAATGAAGCGCCAAGCAAAGCAACGCCGCACATATCAAAACAAAGTAGCGGCGAAGCAAACAACGATTGCAGCGACGCCACGACGACGCCACGACGACGCGTGTACGACGACGCAACAACGACGCCACGACGAGGCAACAACGATGCAACGACGAAGCAACGATGAAGCAACGACGAAGCAACGACGAAGCAACGACGAAGCAACGATGAAGCAACGACGAAGCAACGACGACGAAGGCAACTGTGTGAAACGCCGTGAAACGGCAGCAGCCATCCACAGTGAGTGCGTGAGTGAGAGAGGCAGAGAGAGTGACTGTGAGTGAGTGACTGTGAGTGAGTGACAGTGAGTGAGTGACAGTGAGTGAGTGATTCAGTGATTCAGTGACTCAGTGAGTGTGAGTGAGTGAGTGGGTGAGTGAGTGGTTAAAAGTTTATAAAAATGAGTGGGTAGAAGACGAGGTGAGTGGGTACAATTGTGAGTGAGTGAGTGAGTGTGAGTGAGTGAGTGGTTAATTTACAAAATGAGTGGATACGTGGATACATTTCGCAGAGGTGAGTGGGTATAAAACTGTGACTGACTGTGAGTGAGTGAGTGGTTAAAATGAGTGCATAGCAGACGAGACGAGGTGTCATCATAAAGTGAGTGGATAAGATCCAATGAGTGGTTGGTTGGTTGATGACAAGGAGTGGGTAAGTAAAAGTACTGTAAGTAAGAATGAATGGATGGATGACTCGGAGTCCATCCACTCAGAGTTCGTTAACCACTCAGTGAATGAGTGATGGAGTGGGTGAGTGGGTGAGTGAGTGAGTGAGTGAGTCACCGTTTGGCTGTCGAAGTGACGTTGACCACCAACGAACGAACGAACGAACGAACGAACGAACGAACGAACAACCAACCGTCGACTGAGTGAGTGAGTGAGTGAGTGAGTGACTGACTGACAACCAACCGCCGCCAATCGCCAATCTTTCGAAGTTCGATGTTCGATGATTGATGTTCGTTCGGCGTTCGACGGCTTCAGCCGAGTTTTGTACACGCATTCATCATTGTGCCGTCGTCGTCATCGTCGTCGTCGCCGTCGTCGGCGGCATCGTCGTCGTCATCGTCGCCATCGTCGTCATTGTTGTCGTCATTGTTGTCGTCATTGTTGTTGTCAACGTCGCTGTCACGGTCATTGTCGTCGTTGTCGTCACCGTCATGGTCGTCGTCATTGCCGTGGTTGTTGTTGTTGTTGTGTTGTTGCCGTGGTGGTGGTGGTGGTGGTGGTGACGGCAGTGGTTGCTGTGCTGAACGTTGTTGTTGTTGTTGTTGTTGTTGTTGTTGTTGAAAACGAACAATGGCATCAGATTGAAACGTGTGGGTCAGTTGCTTCAGTTTGCTTGACCGTATCTTTTTTTTTCCTTCGTTTTTGCGATTCGAGTTTGTGCTTCAGTTAGCGATGCACGTGCTGCGACTTGTTGCGGGGTTTCGGCACCGAAATGAAGTTTTGAAGTAAGGAAGGAATTTAGCGCATCAATAGCTAAAGTCACCACAGAGTGCCTCTCGCACCGGGTCATCCACACACCGGTTTGATGGCAGAACAACCTCTACCTAGTCCCGGTGGGATCTCGGCCGCAACAAATTCGCCCAACAATGCAGGTAGCCCTCAAGGCCAGAAAGACATGGCAACAGAACCTCGATCATGCCTTGCTGTAATGATATCAAGAGCTGTCAATGTACAAGCTCGGAGTCAGTCCAGGTTGCTCGCCCAGATCCACAACCAAGCACCAAAGCAGAATCAGGTGCGTCGAAAGCGGGACGAAACACCGTCTACCGCTGCCCTGTGGGAGACAGTTCGCCAACGAGACGAGAGTGGCCTCTGGCTTCCAGACTTCAGCAAGACCCGAACAATAAACGTTGAAGGGTTTTTCAGCGGAGTGGATTACGCGCCGCGTGTGTTTGACTCCATTCGCAGACATTTTGGCATCAATTCCGCCAAGTTTGCCGCCGATATGGGCAGTCTTGGCGCAGGAAAGGAAGGAGAAGGAAAGAGCAAGCAACTTTTCTTTCTGGTACGTCGAACACAATGTGTTGATGTTGCTCTGAGTGTCTTGACCCCTGACCCGCGGTGTTGACGCCATATTCTAGAGTGAAAACCAGAAGTACATCATTAAGACTATCAAGGACCTCGAACTTGATTATTTTGTAGGAATCCTTGGGGACTACTACTATCACATGATGGTACATCCAAGTTCGCGGTGCCACGTGTCATGGCAGCGAACCCTGTCTGACTCTGTCCAACGAAAATTAATGTGGTAGGCCAACAAGCACACGTTAATATGCCGATTTTATGGGCTTTATTCTGTGACGATGCCAAAGTTAAAGCGAACTTTTACCTTCGTGGTGATGAGCAACAATTTCTATTCCCCGTTGGTACGTGGCTTGGATCAAAGCTGCTGCGGTTCAGTTTCCACCATCTCATCAAGTGCCATGCCAACTTGTGTAGCGTATTCCGCCGACGTATCACAAATTTGATTTGAAAGGGTCCACGAAGAACCGGCTGTGTAGCGAGGAGGTTATGGAGGTAGGGAAGCATTTCCGTCAACCTTTGCACCTGGCAGTGCCGAGTATCTCACAGCATCTGGTGCCTGCTATAGTCTGGCTATGTCGGCAAAGATCTCAATTTCGAGTCAACTATCTACGTGGATCCGACAATGAGAGAAGAATTTATGACACAGTTGAAGATTGATGCCTGGTTTTTGCAGGTTTGTGGTGCTGTCATCGTTGCATTGCGTGATCATACCTTGACCGTCTGATCTCGCCTGAAGGCAAAGAATTTGATGGATTACTCTCTGTTGCTTGGAATTGCTCCGTTGAGAAACGGACACGTTCCACCAGCTGCCTTCGACGGTTTGTGTTGACTGTGGCGCCTGTCGTATCGTTTTGTGCGTCATGTGCAATGTTTGGTGACAGGTCCATTCTGCTCAAGATTTCAGAACAAATGTGGCGGCTTGATTGCCCGTGTGTCGACTCCACCACCACATGGCGCCCCCAACCAGTCACCGACAGTGCGTGAATCATCACTTCCCACTGCGCGCTCAGTAACTGTCTGCCAATTTACATGTTGTCCTCTCTGTGTGCAAGGTGACGAAGGCAGTTGTATTTATGGGCATCATTGATATTTTACAACCATACTCGCTGAAAAAGCAGATGGAGACTCAAATGAAGAGCAAAGCCAGCGACGCGAAAGATTTCTCTTACAGTGCGATCTCTGCCGTGCCAGCACAGCCATATGCGTGAGTGGACGAACTGTTTCTGTTGGCTTTGGGTTGCAGCACTTGCTTCGTAAATTGGAAATGATGGTCGGTGTTGCCAACACTGTCATCATTCATTTCTGTGTAGATACCGCTTTCTTCGATATATCCATTCATGGTTAAAGACGACAACGGAACTGTCGTCGCCACGGAGCTTTAACATATCCCCGAAAGCAAGAGCGAACAACCGAATCCGCAGGATGTCGTCGGCGTTGATGTGATTCACCGTTCTATTTTTCTCACACATGTTTTCTGTTATCATTACCGAATTCCAAAATTCCAAAGTTACAGCTAATTGCCGTCACCTGGCACGGCTCCGCAAGCCCGCGATTTCATCGCGGTAATGCTTCTCCAACGCTTCGTTTTGCTCAACCAACATTTCTTCATAACTAAACAAATAGAAATCCACGTCAAAAGGGATGGCCACAAAATATGGACGTGTCAAACAAGTACGAACGTGTCTTGTGCCGCCTTTTGGACCTGGAGAATCTCTTGTTGCTCTGATTGCTGCCACTTGCGCCGATTGACTTCAACCAAATTGTCGTAGTACCTGCGCCAAATCACTGATGAAAGCGTGGCCACAGAAGCGTCTATGACCAACACAACGTACGCAACATCAACATCACTGCCACTGTTGGCGGCGCCGTCCGCTAGCTCTTCCAATCGGACTTGTGCCTCTACAAGCTCAGTTTGCAACTCCTTCTCTTTGTCCTGGAAAGAACGTTGCAGCTGCCTCGCTTCTTGATGTGCAGTTTCTCGATCGTCCAGAATCATCTGTAGGACACACCAATGTGACGCCGCGTGCAAGGCAAAAATGCTTCCAATGAAACGTACTTTAATTTCTGCCTCATATTCACTGCGCTCGTCGGCAAAGCGACGAGCTTTCTGCACAGCCTCTGCGTGCAATTCTTGCGACTCTTGTTCAAGCTTCGCTTTCTGATGCTCAAGTTCAGATATTCGTTTGATGTACTAAGAACACATAACTGAATAAAAACTTGACAAACATCAACGGCATGTTGGAAACCGCTCTACGGACCTGTTCCGAGTCTCCCGCTGTTCGCGCACTTGCCCCCGGACGGCATAGAGATGCGATAGCAAACCAACCATCAGAACCGTCCTCAAACACGACTTGTACGCTCAAGTCATCCTCATCTTTGTCCACAGCTCGCCCAGTGCTGCCGCAGCGCTCTGGCATCTCAAAAATCATATCTGCTTCCACCTACGTTTTGCAACTTTGGTCAGAATGTGCAAGACAAGATGAATCATATTCACGATGTAGCTTTTGACGCACATGTGCTGCTTCGACTTCTTTAACATCCGGTAACAGCATGACTTCAGTTCCAACCTATGCACCCAGATTTGACTCGTTAACCATGTGTTGAATGCAAACAGTAAGCAGGGCTACGGTACCCACCTCAACATTTTTGAAAGAAAGCGGCTCAGCGTCTGATCCACCAGCCACACTTGCGGCAGCAGATTGCAGTGCTTGGATCTTATCTTTTGCTTGCTCCAAATCTTTGTGGACGACCTCCAACTTCGCAGTGGCAGTGGCAAGCTTCTTTACTAATTCATCGCGCTCTGCGATGAGCTCGCTCTCCTTGTTGGGCGAGGCGCTGTCAACTGCAGTCTGCGGTGCGCACACAGCTGAGACATGCAGCCAAATATCATCACCACCCACAATCTTGACTTGCACAGTATCGTCCTCGTCGTCTTTATCCACCACACTCCCAGTCTTGCCACAGACATTGCGAGAGTCCTCTCCCCATTCCATGTCTGCGCGGGCTTGAGCTCTACCAACTTCATCAAAGTCGGTCAGAACCTGGACCATAGCACCGATTGTAACATCGGCGAAAGTGAGCGGGATCTGTTTTGCTGGCGGGGCGCTGGCAGCTGCCGAAGCACCTGTACGCTTCAGAGTGTCTCTCTCACCAGAGATGGTTTCGATGGTGTGTTCGGCTTGCTCAAGAGCACGGATCAGTTCCGCTTCCCTCGTCTGAAGCTGTTCCACACGATCTTGTGCGGTCGCCAGCTCTAGCTCCAGGCTTCGAATGGTTTCGTCATGGTCGCTGGTGGCAGACACAGGCGCGGCTTCTTGCACAGAGGCTAAAGCAGCCTCTGCTCTGTTATTCGCCGTTTCGAGCTGGCTCTCAAGCTCATGAACTCGAGTCGTGAGCGTATCAATGTTGTTCTGCGCTTGTGCGATGACAGCTTTCGCGGCACTATTCGAGTTAGCGGATTGAAGTTCTGAAACTTTGGCACGCAGGTCTTCAATTGTGTCGTCACGAGTCCCCAATTCATCAATGTGCTCATCTTCGAGCTGGTCGATTTGTTTCTCCAAGTCTTTAACTTTTCGTTCGAGAGCAGCGGTGTTCTTTGTTGCCGATTCATCAGATCGCTTAGAGCGTACCCACAGAGCGCTGCGCGGCAATTTCGGGCACGACTCGTCGTATTGATCCACATCACGCAGCTCAACTTGGAACAGATCACCTCTGTCGAAATGCTGCACTATTGTTCCAACACATCCGCTGTACACCGTTTTCTTTTCGGCAGTGTGCGAACGACCATGGTGATTTTCTTCTAAAACAACGACTTCAGTTTCAGGGGCCAACATTTGCGTTCTGTCCACTTGCGTGTAGTTGTCAGCAATGAGCTTGCGAATTCTATTGAACACACACAACAAACGCGATCCGAGAACATCCGCTTTCTCTTCATTGCGCTTCTGCGACGCAGTTTGCTCGTGTACGGCAGCGTCCTGTACTGCTGCAAGTTCGCGGCGAAGTGCTTGCATTGCAACTTGCTCATCAGACAGCTCATTTTCGAGTCGCTGCCGAGTTGCAGTGGCGTCTCGAAGACTTTCTTGAAGCTCCTCAATCAACATAGCTTGGGCCCGCACCTGATCTGAATTCTCAGCTGGCATGCTCGTTGTTGACATCGCTGTTTTGTGCTGAGCTCGTGTCAATGCCCGCGACTTTTCCACAACCTCAGCTTCCAGTTGAGTGATGCGTGCACGTGCGCGTGCAACATCGCGTTGCGCTGCGGCCGTGGCAGCTTCGGCTCTGTGCAATCGTTGTTGCAATCGCTGCGACGCATGTTCCGCTTCTTGTGCTTGTTGCTGTTCTCCTCGCTCTAACATTCGCTGAGCCGACTCCTTAGATCGCACCTCGGCTTCCGCTGCCGTCGCTCTTCTCTTTGTTTCAGCAATTTGGTCTTCAAGACTCAAATTTTCACCTTGTAAGTGCTTGATTCGTTGCTGAAGCTCCGCATTCAGCTTGTTGGACTGTTCCAATTCGTGTTGCGCAGCGGAAAGGGCTAGATTTGCATCAGCAACAGCATGTGCCACGGCAGCAGCGGTGGCTGCTTCTGATGTTGGGACAGAACCAACAGCACGCTTCGGAGTCGTGAACGGTCCGATGGTTGCTGCGGCAGTAGGGCTGGATCCACCAGGAGAATGACCCCCACTCAGCGCTTCATACGCACTCAGCTTTTGTTGAAGGGCGTACACCTAGCATAGCGGAACACATTGTGAGACATGGTGGGAGCATCTTCAAAAACACGGTCGATCCAACCTGCTCTTGGGCACGCTGTTCGATTTGAAAGATGATATCTGCGCGATCGGCATCTGACTGTTCCTCCCACTTCTCACGGGCTTCGGCCAGCCGATCGGCAAAGTGAATCATGTTGTTTTCCTAGCCAATGCACAAAACGCACCAGTAAACGTCACAAATCCCTACAAACAATCACGTCTCACCGCCTTACATTTTCTTCAATAGCAGCTTCACGTTTGAGCAAGTCTTCTTCGAGTTGATGCACTCTTCTCTTTGCCGCCTCAAGCTCAGGGTCAGGCTGCGTCGCGATGAGAGCTTGACTTTCCTGTGCTTTCTTTTGCTCTCGCAACACAATTGACTGCTCCAATTCTGGCATGTGCTTGTCTTCATACTCTCGTCTTACATCCCGCAGCTCTTGTTGAAAAGCCCTTTCTTGGTCTTCTAGTCGCCTTTGCATTGCTTCCTGCGCTTCGCGCAGCATTTTCTGGTGCGAAGTTTGTTGTGCCCTGGTCGTTTCCTTGACACGCTGAACGTTTTCTAGCACCTTTCTCAGCCGCGCCTCGCTCGCCGTTTTTTGCGCGGTCAGCTGCCTGTCAAATTCTATCTTGTTGGCGGCCAGTGCTTGTTCCATTTCAAGAACGCGCGCATCGGCGGTCTGTTCACAACATCAACGTGAGGGCCAACGATCCGCGCGCATCCTGCAGCACATGTCACAAACCTGTTCGTGAGTCCGGGCGGCATTGGCAGCGCGGTTCTCAGCTGCTCTCAAGGATTCTTGCAGCTCTTTGTTCAGTTTGTCTGCCGCAGCCTTCGCATTGCTGTGAGCTATGTCTTGCTTGATTACCTACGCCAATTGGTTGTCATTTTCAGGGTGCGCATAGCAAACATTGAAGAATGGCAACTACCTGTTGTTCAAAATTGCGCATTTGGTCAACCAGTTTGCGCTTAAAGGCAAACTTTAATTGCCTCAATTGATCCTGTTGACGTTGCTTGGAACGTTCAAGGACATCTCGAATTCGAAGCTACGCATGTCAATGAATGTGCTCGATTAGAATGGTTGGCCATCAACCCTATCGAGAGAAGCGAACTTCTGCATACCTGAAGTTCATTTTGAACTCGAGCAATGTGCTCCTTCACCTTGTGCCTCAGCACATCGTCATCAATCGTAGTGAGAGCTTGGATTTGCTTTTGAATATTTGGATTGTTCTGCAGGGAAACAAGACTGCCGGCCATGGAATGTGCTGGAGCATGAGGGTGGAATGCCACGGAAGGCGCTCCTGCCTGTGCAGATGACAAAGGCTGGAACTGACTTTGCAGTGGTTGTTGTTGCTGCTGTTGCTGCTGCTGTTGTTGTTGTTGTTGTTGTTGTTGTTGTGGTTGCTGCTGGGGGACCGAATGGATCGCGTGCACCGGCTGGGAAGTGGCACGATACCCCTGCTCTCGTTTGCTTCGCTTGGAGTGCTTGGTCGACTTCTTTTTGCGCCGGTTGTGGACAGAGTCGCTGTCACTGCTGCGGTCGGTGTCGGTATCGCTACTACTGTGACTGTTGTCAGAGTCTAGGGCAGACGACGAAGAAAGCGAATCGGAACTGCTCGAAGTGTTGCGGCGATGCCGACGTTTCCGAGCCTTCTTCTTGCGCCTGCGCTTCTTCGCGGAGGCGGCGGCTGCTTGCGCAACCTTCTTCGTGGAAGAGTGGAGAAAGTCTCGCATTTTGTCAGAGAAATGGGTTGCGGCTGTCTTGATGACGTCAATCTGCAGCTTCTTGTTTTTCTCCTCAAGTTTCGCCATTTGGGCTTGCGTTTTCTGCTTCACCTCAGACTTAACTTGTTTGTTGAGATCTTGTACCAACATTTTTCGATCGGCGGGCGACATCGTCGATGTGAGCTGGAGTTGCGGAGCCTCATTTTCAGCATCGTCTCCTCGAGCAAATCCTGTCGCTGTCTGGTCTGTGCTTTCTCGCTCGTCCAATCGTAGGCCATCCGCATCGCGCGTGATAACTGGAGTGAGTGCATCTCCATCAACGGTTCCGCGAGGGGCGTCCCCACTGTTTTTTGAGGCCAAAGGGTTGTCTATCACTGGAATTCCACCCCCAGACGGGTCACCATCATCGACCAAGGGCGGCGGAGTTTGTTCTAGACCCATATTGGCTCGAGCTTGAGGCGATCGCGGTCCTAAATCTTCAACGTCGTCTGCCGGCGAATCGGGCTCGAGTTTACGCTGCACAGCGAGCAGGGGCGGGGGCTTACTTGGTGTGAAGGCAAATCGTTCCTCCATTCGTGTGCTAATGGAATCTTCCTTGACAAACACTCCATGATTTGGCTGACACCGAAAATATCTCACTCCTGCAACGTTCCCATCGTTTCTGCCGTTCGCCTCGAACAGTTCCACACCGACCCAAACCCCCGGGGCAAATTCAGTTTCACCGTGGTAGCGAACGATGCCCCGATCAAACGATCCCGTGCTCCGTTCTACAGTGACCGTCTGATTCACAAGAGTGTCCCCATGCTTTGGACTTGGCGGCTGCTTGAGTTGCTGCGATTGCTGAAACTTCTTGAAATCTTCCATTTCTTTGACAAATACACTGCGCGGGCACTCACGACACTTCTCGATACTATCTAGTTTCACAAACTTTCCGTGTTTCGGCTTGCACCGGAAATACTCGGTGCCTTCGACCTTGCCATTGGTTGTGCCGGTTGGATGAGGGAGTTGAATCCCAACCCAGAGCCCGTCGTCGCTGAGTTCAGTATGGCCAACGAATTTCACAATTCCAATAAGAATCTGTCCGCTTCGCAAGACTAATTCCACAGAGGTACCGAGGAAACAGTTGAGCTCAACGAATTCGAGTGGGCGGGACGTGGCGCTCATTACATGCTACAGGCAACTCAATGACCAGCGGTCACGGAGAAGGTCCTTCACAAAGGACAGCGACTGATGAAACCGATAATGGCCGGTACCGTTCTGTCTGGGCCCATGGACCTATTTTTCCAAGTCTTTTGTTTCAGCCGCCTCAACAAAGACCAAGAAGCTTGTGTCTGTGAGCGTGCTCAACGCCGTCAGAGCATGGTGCAATTTAGCAACGCTCACTTGTTACGATCATCATCACACATGAACAAACTAACAACTCTACCGTCATCCACACGAGTGGGCGGGTCCGTAGTCTACAGACAGACCCGGAGAGCTGAGTCGTCGACTCGCGACCTGAGGTAATGTCGATGCCTCGTTGCGTCAGGGTTCAGAGGATCAACCAATCAACCATCAACCATCAAATCAACAGTCATCGGTCGTATTAATTGTAGGAGATCGGTAGACTAGAACTAGATCTACTCAGCAGCCAACATTTCTCTTTCAGCGGTCGGTAGTGGCGAAGTAAATGACGAGTTCGAGTGATGCAGACGAAGTAACTGTGGACAGTGACAGTGGACAACGTCGTGGTCGTGGCGAACGAAGAAGCAGTGACGAAGCAACCCCGAACCAAACGAACGAAGGAAGAAGGAAGGAAGCAAACGAAACAAACGAACGAACGAACGAAGGAACGAACGAACGACCGAAATCGCTGCAGCTGTGGAGCTTTGAGTAAGTGAGAGTGAGTGAGTGAGTGAGTGAGTGAGAGTGAGAGTGAGTGAGTGAGTGACAATGGGTGAGTGAGTGAGTGAGTGGGTGAGTGAGTGCAGAAGGATTCAAAACAAACAACACAAACCGTCGGTCGGTCGGTCGGTCGGTGGATCGTTCATTCGTTCGTTGTCGTTGGATTGTGAGTGAGTGAGTGAGTGAGTGAACTGAGTGAGTGAGTGAGTGAGTGAGTGAGTGGATGACTGCTGCTGACTGACTGACTGGCTGACTCACTGACGGACTGACTCACATTTTTGAGAAAATTTCAAATTTCAAATTTCGAGATTTTCGATTTTAGTAAACTTGTAAATGAATACTGTCGATTTGTGTTTGAGTTTTCGGTAT
>Ga0213839_1002268_pt1 | contig 10979 bp, 10 predicted proteins | sample SWPATP21_FD_160075 | JGI IMG/M metagenome (GOLD analysis project Ga0213839, IMG submission 160075) | Coastal seawater microbial communities from Marineland, Florida, United States - SWPA TP2 #1 | ecosystem: Environmental > Aquatic > Marine > Coastal | place: USA: Florida | collected 2016-08-14 | reverse complement strand
AAATGAGGCATCCACAAATGGGAATATGTGGGATAAAAGGGAGGGTTGGGTGAGGGAATGTGGGAAATGGCAAATGTGGAAAGATAGTGGGCGTTGAGGGCGGCGCGCGGACGAACGAACGACTTCAACGAACTTTTGGTGTTGTTGGTTGACTTCGCGTTCGGCGACTTTTTGTGTCGCCGTCGTTCGGTCGTTCGGTCGTTCGTTCGTTGACTTTGTTGACTTCGTTTGACTTCGTTTGACTTCGTTGACTTCGTTGACTTCGTTGACTTCGTTGACTTCGTTCGTTCGTTCGTTCGTTCGTTCGATGATTGATTGATTGATTGATTGATGTCGTGCATTGCTTTCGTGGTCGTGGTCGTCGTTGTTTACACTTCGTTTGACTGTTTGTGTGTTGTTGTTGTTGTTGTTGTTGTTGTTGTTGTTGTTGTTGAGAGTGACTTCGTTGCCGTCGTCGTTCGGTCATTACTGCGATCGCTTCGTTGACTGTGTCGTCGTCGTCGTCGTCATTGTCGTCGTCATTGTTGTTGTGTGCGAGTGTTCGTTTTGAGTTCACTTTGCCTTCCGAGTTCGACGTTTGTATGGTGGAGTTGTCTATTCGTGGACTGCCGGAGTGCAGCGGTCGATGACTTGTTGTGGACTGGTTGCAAGCTACGCCACGTCACTCTTCTGCTGCTGCATGTTGCTTGTGTTGTGGAGGCGAACGGTGCTGCTGCTGTGTGTCTATTGGTCGTCCCTCGCCAGCTGGGGAGAACGATGGCAAGAGGCGCTGGGTTGCCCGTCTGCAGTGTGGAGTTGAGTCGTTCTCGTGCATCTATGTTGCGTTCGTTCACATGGACGTGTGGCGCGCCGCCTCGCTGTAGTTACCGCGTGCTGTGTTCATGCAAGTCTGGTTGCTGGAGTGTTGCGTTCCTGCGTACCATGGGGGAGGAGTAGAGAATGAAGGGAAAGACAACGCGACGGAGCGGCCAGGTCGGCGGACTCCGTCAACTCCCGGCGGCGTTGCGCCGAGTCCCTTTGGGCTTTGGTTCTTTTGCTCGTTTGTGTTTTTTGCCGCCTTCTCTTTTGCGTCGGCCGGTGTCTTCCCTCGGTGCCGGTGCGTGCCTCGACGATAGCTCGCTTCGCCTCTTTCTTCTGCTAAAGTTCTTCAGACCGCAGCAAAGATGGCCGTCCTTGCCAAGTTCCCCGCAACAGCCTCCCAGTTCGTCAAGGACAACAACACCGATGTCGTGAACCTTGTCCTCGGCTGGGCCGTGTTCTGGATCTATGGCTTCCGCACCCTTTTCTTCTGCGGTTACACCTCCACCCAGACCCTCTCGCAGTACTACTGCGACGAGATGTTCACCGCTCTCTCCGCCTGCGCGCCGGGAGACGCCATCTCCGACAGTTGCACTGCTGCTATCGAGAGCACCCCGAAATTCGCCCAGAAGTACACTGTCGTACGTGCCGTGCTCCTGGCCCGCGCTTTGCGCGCGTAATATCTTGTACGCCCCGATGACTGCACATGCGTTCTCACAACCACTTCCTTCACATATTTCCAGGACCTTTACAAGACGTGCTTCGGCGACGAGTACCAGGGATCCCTGAGCCCGTACGGCAACTTCTGCAGGTACGCACGCGTGCTTGTGACCTTGGATTGTTGTGTCTTCTTTCTCGGTCACTTCTGCTCCCACTCATTCATGTTCCTCTGTTGTGTTGCGTGCGTTATACGTCACAGTGGCCAGAACGGCACCGGTGAATTCATCGTCACCCTCTTGCTCATGATCCTCGTCACCGTCGTCTTCTTCTGGAAGATGGCCAAGTTCATCCACTGCCCCGACAAGCTTGAACGCAAGCGCCGCAAGGAAGTCATGCTCAAGGACTTCTTGCTGTCCCAGAACAGCACCAAGTAAGCGCGCGCCTTTCCGCCCCGGCAACAAGAGTGGCACGATGGTGTCGGCTCTTCGCGACTGCCCCCGGCCCTACCACGTGGCTGGCTGCACACACTTCTGCGGTACCAATTGACTAAGCCGTAAGTGGTGATTTCTGTCCCATCCCAGCCTTGCACACGTAGCCCTGCTTGCGATGGCGTCGCTCGGTTCTGTTGGTGCGACCTGTGTGATGCCCTCGTGTCTCGCCTCGCCCGACGCTTGCAGTGTCAAAGCACTGCTACGGGCAACGCACGTGTCCTGCCCAATTCTCTATAGACTTCGTTTCCCCGGCACGCCACCACACGTAAAGCCCATGCGTCACAATGCTCTGTTACATAGATTACATAATGCGGCAGCCATGTGATTGCCCTATTTTTGTGTCACTGTTGCATGTGTCACTGTTGCATTTTCGTTGGAGTCGATTCATGGCGTCGTCAGGTTACGGTGACTGCCGTCCACTTTGTGGCGTGTGTGCAAGGCCTGACTCGCACGCGATGGTGCAATGTTGTGTTGAGTGGTTGTACGGCAAGGCAGAATCCTGCGCATGCTTCAGTCCGGAATTGACGTGCTCTCTCGTCGAAATAAAACACGTTGTTGTGGTCGAACGGCCCAACAACAGCTGCTTCGTTGGAGGCGCAAGGGTGGGCGGCACCGCGCATGCGCAGTACTGTGTCGCCCCAATCATCTGAAGATCCCTGCGGAAACGCAATTCTTGGGATCCCGGAGGACGTGGTGCGCCCAGATGCCCCGTTCAGGTCCCGTGGGTCCGCATACACCCAACGAATACTGCGCGGCATTCCCTTGCAAGGGACCACCGTCACAGCGCAGAACGAGCGTCGACACGTTCCGGACAGACACATGGGCGTTAAGGTTCCCTTCTGTACGAACGCTATCTGTGGCCCTGCAAATGGTTGCGGCGGCATTGGCGACTCCACGGCACCGTCGGGTAGATACGGACACCAAAACCCGTCACAGTCGTCGCGGGCAGCTTCGCGAGCGGCATCGTCGGGGAACAGCGGCCCCGGGCTTTGGAAGTAGGTCTTGATCTCGTCCTTTATTGCTGCTCGCATGCTTAACAACACGTCAGAAAAGTCTCTTGCACGGCTGACATCCGTATGCTCGCCCTGCGGGGACACAACAGAGTTTTCAGGGTCCTATTTGCAATCGACGCCGGAAAGCAGAGAGACAGAGGCCATACGAACAGGGTCATTGGTGAGGTCGTAGAGCTGGCCCGACCCGCAGTGCACGCCCGTCGATGTACGAGCAGAGGAATTGGGCGTTTGGATGCCGGGGTAGTCTCCGTATACTTGGAAGCCTCTGTAGAAGTATGAGCACCAATGCACGAGGCATAGACAAGGTTGAGTTAGAAGTCTTCGAACGACGACAGCGACAAGGCTGTCGCCCAACACTGCGGACGGAACATATGGTAGCCACGCAACAGACCGAATCAGTTTGAAGAGGGTGTCGGCACCAGTGATAGGATGTGGATGCACTGCGATTAGTGCCCCATCTCCGCGATGAGACCCGGAGAGAATCGCCTGGCGGCGAGGGCATGGCAGAGTGGGCCCATTGGATGACATGGACTCGATGAACGGCCACATGTCAATCGAGTCCACGGGAGGAAGCGATGACCGCGCTGCTTTGGAGTCTGCCGTCCCATTGTAGTTGCCAAGGTCAGCGTTTCCGAGAGTCGCATACCTACGCAACAAGTGATCACGCAGGCGATTAAGTCGATTTAGCGAATGCTGTAAGCTCCATGTCATGGTACGAACCAGTCCGCAACGTGGAAAATCCCCTCGCGCAACACTTGCCCCCTCGCGCCAGAGGGCATACGGCCACCGTTCAAGATAGCGAGGGCTCGTACACCACCTTCGAAGTCAGAGTTCTTACCTCCTCGAAGCGGCCAGTTATTGCCAATATCGCGCCCACCTCCGTTGTCAGAAGCAAAGATTATAAGCGAATCGTCGAACATCTCGTATTCGCGCAATGCTTTGACGACAGTGCCGACGGACGCGTCCAACGCAGCGGTCATTGCGTGGAACTGTCGCCTTCCAAGATGGTCGACGTGCGGGAATAGCGTCGTCCAGTTTTGAGGCACTTGAAGCGGAGTGTGCGTTGCTTGGTAGGCCAGCAAAAGGAAAAGTGGCGGCATAAACCGCCGCCTTGCTGCCGATGCTTCGCCGTACGGCCGCAGTACCCGAAGAGCTTCGGCAGTGTACATGTATGTCGAGTAGGTACGGTTGTTCTCCCCGTATGCTGGGGCATTGTCTCGCCACAGGTCTGTGTATCCCGACCGCATGTTGGAGAAGTGGTCCTCAGCGCCACTTAAGAACCCGAAGGAGGAGTGAAACCCGCGGTTCACTGGCAACATTTCTCGGCTCGACATGCCGCAGTGCCACTTGCCGACCTTTAACATAAGAATGTGATGCACACGCAGCAGAGACATGGAGTCATGCAGTGAGTTCATTAGTTGCAGTGATTGGTAGGCATTTTGCAAGCATAGACGTCGAGCACGGGCGTGCGTGTACGTACGTAGTGACACCTGTAGCCAACAGAGGAGAGTTTATCCGCCAACGTCGTTAAGTTTGGAGGGATACCAGCACCGGGAATGGTTGGAGGATTGCTCCTTTGCGAAACATGGATTGGGAGTCGACCGGAAAGCAACGAAGCACGGGTTGGCGCGCAATTCTTGTAGACGTAAAAGTTTTCCAAACGCAGACCAGTTATGGCTAGCTCGTCGATGAACGGCGTGCGCGGTTCCTTCGGATCAGGTGCGTTGTACCCGACATTTGCATAACCGAGGTCGTCTGCGAGAAAGAGAACAATGTGCGGACGTCTCTTCCGGCGCGCCGATGCGACTGCTCGATGAACCGTTGTTGAGGACACTGCAAGAAGCAACAAAACTGTCCAGAACCATCGCCGCCGCCGGAAAGACAGCCAACCCATCCGCTGCGGCATGTCGACAAGTTGGAACTCTTTCAGTGGATCCGTGTCGACGCTGTTGCTGTCCCCGTGGCGGCCACTATGTCAGCCAGGTGTTGCGCCACGAAAATGTTGCATTTGGCATCCGTCCTCGCATAAGTATTTGTTATGTTTGGCAGTGGCACTTTACTCGACGACGACGTCCTCGTGGCAAATAGAGAAACAAACTGTCAACTATGAATATTGCATGCTTATTTTGTGTGTTTGCAGCGTTGCTCTTCTAAGCGTAGCTTTGGTGCGGCGAGCGTGGGCTGTCGTGCGCTGCAAGGGATAGACAGATGGATGGCCGATGGAAACTGCAGTTGTGCAGAGAAGTGGGAGATGGACGCGGACCTCGCACTTTGTTTTTCCCAACACGTCGTCAAACAGCAACCACAACAAACGACCAACGAAAGACAACGATCAACAAACGAGCATCGAACAAAGGCCCGCAAACGAACGCACGAAACAATAAACAAACGACCAAACGACCGAACGACCGAACAAACGGACGAACAAACGGACGAACGAACGCACGACGAACGACGGACAACTGACAACGGAGGAGGGTGCGCTGCATGTTGCAGGCTGCCTGATGCAATGGGCGCTTGCAGTTTGGTGATGCTGAGCCGGCAAGTAAGAGGTCAATGTATGGGTCTCGCCGCGTACCGCACTTGAGCAGTGAATCAGCTTTCAGCATCGCACACGGCACGATGCGCCGCTTTGTGCGCAGGCACGTGTTGCGAAGATCCGAGTCGAGTGCAACGCCGGCGTGCTGTCGATGAACGCAATATTGAAGTGAGGGTACTTTGAAGGTGCAGTGTAGCGTATTTATAGTCATGTGTGTGTGGGCAAGCTGGAAGTTTGCGGTCGAGTCGTTTAGTCAGTACGGTAGCTATTGCCGAGAGCAAATGTATTCCACAACAAAATGCGCGTACCAAGTCAGTTCTACTGGCAATTCCAACATCAAAGTTAATGCATACACGTAATTTACGATAGAAACCGTCACAACATCTTCAGTGTTTTTACGAAAGACAGATCATGCGTTGAGTGGCTTGTCGCCAGGCGTGTAAGTCGCAACCTCGTCGGAGTCCAATGTGCCGTTCACGGCAGCAGCAATGTCTTGCGAAACGCCAACGCCACGGCAGCAGCGGCGAAGGTACTGCAGTCGCTGCAGGTAAGCTCCACCGCGCATGAGCTGCAAGTTGGTCTGAACCACGCAGGGGTATTCACTCGCGACAGCCGGGTCAAGGTACGAGCCCTTGATGAAGGAATTGAAGCTGCCGATGCAAGGTCCACACCAGATTTGGTAGTCAGACTCGCGTCCACTATCCCCGCGGTTGGCCCAGCCAGATGACTTGCTCAAGTACCAGCGGAACACCATCGACATCTTCGTCTTCGGGTCACGGTCCGCTCGTGCGACCTTTTCGGGGTCTTTGAGACGATTCAAGTAGAAATTCTGAAAGAAAGAAAAGCCAAATACAGAGCAATGACACAATATCAGCTGTTGCTCGTAAGAATTGCGGCGCGCACATTATCGTCACATACCTTGGTTTCAGCCCAGACCTCGGCAACGGATTGACGGAATGTCGACTTTTCGAGTTTCTTCATCACTTTAGCAGGAATTTCATCCAAGGATTTGTATGATTTGAACAGTTCGTACAATTTCTTGGCGCGGGATGGGAACATAGTGCCTCGCTTCAGCACTTGGAGCTCCACACCTTGGTCGAACATGTCGGCGGCGGGCGCCATGGTCACGTCACTGTAGGACGCTTTAGCCAGAGCACTTCTGACGTAGTCCGAAGAACCGGATTGCTTGCACATTTGGTTCACGGTCCCCGTCACGACAAAGTCAGCTCCCAAGTTGAATGCTGCACACACAGCCTGAACAAACAACGCAAACACAGATGAGCCCACTGCCACCATGGGTGGCGAACACAACGAACGAACACACGAACCTCCGGGCAGCCAATACCACCGCCAGCACCGACGCGCACGGGAGCAGGGAATCCGTACTCGCGCGCAATTTTGCGGGCCAAATTCTTGATGAGTGGGAAGATCACATGCAAAGGGCGATTGTCGGTGTGGCCACCGGAATCCGATTCCACTGCCACGTCGTCGGCCATGGTGACATGCTCTGCCATTTCAGCTTGCTCGGCGGTAATTAAACCTTGTGCCAACAAACTGGCCACCATTTTGGCCGGAGGAGGGCGAAGAGCCATCTCCGCAAGCTCAGTGCGAGAAAGCTTGAAAATTACTTTGTTGCGAGCAACAATCGTGCCGTTGGAGTCGCGCTCGAGACCCGCAACGCGGTATCGCACCACGTGCTCAGTCAAATTCATGAACGCAGATGCTTCAACCACACGAACTCCGCGACGCAAAAATAGCTCAACGTTGCCACGCTCCAATGAAGCATCAAAAGGAGAATGAATCAAGTTAACAGCATACGGCAAACCTATGAACACACCAGGCCAACATAAGTTACAAACCATCAGTAATATACAGGTGGCAACGGTGAACGACATACCTTCAGGGTCCAAGGCACTTTGGATTTTGTCCAGCGCAGTCTCTACCAAATCTAAGGAGAGACCTCCTGCACCCAGCGAGCCCAGCAGACCAGCACGACCCGCTGCAATCACCAAGTCAGCAGACGCGATTCCTTTTGCCATTGCCCCAGTGTAAAGAGCATGTGTAACTCCATACTCTTTCAAAAAAGCGGGATGACCCAAGTCCGAAGATCCAAGGGCAGGGACGTAGTTGACGTTGCGTGTTCCAGATTCTTCCGACCATGCGTGTTTGTCGAAAGTTGGGACGAACGCAGAGTCAAAGTTCAACAGCGCTGATCGCACGTTGTGAACGTCTGCCACGTTAACGGAAGGGAAGGCACAATAACCATTGCCAGTACCGTAATATTCAACCGGGCCAGCTCCGGCAGTTGCAACCACATGCTCGGAAGTGGTGGCAGTGCCAGCGCCAGCTTGGGCGCGCAGGCATTCGATCACATCACCGACGGTCTGAGTGCGAGCCAGAGCTTCGCGGTCGCCCTCGACGCCAAGAATATCTTGAATCGCCGCAAGCAGTTCGATGCGTTTGATTGAGTCAATGCCCAAGTCGTCCTCCAGCGAAGCGTCTTGCTCCACCATGTCAACGTCATACCCGGTCTTCTCGGCAATCACCTCCAGCACAACACGTTCCATTTCCTCAACCGACGGACCAGCACCAGTGGGCGCAGCTCCAGACGAGACAACGGCAACGGGCGCAGAACTCGCAGCAGGCGCTCCAGATCCGGCTTGTGCGCGCAAGCATTCGATCACGTCACCAACGGTTTGAGTGCGAGCCAACGCTTCGCGGTCGCCCTCGACGCCAAGAATATCTTGAATCGCGGAAAGCAATTCAATACGTTTGATTGAGTCGATGCCCAAGTCGTCCTCGAGCGAAGCGTCTTGCTCCACCATGTCGACATCGTAGCCGGTCTTCTCGGCGATTACTTCCAACACAACGCGTTCCATTTCTTCAACGGACGGGCCAGAGCCGATGGCTGTTGCCGCAGCAGAAGTAACGGGTGCAGAACTCGCAGCAGGCGCTCCAGATCCGGCTTGTGCGCGCAAGCATTCGATCACGTCACCGACGGTCTGAGTGCGAGCCAGAGCTTCGCGGTCGCCCTCAACACCAAGAATATCTTGAATCGCCGAGAGCAATTCAATACGTTTGATTGAGTCAATGCCCAAGTCGTCCTCCAGCGAAGCGTCTTGCTCCACCATGTCGACGTCATAGCCGGTCTTCTCGGCAATCACTTCCAACACAACTCGTTCCATTTCTTCCACAGAAGGACCTGCCCTCGATGCGACTTGGCCGACCTGCGATTGAGTAGCAGCAACTGCAGCGGTGCCGGTTGTCAGTGTTGGCTGTGGCGCTGCCACGTTTGAAGAAGTGAGCTGCGGTGATTGGGAATCCGCAACAATACGCATACGAAGCTTCTTGGCCTCGTAGCAACGGAGACGATCAACGTACAGATAGCCAGTGGCCGTAATCTCAACTGCGGCAAGTGCTTGCGACAATTCGTCGCGAACTTCTGAAATACTCGTAATGTGCACTTCCGCACCCATGGTGTTGTTTTTCGGAGTGAGTTGACCACGGTACTTCCACACTGTCTCTCCTGGGAATGCAGTGAAGCGCGGGGTGTCCCCTTGTTGCACGAATGCTTCATGGAGTCCATTACGCACAGCGTACAGCTCCATGCACTGCATCATGGATTCAATGCCGAGCGACCCTGGCATGACTGGATCGCACCAAAAGTGGCATGAAAAGAACCAATCGTGTTGATCAACATGTTTTTCGCCGAACACGTATCCCAATTCGTATCGGCCGCCGTCACGAATCATAGTGACTGAGTCCAAGAAACGAACTTGAGATGACCGCCGACGCAGAGGCACAGCAACGTCTGTGTTGACGCCGAAGATTTGTGCTTCCCCTTTGCTGACTGACCCATGTGCTGCTCGCAGATCAAATACTTCCGCGGAGGCATTCTTGTTGCCTCCTGGATTCTTCTTCGGGTGCTGAACAAGGCCGTCAACCAAGTGCCAAGGATCACGCGGTTTGCCGCCGTCAAGTCCAACTTGCTTTTCGAAAACTTCTGGGATGAACCATCCGAACGAAGTATCGACGATGTAAAATGGGTCAGACTCTTCGCCTTTGAGCGCCAATTCACAGTGGAAGCGGTGCACCGCCATGTCTCCCATTTTGCTGTACCCTGTGCAGGTGCTTGTATTCACAATTGTTCGCCCTCGAAGGTCGACATCGCGAGTCAAGGTTGCCGTGGCGTCAAGGTTTCGGAACAGGATGTTGTCCCGATCCATGCACAACGGCGCTTTCACCCATGATGTCAATATTCCAGATGTTTGTAATCCAATCTCCATTAAGATGGAATACGGCATCAGTGAATCATGAGAGTTGGCTTTGAAGAACCATGCATCAGCAGGGCAATCGAACTCAGCGACCATTGTACCTTTGGCTGGATTGACATCAACGAGCCCGTGGCAGAAACTGCCCTTTTCCATTCCTGTCACTTCAAGCACTCGCGTGACGACCTGGAGGTCGAACGCAGGCGAACGAGACGTCGTTGAATCGTCAAAGCGCGCAAATTCGTCACCAAGGCACAATGATACCTTGTTGCACATAAACTCGCACAAATTGACCCACGACAACGGCAGTACGCCTGGTGTATGGTTGTTGTCATTGGGATTGTTAGGGAAGGGGAGGAAGGTGATTGCTCGTGGAGGATAAGCAGTTGGTGTGAAGCCTGGCATGGGATTTCCGTGCTTTCCAGCAAGTGGATGCCAGGAGAGTTTGCCGGGGGCTAGCTTTTGCTGGGCGCGACGCCTGCCGTCCAAAGTTCCCAGTTCGGAGCCCCACTTCATGTATTGCGACGGCGGTGTCTCGCTGCGCCAAGCCGCGGCATCTGCGGACACGAGACCAGCACTTCCTTGACGAAGAGCACCTTGCGGGCTTGCAGATGGGCGGGGCACTGTCGCCTTGGCCTGGATTTGCAACGCAATGTTCTGGAAATCCACCACAATTTTCTTCGTGCGATCACCGCGTCCGAAGAGATGCCGGTCATCAACATTGTTGAATTGCTGGCCCTTTTCATAATTGATGTCAAGAATATCAACGTTGGCTTTCGCGAACGGGAAACCAGTTTGCGGATCGAAACCCAATTCAGAAATTTCCATGACATAAACAAGTTTGCCGCGATGCGGGCTGATTTGCCCGCGGCAGCGCACCTTGTTTCCGACTCCGTTGACAGGACGGAACTGCCAATCGATGTCTTTGCTGGTTGAAAGATCCGCCTTGCTGACAGTCTTGTGCAGACCCAGCCAAACCATGTACAACTTCAGCATTTGGGAGCAGCCGTCGCTCACCAACGAGCCAGCCATTACTTGGTCGCCCTTGAAGTGGCACGGGAAGTACCAATGGTCCCGCTCCAAGTCCTTCTCACCAACGATTAAGCCAAGGCCATAGGACCCACCACGAGCATCAATGCGCGTAACGCGGTCAATCATCAACATTTTGCGGGCACATAACTTGTAGAAAACCGTTGAAGCAGATGGC